>Ga0208198_1000027_pt1 | contig 182897 bp, 178 predicted proteins | sample AD_JPNTR2_MetaG_FD_184446 | JGI IMG/M metagenome (GOLD analysis project Ga0208198, IMG submission 184446) | Active sludge microbial communities of municipal wastewater-treating anaerobic digesters from Japan - AD_JPNTR2_MetaG (SPAdes) (version 2) | ecosystem: Engineered > Bioreactor >...
ATCAAACTCTCCAGATAAACTCTAAAGGGTATAAACCCTAACTCTCAACTTAGCACAAGCTTTGATAAGCTCTTAAATCTACCTCAATCTCGCGCATGCTCCACTGTTTAGTTTTCAAGGAACAATCCCCGGGCAAAGCCCGTGGGTTATTAATTGTTATCTTAGGAAAACCGCTCGTTTCAAGCGGCGAAGTCTAATATAGCAGCTTGCGCCGAGCATTGCAACTGTTAAGTTATGCGAATAGCTCCATATATCGGCATATTACCCGGTATATCGCTCTATCTCTCGCAAGATTGCAATAATGCTTATGAAATCGCCTATTTGTGTTTTATGTCGAAGAAGCATCTCAACTGATTTCTCTCGTTTTGTGTTTCTCATACCATACTAAGTATATGCATAGAGCCTTTAAATGAATCTATCTTACCCCTTTTTCATCGTGACTTATTTTACCATTCTTGCTTTGCCGATATCCCTGGATTCATTTACGCGGCTCTTGTTTGTGTGATTCCTCAAAGAAGCCTTAACATACAAGGCTTTTGAGAGCGATAAGCAGGACGACACCCGGAATTCCCAGTGTACCTGAGACAAGAGCTGTAACAGGATTAATGGCAACAAAGAATCCCAGCCTGCTTCCGAGAGTGTTCACAACCCACAGAAGAACTCCTCCCAAAAGGATACTGGTGAGTAACCTCATGGCATATTGCAAAGGTACGTAAAAAATATAAGCAAGAACATATATCAGGAACAGACCGAAGGCGTACACCATTATAAGGGGCATGTCCATGGCCTTACCCCCTCAGGCAAATCTTAATGGACATTCCTATAATGTATATATGTCACTATGCGCTTGTATATGCCGATATCGTAGAGATATAAGCAGTCGGTGGCTGATAGGCCTCATTATCTTGTCTATTGCATTATCACGGGCTCGTAGTTCATTGCTATTTCCAGACTATCAACACGAATTCTGTTCACAGCTACTCCTACGCCTGCAAAGTATAGCATATCGCCTGCCGGCTAAGGGTGATTGATTCTCAACCAGGTTTTTGGAATAGGTGCTCGATTTCAACCACAGATCTCGGATTAGTGCTCGAAAACAGGACAGCGAAAGTGAAATCCGGTATCAGCAAGGGAGAGACTTCTTAAGCGTCAAACAGCCCCACCTAGGTCATGCCGATCAAGATGAAATAGTCCGGCGAGAACGGCAATTACGTAACTGAGACATATTCCTCGCGGGCCTTCTCCAGGAGATACATGTACTTTCTTTCAGCTGCTTGAAGCGAGTAAACAGCATAATCCACAAGGCCCGGTTCGGATACCTCATGGAAATACGCCAAAGCCCACAACCATTCCTGTTTGGCAATTTGTGCAGCTTCATAGTTGGAGAGTTCAGAGTGAAATGGCTCAACGTCTCGAAAATACCCATCCCTAACAAACATTGCACGAAAAACCGCCTGTATCCTGCCTAATATTGCGTTCAGCGGAGTCTCAAATGCCTTTTTCCAACGAAGGCGCAGCATCGCTTCAGCCCCGAACTCCTTCGAGGCTTGTTCATGCACATCTGCCACCATACTGTCCTCCTGTTAATAAGTTGATATCATCAAGGTACAGTATGGAGTGAAATAAGGAAAATTATACCTCCCTACGTCCTTCAAGCGCTCTTGCAAGCGTAACCTCATCTGCATATTCCAGGTCGCCCCCGACCGGAAGTCCGTGAGCTATCCTGGTTACCTTAACTCCGAGGGGTTTTATGAGCTTGGCAAGGTACATGGATGTAGCTTCGCCTTCGATATTCGGATCTGTAGCTAAAATAACCTCTTTTACAGTCTGATCCTTCAGACGCTCCAAAAGCTCGCTGACACTGATGTCGTCAGGCCCTATACCGTCCATAGGCGAAATAGCGCCACCTAAGACATGATATAACCCATGAAATTCGCCGGTTCGCTCTAAGGCCATTACATCTTTTGACTCTTCCACAACTGCAATCAATGTCCTGTCCCGCCGGTTATCCGTGCATATGGAACACGGATCCTGTTCAGTAATATTGCCACACACCGAGCAGGACACGATCTTATCCTTAGCGTCGATCAAGGCCTCTGCAAGCCTCTCCACATTCTCCCTGGGAGACTTCAATATATGAAACGCCAAGCGCTGCGCAGTCTTCGGCCCTATACTCGGTAATCGCATAAGCTGTTCAATAAGGTTAGCCATAGGTTGTACATAGCGAGCCATTGTTTCCTCTCTCCTTACCACCCGGACACGAAACCTGCCGGATACCTCCCCTGCTAGAACATAGAAGGCAGCCCGGGAATATTCAGTCCGCCTGTAACCTTGCCCATTTCTTTCGATGCCATGTCCTGGCACTTGCGAAGCGCGTCATTGACAGCAGCGATAATAAGGTCCTGTAGCATTTCAACATCGTCCGGGTCTACAACCTCAGGCGCGATTTTTATTGCCAGTATTTCTTGATGACCGTTAATAGTAACCCTTACTACACCGCCACCGGCAGTCCCTTCCATAGTTTTCTCTTTCAATTCTTCCTGGATCCTCGCGAGGTCCGCTTGCATCTTCTGGACTTGTTTCAGCATTCTACCCATGTTGTTTGCCATAAGCCCGCCTCCTGGATGTCTTCACTCATTTATACGTCGATTCTAAACACTCGCCCTTTGAACACTGAAAGAGCAGCCTTTACAGTAGGATGCTCCCTGACCGCATCTCTGGTCTTTCTGAGACTCTCCGCTACCTCTTCCTCACGGATTTCAGGGCAAGACCCATTGTCTCCGCTTGCATCACCTGACCCCCGGCCTTGGAAACCTTCATCATTAATATCACCTATAATTTCTTCAGCATGTTCCGTGTCTTTAGATTGACTTGCTTGTGAAGGTGCCTTTTCGTCGAATAACCCGTCACCGGGTTCCATGTGAAACTGAACATTGTATGGCTCATCAGTCAAAATGAAACTAACAGCAAGCTTAACCCGAAAAACCTTTTCCAAGGCATCTTGTATGCTTTTTTTTCGACGCCTCTCGGAAGCTAATTCTTTTCTTACATCGTCATGGAACGATATCACTAATTCATTCTCATTAAGCTCTACCGGAATTCCGTCATCGCAATACAGGGTTTTCTCAAGTCCGGGCTTCAATGCGTCTATCACATGATTCCATCCGGCTTTTATATCATCAAGGCTCAGCCTGACCGGAGGCGCAGTTGACTCTTGCAGAGGCAGGTCACCTGTTGATTTACTCCTTGTTGTCTTGGTTTCAGCAGCCCAACGCTTATCAGGCGAACTTCCGGTTCTCGGGTCTGTAGCAGAACTTGCAGTTGATGGGACTGCCGGTGGATCTTCCTCCGTCTGACTCTTCGCCCCTTGCCTGTCAGGCACTTCACTGTCAGGCGTCTGATTTTCTAGAGTTCGACCCTCTCCTGCCGGAGAAAGGTGCAAATACACAAGCTTAATCGTGATGACCTCTGCCGTGAGTTGAGGCGACGCAGAGTATTTCATTTCAGCGTCTGCGCCACTTAAAATATCTATTGCCTGAAGGATCAGAGCTTTGGGGAGGACCTCAGCCTGCCTCTTTAGGCTATCAAGCGCAGTCTCAGGCGCATCAATCAGATTCAAATCAAATCCGCAGGTTGCAAGCACCAGTAAATTCCTGAAATGCTCAAGGACATCCCTGAGGAATAAAGCAGGATCATGTCCGGAATCGATAAGCTCTCTTATCAGAGTAAGAGCAAGTGCCAAATTCCCCTGGATCACCGCATCACAGAACTCGACTACCTTATGGAATCCCGCAACTCCAAGGGCAGCGACAGCGTGGTCATAGGTTATTTTTCCTCCTGTATATGCAGCGCACTGTTCAAGAAGCCCAAGAGCGTCTCTGGCTGCGCCTTGAGCCCCGGTAGCAATAAGCCTTAACGCGTCTTTAGAAAGCTCAATCCCCTCAGCCTCAGCCACGCGCGAAACTTGTCCCGAAAGCTCACCTATGGTAAGACGCCTGAAATCGAACCTTTGACACCTGGATAGAATTGTAGGAAGCACTCTGTGAGGCTCAGTCGTCGCAAGAATGAACACCACGCGTTGGGGGGGTTCTTCCAAGGTCTTGAGTAGCGCATTGAAGGCTTCCTGAGTTAGCATGTGGACCTCATCGATTATATAGACCTTATATCGTTCCTCCACCGGAGCGAATTTGACCCTTTCACGAAGATCGCGGATTTCGTCTATCCCGCGATTGGATGCAGCGTCGATTTCAATAACGTCCATGGAGCGACCATCTTGAATTCTGATACATGCTTCACATATGCCACAAGGATCCGAAGTCGGACCTTCTTTGCAGTTCAAAGCCTTTGCCAGCACCTTAGCTACGCTGGTCTTGCCTGTTCCCCGCGGACCACAGAAAAGGTACGCATGGGATGTACGGCCTGCGGCTATAGCATTACGCAGTGTGCGCGTGACATGATCTTGTCCCACGACATCTGTGAATGTCTGCGGTCTAAAGCGGCGATACAGCGAGACATATGTCACAATAGGGTCCCTCCTTACCCCAACATGTGGACTTCTGGTTCCATCCTCTAATTCCTGCAGCGGACACAGCCAAGGCTCACTGATTTGAATCAGGCATAAAACCTGTACCCAAACATGAAAGCAGGAGAAGAAAAAACCGGCCCCCCGTGATTTTAGGACAGGGCCGGTCAAATAATGGTCGTGCACCCACCTTCGAACGCCCTCCCCAGGCGGTAACCTGCCAGCCTGCTCCGGCCAGGCGCCCCTACGGCACACAGAACATTCTGCTTACCGCTGCTACCTCCCGGTCCTGACGGGGTTCACAGACTTCTGTTGCGCAGGACCCAGCCTTCGTCACCACTTAACAGGGCCAGACCCCACAAAGGGTCGGCCTCAGGTGGGAATTCAACCCCGCTATAGCGGATTGCGGATTCAGGGCGCCGCTACGTCCCCGTCTAGCACGACCAAACCTTGACAAAATATGGCGGAGAGGGCGGGATTCGAACCCGCGAGACAGAGAGCTTCTGCCTACCCGCTCTCCAGGCGGGCGCCTTCAACCAACTCAGCCACCTCTCCGCAAAGCTCAATAGTGGCGGAGAGAGTGAGATTCGAACTCACGAGGCAGGGGCTACCCGCCTACTCGCTTTCGAGGCGAGCGCTTTCAACCACTCAGCCATCTCTCCGCTTGGTCTACATTTCATCTGTAGTATCTATTCAGTTTCGACCCTGATTTCACTTGCCTAACCTAACTGCCTGAACACACTCAGTCATCACGCAACTCTGAGAAAAACTGCTTCAGAATCGCGGAGCACTCTTCCTGGAGGATTCCGGATGTCACAGCCAGCCTATGATTCAAGGCCTCATGTTCCACTAAGTTCATGACTGACCCTGCAGCCCCTGACTTAGGATCCGGTGCTCCATACACCAGACGCGTAACTCTTGCCAAAACGAGAGCTCCGGCACACATAGAACACGGTTCCAGTGTCACATAGAGAGTCGCCCCTACAAGACGCCATGAGCGGAGTTTCGCTGAAGCTTCCTTTATTGCCAACATCTCTGCGTGAGCAGTAGGATCCTTTAATTCCTCTCTTCGGTTGTGTGCCCTGGCAATTACCTGTCCGTCCAGGGTAATGACAGCGCCTACGGGAACTTCACACTTCAAGTACGCCTTCTTCGCTTCCAGAAGGGCTCTGTGCATAAACGTTTCATCATTCATGCGTTGCTCATACAACATAGTTTTTAACATCCCCCGCCGATTCGCTTCGCTTATCAACGAGGATTACTTACCGATTCGTCCCCACGTGTCTCCATAAGCCTATGTCATGCTCGTTCTTATAATAACATTACAAAGAGTCCGGGGCAAGACCTACCCGCTGCCCAACCGCCGGACGCACCTTACATAAGAAAAAAACTGGTAGCCCCGAGACGAATCGAACGTCCGACACGCGGTTTAGGAAACCGCTGCTCTATCCACTGAGCTACGGGGCCACCAAGATTAATCATAAAAGTATTAGCTTAATTATTATATAGCACAATGTCCCTAATGTGTCAATCCATTTCCTTACGGCAGCATTTCACGGTTGCATGAAAGCAGTCATCCGTGTCTGTGTCAAGGCGGCTTTTCAAAACACAATCGCAAGGCCCCGGTCCGCCACGCCGGTCACGTCATGTGACTGGATTATGATGCACCTGACTACTGCCCGCCTGAATTCACCGGCTCCGGAAACCAAGGGCTCTCAGGTGATTCCCAATGTGTTTCACAAGGAATTCGTTATATAGTGTCTCATTCTCATAGAGGCATCTATAGATCCTGTCCCTGAAGAGATACTCCCCGGAGCAGTCCTTCGCCTGAAGGATTAACCCGTAGGTAATATGCATCAATTGTCTGGCATCATTTTGAGCCATGAGGCTTTCAAGTTCGTCATCTTTTAGAGAAGCCACATCAGGTATTCTGCCTGTATCTAATGTAACATGATAATAACGCCTGGCCTCAGCGAGATGCTCCAGGGCAAACGCGTGCAGCTCCCGATAAAGCGCAGGATCTCTATGGATTATTACTCTAATAGCCTCAAGCCAGTTTGTTCCGGCAGTTTTAACGTGGACATGCCCGTTTGTCTCTTCGCCGATAATCGGGAATACACTGAATTTATCACTTCCTGAGTGGACACTCAGCTTATAGCCGAAGTGTGATGCAATTCGCTGATGGGCTTGGAGTTCCTCCCGGAACTGCTTAAGATTGCCTATGTAATCAATGCCTTTTTGAAATTCGCCGCAAAAACGCGGAGCGACACTGTATAAATCCACGCCTGCCTCACTAAGCTGTAAGGCTACGAAGAAGTGGGCCAAGGGATCAGTCGGAGTTGACGTCTCATCAATTGACATCTCAAAATCTATGCCTCTTTGACATGGCCTAATCATTGCATCGAATACATCCACTGCAAAATCTACAGCCTTTTGGTAGATGACAGCGTTTGCCTTTAGAGCTTCTTGACTGAACGCCAACGTAAAACCTGACTCGAGCTTAAACTCCTCGGACAGGAACCGCATCTCCAACCTCTCGCGCGTCCCTTTGTCCATATTCATATACATACGCTCTACATCGCCTTTGGATAAACCTGCAATGTCATTGATATGTTCGGAGCAATCCAAGGTTATCATCGTGTAGCCGGCATCAAGGGCAAGCTTCACCTCTTCCGTTGACTTCAGGTGATCACCGTCCGCCCCGAACCCGTCGCGATAACCCTCTTGAAATACTGCCCAAACCGCGTCCTGCAACACGTCTTCAAAAGTCCTTCCTGTAAGCGTAAGCTCCCTGATTGACTGTTGAGCAAGCACCGGCCCTGCGTTATAGCCCTGTATTACCTCGATGTGGCCGGGCGAGGCAACTCCCAGCCTGTCGCCTAGGCCTATCGTAGATCTAAACTTCCTAAGCGAGACCGGGCGCGTATACGGAAAATACTTTCTTATTACATGACTGTTGGTAATTGACAAGTCACACACTTTCATCGGAAAACCGTCATTGGAACTGATACTGCCCTCAAGCTCCCGAAAAACCGATGAGGCATCGCCTATTGCTATGAGTTTCTTCTCTCGCTCGCCTTTGATGAGGAAGAGAACCGACCCGTCTTTCTCATGGAGGGAATTGGGATATACGCGTCCTATATTCAATGCCATCTCTTCCTTTCCATCCTCTGTCTCATCTCTTCGCCTTGCCTGTCTCCCATTAAATCATGAATGCGCTCTTTGCATTCTGTGCCTTCACATCCGATACACGCAATGATACCAAATGAGGTCTATTTGATCTCCAAACTTTCTGCAATCTCCCCCGGATCCAGCCACTTTGTATGATAAACCCCAGGTCTGTCCACCCTTTCATAAGTATGAGCGCCAAAGCAATCGCGCTGGGCTTGTATGAGATTTGCAGGAAGCACATGCGCACGATAGGAATCGTAGTATGAAAGCGCTGAACTGAAGGCAGGCACAGGTATGCCATGGCAAATTGCCGAGCCTACCACAGAACGCCAGCTTTCTTGTGAACAGGCAATAATATCTTTGAAGTATGGGTCCAGCATTAAGTTGGAGAGATTGGGATTACGGTTAAAAGCATCAGCAATTCTCTCCAAAAACTGTGCCCTAATTATGCATCCGCCTCGCCATAAGAGAGAGACTCCAGCTAAATCAAGATCCCACCTGTACTCTTTTGACGCCTCTTTCAAGAGGGCGAATCCTTCCGCGTACGCGCAGATCTTCGAGGCATACAGGGCTTCCTTTAAATGGGATACGCCTTCAGCCGGATCCTTCACAAGTTTCGCCTGCCTCGGTCCGGAAAGCACGTTCGCAGCCACCGTTCGCTCGTCTTTCAGTGCAGACATACACCGCGCGAACACTGCATGCACAAGGGTCGGAGCAGGCACACCAAGCTCCAACGCTTCTTGGGATGTCCACTTGCCTGTACCCTTTTGCCCGGCTGCGTCCTTAATCACGTCTACCATTGGCTTCCCTGTATCCTTATCCTTCTTGCCAAGAATATCCCGGGTAATCTCAATAAGATATGAACTGAGATCCCCTTCGCTCCAGTCTTGGAAGACCTCTTTCATTTCCGTCGCTTCCATGCCAAAGAGATCCCTCATAATCGCATAGGTTTCAGCGATAAGTTGCATATCAGCATACTCAATGCCGTTGTGGACCATTTTGACGAAATGACCTGCTCCGTCCGGGCCAAGATACCTGCAACATGGCTCGCCTTTGCCGACCTTAGCAGCTATGTCAGTAAAGATCTTCTCCACATGCTCCCATGCGGCACGGGAACCTCCTGGCATAATGCTCGGTCCTTTCAGAGCGCCTTCCTCTCCGCCGGAGATACCGACACCTAAGTACAGGAACCCCTCTTCCTCCAATGCCTTGCTACGACGAATGGTATCCTTAAAATAGGAGTTCCCGCAGTCAATAATAATGTCTCCCTGACTTAAATAGGGCTTGAGTTGCTCAATCACCGCATCCACAGCATAGCCGGCTTTCACCATAAGCATTATCGTCCTTGGCTTTCTCAGCGATTCAACAAACTCCGGGATTGTGTGCGTCCCTGTGATAAGTCCGTATCCTTCGGCCTTGCCGGCAATGAACTCATCTACCACACGTAAAGTACGATTAAAGACCGAGACGGAGTATCCATGGTTTGCCATGTTAAGGACAAGATTCTGTCCCATTACACCTAAGCCTATTAGGCCTATATCTGATTTCACAATAACATCACCTGCCTAGCCTTGGTCAAAGAATCTGCGCCTTAAGGCCCAAAGACCCTTGCCCGGATTACCTATGAAAAAGACTTCCTTACCGTCTATGGTGTTATATCCTTCATGTAATCTATCGGGCGTATACAGCTTCAGCGCTTCGGATAAGGCCATGTACTTGAAGTTTACTCCCTCAATCTCCCGACGGGTCAGATGTCCCGGGGCATATGTGATGCGGAATCTCCCTTCAGACGAGCCATGAATAAGATGGGCAGCTGCAGAAAGGTTATCCCGGAGATCATCTTCCTTATTAACCAGCTCCAGAATTCGTGGGGTACCGGTATAACCGTATTTTCTTATCAAGGCGTCAATGGCTTTATCCTCACCGAATTGCTGAACCCCGGGCGCGATGATAATGAGTTCCCCGTCATCAGCAATTGCCATCCTCGTGCGGTATATAGCCTTATTCCCCAACCACGTGCTCTTATAGTGCTCAGGATCAAGGTATACGACTACTCTGTCAAGAGGCTCATCCAGCAAGGTAAAATTCCGCTCTTGACTGAGACGGACAGCCTCTTCAAAAAGCTCCCTTCGCCTGCCTGCCCAAAGACCGCGAATCTTCGTTTCGTCCTCATCTGTTGTGGTGACTGTCAGGATATACTCCAGAGGGATATCTCTTAGGAAATGCGTCTCAGCGTAGTCAAAAACCTTGCGGACAGGGGAATGATCTTTGCCCATAAGATTCTCTAATCCATATACAGCTCCGAGAAAATGAGACTTATCAATTATTTCTTTGCCTCCGCACCCTACAAGGATATTCTTAGTGTAATTTGCCATACCCACTACTTCATGTGGAACTACTTGACCAATAGAGATAATCAAATCATAACTCTTATCAAAAAGCCTCTCATTTACCTCAACAGAGATGGGAAAGTCAATCAACCCTTGGGAAATCTCTTTCACAAATGATGAAGGAATTTCGCCTATTTTCTTTACATCGTCACGCCAATTATGGACAATAAAGCGCTCCTTCGGGATGTTTCGCCCGAACATCTTGAGTCTTTCTTCATCTGATACAGGAACATGGGTGCCTAAGGCAGGCATTATGTCCACCTCTGCATCAGGGGAAAGCCGCTCATAGAGTATCTCTGTGATGAGTCCTGCCTGGGAAAGGCTGCGCGTAAAGTCGGGGGGCAAAAGCAGGACTCTCTTAAACTTGCGTCGGAAACCTCCCAACCATGAACTAAGAGCTTCTTCTATTTCCTTCTTGGCAATGTCTTCCCCTACTATTCTTAAATCCTCCAATTTATGCCAGCCTCCGTAAAACACAAATTACGCAAGGAAACCGCAAGACCTGGAATCCATTATGGATTGTCTATTTCAGTTCAGCGTATAAATCGAGGTACTTTCTGAACCTGCTTTCATAGATCTCTAGCTTATCGTCTCGGGGCGTAAACTTCATCGTCTGAAGAGGCTGATAGTCCTCGACCGAATCAATCCCGCCACAAGACTCCAACGCTATGAGCGCTGCACCAACCGTTGAGTCGTTCGCGACACCTGTAGCCAGAATCTCTCTTTCGAAAATATCCGCTGCCATCTGTGACCAAAGCGGAGAATTCAATATACCCCCTGACATTAGGATACGACCAGGCGTACCGCCGATTTCAGCAAGAATCTTATAGCATTGATACATGTTGAAAAGGACTCCTTCAAGGATGGAGTAATAGAGATCAAACTCATTGTGTGAACCTTTTACCCCATAGAAGCCACCTGTCTTCTCTTCATGCCAGCCGGGACATCTTTCGCCGAACAAAAACGGTAGAAAATAAGGGGCCTTCTCCGCAGAAACCCCGGACGCGCCTTCCGTGAATCTCTCATAATCCCGCTGTCCTTTATCTTTTGCGCCGAGGCAATCAAGATACCAATCCACACAGTTTGTCGCACCGTTTATGGCAGCTCCGGCTAACCTTCTGCCGTTAAAAAGATAATAACACCATGTAGAAGGCTTATCCGGTAGCTTCGGCACCTTATGAACCACCCGTAACGCCCCCGAAGTGCCCACTGACATGGACATGATTCCTTCCCTGACTCCTCCGATACCCACCTGGTTCATGGCGCCGTCAGCACAGCCCACCGTTACAGGAAGTCCTTGAGGCAAACCTACTTCTTTCGCAACAGACGGCAGGAGAGGAGCTGTATGGAAAGCTTCCACGAGTTCGCCTAATTGCTCTCTCTTGATACCTGCGAATTCCAGTATTTCATCGTCCCAGTCCAGGGAATTGATGTTCATCAGACCTGTACCGGAAGCTGCGCACCTCGATACAGATCTTTCTCGCGTCAGCGCTTGATAGACATACTCAAGTTGTGATGAAAGATACACTGTTTTGCGGGCAAGATCCGGGAGCGTCCGAACCAGATGAATCCACTTCCATACAGGATAAATGGCATGAGCCATACATCCTGTATTATGATAAAACTTCTTCAAAAAGGCATTGTCTCTACGAAGCGGGGCGACAGTCGGCGCAGCGCTTAAATCCGCCCATGTTCTAATCCTACCTAAAGGCTTGAATTCCTTGTCAAGCAACAGTAAGCTATGCCAGGTCCCACTCAAACCGATAGCGCCGATGGAGTTTACATCGCATCCGGCACAATTGACCACTTCTTTAAGAGCACAAATGGCAGTAGCCACAATTCCGTCAGCATCCTGGGTCGGACCTGAAGCCACATCTTCAGGGAAAGGCAGAGTAACCTCGGCCACAACTCCCTCATTGGCACCGAATACAATAGCTTTCGCAGATGAGGTGCTCACCTCTAAGCCTATGACTTTCATATTCTTCACCACGGCGTGTTTATATCTCTCCTTCTTTGATTAAGGCAACCGGGTCAAACACCGCTGTATGCAGCAAACCCGCCATCAATAGGCACGACTATACCATTTACGAATTTGGACGCGTCAGAAACCAGCCAGATTAGAGTTCCGATAAGGTCGTCCGGGACACCGTACCGTCCCATAGGCGTATGATCCATGATCTGCTTACCGCGCTCCGTCGGTTCGCCGGTTGCCTCATCTGTAAGGAGGAAACGGTTCTGGTTTGTTAGGAAGAAACCGGGCGCAATTGCATTAACGCGAATGTTCTTGGAGTAATTGAGATTCAAGTGAACAGCCATCCATTGAGTGAAATTGTTCACTGCGGCCTTCGCTGCCGAGTACGCCACGATTCTCGTTAAAGGACGGAAGGAGTTCATAGAAGACATATTGATGATCACACCTTCGCCTTGCTTTGCCATTACTTCACCGAAAACCTGGGTGGTCAGGACAGTGCCGAGAAGGTTCAGATTGAAGACCCACTGGATTGCGTCTGCAGGGATGTCAAAGAATTCAAAAGACTCATCAGTGGTGGCTTCTTTCTTATTTCCGCCTGCTCCGTTAATTAGAATATCTACTTTTCCAAAGGTCTCAAGGACGACATCCCTTGCCTTCTCCAGAGATTTCTTGTCAAGGACATCGGTTGCCACTGCAATAGCAGTGCCTCCTTGCGAAGCGATTTCGTCAGCTACAATCCTTGCTTGCTTTTCATCAAGGTCTAAAATAGCAATTTTAGACCCTCTCTTTCCGAGAGCTCTTGCCATTTCACTGCACAGAATCCCGGCTCCTCCTGTAATCACTGACACCTTTCCCGTAATGTCGAACAGTTCGTCCATTTTATCGGTACCTCCTCATTGAAAGATTCCGTAACAAATCAGTGAGTCTTCGATTTCACAAATCGCTAAATCTTCCAAGGAATAAGCATATAAAGGTAAACAATCTTGATAACTAGAACCTCTTAGGGACTATGACCTCTCTGGTAAGTTTGATATTGTTAATAGCCTTTTCAGGCTCAGAAAGGCATACCCCGACAAAAAGCGCGTCAATGATCGTAAGTTGCGCTATGCGTGATGACGCGCTCTCAATTCTGTAAAGAGTCTCACTGGAATAGACCCCGAGCTTTATGTCAAGGACCCTGTCAATTGGAGATCTGGCGTAATGCGTTATCCCAATTGTCGTGGCGCCCCGGGATTTTGCCACTTCCAAAGATTCAATGGTGTCTCGATTGCTGCCGGAATGAGAAATCCCAACCACCACATCACCCTGGCCAAGAAGGATTGCAGCCACTGCTTGCATATGCGGGTCATTGTAAGCGATTACAGGCTTTCCCGTTTTTGTAAACTTATGGGCGGCATCCATAGCAATAGGCGCGGAACCGCCTACTCCGTAGAAATAGATCCGCTTGGCTTCAGAGAGAGCTTTTATTGCTCGCTTCAGCTCATTTATAGACAGCACATTAGTAGTAGTGTTGAGAGCCTGCACATTGGCTTGGACAACTTTTTTCAGAATTGTTTCCGCGTCATCGCCTTCTTTTATCTCCTCATGAAGCGCTTGGAGAGGATTCACTATCTCCAAGGCCATATTAATCTTCAGCTCCTGAAAACCTCGGAATCCAATTTGCTTGCACATGCGCACAATTGTGGCCTCACTGACTCCTATCCTTTCAGCCAGTTCGGTAATGGGGAGATTTACCACTTCCCTGGGATGGGCAAGCACATATTCAGCAACTTTCTGCTCTGATTCTCTGAATGTCGATTTCCCTTCCCTGATTTTACCTAATGTAGAACTCATCACTCTATACCTCTACACAACCAATTCATGAAGGTGAAAATTATTTTCTGAACAGTAATTAGTGTTATATTATAAATTCGCTGCGCCCCAAAAAAACCCTGCCTTTTCCACCGAAGATTATTTTCAGCACTACTGTTTCTTTCCCTACTCCCCCCTTTCCTCTTTGCGTTCGTCCTTTAGAATGATTATTGGAACGATCTTCCTAAATATGGTAGAAGCGTGCGGGTGAGCGCAGTAGAATTGAATTGGAGGAAAATGAAGGTCGCCTTGAATCATGAAAGGAGGAAAAACATGATTAAGCGTGGTCTTGTATCAACTCTCATACTGGCATTAATATGCATAGGGCTTGCAGGTTGCTTTGGAGGAGAACATCCCCCGTTGCGTCAGGAAGAGACCGGCTCTGTCAGGGTCAAAATCTTAAGCCCTGATGCCTGCAAGGAGGCACTGACGCAAAGCATGAGCGGTATCAGCTCCTATTCTGAAGGGGCCTATCTTACCCAAGCGGAAGTAAACCTCACTAACGGGACAACAGTCTTATCACAGACTGTGACCCTGGAGAACGGCGAAGCAGAGGTCACATTTTCCAACGTGGTAGTGGGTCCGTGGACTGTAATTGTCCAGCTAAAAGATGCTGAGAGCAATGTCGCGTACGAAGGCTCATGCCGAGTCGCAATTACTTCAGGGCAAATAGCTCACGCGAGCGTGGTGCTACAGCCTGCCCTTGGGGCGCTGGAGCTTAACGTAGACCTGACTAGGATCCCGGATCATGAGAGGGTTGCAAAACTAAGACTGTACAAGGATTCAAACAATCTTAGGAGCCAGACTGACATAAAGGTAGAGTCCGGAGTGGATGTAATATCCGCCGCAGTCCCTGACCTACAACCGAAGACTTATGACATGATGATTAAACTCTATGATGAAGATGGAGGTCTTGTGTACGAAAGCCTGTGGAATACCATACAAATACTTCCGGGAAAAACAACGACAGTCAGCTGGGATTTATCATCAGGAGGCGTGTCAATTACAGTAGACTTCAATGAGCCGCCGTCTGCCCCGACCAACCTTCAAGCTGCTCTTTCTGAGGACGGAGTCGTTCTTTCGTGGAATGAGTCCCAAGATACTGATCTCATAGGATACAACATTTACAGACGGCAAACGCCTTTTGACGGGTTCAAAGTAGTAGCTGAAGTCCCGCATTCACCCGGAGCTTTGCAAACCCTCACAGATACTGATGCAAAAACAGGGATTTCCTACTCCTACGTCGTGACTGCGGTTGACCTATGTGGAAATGAGAGCTCAAGAAGCAACGAAGTCACTATAGATGTGCCGTAAGAAGGACACCTCGGAGTCAACTGCGGTCAACCGTATTTCATAGAAATAAAGCGATCCCATGCAGCCGGTTTTCGCTTGTGGCACACTTATATGTAGCTGTTCTCCACCTGCAAGCGAAGAAACCGGCTGCTCACGCCTGTGTAGCCTGTGGCCAAGCCCTACGGATAGCGGCGTTTGCTTGGCTTCGTGGCTGCTCCTCAGACTTGCACCTAAGGCTTTCGGATTCATGTTTAAAAGACTCTTTTCTGTTACCCTCCTTGCACTGTCCGAAACCTACTTGCGCAAAGGGGTATTGGACACAGATTTTTCTGCATTAAGCTGTTTTTCAAGGAGCCACACAATAGGCGGAATAAGCAGGAGTTGAATCACTATACCCGGGAGACTCGTAACAAGTCCCGCTGTTATCGGGTAAAAAACGGGAACCGGATTAAACCCGAATAACGGAAGGACGTAAGCTGCGAGAATGCCATACACAATCCTTCCACCGAACATAGCGATAACCAACGACAGAACCACATGAAGCTTCTTGGTTCTGTACGCGAATCCGGAGAGCAGGCCGTACACAGCAAGTTCCGCCACCATCATCTGGGCTTTAGGAGGCATAAGAGGCGGCATCCCTGTCAGAAGAGAGCTCAAGATAGGGGTTACAGCCCCAACCAAGCCCCCAATGGCCGGCCCGGTTATGAATCCTGCGAGCAAAACCGGGATATGCATGGGGAGAAATACGGGGCCTGCGCCAATGGAATGAAACGCTATTGGCACAACAATCCCCAGGGCAACAAACAACCCCCCTAGAATAAGGTCCCGAATACTGCTGTTCTTCATAGTTAATACCCCTTTCCGCATAAACACGTATTAATAGGATTACCGGAAAATGCCTGTCGCGGTCCTTCCCCTATCCCGGAGACGTAGGGACAAAGAAAAGGCCTGCGCACCATCTTTGTCTACTGACAAAGAACGCAGACCTTCGTGGTCATAACCGTTCATATAACAGAATGTGTTTCGCCGGATTTTATGCAGATATTAACCTCTGATTAACCCAATAGATCAATAGTCTTCTCGACCAAAGCATCAATCTGGCGAGGCAATGGCTCTATCCTGGCACCTGCAATTTCCACCCCGCAACGAGTCATGGGAATCAGTATCTTATGCGCCTTGCATGACGCTATAGCAGTTGCCATTTGGGGAGTCAGCTCACCAAGTATGGAGTTTGCAAGGATTATCCCCAAAGGCCCCAGAATAATGTCTACAGTCTCAACTGTCCGCACAATAGCGTTCTCCCCTGTAGCCCCTTCATCAGCTCCTGCTTTAAGCATCGAGCTTGTCGCCAAGGCATTTGTCCCAAGAGCTATTATCGTCACCTTCGCGGCTTGTTCAGAGCTGAGCTCCTTTCTCAGCCTTTCAATAATGCTCTTCCCGATTCCCCCACCCTGTCCGTCCACAACAGCGATCTTCAAATTAGGCCTCCTATGCGGTTCGGAAGTCGCCCCTTCATGAGGTCGTCATTTTTGCCATTTACTTTAGTTCTCGTTTAAATCACAGATCCCTTCTTTAAATGATTAGCGTCTGTTCCGGGAAGGCCTTCTATCAGCCCCTGCATTCGCTCCCACATGTAACCATGCCGCACGAAGCGCCGGGATCTTCGGCAGCAATCTCTGGGACACAGCCCTTCGATTTCAAGCGGTGCCAGCCGCAGAATGCTAATGTGCCAGGTTTCGCCTACTGTGTCGAATCCATTAAAGGTTTTGGTGATTACTTGTGGAATTGCTTGTCGAATATCTTGACATTATGGGTTTTATAGTCTAAAGTATTTTTTTATCAGACAGTAGTTACTACCTTAACTTAATGTGGGGGCCTCTTGATTGAAATCAGCTATTGTTTCAAGAAGTGACAACGCTTATTCGCACCAACTTGATGATTTTAGCTACGGGCTGAAACAAGGTATTCCCATTGCACTAGGTTATATTCCCGTCTCCTTTACTTTCGGTCTTATGGCCGTAAGCGGCGGTATTCCCGGCTGGATCGCTATTCTCATTTCATTGACTAACCTGACCTCTGCAGGGCAATTCGCAGGGACAAGCCTTATTATTTCCGGCAAGTCTCTTCTTGAAATTACATTAACTACCTTTGTGATTAATATCAGGTACATATTAATGTCTCTTTCTCTTTCGCAAAGAATTGCTCCTGAAACCTCGTTACTTGAAAGATGTATTATGTCTTTCGGTATTACCGATGAGACATTTGCCGTCGCCTCACTGGAAAGACGGGACATTTCTTTCGCGTATATGCTGGGTCTTATCTTCTGTCCTTACCTAGGATGGGCATTAGGGACAGCAATGGGCTCTGCTATCTGTTCCGTTCTTCCTGCCGGAATACAGAATTCCATGGGTATTGCTTTATATGCAATGTTTATTGCTTTAATCGTTCCGAGTTCCAAAAAATCCGGAGCCAATATGATCATAGCTCTCGTCGCAATTGCTATCAGTTCTCTGTTTACTTGGGCTCCCTTTCTTAAGCAGATTTCAGCCGGATGGAGCATTATTATTGCAACCATTGCCGCTTGCTTCATTGGGGCAATCCTTTTCCCCAGGGAGGATCTTTAGAATGCAAAAAACAATCATCGCAGTAATACTAATGGCAGCTGTTACATATATTCCCCGGGTGTTGCCGATGATCTTTGTCAAAGAACGGTTAAAATCCCGCTTTTTACGTTCTTTTTTGTATTATGTACCGTTTGCTGCCTTAGGAGCTATGACTTTTCCGGCAATACTATACTCTACAGGAGACATGGCTTCAGCCGTAATCGGAATGGCAGTCGCGCTTATTTTGGCTCTCTTTGAAAGAGGATTATTGGAAGTCGCTGTAGGCTCAATTGTGACTGTCTATCTTATACAGCTATTTGTGCACTAAAAGGCGATGGTAAACCCGGACATTGAGCCTGATTCCGACCACCGTTTCCCCCACAAGCGAGTGACAAGCAGGTGGCCTTTCTAACTCTTGAACGCTCCTGTAAGTTATGCTAATATAGCAAATGGGAAGTAGCTTAGAAATGAGAAGCCATTCTGCACAAAACAGAGTTTTTGTTGACGGTTTTTTTTGTGCGCCCGTAGCTCAGTGGATTAGAGCGTCTGACTACGGATCAGAAGGCCGCAGGTTCGAATCCTGCCGGGCGCGCCATTTCTTATATGGGGTTTTGCCATGCGGCAAAATCCTAATTTTTTTGGCTTGTCTTCCGTTGATGACCTGTTAATATAGAGGCTTCGTTTTCCCCTGGCCTGAAATCCGAAAAACGCGGAGTTACTGGGCATGATATCGTGAAGGATGGAGGGCGACATTGCTAAAGCGAGACATTTCAGGTATATTCTATGAGCGGACTCGTATGCTAAACTTCATGTAGAAAAGGGATGTTGAAAAGTGACAAGATTACCTGAGTACATAGGGGTGTCGGCGTTTGGAATCAAGATAGGAGTGGTCGTCCCGGGATCCGATATAGTCCGGATGACCTATGACGCGCTGGCCAAGTGTCACGATGACGGCCTTCTGGCATCAGGGGATACTGTGTGCATCACAGAGTCAGTAGTGGCAAGGGCACAGGACAATTATGTCACTATCGACGATATCGCTGAAGAAGCGCGCAAGCAATTGAAAATCGGGCCCTCTGCGAAACTGGGAGTTCTATTCCCAATCTTGAGCCGTAATAGGTTTTGGCTGGTGCTTAAAGGCCTTGCCAAAGCCGTCCCTGAAGGTGAAGTTATAGTTCAGTTGTCATATCCCACCGACGAAGTTGGTAACCCTATTCTGCGGCAAGATCTCGCAAAGAAGCTGGGAAAAAACGACAGAGATATCATAACTTTAGAGGAAGCGGGTACAAATAGGCTCAGGCACCCTATAACTCAAGTTGACTACGTTGATCTTTACACTAATACCATTACCGAGCAAGGGGCAAAAGCCACCATATATTTCTCCAATGATCCTCTGAGAATTGCTGAAGCCAAGACTGATGCAGTTGTTGTAGCAAATGTCCATAACCGTGAAGAGACAAAGGCTATCCTTGCGCCGGTTGTAGATAAGTGCATAACTCTTCAAGACATGTGCAATACACCTCCGGGTGCTTGGTCTGAGTGGGGGCTTCTCGGAAGCAACATGTCCTCCGGGGACAGGCTGAAACTCGCTCCGCGCAATTCAGATAAAGTGGCTAAAGATGTACAAGCAAAGGTCGCCAAGAACCTGGGAGTAGACATAGAAGTATTAATCTTCGGGGACGGGGCTTATCGCGATCCGTCAACCGGAATCTATGAACTGGCTGACCCAAAACCTACCTTCGGCATGACACCGGGTCTCGCAGGCAGATACCGCGAAGGACTGAAATACAAGTACATCGTTGACGAAATGTGGTACCAAGGCACCGGAATCTCTGACATAGAAAACACGCTGAGAACTAAGGCGAATGAACCGATAGACAGGCAAGCGGCCGCCACCGAAGGCACTACTCCCAGAAGAATTGAAGACGTCATTGCAAGCCTGGCTGACCTGGTCAGCGGTTCGGCAGACGCAGGCACGCCTATAGTGCTTGTAAAAGGAATTGCATGACGCGTTCCATAACCCTTCTACCAGCCCTCCGGCAAGGGCTGGTTTTTTCTTTCAAGTCTGCCCCGAAGCGGTAAGAAAGGATTGAAGGGGCAATGGGGAATCCCCTTGATACCCCATGTGACAGTGTTATGTGGTATAGTTCGCCACAAGGTTGATCCTCTCTTCGGTATTCCATATGCTTTACATATATACCCTACCATGGTATTGTATATATCGGATAATCATTGTGCTTTTCCAAGATATAAAGGAGGCCTATGAAAAGTGTACAAGGAGCGTAACAAGGACGATCTGAAGAAGCGTCTCGCCCGAATTGAGGGGCAGATCAGGGGGATCAATCGGATGATCGATGAAGACAGGTATTGCATTGACATATTGAACCAAATAGCCGCTGCAAGAGCTGCTCTCAGTAAAGTAGGAATGCTTCTCTTAAAATCGCATATGCGAGGATGTGTGACTTCCGCGATAAAGGAAGAACGCAGTGAACAAGCTATAGACGAACTCATGGATGTCCTCACGAAATTCGTGCGATAACTCAGAGGGTGTAGTTATGCGCCAGAACACTGATAAACACGGAAGAGAGGAGAAAATCAATGAGCTGGGTTACGGTGTGGCATTGGACAAGTTAGAGCTTGTCGTCAGCGGCATGCATTGCGCATCATGTGTCCACCGTGTTGAGAAGGCTCTTGAAAACACTCCAGGCGTTACCGGTGCAACCGTAAACCTTGCAACCGGCCGAGCTACAATCACTTATGCCCCCCATAGCACGTCAATCTCTCAAATAATGCAGACTATAAAGGATGCAGGATATGAAGCAGAAGAAGTAGAGCGGGCCGAAAACCGAAGAAGTGAAAGAGCCAAGATGGAGAGTAGACGCAAGAAAGAGACGACAAGTCACTTTGCAAGCTTCCTCATCTCTGCCATATTTTCGCTTCCCCTTATATCGCTGATGCTCTCTCACTTGTTCGGGATAAATCTCCCAGCCTGGTTGAAGAGCCCGTACTTCCAGTTTGTCATAGCTACGCCTGTCCAGTTCTGCGCAGGAATGCAATTTTACCGAGGGGCGATCTCTGCGTTACGCGCTGGAACGGCCACTATGGACACACTTATAACCATCGGCACCACTGCAGCCTACGCATTCAGCGTATATCACACCTTCGTCTCCCCGGGTGATGTATATTACGAGTCATCTGCTGTCATCATCACCCTGGTCCTCTTAGGTCGCTATTTGGAAGCCAGGGCGAAAGGCAAAACAGGGGAAGCCATCAGAAAACTGATGCAACTTGCCCCTCAAAAGACCCACGTCATTCGAGAGGGAACTGAAATCCAAGTGGACACTGAAGAAGTCGTCCAAGGGGACATTGTCGTAGTAAGACCCGGAGAGCGCATACCTGTCGACGGCATAGTAATCGAAGGCATGTCCATAGTGGATGAATCCATGTTGACAGGTGAGAGCATACCGGTGGAAAAAGCGCAAGGCGCTCAAGTTATTGCAGGCACCATCAATAAACACGGCGCTTTCAAGCTCCGGGCGACAAAGGTCGGGCAAGACACGGTTCTTGCTCAGATAGTTGAGATGGTTCGGGAAGCGCAAGGGTCAAAAGCCCCGATACAGCGTTTAGCTGACCAAGTAGCCGGCTATTTCGTCCCTGCTGTACTCATGATAGCACTGGTCACTCTCATTATATGGCTTCTTGTTACAGGAGATCCCGGACAGGCAGTTCTTGCCTTTACCTCAGTCCTCGTAATCGCTTGTCCCTGCTCTCTCGGCCTTGCCACTCCTACAGCTATCATGGTAGGAACCGGAAGAGGCGCTGAGTCAGGCATTCTGATAAAAGGGGCGGAGCACTTGGAAAGAGCTCATAAAATAGATACCGTTGTCCTGGACAAAACCGGAACAATCACGAAAGGCGAACCTGCGGTTGTCAGTGTAGTGCTAGTCAATACATCAGACGATAAAGAAGAGGCAATCCGCGAAATGATAAAGCTTGCAGCCTCAGCCGAGCTTCGTTCAGAACACCCGCTGGGAACAGCCATTATCAAACATGCCGAAACCCTCGGGTTGAAACTGACTGAACCCTCAGGTTTTCAAGCGATTCCCGGAAAAGGAGTGAAAGCCGAGGTGGAAGGCAAAGAAGTGCTGGTAGGCACTTACCGCCTAATGACTGATCAAGGAATAGACGAAGGGACAGTTGAAAGCAACCTGAGAATCCTTGAATCTCAAGGAAGAACTGCTATGATTGTTGCAGTGGACAGAAGAATAGCAGGCATTATCGGTGTCGCAGACACTCTGAAGGAGACGTCGGGGAACGCCGTTATTGCACTGAAAGAACTTGGAATCGATGTTGTGATGCTAACCGGCGATAATCAGCGTACAGCCAATTTCATCGCAAACCTGGCAGGAATTGAAAAGGTTTTGGCAGAAGTTCTCCCGGAAGATAAAGCAAAGGAAATAGAGAGGCTCCGCAGCGAAGGAAGGGTAGTCGCCATGGTGGGAGACGGAATCAACGACGCCCCTGCCCTTGCTGCAGCAGACGTAGGCATCGCTATGGGCACAGGAACTGACATCGCTATAGAAGCCTCTGATATCACCTTGGTTCGAGACGATCTCAGCCTTATTGCAGCTGCAATAAGGCTCAGCCGTCGCACTATGGCTATTATCCGCCAAAATCTGTTTTGGGCGTTCATCTACAATATCATCGGAATACCTATAGCAGCCTTGGGCTTCTTATCCCCGGTTATTGCAGGCGCAGCCATGTCCTTTTCGTCAGTGTCCGTGGTTACGAATTCACTGAGACTACGCAATTTTAATCCAATGAGATAAGCTGAGACAGAATAAGCGCAGGCGGAGGCATTATTGTGGTTTACTTGGCATGCAGTTACATACCGTATGAAATACCGCTGGCAGCAGGAATGTCTGCCGCAAGAGGCATATTTGAAGGACCCCTCTCAGCAATGGAGGGATATCTTCCGCGGGATTTCTGTCCTTACGCCAGAGCATTTATACGACAATACGGGGATAATGACGTGGTCGCCGTTGCTGAATCTTGCGATGCAATGCGCAGGGTCTACGACGTGTTGAAATATTGGAATCTTGCCAGATGTGCCTATTTTGTGGATGTCCCGCGCACCTATGACCCGGAGGCGGTTTCGTTTTATGCTGAAGAACTGAGAGGCTTTGCTTCCAAGCTTCTGGACTCGGTGCCCTTGCCCTGTGACTCATTCCCAGAAAGACTTGAGTTAGCCATAAAAGGCATGAACAGGATTCGCAGGGAACTGTCAGGTGTCTTTGATTTGGTATCAGAAAGGCAGCTTTTAGCTACTAAAGCAACTCAACTTGCCATCAGTATCAATCAGCTCCTGGCTTGCTTTCCGTCTTTGCCGGATCCCTCTGACTCCGGGTTCAGCCCCAAGCACAGTTCAGCCTCTGGCATGTTTGATAATCTCATCGAGGAAATTAAAGAGCTGATAAATCAGGCGCTGTCTGAGCCTGCTCACCTCCGCCAAAGAAGAAGCGGAATTCCTGTTGGAGTCAGCGGAACCTGTTTGTTGGATTTATCACTCATAGAGTGTATTGAAAATGCCGGTCTCGACGTGGTCTTTATTGATTCATGTCTGCCTTCAAGGACATACGCTTTTTATGTCGATAATGAGACCACCTCTGACCCCTTTTACGCGCTTGCTGAAGCCTACCTCCGTAAAATGCCCTGTCCACGAATGTTTCGGGGGAAAGAGCGGATTAGGCGCCTCCACGAACTTGCATCAGATTACGATGCTCAAGGGCTCATTTATTTTGCTCCCAAGTTTTGCGACCAAGCATACTACGATTTCATAGAGATAAAACACGGTCTTAAGTCACTGGGCAGTCTTCCTGTTCTTTTCCTTGAAGGTCAATACGGAGTGGGTAGGGCAGGACAGACTCTGACAAGAATAGCAGCGTTTCGGGAAATGCTTGAAGGCACACAAATCCTGAAAGCAGGTAAGCAACAATGACGCCGGGAGGAATCAAGACAAGAAAATCACATGGGGAAATAGCCGGAGAGACCCGACGCATCAGGATTATCCAGGCCCTTTCACGAAAAAACTGGGTCCATAACGTGGCTGAACTGGTGATTAATCGTATGGAAAGGCAAGGATGGAAGCCCTATCAGATTGATGCAATCCGGTGTTTTGCAGACGACTTCCGTCATGGGTACCTCAAAGAGAAGCCTTGTATCTTCACCAGCGCGTTTGTCCCGAATGAACTCATCTACGGCCTGGGAGGGGTGCCTTTCCTCCCTGAGGCTGCTTCCGGATTCGCTGCAAGTTTCGGATTTGCCTTAGAAAGTCTCACAGCATGTGAATCCCTTTGGTATTCACCGGATCTTTGCAGTTTTCACAGGGCCGGGGTAGGAGCTTCAGTTCTTAAGCTTGCTCCAAAGCCTGCTGCTGTAGTCGTATCGTCCCAGCTTTGCGACGGAGGTAAGCGATCTTTATTTCAGATAAGTCAGTATCACGATTGCCCTTTCTACATACTGGATGTGCCTTATACACATTCTGCTTTGGCACTGGACAGGTTGGCAAAACAGATAGAGGAAGCTGCCATAGGATTGGAGCGTGACGTGCCGGACTTGTCCAGAGGACATATAGATAAAGCTTTCGCGAACTCAAATGTTGCCCGCAATTGCTATCTTGATCTATGTAAGCTACGGACAAACACGCCGTCGCCATGGCGCGGTTCAGAAGCGTTGAACTATGTGGTACTGTTTCTCTGGGCTTGGGGAAGTCCATGGCTTGCCAAGTTTTATCAATCTCTTCGAGACCACGCCGAAGACATAATAAAATCAGGGGATTATCCCGTTCCCAATGAGCAATTCAGGCTCGCTTGGCTCAACTTAAGGCCGTACTACAGTCCAAAACTGTTTAACTACCTCGAAGATACGCATCAAGTCTCTGTCGCTTTTGAAGAATTCAGCTATATGTACTGGGACCCGCTGGATGCCGGTGACCCGTACATGAGTCTGGCCAAGAAGATCATGGCAAATCCCGGATGGGGGCCGATAGAGCGTCGGCTTGACGTAATCGACAAAATAGTCCGGGAGTTCTCTATCGACGGCGTAGTGCAGTTCGCCCAATGGGGATGCAGGCAATATAACGGCGCTGCCTCTATACTTTCAGATTATCTAAGAAAAAAAGGAGTCCCTTTCCTGAATCTCGACGGGGACGGAGTGGATGTCAGGAACAGCGGCGAGGCGCAGTCTATAACCAGGCTTGGGGCTTTCCAGGAGCTTCTGGAGTCGCAAAAGATCAAAAACTCGAGGTGAGATAGGAGATTGAGAGCTGACTCATATGTAGTTGGAATTGACGTAGGGTCCTCTGCAACCAAGGGAGTCCTCCTTCTGGACGGACAACTCGTGTCAACTTTCATGCTTCCCACAGGAACGGATCTAAATGCCACAGCCGGAGAATGCATAGAGCATCTGCTTCAAAGCGAAGGATTGACTGAAAAGGACCTTATGTACATAGTGTCAACAGGTTATGGGCGGGCCCAAGTCGAAGCTGCTGACAGAACAATCACGGAAATCACGTGTCACGGCAGAGGAGCGAAGGCCTTAGCCCCCCGGGCCGGACTTGTGATAGATATCGGAGGCCAAGACTCAAAAGTCATTCGCCTTGATGAAGACGGGATGGTAGCGGATTTCGTGATGAACGACAAATGCGCTGCAGGAACAGGAAGGTTCCTTGAGGTAATGGCAGACCGATTAGAAACGTCTCTCATGGACTTCGGGCGTATGTGGAGAGCAGCGAAGAAACCGGCACAGATATCAAGCACTTGTACAGTATTCGCTGAATCCGAGGTAATCAGTCTTTTGTCCGGAGGCATGGCGCCTTGTGCAATAATCCGCGGCTTGTGCGATGCAGTAGCCGACCGGCTGCTTGGGATGGTTCACAGAGTGGGACTCGCACCTGATGTCGTTATGACCGGCGGGGTCAGCAAGAATGCAGGCGTTAGGCTTTCTCTCGAGAAGAAGCTGGCACTTAAGGTGACAGTGCCTGACCTGTCACAGTTCGCAGGGGCATACGGTGGAGCAATAATCGGATATGAACTGGCGAGGCGGGAGTATGCGCAGGGCGGCTTGCGGTAGGAAACCGGCAGTAAGCGCTCAAGGAACAAAAGATGAAGCCGGAAAACCGGGGCATGAAAACGCTCTGCTTCATTTGGACGAAGCAGAGCGTCCTTCCAATAATACGCCCACACAATATGTGCGTCTTGTCTATACCGTCCATAGGCCTATTCCGTAAGCATGGCTTCCTTAATAGCTTGTCGCCGAACCTGCCGTCCCTGCCAGGCATGGAGAGCCAGCGCAACAGCGATAATACCATAAGCAACAAACACGCGAAAATACTCGCCGATTTGCGGCACTCCGAAGAGCCTCTGTCCTGCCAGGGGTGAGACTACGAAAAGGGTATGGAATAGAATAACACCTACTATAGCCTGCCAAATAGTGGCACGCCTGGTTGATGCTCCTCCCACAAGAAGAGCTGCTATGGAAAACATGCCTACCTGTTCATGGCTGTTGTACGTATTTAGGGTGCCGATGTTCTGCAAGAATATCAGCTGTCCCCAGCCTGCTATAACCGTAGATAGGATCATCGCAATAATCCTGGTCTTATCAACCTTGATACCCATTACCTCGGCTATATGCATATCCTGGCCCACTGCGCGGAGGTCCTGGCCGATTTTGGTCTTCATCAAAAAGGTGATAAGCACACACATCCCTGCAGACACCAGCAATGTAACAACAGGGATACGTACCCCTCCTATGACAGGCCTCCAGATCTTGTCGAAGGCCTGAGCCATATTAATGAGGTCAACGGTGTTTCGGACGCCGATTCCTTGAGGCAACAGCATGGCCGGATCTTTGAGAGGAATTATCGGTCCTACAAGGAAAAGGAAAATCAACTGATAAATCCCGTTGGCGAAGAAGCCCAATATCATGCTGGTGATCATCTCACGCCCCTTTGCCCGGTTCAGTACGTTCCCTGCAAGCCATCCTGCAATTGCTGCGATAGGCGTAGAAAGCAAGCAAGCCAACAAGAATCCCCGAACACCAGGGATGCCCCAGTAGGTCACGGCAATTGCAGCAGCCTGTCCTGCCATGGCGCCGATTACTATGCTGAAATTCAGCCCCATTCCTGCGGTAACCGGGATTAGAAGAGATAACACTAAAAGAGAGTTGCGGGCAAGCCGTGTAACTACCTCATTGAGGAGAAACGTGACATTAAGCCCTGCAACCATCGCCATCGTAATAGAGAGCGCAAGGAATAGTATGGGCACGCCATTAGTCAGGATTAAGTGACGCACATCAAAGTTGACGGTTGGGCGTGATTCAACTGTTTTTCCATGTGTTTGTGTCATTTGCTACTGACCTCCCGTCGAACGCGTCAATGCGTAAAGGATCATGCCGTTGGAAATGATTAACCTGGCTACCTCTGAAATGTCGCCTTGGATCACCCTGCTTGTGACAGGCAAGGCAGTCGTCAATAAGGTCTGGAACAGTACCGTGCCGATGATGACATTTGAGATAGTCGCTTTTTGTAAGCTTGCCCCGCCTATCAAGATTGCTGCTACAGCAGGAAATGCCATCATCAAAGGCGCCATGTAAAGCTGGAGAAACCCATAACTCTGCGCATACACGATTATGCCTATAGCAGCCAGCACCGTTGACAGGATAACCCCTACCGCCTTCATATGACGTACGTCTATACCTGCAGACCTTGCGAATACAGGATTCGCTCCTGCAGCCACCATGGCGATACCCAGCTTTGTCTTGTAAAACAAGTAAATAAGCAGACAAAATAACAAGAAGAATCCTAAGAGCCCTCCTGATATCTTGACCCCGAACAATTTGAATACTGCGAAGTTGTTGAGAACCTTCCCAAAATGGTTCCCCAAGGTCAGGGTAAATCTTAACCCCTTCCCTCCGATTGCCCATATAAGCTCCGGATTCTTAAACGGCGCCATCAGCCAGAAGATGCACATAACCGCCACTGCGGAGAACCCTACATAAGTTCCCACCATCATCTCCTGACCCTTCACGCTTTCCAACAGTAATGCGTAAAGGTATCCTACGACAACCGCTATGGGAACCGCAAATCCAATAGCCGCAAACAAACCGGGAAAACCTGCAAGCCCTCTTTCCATACTAATGAGCGCACCGACCAAACCGCTTAGCACTCCCAGAGGCAGGCCGAAATTGAGGCCTACTCCGCAACTTATAGTCGGAACCATCGCAAGGACAAGTATCCCGTTCATCCCGACTCTGACAAGAGAGTCTGTAATGAGCTGAGGAACTGACATATCGGTAATATATGCTGTAATGAATATAACTAAAAGGAATCCGGCGATTATGATCCTGGGAAGTCCTATGTGCACGATAATTTGCTTGAGTTTCTGCGTCATGCCTAGACCGCCTCCTCCCTGGCTCTGCCTGCCATCATTAATCCGAACTCGGCGTCAGAAGCATCAGGTGGCAAGATCCCGGCAAGCCTGCCTCGATAAACGATGGCGACTCTGTCGCATATCTTGCGCAGCTCACCAAGCTCACTGGAAGTCATAATTATAGTCACGTTATGCTCTCTATTGAGGCGCACCAAGAGATCTAAGACAAGTCTCTTAGCGCCGACGTCAATACCTCGCGTCGGCTCGGAAACAAAAAGAATCTCAGGGTCAAGGGCAAGAGCCTTTGCTACACAAACCTTTTGCTGATTGCCACCGGAAAGGCTCCGCACAGGTTGAGTCGGACCCAGACATCTGATGTCCAGTTTACGTATCATCTCCTCGGAATAAGTCCTAAGTTCCCTTCTGTCTTCCAGCCTGAGCCCAGGCAGGAAATGAGGCCGGGGACGCAGAAACTTGTGTTGCGCCTGCATGGCAGTAACCCCGATATTCCTCTCAATAGGCTCATCAAGCAGCAGGCCGACGCCGCGTCTGTCTTCAGACACAAACGCAAGCCCCTTCAGAAGAACTTGCTCAGGCGAATTGAGCGGGATATTGTCTCCGTTCTTGCTGACCCTGCCTGAAGCCGGGTAAAGGCCCATTATTCCATTTGCAATACCTAACTTTCCATGGCCGGCAAGCCCTCCGATGCCGAGGATTTCGCCACGTCGGACAGACAAGGATAGGCCACGGACCATCTCGCCTGGCATATCCACTACGAGGTTCTCAATGGTGAAGGCTAAATCCTCATCACTTGGCTCCTTGTCCCGAGCAGGAAGGTCTACCTTTTCTACCTTCCTTCCCACCATTAACTCAGCGATTCTCTCAACAACAGCTTCATCCCTATTTAATCTTGCTACAATCTCGCCGTCACGAAGCACTGTAATCCTGTCCGCTATAGCCATGACTTCATCTAAGCGGTGTGTGATGAAAAGAATCGCAATACCATCTGCAGCAAGCCTACGCAGCGAACCCAAGAGACGATCAGCTTCAGTTTCAGTTAAGACAGCGGTAGGTTCGTCAAAGACCAAGATCTTGACTTCCTTCTTATCAACTTCTCTGGCAATCTCAATAAACTGCATATATCCTACGGGGAGGCCTGCAACAGGCAGCCATTCGTCAATAGACAGATCGAGACGATCCAAAGCGTGCCTGGCATCCTTTCGCATAGCGGGAATATCCAGATAGTCTAAGCTTTGGGACCGAAACAGCCTACTGAGAGCATTCTTACGCGTTGTTTCGCGGTTTAACTTAATGTTTTCCGTAATAGTAAATCCCGGTATCAACATGAATTCCTGGTGAACCATACCGATCCCCGCTTGCATAGCTTCAGCAGGAGATAGAAGCTCCACCTTTTCTCCGTCAATGAGTATTTCCCCGGAAAAGCCGCCTGTGCTATGAATTACAGGCATGCCGAAAAGGATATTCATGAGGGTTGACTTTCCTGCGCCATTCTCACCTACAAGCGCATGAATCTCACCGGGATAAAGGTCTATGGAGACATCGTTTAGGACGGTGTTGCCAAAGTACTGTTTTGTGATGCCCTTCATTTCCAGGACTTGTTGTGCTCGTTCCATGTTTTTGCTCTTCCCTTCTCAAAGTACAAGCTCCACAAAGGAGATAAGAAGAAGCAAGGCGCCGGGTGAGGATTACCCGGCACCCTGAACCTCACTTTACGCAATGCGTCTTCTAAATCAGAATTCGTCTTTCCCGAAAATGACGGAACCACTTGTTATCAGATAGAAATTGCCCTTCTTTGGGTCGAGCTTGGAAATCCCCATTGGAACACCGGCCGCTGCTTCCAGCCTGGCCTTGACGGCATCTGTGTCGTCAAGCTTCATCTTGCCTTCGATTGTGTCACGGGCTATCTCTACACAAGCCTCAACAAGAAGGTAGTTGGTTGGAACCGGCCATGTGGCAAACCGTCCTGCTCCGCCCTTCGCCACAATAGCGGTATTGATAGCCTTTAGAATCCCAGGGATATTACCCTTCAATTCCTCTGTGATTTCCAGGCCGAGGGCTGCCGGATAGCCATGTGTAGGGCTCGGACAGCACTGCTCAGGGAAGATCGCACCTGTGTTCAGCGCTGAAATGATAAGGGGCTCCTGCATACCGCAGTTGGTGCTGAACAAAGCAATATCCTTCCCGTGCTTTTCAACCTGCCTCGGGACATCTTCAAGAATAAACTGCTGAGCTCCGGGTATGCCGGATTCGCCCATTGGGTCAGGAGCTGTTACAAAAATGAACTCCATCCCAAGCTTCTCACACTCAGCCTTCATGATGTCGCGACGCTTTGCCAGAAGCTCCATGGACATGTGCCTTGGGAAAGAATAGTGAAGGAACTTTTTCGCTCCCAGCTGCTTTGCAAGCCTGACAATTGTCACACCACGCGCTTCCTGATCAGTCTCGAAGGCAAGGTCTGCAGTGGCATTGACTATAGGAGGATCTTCATGAGGGACACCTAGGAGGAAAATAATATCCGGGCGCAAATCCCGCACTTGCCTGATAGCTGCGACTGTTCCCGGAACTGCTTGGTTGACTATGATTGCTTTAACATCTTTATCTGCAGCAAGACCGGTGATTTGTGCTATGGTAGTCTCCTGCTCCTGCATGAAATTGTCAGGATAGGTGACGTGCTTTATCATGTCACCGTACTTCCCCTTCATCTTCTCAGCAGCGCGGTACTCATCCTCGCCTTGGGAGACTGTTCCTGTTACAAGTCCAATCTTATAGGCAGGGGCTGCGGTCCCGACAACACCTATTGCTCCAACGAGAAACGTCAAAACCAATACGCAAATCACAAATTTCTTCATTGAATCTACTCTCCTTCTTCATTACTTAAGAACTTCGCCTGCTTAAGAAACCACAAGTTTGGAAAACTCTTCTCTCCGCTCGACTACACTATCGCATTATCACCTCCAAACCTGCTTTTTGAGCCTCATAATCCAGCTATACTCCTACGAATACGAAATGTTAGGTATCGTTATTTATTCGATACCGGTTCTTAATACTCCTGCTACAAAGCATCAGATATTTTTGGAGCATAGAAAATGCTCATACAAAGGCCCCTTGTTTTTCTCTTTGAAATCCGGATGGTTCTACGGCCTGACACCTCAGAGCCTAATAAGCACTCCTTGCGCTTTCTTTATAATCTTTTCGTCTTCTGTCTTGCGACACAAAACCCTTGAGGAAACATGACACGCGTTTATATACAAGAAACGTGATAACAGAACTTAGTCCGGCTTTGATAGCATTAAAAGCAAAGAGTACAGGAAGCATGGCTACCACTTGCTCTCTGGAAAACCCGTAAATTAAAGGGACTATTGTCAGATTTACAAGAGGCATTATCAAAGTCTGCGCAACAGTGCCTGCTATGAGGCCTGCTATAGCCCCACGGAGAGTATGATGACGTCTGTATATAAAGCTTGCAGCCATTACAAGACTGCCTGTGCTTAGGAAATGCATTAACGCCCCGACTGCTCCGTCAAGACCTGTGATGAAAGCCATCAAAACGGCCATAATGAAAGTTACCGCAAGTCCCGCGCCCGGCCCAAAAGCAAACCCTGCAATCAATACAGGCACGTCAGCTGTCTCAAACCGAAGATGTGGAGCTGATGGGAATATCGGCCAGTTGATAAGGGACAAAATCACTGCAATAGACGCAAGTACACCTAATGTTACAAGTGTTCTGGTTTTTCTGTTCATCAATGAAGGCAACCTCCTTTATAGATAGCCTTGGTTGCCCGGGCCCCGGCCTCCTATCGTATCCTGCACGCTACTCCGACATGCTGCTTACCAATGTATCCTGTCTGAGGAGAATAACAAAGCCCTGGGCAATAGACCTCAGGGCTCTAATCTCTACAGTGTTCAAAGTGCGACAAGCGTTTCGCGTTAGCTTGCGACCTTCTCCCATCCGGACTGTACCGTCGGTGCCGGTTTTGCGCCGGCTCAACCGCATTCGCGGCTCGTGGACTTGCCTTTCGGCATTACCACCGGTCGGGAATTGGCTGGGAACTCCAGCCTCACCCTGCCCCGAAGATCTACATATTGGCTATTTCTTTTGTCTAAATACTATACTATTATTTAGCCTAACGCAAGACCCCTGCGTACCTCTTAGGCAACTAACCTAAACAGAAAGCTGCACATTATCGAAAAACCAATTGACAGGCTAATGAATAGAGACTGTATCAACAAAGACAGTGCCTTCCGCGACTATCCTGACATCTCCGCTGACTGTGGCGTAAGGAGCGCAAGGTTCTCCCTTTGCATCAGGAGGCCTGACAGTGACGGATAAGGTTCCGCCGGGCTGTTTAAAGTCATAACAGCCTGGTTTTCCCAAGGCGGTCGCATAAGCCAGCGCAACAGCGACACTGCCTGATGCGCAACTTGATTCCCAAACGAACGTATCAGTGGCTGCAACGTGTACCAGAGGAACTATCTCATCCGCTCCCCGGCGAAAGATCATCCCGATACACGCTTCATCCGCAAGGCCGAAAGCCTCGCCCAGCCCTATAAGAACATTCTCTTCCATACGGTAGTCTCTTGCATCAACAACTATGTGTGTTATCCCTTCTAATCTGACCACTGCTACAACAGGCGGCAGAATCTTCAGAGCAATCTCTCCGAGCCAAGACTCCAGGAGATCGCGAGGGTTAAGGCACGGTAAAACGCGAATGTTCCTGCCTGACCCGGATGAAGTCCATGAAAGAGTCTCCACAAAATAAAAATCAACCTCAGGCACTCCCGGGAAAGCGCATGATGCCCAAAAAGGCATCTCTTCGTCATCGAGCTTGGCTTGCACAAGGACAGGCTCTTCCACTCCGTGTATTTGGATAAGCCCCTCAAGTAGGTTATCGTTATCTTTCGGTACACCCCTACGCACGTGGGGACATTCCATTCCAAGCGTCACCTTTTCACCTGACTTGCCCAGCGCCAAATGCCTTATTGACGCTAAATAAGCCCCAAGGGACCTTGCTGCGTTACCGCAGAATTCACCGCCCATCATTCGCATGGAAGCTGCAATCGGTCCCCCTGCCATAAGTGTGACAAAACCCACCTGCTCTCCGCCGAGAACTGCAGGATTCATCAGATTCGAGGCAACTTCTGCATGCATAGATTCAGGGACAGGATCCAGGACAAGTATTGTGGTATTACCTGCCGGGTTAAGTTTTGCAAACCTTAACCTCATCTTAACCGCCTTCCCACGCGCATGACCCTGATAATCATGGGTAGTCTCCATCTATACTATACGCTATACGAAAGGCGACGTCTTTCCATAATAAGATAGGATACACAAACCCCCTATGACAGACGGAGCCTTCGGAACGAGCCGAAAAGCCCGGCGTATCCCTCAGAGCACGGCCTCTTTGACTGCTTGCGCTATTTGGCCTTTTATGACCAACTCCGTGATTGCTTCAATGTCAGGGTATAGCCAGCGATCACCGTCAAGGGGAGATATGACTTCCCTGACTATGTCGTAGATCCTGCGAGTCTGAGGGGCTAGTTTCTCAGCCCCTTGAAAATCCACTGCCTGACAAGCACACATAAGTTCAATAGCGAGGACATGGGAAACGTTCTCCACAACCTTCCCGGCCTTTCGAGCTGCAGTGGTCCCCATACTGACATGGTCTTCCTGGGATGCAGATACCGGAATAGAGTCTATGCTTGCAGGCGTGGCAAGGATCTTATTCTCGGACACTAAGGATGCAGCAGTGTAGTGGGGGATCATGAAACCGCTGTTAATACCGCTGTGTCTTGCCAGAAAAGCCGGCAGTTGAGACAAAGTGGGATTCAGTAGCCGATCAATGCGTCTTTCAGATATGTTCCCAAGCTCGGCAACGGCAATTGCCAAGAAATCCATGGCGAACGCCACAGGCTGACCATGGAAATTGCCTGCTGATATCACATTGCCGTCCGGGAAAACCAAGGGATTATCGCTGGCAGAGTTTATCTCTGTACCGATTACCTTTTCCACATACCCTATGACATCCCTTGTAGCTCCATGAACTTGAGGTATACACCTGAGTGAATATGCATCCTGCACTCGTAGCTCGCCCGGAGCACTCACAAGCCGGCTACCCTGCAATAACTTCCCAATAAGCTCTGCGCATTCCATCTGGCCCGGGTGCGGTCTGGCTTGATGAAGACAAAGGCGAAAGGCGTCGGGAATCCCTCTGAGAGCTTCTATGGACAGACATGCGACAGCGTCAGCTGTTACTGCCATAATCATGGAGTCATACAGTGCAATAGCGCCCAGAGCGGTCATGGCTTGGGTACCATTTATGAGGCCCAGCCCTTCTTTAGGTTTAAGCTCAAGGGGAACGATTCCGGCTCGCCGAAGAGCTTCAGCAGCATCCATCAACACACCGCCCATCCTGACCTTACCCTTACCTAGGAGGGCAAGGGCGAGGTGAGCAAGGGGTGCAAGATCCCCTGAAGCCCCGAGGGACCCCTGCTCCGGAATAATCGGACAAATATCATGATTAACCAGAGCAACCAGGGTCTCTATCAGTTCGTACCTAACCCCGGATAAGCCTTTGGCGAGAGAATTGGCGCGGAGAAGAATCATAGCCCTTACAACTTCATCGGGCAAAGGGGCGCCTGTCCCTGATGCATGACTCATGATAAGGTTTTCCTGCAACTTGCAGAGCTCATCAGGAGAAATCCTGACGCAGGCAAGATGGCCGAAGCCGGTGTTAACTCCATAGATTACTCTGTCCTGGGTTAAGACAGACTCTACGATTGCCCGGCTCTTGTCAACCTTATCCTTCACTGCCGTAGCAATCCCGACATGTTTATGATAGCGCGCAACCCCTACGACATCTTCATAGGTAAGAGTTTCGCCATTTATAAGTACTGTTGTCACATTGGTCTTCCTTTCTAGGGATTATCCATACTTCCTAAATCTAATCATGAACCCTGGATCTACCCACGATGTTATTCACACAAGCAAAATTCGCTGAAAATTCTTAAATTCCTTCTGAAACATCCTTTGTTCATTTCTTTTCATATTGTGGAATCATTTGTGGGGTGACAGCCCTGCATTGGATGGGTATTATGGCGAGAGGGTGACAACACCCTCAATATCATACTTTACCTGGCGGCTTCTGCCGCAGAAGGGGAGATGTTGTTTGTATCGTCTGAAGAAATACGCAGTTACCATCGGACTAATCGTTACCATGGTTACGTCAGTGGCAGCGACCGCTCTGGCAGGAGAAGTAACCGTGCATAAGTCCACAAGCGGACTGCCGGTCCACCCATCGTTTAGGGCTGGACAAAACGGTCAGGTGTACTACACTGGAAACACTTCATCTGAGTCACCTGTTACCACAGGACCTGTAACCATAGATTGGCAGACTCTATACGAGATTCAGCTACAGGCAAACCAGGGATATCACCTGTGGAGGCTGGACCCGGTGGAAGTCGCCCGACTTGAAGGACAAGACCTTGGCTTGAATCCTTCAACCGACACATTTACACTGTTCAGTAAGGTAGAAGTCGGCAAGAACTCAGGAACCGGGGAAGCAAAGGTTCTTGTGCAGCACGGCAGACGGGCATACGTGGTCCGATTAATCCAACCTTTCGGTTCGGGAGCACGAATGATCTGGACAATCAATAATGTCCGTGAGATAACTAAGCCTGAGGACGCTGCGACAATCGCGAAGAAGGCAAAGACCTCCTTCACATACCTGGGCCAAAACGGCCCAACAGTGGCAGCTTATGACCTAACCCCCAACTACCCGATTCCCGGTCCGCCTGTTACGCAGAATCCTCCTACCACAACCGGCGGACGTATCGTCTACTACGTGCAGCCCGGGGATACCTTATGGGCGATCTCAGCAAGGCAGGGCGTAACCATCTATAGGCTCATTGAGCTAAACCCTAATATAAATGCGGACGCTCTGTGGGTAGGTCAGGTGATAGTCGTTCAAAACGGTAGCCCGTGGGTTTCAGCTCCTGTCACCGGTGGCGCCACAACTCCCAGCGGAGTAGGAACCGGCTACGGAAACAGGACTCACATAGTAGAGCCCGGGGACACCTTGTGGCAAATCGCAACCAGATACGGGGTGTCGCTTCAGGCCTTAATGAACGCTAACAGGCTTACAGACGCCAATACAATCTGGGCAGGCCAAAAGCTGGTCATCCCGCGATAATAGAATGTCTTATTTGCAATAAATAAGCACGGGATAAGCCTTGATTTCAGCTTAGTTCAGCACAAACACAAAAGATGCCCGGCGCTTGTCCGGCAAGCGCCGGGCATCTCGCTTTCTATGACTTCAATGTCAACTGGGTCTACAATCTCAAGAAGCAGCACGGATTAGTTACTTGTCGGATGAGCCTCTGTTCTTATCTTTTCCCACGCCTTAAGCCCCCTGACCGGGCTCCCCGTCATGGGCAGGCTTGCTTGAATCCTCCTTAACCTTATCTTTACCGCATTTATTATCCTTACTCTTCTGATCTTTTGCTTGCCCTTTGACAGCCTGCTTTAGAGCTTCCTTCAACTCCATATTCTGACTTATATATTGCGGCAAGAGAATTTTTGTCCCATGACGTTAAATAATAGGAAAGAGTAATGACAATAATACAAGGCTTGTGATTGCCGAATCGGAGACAGAAGCTACCCCACATGCGTGGGGGTGTACCGGTAATCGGCAGTGTCTGGGTCACTCGCTGTCCAATGCCCCCTCGTGCGTGGGGGTGTACCGCTTTTTCGCCTCAAGTTTAGAAATATAGTCGAGAATCGCTAGACGAAGTGCAGCAGGACACAAGACGGAACAATGGATTTTCTGATCCGGGAGACCACCCAGAGCACGCACAACATCCTCTTCTCCAATTTGATAAGCTTCTTCAAGAGTTCTGCCTATGGCAAGCTCAGTGGTTATGCTACTGGTTCCTATAGCGGCAGGGCATCCATAAACTTTGAACTTGACATCTGCAAGTCTCCTGTCCTTAACCTTAATATAAACCTTTATGCAATCACCGCACTCAGGATCCCCGATTATTCCGACTCCGTCCGCATCCTCAATTTCACCGATGTTCTTTGGATTAAAGAAATGCTCAAGGACCTTCTCATTGTAGAACATGCTGCAACTCATCCTTCTTTCCAGACATGACTTGCATGATTATGTAGAACGAAGACATAGACATAAACGACTATTCTGATCTCAGAATTCAAGCGAAACTCCAACACTCCCTAACATAAATCTCTCTCCAAGTAAACAAGCCATTTCAGCACAAGCGCGAAATCCGGTACAATGAAGCGGGATTACCTTTTTTACACCGAGTTTAGTAAATGCCTGTATGGTAAGGCGAATCCGGTTCATATCGGCTTTTTCCAAGTGCATACCGCCAATGACGGCATGCACTGCCTCTGTTTCAGTCAACTCTTGAATGTGTTTTATAGTATTGATTACACCAACATGGCTGCAACCTAAGATAACAATAAGGCCTTTTGAGGTCTTGATACCTATTGATAGGTCGTCAGGAAGGAAGTCCGTTACCAACTCGTCATCGCGTCTTGCCATAAACTCACTTGGCAAAGCTTCAAAATCGGTAGTTTGCGCTATTTCCCCTGACAGGACCATGTTGTCACTTAACCATGTTGGTTTTTCATTGAGATGAAGCATAGCGCCTAAGGCAAGCAATTCCTCATTCGTCAGAGGAGATCCCACCTCCCTAACCTCACCCTTTTCAGTCTTAGCGTACTTTTTCCCGAAGGCTTCAGGGTGTGCATACAGATTCATGTGCCCTAATCTATTCAATAATAAAGGCAGACCTCCTGTATGATCATAGTGACCATGGCTCAACACGACGCAGTCTACATCGTTAAGGTTCAGTCCAATCTCTGTTGAGTTATGAACAAGGATTTCCCCGGATTGTCCCGTATCAAAAAGCAGTCTCTTCCCCTCAGTCTCAACAAGTAAGGATAGTCCATGCTCTCCCCTCAACTTCCGTCTCCTTACCAGATTATCAACTAGAATAGTCACCTTAACCTCAGCAGCGTGCCCAGCCACTTCTACCAGCTCCTTGATTGTCTCGGTCCCGCCTTTTCTCTCCTTACTATACTGGAATTAACTAATCGGGATTGAAGCAGTATTTTGATCCTTTGAGTCTTATATCTGAATATCAATCATATGTTCATAACTATTGTAATCCTTGTATGAATAGACATCAATACACGAACAAGAAAGACATGCTCTTACTGAAGGAAAGAGAAGAGATGCGACTGTCCTGTGTTGTTTCAAGGGTCTGGTAAATAAGCCCGACAGTCGTTTGAAAGCATAGGAAAACAAGAGGTCCGACCACATAACAGATAGGCAGACCTCTCTATTGACAGACTCTCTGACTCTCCCGGTAACCGGCAGGCTGTAACCTTTTTACCGTTTACCGCCTGCGATGATAACCGCCTTCACCTGTCCGCTCCGGCCTTGGACGAGCCTCGTTTACAGTAAGACTCCTACCCTCGAAATCCACTCCGTTTAGGGTAGCAATCGCATCGTCAGCTACGTCTTCAGCAACCTCCACAAAACCAAAACCCTTGTCATGAATAACTCTGACATCTGCCGGGCTGAAGTCTGCGAATAGATTGCGGACATCTTCCTCAGTAGCATGGTAGGGCAGATTCCCCACATATAGACTTTTCAACGTCATTACTGGTGCCTCTCTTTCGTATCGCTTGATCTCATTCTACGGTATCTGATTCACTTCCATCGCCTATCGCTCTATGGCAAGGGGACTGAATCTTCTAAGAGTATTCCCAAGACAGTCCAAATCTATCAGCTGAGTCCAACCGTTGATTCCGGTCGTGTTTGTTGAGTCCTCTATGCGACCATGAAATCAGTTAGAGTCTCACTCTAATGTCATTCGCGCCAACACATGCTCCCCTGTTAGCAGGCAAGCGAAAGAATCCATTCAACACCTATATTGAGCAGAAACCCCATTGTTGGAATCTGAAGGAATATCAGCATCTATGACGAATGTAATCTCTCAGCAAGCCAGGCTTTCTCTTCTGAAACCCTGACTAAGGCCATCGGTCTTCAGAGGATGGTGATAACAGTGGTGTCTTTTCTCCACACCGCAGATTGGCAAATAGGCATGAAAGCAAGCCAGGTCCCCACTGTGGCGGAAACTGTCCGCAAGGCCCGCCTTACTGCAGCAGAACAGCTTATGCGAATAGCTTCCCAACGCGAGGTCGACTTCGTGCTCATAGCCGGCGACCTCTTTGAGAACAACCTTGTTCACAATGAAGCTGCTCACCGGGTGACTGAAGCGCTTTCAGCATGTTCTCCGATACCCGTTTATGTGCTCCCCGGCAATCATGACCCTCTGACCGAAGATTCCATTTATAACCGTTCGGCATTCAAGGACTACTTGCCCCCGAACGTCCACATCCTACGCACCTTTGAACCTGTGGCGCCGGTGCCCGGGGTGATGCTCCTGCCTGCCCCGGTGATGTCCAAAGAGTCGTTCGACGACCCTACCACACAGTTTCGGATACCCCCAGAGATGGGGGAGGATTCCATTATAATCGGAATAGCCCACGGCTCGCTACGTATACCCGGCAAGTTCCAGGAGAATGATTTCCCCATAGCGCTGGACGCTGCGAAGAGGCTCGGCCTTGATTACCTGGCGCTGGGACATTGGCATTCTTTCTATGTGCATGATGACGAAAGGACTGTATATGCAGGAACCCATGAACCGACAGGCTTCGATGAACAACGTAAAGGGACGGTGGCTCACGTCACAATTGAGGCTCGCGGTTCGCTACCGAAGATTGAGAGACTGGACACAGGCACTCTCTCTTGGCAGACCCTTAAATGCGATGTCAGCGGAGACCCTGCCCATGTAGTCAGCCACATAAAACACGAGGTGAGCAAGGTGGAAAACCCGTCCTCGACCTTACTTCGTTTAGAGCTGAAAGGCCATGCCCAGTCTGATGATTTGCAGTGGCTGGAGGATCTTGAAGACTGGCTCAAGATACGCTTACTGTACATTGAAATAGACAAGACCCAATTTGTCACGCGTCCTATTGGTAAAAGGCTCAGCAAGCTTGCAGCGGGTAACCCATTCTTGCAGTCAATAATCTCTGATTTGGTAGATATCGCTTACGCTCTTGGACGACCGATAGAAGATTTACCTGAAGACCTGGCAAACATCTTGGGTTCAGATTCGCAAATCATAGATGATAGACTCCAGGATGACCTGGACCGGTGGGGGATTCAATCAGAAGACGTGGAAGAAGCCCTCAGAACGCTGGCCTCCATAGCTGAGGAGGTGCTGTCATGATTCTCCGCTCACTTACCGTTTCCGGGCTGCGCTGTTTTAGAAATCCCATAGAGCTTAAAGATTTCAGTGAAGGCATAAACATCATCTACGGACCGAACGAGTCAGGGAAATCCACACTCGTTACAGGACTCGCTCTGGCATTTTTGAATCGTCATGATATGACCGGTGATGCCATAGAGGCGTTCCGCCCTTGGGGGACTTCTCTCAGCCCTCTTATTCGTACTGAATTCATGTTCGGAGATAAGCGATATTGCTTAGAAAAAGGCTTTCTCGACAATGCAAGAAGCGTTCTCTCTGAATGGGACGGCATTCGCTACCAACGCCTTGACGAGGGAAAAGCGGCTGATGATAAGGTACGGCGGATGATGCAAGCGGAATTTTCAGGAAGGGGACTGTCTAAAAATACACAATGGGGTCTTGCGCATCTTCTTTGGATGCCACAGGGTACAGACCGCTTCAGCAGCCCCTCCCTTGCCGAACCCGGCGTCGAGGATTATTTCCGCCAAGCCATGGGCGCTACAATCTTCAGTAAAAAGGATGACAAGCTACTCGGCTTAATCAGCAAGAGATATGCGGATATCTTTACTCCTAAAACAGGAGACTTTAAAGCAAATTCAGAGGTGAGTCTTGCCAAACAGAAAGTTGCAGCTGCCAAAGATCAATTAGATAGAGCCCTCCGCGACTTGGAAGCAATACGGGAGGCAGAAAGTGACCTCCTGTTACACGATTCCCGCCTCGCCGAACTTGAGACTCGGTCCGCCAACCTGAAGCAGGAAAGGCAGAATCTCACAGGCCAACTTGAGCGTATCAGGGACCTCAAATCCGAGCGGGATACAATGAAGGCCAGGTTGCAAACTGCCACTCAAGCATGGGAGACCGTGAAAAAGGAGTGGCAGCAAGTTTCGAATCTTAAGAAAACGATAGCGGATACAAGATTAGAAATAGCCCGGAAGGAAAAGGCTGTCATTCCGCTCAAGGCTGACCTTGATAAGGTGTCGAAAGAGCTTGACTCCAAGCGCGCCATTGAGAAAGACCTTGAAAAAGGCATCAAAGAAACCAATAAGGATTTTCAGAAAGCCAACGACCTGGAGCAAGCAAAGAATCGTCTGGAATCCACGAGGAATCTTGCAGCACAGGTCAAGTCAGCCCAGGATTTGACCAAGAAAATATCGGACCTCGAAAAAGAACTAAGCAAGCAACCTTGTCCCGGTATCACTGATGTGAAATCCGCTGAGGATTCAAAATCCCGCATAGACGCAAGGGAGGCCGAGGCACGTGCGCAGGGGCTCGCTATAGATGTCACAGCCTACACAGACTTCGACATGATTGTAAGTACATCCGAAGATGAGAAGACTTACACAATCCGTCCTAGCGAACCCTTATCCCTCGTGTCTGCTGACAGGATGACCTTAGATATACGCGGACTCGGGCGAATTGAAATCAAGTCAGGCTCTACTGATGTGAAGAGGCTCCTGGAGCAGATTTCAACAGAGAAGAGAGCGCTCAAAGAGATCTTGGACAGGTACGGGGTGGAGACCCTATCTGACCTTAAGGAACGCTACAATTGGGGAGTCCGCCAAGATTTGCAGCTTAACACCTTAAGAGACAATCTTAAAACTACCTTAGGCTCAGGAAACACCCTGAGGCTTCTTGAATCCCAGCTTCAAAAGGAAGAGACAACTCTCCGGGAACAGTGTTTGAGACTGGGTATCTCGCAAGAAGAATTGGCTGAAGCTGAGACGCCTGATGTTGACCTCCTCAAGAACCGTCTTGATGGCTTAAATAAGCAGCGGGATGATTTGGGAAGAGAAATACTTGAGTTAGACAAGCTGGAGCAGAGTCTTTCTAAACAAGTCGCAAAACTGGAGCAAGAAATCAGTAACCTTCGAACCTCAGCTGAAATATCTTCCGGTGAACTCAAGAGGCGCCTTGAATCCTATGACAACAACGAAGAAAAGCTAAACTCTGCTTTGACTGAGAAGGAAGAGGGTAAGAACTGTATAGAAAAGCACTTGGCGGAGCTGGAGCGGCAGATTCCGAAAAACGCAGCTGAAATCGAGCGGAACGCCATTCGGCTTGAGCAAAAGATAAAGGAAATCGATGAGGAAACGATACCCGGACTTCGCGATAAGCGGGCTGTCCTCAGAGGTAAACTGGACGAAGCAGGTAACCGTGGATTATACAGCGAGGCAGTCCAATGTGAAGAGGCTCTTAAGATCGCTGAGAGCAACCAGGCAATTGCCCTACGGAAGGCCCAAGGGATACGGCTTCTCCAATACCTGGGTCGCACTAGGAAAGATCAGTTGCTTGACTCCCTGACTGAGCCCATCCGGGACGAGGCGACAAGGATATTCCGGATAATTACAGGCTCGCCGGAACGATCTCTTGAACTCTCCTCTGACCTCTCACTTTCGGGCATAAAGATCGATCAAGAAGACTCCGAAACCATCGGACCTATATGGGACTTTTCCATAGGCACTCAAGAACAACTCATGATGTCTGTCAGGTTAGCGCTGGGACATTTTCTCGGACAGGTAGAACGGCAACTCGTGGTGCTGGATGACCCTCTTGTAAACACTGATCCCCACAGGCTCGAACGAATCTTGGATCTCCTCGAAGCTGCATCAAAGACACTTCAGATCATAATCCTTACCTGTCATATAGACAGGTACGAAGGCATCTTAGGCAAGAGATTTAACATTACGGAGGCGACCCTTTAACAGGGTCGCCCCTGCGACATCTTCTTTTGAAACCTTCACAAAACATTGACTTTATCCCCACAAATTCTTGACAACCTCTTCGTTAATATATAACAGTGCGACCAAAACGAGGAAACAAACCGGAGAGCCTTTACCGGCAGACTTAAAACCATATTCAGCTCGTGTCAATAGAAGGTTTTGCGTATTGAAGGAGGGACCATTAGGGATGTCAACGCAGAGACGTCCGAATCCGCCGTGGTTACGCAAGATAATAGCGACTGCATGTGCGCTGGCGATTATAACAATATCTCCTACGACAACAGCGTTTTCTTTCTCTGCATCGGCAAGTGCTACAAAATTAGAACCGCAAGGGATAGAAGTAAGCCTTGAAGAATGTCGTAGTCTTGCACTGGAACACAGCGCCAGCATGCTTCTGGCCGAAAGCGCAGTAGAAGATGCTAAGCTGTCCTTAGAGCAAACAGAAGCCACAAACCTCACAAAACCATCTCCCACATCACTTTACCAAGCCAAGATGAGTCTTGAATCCGCCTCTAAAAACCTGGAAATAACTAAGCAGGACGTGATCTTAAGTACAGATCAGCTTTATTACTCGCTTCTCAGAGCGGAACACTTAGTATCCATCTCGGAACAGGCTCTTGCCCTTGCTGAAAGGCAATTTGAGATAGCAGTGGCCAAAGAAACAGTGGGCATGGCCACAAAGCTTGATATTATGAGAGCGGAAAACCAGACTGCTTCAGCACGCAACAGTCTTCAAAGCGCTATTCTAAGCAGAGACCTTGCAATGGTCACGCTAAACCAAGCTATCGGGTTTGACTCGGAGACAATTCTTTCTCTGCGCGATGAGTTTTCCTATGAAAAAACTGGGGAACCGGATCTTAACGCCTCGATAGAGTTGGCTTTAGCGAATCGGGTTGAGATGGCTCAGGCGCGATCAGCAGTGGAGATTGCGGACATGAATGTAAAACTTTTGGATAACAACTTTACACCCAGATTGACATATGAACGCGCCAAGCTCGCAGCAGCCGATGCCAGGGTTAAGTTTGCCGAGCAACAGAGTAAAATAGCTCTCGCAGTCCGCCAAGCTTATGTAGCCCTCAAACAAGCAGAGGCCAAAGTGGAACTTGCCGGATCCAAAGTCAGCGAGGCACGCGAAAACCTACGTATAACCCAACTTCTCTTCGAAGCGGACATGGCTACAAACGTGGAAGTCCTGTCTGCGCAAAACCAGTATACCCAAAGTCAAATAGACGCAATTCAGGCCATATACGACTATAACATAACAAGATCGCAGTTTAAGCGCGCTATCGGTGATACGGCCGGACTTCCCGGAGGTGTCTCTGAGCCATGAGAAGACCACGAATTGCAAGCAAATCGCACGGTATGCGTAAATCACAAGCTCGGATCTTTATCAAAGCCCTGGCCTTTTCATGTGCGCTTATCCTGGTCCTCCCATGGCAATCAGCCCTTGAGGCTTCCTCATGCGCCAAGCTCCATGAGTTGACGCTTGCCGACGCTCTTGAACTGGCTGTTTTGCAAAACCCTGAGATTGTCGCAGGAAATCAAGCCTTAGAACTCAGCGCGTCCAAGCTACGCGAAAGCTACGGAATGACGAAGCCAAAGATTACCCTCCAAGGATCCGGTTATGGGACGTCAACTTCCTTGTCTACCGGGGTTTCTACATCTAGCTGCGGTTCATCAGTAAAAGTCACAATAAGTCAGTCTCTGCCAGGCGCTTTACCTGAACCGTTCAGCGTCGGATTGTCATCTGTTGAGCTTGCTGCCATTAATTTATATGAAACCGAACTTGACCTTGCCAAGACCAAGCAAAAAGTCCTGCTTGACACAATCACAGCTTACCTGAACGTCCTCAAATCAGAGCAGCTGAAAGACTCAAATGACAGCGCCTATGAAAAGGCGGCACGCCTTCTGGATGAGGTAGAGAGCAAGTTAGCCTTAGGTGTGGCAACTCAACTCGACCTCCTGAAAGCCCAAAATCAACTGGACCAGGTGACATTCAGCAGACAGAAAACAGATGATGACCTACGAGGCGCAATGCGTTCTTTAGCTCTCATATTGGGCCTGCCTCCTGAAACTCGGTTCCAACTGTCAGACGCTCTTGATGTGCCGGGATTATCCCAAATAGAAGAAGATGAGTATAGCCTCGAAGGACTCACAGCTATTGCCCTGGACAATCGTGTTGAAATCAAGCAGGCCGATTTATCGTATCAAAAAGTCAAAGCCTCACTGGAAACAACAAGGAGGTCTCTGAAGCCTTCTGTAAACCTCTTCGCAAGCTACTCGCGTCCGGAAAACCCTTCCGTTTCCGCTTCCGCCTCACTTAACCTTGCATCAGGCGACGCCGGTTGGAAGGTGTCGTTAGATAGCGGACAGTCAACTGAATCAGCTCCGGACAAAGGATTTATGCCGAAATCCACATCCACAATGGGTATTGACATATCCTTTGCCCTTTGGGACGGAGGAACAGCAGATGAGAAACTTAAGCAGGCGGAGATAAACCTCAAAATGCAAGAGGCTGCCATAGAGCGTCAGAGACAGGCAATAGCGGAAGATGTGTATGTCGCCTTGACCGGACTAAAACAGACCCTCACAAGACTCCGGCTTGCCGAACAAGCTGTTCTTGAAGCTGAAGAACTCTTTGGTATAACAGAAGCCCGCTTTGAGGCAGGCGCAGGGGTGGCAGCTGAAGTTCTTGATGCTGCACAATCCCTGGCTGATTCAAGATCCGGGGTAGTTGAGGCCTTATTCGATTATTACCTGGCACAAGCACGTCTCGCAAAAGCCATGGGCATACTTGGCATTCGGGGGTGGAAGGGATGAGAGGCAAAGGCACAGTAAATGCCGGGAACAAGAAGAGACAGTGGTGGATGCTCCTTGTAATCCTTGCTGTGTGCGCGGTAGCAGTGGCAGGATACGGGTTATCAAAGAGTATTTCGGAGCGCCGAAAAACCGCGGCATCCGAAGACTTGTATCAGCTTGTTCCGGTGGGACACGGCTCCGTAACTTTAAAGATTACGTCTTCCGGCACAGTAAAACCGGGGTCAGTCTATCAGGTTACACCTAAGCTCAACTCCACAATTAACGATATATTTGTGAAGCCCGGGGACATTGTAAGGAAAGGTCAACTCTTGGCAACTCTTGACAAAACAGACGTTTTGGAGCGCCTCCAAGAAGCCAAAGATAATCTGGCTATTGCTGAAGCTAAACTTCAAGAAGCGGAAAGCCAAGCCGACCTGGCGCCTGTCCAAGCCAGACTTCAGGTAGAGCAGGCAAGGGTCAACCTTCTGAATGCTGAGGCTAAGTTGGCCCAGCTTAAGGAGGGCGCCAAACCTCAAGACATAGATCAGGCTAAGACACAAGTCAGACAAGCACAACTTAGCTGTGAAAACGCGGAAAATGAATACAATCGGTACAAGATACTATTTGAGCAAGGAGCAGTAACCCGTCAACAGCTGGAAAACGCAGAGAATAAACATCTAACCGCAATTGAGTCTCTCAAAGCTCTGGAGCAGAAGTTGGATCTTCTCCTGGCAGAACCTGATCCGGCAGAGCTTGCTGCGGCCGAAGCGTCAGTGGCCCAGGCCGGAACAAACCTCCAAGTGGCAGAGGCAAATGAGGCATCCCTCAATACCAGGCAGCAGCTCCTCACAGCGAAAGCACAGGTGGCTCAGGCAAGAAATGCGGCTAGTGCAGCGGAACGCAACGTAATTCTTACGAACGTCGTATCACCTGTAGACGGGACGATAACCGAAGTCATAGCTCAGCCAGGGTTGACAGTAGGGCCGTCTAATACGCTTTTTGTGGTCACGGATCTCAAACACTTGAACGTCATAGCTAACGTTGATGAAACTGATGTCCATAGCGTTAAAGCAGGCCAAGCGGCAAATGTGAAGGTAGAATCGATTCCCGGAAGAGTATTCAAAGGAGTCATTGAAAGCGTCGCTGAGCAAGGCAAAGTCATCAGCAGCGTAGTGTACTTTGAAGTGACGGTGAAAGTCACCGATGACAGCGGAGCCCTGAAAGCCGGCATGACAGCGGATGTAGATATTATCACAGATGAGCGGTCCGATGTGCTCATCATTCCCAATTCAGCGCTGGAGAACTTCAGAGGATTCACAGCTGCCCGCGTACTTAACGAAAACGGGGAACCTTTCTTCAAACGTGTGGAACTTGGTATATCTGACGGGACAATAACAGAGGTTATTTCCGGGCTGGAAGCAGGTGAAATGGTGGCAATTCCCCATCCCGGCACAGGCGTCGCACGCACGACCTCCGACAGGATTCAGGAAGGGGCGCGAAACCCGATGATGCAGTTTATTCCCGGCGGAGTCATGCCGGGTCCTGTTGAACCTGGCAGAAGCAGGTTCTCAGGTGAAAGGTAGACTCGAAAAACAGCGTCTGTACGGGGTGACTTAAACATGATTGAAGTCAACGAATTGACAAAAATTTATAAAATCGGCGACATTGAGATTCCTGCCCTACGAGGAGTGTCCCTCTATGTTGACAAAGGTGAATTTGTTGCTGTCATGGGCCCTTCAGGCTCAGGCAAGACCACGTTCATGAACATATTGGGATGCCTCGACCAGCCGACTGAAGGCTCATACCTCCTCGACAGTATCCAAGTGAGCGAAATGAGTGATAAAGAGCTTGCCCGTATACGAAATCAACTGATTGGGTTTGTCTTTCAGACTTTTAACCTGCTGCCGAAGATGAGTGCAATTGCCAATGTGGAGCTGCCGTTAATTTACAGGGGTGTGCCAAAACGGGTCCGAAGGCCTCTTGCTGTAAGCATGTTGGAGTTGGTAGGACTCGGGGACAGACTCCTCCATAAGCCTCTTGAACTCTCAGGTGGCCAACAACAACGGGTGGCTATAGCAAGAAGTGTCATCACACACCCTAAGATTATCCTTGCAGACGAGCCTACAGGCAATCTTGACACGAAATCCGGCAGGGAAATAATGGCCATATTTCAGGCATTGAATGACAGTGGAATTACTGTGATTATAGTCACCCATAACGCTGATATTGCCCAATACGCTAAGAGAATTGTGAGGTTTCTGGACGGACGCATTGTAGCGGACGAGACTGTGTCCGTGCGGACAATAGCGGATCGGAACGAATCACTGAACAACCTAATCGCAGGGCTCCAAGACGAGGTCTCCGGGGAGGTGAAAGCAGGATGAATCTACTGGAATGCATCAGTGTGGCACTGATAAGCGTTAGAAGCAATAAGATGCGGTCAGGCCTTACTATGCTGGGTGTAATCATAGGAGTCGCTGCAGTCGTTATAATGGTCGCAATCGGCGAAGGCGCTAATCTCCAGGTTTCGTCGCAGATTCAGAGGCTTGGTTCAAATCTTCTCGTTATTACGCCAGGCAGGACAAGAGAACCCGGCGCACGCACCATGGGTGCATTCGGAAGTATGGATGTTCTAACCCTGGAGGATGTGGAAGCCATACGTGACGAGTGTCCCTCTGTCCTTGCAGTTGCCCCTGAGATTTCAAGAGGAGTTACACTAAGGTACGGGACAGGGAGCATGCAAACCCAGCTTATAGCAACAACCCCTGAGTACCTGTCAGTGCGAGCCTTCAATGTCGCCGAAGGAACGTTTTTCACAAACGAAGATGTGCGTTCCGCTGCCAAAGTGGCTGTGGTGGGCCAGGGTATTGCAGATGGGCTTTCACCCGGGGAAAACCTAATAGGAAAAGAAATCAAAATCGGTGAAACACGTCTTTCGGTTATAGGTGTTATGGAAACGAAAGGTCAAAGCGGGATGATGAATATAGACGATACCGTTTATATTCCGATAACAACCGCTCAAAAGCGCATCCTCGGCACAAAATATGTCCGGACAATATACGCCCAGGCACGTAATGCAAAATCCATGAGTTCAGCAAATGATGAGATAGTATCAGTCTTAACTACGCGGCTCGGCAAGGCTGAAGCCTTCTCCGTAAGTAACCAGGCTGATGTCCTAGAGGCAGCTCAAGATGTTACTCGCGTGTTCACCATTCTTCTTGCCGGCATCGCCGGTGTATCGCTTCTCGTCGGCGGGATCGGGGTTATGAATATAATGCTTGTTTCTGTCACTGAACGAACAAGAGAGATTGGGCTGCGAAAATCTGTGGGTGCACGGATCACCGATATTCTATTGCAATTCCTCATCGAATCCATTGTCCTAAGCGTCGTAGGAGGGGCAATAGGCATCATCGTGGGAATTGCCGGTTCGAAGCTCGCAGCCCGGGTTACAGGATGGCCCAGTGCCATCTCTGCTGTGTCGGTACTTATTCCTTTTGCCTTTGCCGTGGCTGTCGGGCTCTTCTTCGGCATATACCCGGCAAGCAGGGCAGCAAGACTAAATCCTGTAGAAGCCTTGCGTTACGAATGATTTGCCCGGCTTTACCCAAGTGACCGCCTGATTTTCACTCTTATCCAGAATAAAATGACCGGGAAACCCCCGGCCTTTCCGCTTCTTAATAGTGGCGCGCCCGGAGGGATTTGAACCCCCGGCTTTCTGATCCGAAGTCAGACGCTCTATCCACTGAGCTACGGGCGCGCTTCGTAACTTGATTCTACTTGGGCTTCAGCGTTTTGTCAATGCCGTAGAAGTCCTGTCTTGTTAGCTTGTGGTAATTTCATCCCATAGACAGTCCGAGAGAAGGTGTTTTATTACTGTTTGAAGAGGTTCTACTGTAAGCGTCACCCTTCACTCTAAACCTTGACTGCTTTGGCTCTGATTCTCACTGTAAGCCTTCTTATTAGGTGTGGCCGATTTTCGGCCACAAATTTTTCTTGGCTGTATGATTTTCTGCCACTTTTTGATGGGCGACAGGTTCAGTGGTTGAGAATCAGCCATCATGGGGCTTATCAGTGACTGATTTCCAGACACGATTTCGCTTCAGGTGCCGGAATATCGAACATCCGATCTCCGGAAATAGGTTCGTTGGAGGATTACTGACAGAAAGTCAGGCGCATTTTCCCAAAAGGTGACAGAAAACCAGGCGCATTCTCTAAAAAAGTGGCAGAAAATCTTCCACCTGAGCCTCAAGAAGGCACCAAAACCCTTCGTCTGCCCAAAAGTGTGGTCGAAAAGCAGACACCCTTGCAGTTGGAGGTGGTTGAAAACCTGCCACTTACCAGCTTTTTGCTGCGAAAATCAAAAACGATGGCTGAAATTAAGGCATGGCTGCAAAAAATGTGGTCGAGAATCGACCATCTCCTTCTTACTTACAGCGACAGCGGGAGTACGGCTTATCCCATCTTCAATAGCGTAATCCTAGGCGGGGGTTATTTTACACTTCCGATAATTTCGCGTGAATGTTTTTGTGGTTCCGATTGAGGCTGTAGACACGGCTTTACTGAAGGTGGGGGCTATTTTATTTGACGCTCACGTTCTATTGAATACACTAAGGGCGTAAAAGAAATGAAAATGGCGGAGAGAGGGGGATTCGAACCCCCGCGCGGTTTGTTGCACCGCCTAAAGGTTTAGCAAACCTTCCCCTTCAGCCAGCTTGGGTATCTCTCCGCTCAGGTTAACTTATTTATTCTATTTGGAGCAGTATCCTGCTGCAAGCTCTGCCCCGATACTTGATAATATAGCATATCCAATGCCTAAGGGCAAGATCTTTCCAGACTAACTTTTCTTCTTCAGAATCTCCCCACGTCATGAAAGTATTGGTATATCTAAGTTTTCTTTTCCTTCTTCTTCGGTTCAGGGCTAACAACCCAAACAGCAAGCGCTGCAGGTATGGAAATAGCAGCATACAGCGAAAAAGATGCCGGCCAACTAAGAATTCCGCTGCCCGCCCCAAGAACAGGACTTAAAACCCTGCCCAACCCGCTAGACGCTTCAAGCATGCCTGTCGCTGAACCGGACTGAGGACTGACATAGCAGGATAAACCGTAGAACAAAATAACTAAGAACAGATGGCGGAGGAGGTGGGATTCGAACCCACGAGGGCCATGAAGACCCTGGCGATTTTCAAGACCGCTCCCTTCATCCGCTCGGGCACTCCTCCGCAGATCACCGGGTCTTAAAGGGGCTAAACAGAGCCGTTCAAGCTAAGTCCCAAGGAACCCGACAACGTAATTATAGCACCTGCCGATTCCACAGGCAAGTAGCCCGAAAATCCACTGAGCAATTGAGAGTAGCTGGAAGAAAACATGAAAAGCTGCTCTTGAGGATGAGATAGGGGTAGAGCTTGATGCAGGAGGAATGTTCCTATTGATAGGAACACGCTTGCAGTAATACCCACGCGTCCCCCGTATGTTTCAACCAAGAGCTGTGGTATGGTTTCACAGTTCGAATTATGTAAGGGTTTGGCCAGGATTAGCCCAAGGACAAGACATGCAATACCGCCGGCCAAAGTAAACCACCAAGCGGAAAATCCATACTTGAAAGCCAGTTGAGCTGTGCCAATGGTGGCTGCCCCTCCTACCAAAGTGCCGAGGATAGTCGCGGCTACTAACATAGGGCCGGCTTGTTTGCCACCTACTGAAAAATCACTTACAGACTTAATCTTCCGGCCTGAGCACACCCCTATTACAGAAATAATTGCAAGAGTCGCTGCCATGAAAACAATGTGTAACGGTGTAATCATAGTAGTTCATAAGACTCCTTTGTAATGTCGTCTATTACTTTTTGCCATCCAATATCAAACTGATTATGTAGCCATTACCATGAGGTTAGGCGTGCGGTCAATCGCCGGAATAGAAGCCTCATCGCCTACAAGGAGGCCTCTATTCTCTGTCAGCGAAATTGAGGCCTCCGTTATTCTTCTTTCTTTGGACCTCAGTATCCTGCGAGATCCGGCATTAATCTATTATTCGGCTTCGATACGCCGAAGCCCTCCCATATATGGTCTCAACGCCTCAGGAACAACCACTGATCCGTCTGCTTCCTGGTAATTCTCAAGGATTGCTGCAATTGTCCGACCCACTGCAACCCCTGACCCGTTCAGTGTGTGCACGTACTCAGGTTTCGCCCCCGGCTCAGACCGGTAACGAATATTAGCCCGCCTCGCCTGAAAGTCCTCAAAATTGCTGCAGGAAGATATCTCAACATACCTTCCATAGCTTGGCATCCATACCTCAGGGTCGTATTTCTTGGCTGCAGCAAATCCCACATCTCCTGTGCACATCATGACGACTCGATAAGGCAGTTCAAGACGCCTTAGTACCTCTTCAGCATTGCCCACCAGTTTCTCTAGCTCATCATAGGACGTCCCCGGCTTCACGAATTTCACCAATTCCACCTTATCAAATTGGTGTTGCCTGATAAGCCCCCTGGTATCCCTGCCTGCCGAGCCTGCCTCCGCCCTGAAACATGCAGAATATGCCACATGGTATATGGGAAGGTCATCAGCACTTAGAATCTCATCCCGATAGAGATTGGTGACCGGCACCTCAGCTGTGGGGATCAAGTAGTAATCTGTGCCCTCACAATGGAACATATCCTCAGCAAATTTCGGTAATTGGCCTGTGCCGATCATGCTTTCAGTGTTGACGAGTACCGGGGGATAGATCTCGGTATAACCATGTTCACCGGTGTGAAGATCGATCATAAACGCCACAAGCGCGCGGGAAAGACGAGCGCCGGCTCCGCGGAGCACAGTAAATCTGGCGCCTGATATCTTAGAAGCCCTCTCAAAATCCAAGATGCCAAGGTTTACCCCAATGTCCCAGTGAGCCTTGGGCTCGAAGTCAAAACTTCTTGGCTCTCTCCACCGTCTGACTTCTACGTTTTCAGATTCATCCTTCCCGTAAGGCACTGATTCATGGGGGATATTTGGTATGGAGAGAAGAATATCGGATATCTTCTTTTCCATCTGACGGATAGTATCATCCATCTCCTTTATCCTCTCTCCCACTTCCCTCATCTCAAGGATGGCGCCTTTGGTATCCTGGTCTTCTCTTTTCATTTTGGCAATTTCACTTGATACCTCGTTGCGTCGTTGCTTAAGCTTCTCCACTTCGTAGACGAGCTTCCTTCGTTCTTCGTCACAAAGAAGCAGCATATCAACGACACTGCTGTCCTCACCACGTCTTACAAGGCTGTCTTTGACGAGCTTAGGATCCTCTCTGATCGTTTTGATATCTAGCATATATACCCCTCCGTTACCAAAAGGATTACCCATAAACACTCAGCACAAACATATGACAAAGCCCCTCGCCCCCTCAAACCGGGACGAGAGGCTTACCTCCCGCGTTGCCACCCCATTTGGTTTAAGATAGCCTGCGCTGTGCCCAGGCACGATAAATCTCAAGACCCACTCTGGCGTACGCTAACGGGTACACCCGGCCAGGCTTACTCAGCATTATGCCTGCCTTTCAACCCGCAGCTCAAAGGGGGATTCAGCTTGGCTTGGCACCGGTTCTCACCGTACCCGGCTCTCTTTAGCGCTAAGACCATAGCTTACTCATCCTTATCATCGCAAATAGCTTCTCTTTTTAAGTTTGCGCCTATTATATCATCACACAAATCTCAACTCAATACCTAAGGAGATATTTGCCAGCTTTAGCCCATAGCCTCACGCGCCAGGAGTCTATCCCAGTTACGATCCACATCTTCCTGGATCTCTTTGAGCAGATCCTCGTTTCCAGGCGCAAACAGGTGACGGAATCTCCCCTGTTTCTTCATCCATTCGCTCACCGGCTTCTTATTTCTGGGCTTATGATTGACTGTTACTACACCGTTTTCTATTTCGTAGAGCGGCCAGAAACAAGTGGAAACCGCAAGGCGCATTAATTCTATGGTTTCAGCAGGATCAAAGCGCCACCCCAGTCTGCAAGGGGCAAGCACGTTGATAAACGCCGGACCTTCAACTGCCAAGGCCTTCTCCACTTTTCCCGTGAAGTCCTTCCAGTTGCTAGGCGAAGCCTGAGCTGCGTATGGAATGTGATGAGCAGCCATTATCTCTGTGAGATCCTTCCGAATCTGCCTCTTACCGCTGGGAACAGCGGACCCTACAGGACTTGTTGTGGTCGACGCGCCCTTAGGGGTTGCGCTGGAACGCTGTATACCTGTATTCATATATGCCTGGTTATCGTAGCAGATATAAACCATGTCATGTCCCCGCTCCATAGCGCCGGACAAAGACTGAAGTCCGATATCGTATGTGCCGCCGTCGCCACCTAAGGCTATGAATTGGATGTCCCTTTTTATCTTACCCTTTTTCTTCAATGCCCTGTAAGCGGTTTCCACGCCGCTGACAGTAGCCGCTGAGTTCTCAAACGCGTTATGAATGAATGGCACATTCCACGCGGTGAATGGGTAGATAGTTGTTGTAACCTCAAGACAACCGGTAGCACATCCAACAACAACATCAGTGTTGACCGCCGTTAACGCCTGTCTGATGGCGATAGGGGCGGCGCAGCCTGCGCATGCGCGATGTCCGCCGCACAGGAGTTCTTCCTTCATTGAAAGTTCCTTTAGACTTGCCATAATATGCCGCCTCCTATTCCCTGACTCCGAGGTATGTGACAGGCTGTGTTATTTCACCTGTCTTAGCAATTTCCATTAGGTCATCATATACCCCGGCTATCTGTTCCATATTAATGTCCCGACCTCCGAGGCCGTAAATGTAGTTTACCATCTTCACCCTTGGGCCGGGTGAATCATACATCGCAGCACGAAGATCAATATACAGCGGACCTCCCATCAGAGACAAGCTGTCAGCTCGATCAAGCACAGCCACGGCTTTCTTGCCTGACAGAGCCTCAGCAATTTCCTTGTGGGGGAACGGCCTAAAGAGCCGAATCTTAAGAAGCCCGACCTTAAGACCTTTTTCTCTCAACTCATCAACCACTGTCTTGGCAGTCCCCGCTGCAGAGTTGATAACCACAATGGCAACTTCAGCATCATCAAGTCTGTATGCGTCGAATAAGTTGTATTCTCTGCCTGAAATCTCCTTAAACTCCTTGGCTACCTGAAGCACAACGTCTTTCACCTTAGTATGGGCATCCGCCAATTGGCGTCGATGCTCAAAATACCAGTCGGAAAAGTCCAAGGCGCCGACGGTTATGGGATTTTCCACATCCAAGAGATAGTGCTCAGGCTCATACTCACCTACAAACTTCTTGACCACATCATCATTGAGAAGCTTCGCGTTACCCATCCCATGGCTGACAATAAAGCCATCCATCGTCACCATAGTAGGAAGAAGCACATCTGGGTGTTCGGCGATACGAACTGCTTGAATAAGGTTATCATAAGCTTCTTGAGCATCTTCCGAATATATCTGTATCCATCCTGAATCCCGCGCCCCCATTGTGTCGCTATGGTCACAATGGATATTAATCGGAGCGGAAAGTGCTCTGTTCACAACCGGAGCCACTATAGGCAATCTGAGCCCGGAAGCGATATACAAGACCTCCCACATAAGCGCAAGCCCCTGAGAGGATGTGGCAGTCATCGCCCTGGCACCTGCGGCTGATGCGCCGACTGTCGCGCTCATCGCAGAATGCTCGCTCTCTACTGTGACGAATTCCGTATCGACTTTGCCGTCTGATACAAAATCAGCAAAGAACTGAACGATTTCTGTTTGAGGGGTAATTGGGTAGGCTGCCACAACATCAGGATTAATCTGGCGCATAGCCTCTGCTACCGCTTCATTACCGGTAATCGCAACTCTCTTACTCACCTGCACCAGCCTCCCCGTTCTCTCCTGTATCCAGCACCATCTCTATACATTTTCTGGGACACTCATGAGCACATATCCCGCATCCCTTACAGTGTTTGTAATCAATGCCGGACATTTCACCGTCTTTTATAAGTATTGAAGCATCCGGACAGTAAATCCAGCAAATCATGCAATTACTGCATTTCTCCTTATCCCAGACAGGCTTATGTGTTCTCCAGTCTCCGGTCTCATACTTCTTAGCACTGCCGGCTTCAAGGATTAGCCCGCCTATGGGAACATCCTTCCATCCTTTCTCTACGGCACTCATTCCTCCCCTTGCACCTCCTGGTAAGCCCTTTCAATAGCTTGAATGTTCTTCTCAACTATATCAGGGCGGAACTTGGCCTCAAGCCTGTCTCTGGTATTTGCCACAAATTCATCGATTGTCAAGAGGCCGCTTGTCCTGATTAAAGCCCCCATCATCGGGGTATTAGGAATAGGTCTTCCTATAGTCTCCATTGATATCTCTGTCGCATCAAGTGTATATACCTTGCCACCTGTCAATCCCAGTTGTTTTCTCATCTCGCCGGGTGATAGGTTCGTGTTGATAATATACAATCCGTCCTCAGGCACTCCTGCAGTTACGTCCGCTTTTCCGATCAATGTCGAGTCAAGCACCACAACAATAGCAGGATTTGCCACCTGACAATGCAGTCTGATAGGCTCATCACTAATCCGGTTGAACGCAAGCACCGGCGCACCCATTCGCTCAGGACCGTACTCAGGAAACGCCTGAATATACTTGCCCGAAGCCGACACTGCTTCTCCCAGCAGGATGGCTGCAGTTTTCGCGCCTTGGCCGCCTCTTCCGTGCCAGCGAATTTCTAGAAGTTCTGCCATAGCCTGTCCCCCTCACATGTGCATAAGTATTGTTGCTATCCAACCTCCAGCATGTTCATATTCGTCTGAAGGCATATTTTGAATACACACATAAATTATTTTAGCATATCCGGTGTACTTATGCACCTCTAAGTTGGAAATCGCATTAATAGGCATTTTTTGGATTTACTTTGCATTTAGTGTATGTTATCATATTGCTTGGGTTTAGCCGTGGATTACCATCGGCATCCAGTTTGCGCGAGCATCTTCGTCCTTCTTCTACAACTATATGAAACGGCAGGTGAATAGCCACGGGTAATAACATTAAAGTGAGCTCGTTATACCTGCTCAAGCCTGAAAGTATTGATCCTGAAGCAGACATCAATGGAATTATGCCTATTTTCTTAGAACATGGAGTCGCATATGTCGTATCACCTGATAGCACATTCCTAGGCGCGATCTATAAATCTTCTCTGCCCTTTACGCCGGACTTCTTGGCTAAAGCAGCTGACCACATGAAGGCGAAAGATCTAATGACTCCAAGAGAAGATATCCCCTGTGTTTTCCCGGAAACTCACTTAGAAGCAGCGATTTCTGTCTTCCTGGAAACGGAATACCAAGAACTCCCGGTGCTTGAGAATGACCGCTTAGTCGGATCCTTGCCTCTGCGTTCCATACTGAAAGGAATGACAGAGGCTTTAGTTTCATTAGAAAGTCAAAAGGAACAAGAAAAACGCTCAGGCATCATTCTTCAATCCATAAATGAAGGCCTTATTATGATAGATAAGGCCTTAATAATCCGAGAGTATAATCGCGCTGCTGAAGAACTTCTTGGCGCCAAAGCTTCTGAGAGAATAGGCAGCAAGGCTGTGGCCGTTACAAAGGGCGAATCGCCGGTATTTGAGGTTATGCAGACAGGAAAACCGCGTTTTAACGTAATGAGTCCTTTGGCAGACGGGCGTATATTCTCTGTAAACTATGTCCCGATGCTGGAAAACGGCAATGTTGTAGGTGTGATTCAAACATTCCGAGACATTACTGAACAAGAGACAATGCGCGCGGAACTCGTGGCCTCCAGGGATGAACTGGACCGCGCCTTTGCGCTTACTCTTCCAAATTCCAGAGTCGAGCACAAACTGAAGAATACACCGGAATACAGAGATATCTATAATCTTGACAACGGTCAGATCACAATAACTGAGGTTATTGCAGACGGAGGTTACAAACACGTAGTAAATGCCCTTAAAGTGCTTGCAGATCTTAATAACAAGGGTATTATGTCACTCCTTGGAATCAATAAGGATGTGTTAGTCCAAAGCATCATCTTTCATGACCTGGGCAAGTCTCAACCCCAGTTTGAAATAGGCCAGACTGTAAATCCCCTGGATGAGTTTGAAGAAAGTTATGCCCATGCTCAAAGGAGCGCAGACATAGCAGCTCACTTCTACCAGCGTGAAGCTGATGTTATCTGGTTAATCAAATACCATCATCATGAAGAGTCTCAGCTTCCCGGTGATTTTCCTAACCACTTGAGACCTATGCTACGCCTCTTAAAACTAGTGGACGGGCTATCAGCTGCGCTTACGCGGCGCGATGCTACTATCCGGTTGGATGTGGACGGAACGAGAGTTTATATTTATGAGCGCAATGCCCATCCTGATTTCAACAGATCAAGAGTTGTCGATCTCTTTACCGGAGAAACAATAGAAATACCTGACTACCCTGCTACTACAGGATAGCCAGGCATTCCCACGCAATCAGTTATTATCGTTACATTAATTCCGGATAAAGCGGGAAACGCTTAGTTAAGTTCTCTACCTTGTATTTAGCGTTCCTAAGCACGGTTTCATCATCAGGGTTATCTAAGACATCTGCAATAATCCCTGCTATTTCCTGCATTTCGGCATCTTTCATACCTCGTGTTGTCACCGCCGGAGTCCCGATTCGGAGCCCACTGGTGATAAAAGGCTTCTCAGGATCAAAGGGGATTGTATTCTTGTTCACAGTAATTGAGCAGCTATCAAGGAGCCTTTCAGCTTGGAGCCCGGTCAATCCATGCTCTCTAACGCTCACCAGCATCAAGTGATTGTCAGTGCCGCCGGAGATGACTCTAAAACCACGATCCATAAGCGCCTTGGCAAAGACTTTCGCATTCCTTACTACCTGTGTCTGGTAAGTCTTGAACTCAGGCGAAGCAGCTTCTTTAAGAGCGACAGCCTTGCCGGCTATTACATGCATCAGGGGGCCTCCTTGAGTTCCCGGGAATACAGCTTGGTCTATTCTCTTTGCGAACGCTTCCTGACACAGGATTAACCCGCCTCGCGGGCCTCGAAGCGTCTTATGTGTTGTCGTGGTAACAAATTCAGCGTAAGGAACAGGGCTCGGGTGAAGGCCTGTTGCCACAAGCCCTGCAATATGGGCCATATCCACCATCACAAGGGCATCTACCTCGTCAGCAATTCGGCGTATTCTCGGAAAATCAATAATCCGAGGATACGCGCTGGCGCCTGCCACAATCATCTTCGGCTTATGTTTCTTCGCAAGATCGAAGAGGGCATCATAGTCAATAGTTTCCGTCTCTTTGGTGACTCCGTAAGGAATAAAATTGAAGTACTTTCCTGAGAGGTTTATTGGGTGGCCATGGGTGAGATGTCCGCCATGGGAAAGATCCATCCCGAGAACAGTGTCACCAGGTGAAAGCATGGCGAAGTAGACAGCTGTATTGGCCTGTGCTCCTGAGTGAGGCTGCACGTTAGCATGATCTGCGCCAAATAAGGCTTTTGCTCTCTCTATTGCAAGACTCTCAATAACATCGACATACTCACATCCACCATAATAGCGCTTACCAGGATAGCCTTCTGCATACTTATTAGTCGCAGTAGATCCCTGGGCTTCCATAACCGCCCTGCTTGTGAAGTTCTCAGAGGCTATCAACTCAATATTACATCTCTGACGTTCTGTTTCTGCCTGCAACGCATCAGCAACTTCCGGGTCAATGGCTCTGACAATATTGTACACCGACTATGCCCTCCCCCTTAGAATTTGTGATCCAAGGGCTTACCCACGAGTGTACCACTACCAGCCCCTGGTTTGCAGTTTCTCCTCGTCTTTAAGGGTTGCTGCCGCCATTCCTTCCATGGGTTTCCCAAGCCCTTTCGACACCTTCAAAAGGATGTCAGGGTTGTCAAAATTAGCGGTAGCTTCAACAATTGCCCTGGCTCTTGCAGGTGGATCATCAGACTTGAATATCCCTGATCCGACAAATACTCCTTCAGCGCCCAGCTGCATCATAAGGGCTGCGTCCGCCGGAGTGGCGACCCCGCCGGCTGCGAAATTAACCACAGGAAGCCTACCTTCTTTAGCCACCCATACAATTAGCTCATATGGAGCCTTCATATCCCTGGCAATTGCCATAAGCTCATCGTCACGCATCCCATGAAGTCTACGAATCTCACTCTGAACACGTCTCATATGTCGGACAGCTTCAACTACATCCCCTGTCCCTGCCTCACCCTTTGTGCGCATCATAGACGCCCCTTCCGCAATACGGCGAAGCGCTTCTCCGAGGTTACGGCATCCACAAACAAAAGGGACTTTAAATTGGTGTTTATCTATATGATGCTCTTCATCGGCAGGGGTCAAGACTTCGCTTTCATCTATAAAGTCCACTCCGAGGGCTTCCAGTATTTGAGCTTCAACAAAGTGACCGATACGGCACTTAGCCATGACAGGGATCTCCACAGCTTCCATAATGGAGTGAATTATGTCCGGATTGGACATTCTCGCAATCCCACCATGAGCCCTTATGTCCGCAGGCACTCTCTCCAGCGCCATTACTGCGACGGCTCCTGCGTCTTCAGCTATTTTCGCCTGTTCAGGAGTGGTGACATCCATAATCACGCCGCCTCTGAACTTCTCTGCGACAGCCATTTTTGCTTCAATCACTGATTTGTTCCCCATCTTTGCGGTCCCTCCATTGGAATTTAACTTCCCCTTGTCATTTTACTACAGTGAGAGTGTTAGAACAAGGTTATAATTGTAGTTATATTGTAGTTCCGGTTCAAATCAGGCTTAGTTTAGACTTAAAATCCTAGATCATACAAACCCTCTTCACCTGTTAAAGACTGCTTATCGCTGTGTCTAATCTCCTTAGAGCCTTCTCTAAGGTGGAACGGGGACAACCGATGTTCATTCTGACAAAGCCTTCTCCCCCGCTCCCAAAGGAATAACCCTGGTTAACCCAAAGCCCGGCCTTCTCCAGCATAAACCCTTCTAAACTGTCATTATCCATTCCGAGTTCTCTGCAATCCAACCAAGCCAAGTATGTACCCTCCGGTTCCGCTGTCTTAATCTGCGGAAGCCTGGCATTTATGTACCCTATCAGGAAATCCCGGTTGCCTCTTAGATAGTCCAAGAGCGCATCCAGCCACTCATCTCCATAAGTATATGCAGCTTCAGCTGCTATGCCTCCGAAAATCGTCGCCCGCTTCGGGAGGATTGTGTTGGCATACTCCCGGCGTATCCTAGCATTGGGTATTACCAGATACGCTGTGTTCAACCCTGCCAGATTAAACGTCTTACTGGGAGCAATAGATGTAATGGTATTTTCAGCGAATTCATCACAAATTGAAGCTAAGGGAATATGCTTGTACCCCTTGTATATAATGTCACAATGGATTTCGTCTGAAATTACGACGACCTCATTCTCCAGGCAAATATTGCCAAGCCTGGTCAGCTCTTCCTGAGTCCAAACCCTGCCTACAGGGTTATGAGGATTACAGAGAATCAATGCCTTCGTCCTTGGATCCCTTGCCTTTTCTTCAAGATCAAGAAAATCCATTGTATAACGCTTGTTTTCATATTTAAGCTGATTATTCATCACATGACAACCACTGTCCCTGATAGCTCTGAAAAACGGGGCATAAACCGGGGATTGAAGGATAACCTTGTCTCCCGGACGGGTAAGGACTTGAAGAATCTCACGTATTCCCGGCATAACACCGGGAGTAAACACTATCCATTCCCGCTCCGTTGTCCAGTTATGTCTACGGCTGACCCAATCTATCACTGCTTTATAAAGGCTGTCCGATTCAGCTGTGTAACCATAGACACCGTGTCGAGCCCTTTTTTCTATCGCGTCCCGTACCTCGCGAGGGGACTCGAAATCCATATCCGCAACCCACATGGGAATTACATCGTTATCCCGCAAATCCCATTTGACAGAGCCTGTACCGCGCCGTTCAACTCTCTTGTCAAAGTCAAAGTAAGATTTCATCAGTGGAACCTCCATAGTATATGTATCTACGCTCTTATGTGAAACACTAATTCTAATCTATACCCTGACAATACGATTAGCAAGTAGCAAGAGCATGCTGCCTCAGTCTTATTCCAAAGCAATATCGGACACAAATCAAGAGAAAGTCACGGTATGTCTTGAATGTATGTTATCTTTTGGATAAACTGAAACTGTAGCAGTGCTTTCTGAGGATACAGAAGTTATACAAATCTTATAATTAATTTTGGGAGGGTTACCGAAATGCCTAGCTCATTATTTAGCATTTTGTGGATGATCATAATAGTATCAAGCCTCCTCTCCCCCCTGTTTGACAGAAGAAAAACAGATCTCGCTCGGGTGAAGCTTCTCAATTCTCTGTCGCGCAAGAGAGGCTCGCGGGTGATTTCAATGATCCATCGGATGGAGGCCGTTAGTTTCCTGGGGATCCCTATCTCCCGTCATATTGATATTGAAGACTCAGAGCAAGTCCTAAGAGCGATAAGACACACACCGAAAGATGTACCGATTGATATCATACTCCATACACCCGGAGGCTTGGTGCTGGCTGCAGAGCAGATTGCAAGGGCTATAGCAAGCCATGAAGCAAAAGTTACAGTGTTTGTACCCCACTTCGCAATGTCAGGCGGTACGCTCCTGGCACTTGCAGCAGACGAGATCATTATGGATGAACATGCAGTTTTAGGTCCCGTAGACCCTCAGCTTGGCAATTATCCTGCAGTATCCATTTTGAAAGCTATTGAGCAGAAGGATAAGAATTCGCTGGATGACAGCACACTGATACTTGGCGATATGGCAGCGAAAGCCATGGTTCAAGTATACGAAAGCGTCCATAACTTGCTTCTCTCGAAATTCCCTGAGGATAAAGCCGAAGAGATTGCAAGAACCTTGACGGAAGGTCGTTGGACTCACGATTATCCGATTACATGCCAAATGCTTCAGGATATGGGACTCGCTGTCTGCAACGAGATGCCGGCCGAGGTGTATCGACTTATGGAGCTTTACCCGCAACCTGCTCAGCGCAGGCCTTCTGTCCAATATGTCCCTGTGCCTTTTGAGAGAAAATCCCCGACATCTCCGTCTCGCGGAAAAGAGGGATAACACAAAACATACGAGACAGTTTAGGGGACACAAAAAAGCTCCTTTTTGACACAAAGCAAAAATAAATGGTGGAGACGAGGAGATTCGAACTCCCGACCTCGTGAGTGCGATTCACGCGCTCTCCCAACTGAGCTACGTCCCCACCTTAAGATTATCTTGCATTGTCCATCGCTCAGATACTAGCATATCCCGCTGCTCGAAGTCAAGAGCGGCGAATGGGGCGCATCGTTGGGAACAGAATTACATCTCTTATTGAGTCTTGGTTAGTAATGAGCATCACTAACCTGTCAATACCTATACCCATACCTCCTGTGGGAGGCATACCGTGTTCAAGAGCAAGCAAGAAATCCTCATCCATCATATGGGCTTCTTCGTCGCCCTTGTCGCGGAGCGCGACTTGCGCCTCAAACCGTTTTCGCTGGTCAATCGGGTCATTTAACTCACTGAAGGCATTAGCCATTTCACGACCGCCGATAATCAACTCAAACCTATATGTATACCGAGGATCGTCCTTTCTCCTTCTGGCCAGTGGCGATACCTCTATAGGATAGTCTGTGATAAAGGTGGGGCGTATCAGTTCCGGTTCAACCAGCTGGTCATAAATCTCGGCCAAGACAGCCCCACGCGAACTGTCCTCTCCTATTTCAACCCCGAGAGAGTCTGCAGCCTTCTTGGCATCGCTATCGGTTTCAATCTTCGTAAAGTCTACACCTGTATGTTCAAGCACTGCGTCAACCATAGTCAGCCTGGGCCATGGCGGCGTAAGATCCACCTCTTGGTCCCCACACATTACGATCGGAGTCCCCAGCACCTTAGTTGCCACATAGTGAATGAGATTCTCGGCAAGATTCATCATATCCTGATAATCAGCATATGCTTCATAAAGCTCAAGCATGGTAAACTCAGGATTGTGCTTAGTGGATATGCCTTCATTTCTATACACACGGCCAATCTCGTAGACTTTTTCAAGCCCACCCACTATCAAACGCTTCAGGTGCAGTTCCAAGGCAATTCGCATATAAAGATCAATATCAAGGGCGTTATGGTGCGTAATGAAAGGTCTTGCACTGGCGCCTCCGGGAATAGTGTGCAAAGAAGAAGTCTCGACTTCAATGAAACCACGTGAATCAAGGAATTCCCTCACTGCCTTGAGTACAGCCGTGCGTTGCAGGAACACCCGACGCACATCAGGATTGACGATAAGGTCAAGGTAACGGTGCCTATAACGAAGGTCAACATCAACCAGACCATGCCACTTTTCAGGCAAGGGACGAAGAGCCTTACAGAGAAGGGAAAACTCGCTTATCTCAACGCTTATTTCTCCTCTGCGGGTGCGAAACACCTTTCCTACTACGCCTATGATATCCCCAATATCTAAGGATGTAAAAAGTTCATAGTCGTCTTCACCGAGGGAATCAACTTTTGCGTACACCTGTATACGGCCGGAAAGATCCAGAATATCCGCAAAAGTAGCCTTGCCATGACCGCGCATAGCCATTAATCTGCCTGCTATCCTCACGACACTCCCATCAAGATCCGGGAAATTCTCTGTAATTTCCTTGCTAAGATGCGTTCGCTCAAATCTGGCTCCAAAAGGATCCACACCCTTGGCCCGGAGGGTTTCAAGTTTTTCCATTCGGACTCGTACGTGTTCGCTGTCAAGCTGCGAATAAGATAATTCTCCGTCGTTCCCTCCGTTGCTTTCCAGGTTCATCTTATCACCTCGAAATCTCTAAAACTTGGAACTTAAGAGTCCCTACAGGCGCAAAGACATCCACAATGCTGCCTGCAGGCTTGCCCAAAATTGCCTTTCCCACAGGAGACTCATTGGAAATACGGAAATTGGCCGGATCAGCCTCAGCTGAGCCCACAATTACATATTCAAAGACCTCTCCTCCGGCCAGGTCTTTTAGCCTCACTTTTGATCCTAGGCGGACAGTATCTGTATCAAGTTCGTCTTCATCAATGATTTCGGCGTTTCTAAGCATCGCCTCAAGTTGAGCGATACGCCCTTCAACAAATGCCTGCTCGTTCTTGGCGTCCTCATATTCAGAGTTATCCGTGATATCGCCGAAAGCTTTAGCATCCTTGATTCTTGCTGCAACCTCGCGCCGCCTGGTAGTCTTAAGGTGCTCCAGTTCCTTTTCAAGCTTCTTGAGCCCTTCCAGGGTAAGAACTACCTTCTGCGCCATAGCCATACTGCTGATGCCTCCTTAATCCATGGATCGTCCTTGTACATCTTGGCATCGCGCGACGTAGCCAAGCTTACTCAGGCTTGCGCTATGTCCACATCGCGCGACGCCTTATCGCATGCCAATATTATGTCTTCTGCCCTCTCTCTTGTCAAGTCGCCACTACGAGTACTTTTTTCACGTGAGACAGCGATCCTCTGGTTGGAGCGCTCATCCTGTGAAGCAACAGCAATTCAGCAAGAATTTGGCGTGGAATCCACGTGTATTTGATTACTGAAATACTTCGACCCTGGGGCGAAATTCAAGTCTCGTCAGAATATCCAAATAGTCAGAGGGCGTGAAATCTTCAGGCCTACGCCCTGTAAGGGCTACCAGCACCGCATCTATCACGTTAGTGGCAAAAGACCTCCCGTTGAACTCAGGTGTAGACACGACAAGTGTCTTGACTCCTCGCGACCTAAAAGCCTCAACGTCTTCTGTTGTCACTGTATTTGTTATGATAACTTTCCCCGAAAGGTCATCGGGCATGTGCTTCTTAATGAAATGGCAGTCACCTCCGATAATATCCGCCCATTCATATACTGAGGTAAACTTTGGCACAATCTGCTCCTGACTCTTTCCTGTCGGGTATAGCATGCTGATAGGCATATGGCTGATGATAGGCATTAAAAGGGCAGCAAGCACCCGGAGAGTTGAGAGACTGGACGGAAAAACGGAAATTCCCAAGGCGAACGCGAGGTCGCCGATTCTCAAATTGCATCCGGACTCAACAAGAGTGGACGCCATGCCGTACCTGTCCAGAGCACAAACAATAAATGCATTCTTGCCATCAAGCGGTATTTTCTCCTCATCACGGATATACTGGACAGCTCTGCGCTCAATGACTCCCTTTAACATACTCCCGTCAGCGACCGGAGTCTTTTGGGCAGCCTTCGCCATCCTGTCAGCTTCCCGTAGGGTATATCGTTTGTTCCCTAAGAAGAACCATCTATCCGTACCGCCCAGACCTATGGCGTCAACCTTTCCGTCCAGGCTGCGAATAAGTTCCACTGCCTTCTCAATATCGCCGTTGGTCCCGCGACGTTCAACTATGATTTCCTCTCCGAGCAACGTTATTTGCGCCTTGTGATCCCGCTTTGTAGAGCCAAGGCTCACACCGACTACATGCTTCAAATGACCCCGCCCCCATTCCAAAAATCCAATTCCATGCTATTTGCTAACGACTTCTCCGATGATTTTACGGATCATTTCCGGATCCATGTGCGCGTCCTGCTTAATAGGTGATGTGCCAATAACAATACTTATCACACGGTTCCCGAGGATTGATTCTACAAGGTTGCACCTCATATCCGAGCCGATGAAGATCACAACATCATAGATCTGTAGTTTGCTTATAATTGCCATTATTTCATTGAGCACCTCAAGGCCGGACCTCTCACGGACATATCTCCATCGCTCTTCATCATTCATGAGAAAAATAAAATCTATGCCTTCTTCACTGGCCACTTCATGAATTTCATCCTTGTTGCCCACAGGAAAGCCAACCAGTGCAACTCTTCCTCCTTTACGGACCTCGCCGAGACTTTCCAGGCGTGAAATAAAGACCCTGTCTATGCCGACTCTGTCTGCAGTTTCTTGTTGTGATAATCCGTTAGATCTAAGATCCAGAATTCTCTCGACGGTCTTCAGAAGGCGTCCCTTATCTATTAGCTTCTCTCCTATACGTACAAACTCCAGAGCATTCCACCTCCTGCTCTTAGCCTGACTTGATCCGATAACTGTTTACATATTTGTGCACACACTTATTCTAGCAAAGGCCCAAGGAGAATGCAATCTTTAGAGCTTCGGCCATTTCATCTCTGGTTTTCGCTGCGTTAATGTGGATACGGGCCTCTGCAGCCCCTGGAATGCCCCGGACATACCATGCTGCATGTTTCCTCATCTTCAGCACGGCTCCTTTTTCGCCTGCAAGCTGAATGAGCATATCAAGATGCCTAAGGGCTAATGTCACTCGTTCCTCATACGTTGGGGGCGGGGGTTTTGTCCCTCGGTTGAGCAACACGACAATATCCCTAATCAACCATGGATTGCCCAAGGCGGCTCTGCCAATCATAACCCCGTCGCAACCTGTTTCAACAAGCATTCTCTTGGCATCCTGTGGAGATCGGATATCACCGTTACCAATAACCGGAATTGATACAGCTTCTTTTACTTTCTTGATTATGTTCCAGTCAGCTGCTCCCGAATAAAACTGATCCCGGGTTCGTCCGTGGACTGCAACAAGGGAAGCTCCGGCTGCTTCCACTGCATCTGCAAGTTCAACTGCATTTATCAGTTCTCGGTTCCAACCCATCCTCATCTTGACCGTAACCGGAACATTGACTGCGGAAGCAACAGATTCAACAATATCCCGGGCAAGGGGTACATTTTGCATTAAGGCTGCACCTTCTCCGTTTCTCACAATCTTCGGAGTCGGACAACCCATATTAATATCAATGATCTCAGGTGCAGCCAGTTCTTCAACAAGCCTTGCTGCACCTGCCATAGTCTTGGGATCACTCCCGAACAGCTGGACGGCAATGGGTCGTTCCAAATCTGAGATCCTGAGCATACCCTTGGTCTTTTCATTTCCGTATATGAGTGCCTTATCAGAAATCATCTCTGTATATACAAGAGCACAACCCATTTCTTTCACAATAAGCCGGTATGCCTGATCTGTAACCCCTGCCATAGGCGCCAGCGCAACAGGTGTTTGACCTGTAAAATCAACTCCGCCGATGGAAATGCCGGTGTCACAGTTGCTATCCTTAATTCTGCTTGCGGGAGTCTTCCCATGTTGTAACATGAAGATCCTTGGCAGTCTCCTTACTGATGTATAAGTTGCAATCCTTAAGCATCATGGAAATAGTCTTAAGAAGTTCATCAAGTCCCTCGCGTGTTTCAGCGGATACCGGAATTGCTCCGGGGTGTTCAAGCAGAATACGCTCTCTATCCAATTTGCCGGGTATAAGGTCTATCTTGTTAAGCACAGTAATAACAGGCCTGTCGGCAATACCCAAGGTTCTCAGAACTTCTTCCACTGCTTCTAAGTGATCATCTTTACCGGGATGGCTCGCGTCCACTACGTGAAGCAGTAGGTCAGAGTAAGTCGCCTCCTCAAGAGTGGCTCGAAAGGCTGCTATGAGGTCGTGTGGGAGTTTCCTTATGAACCCGACAGTATCAGCGAGTAACATAAAATCGCCGGAAGGCAGGTAGCACCTTCTTATGGTCGGGTCAAGCGTGGCAAAGAGCTTGTCTTCAACGAACACCTCTGAATCTGTCAAGGCGTTGAATAAGGTGGATTTACCTGCGTTCGTGTACCCGACAATCGATACAAGAGGGAGCCCTGATTTCTTCCGGTTTGACCTCTGAAGGCCTCGTCTTTTCGCTATCTCCTCGAGTTCCTTTCGAAGAATGGAAATACGCCTCCTGATGCGCCTCCTGTCAACCTCAAGCTTCGTCTCTCCCGGCCCTCTGGTGCCTATGCCTCCTCCAAGTCTGGACAGGGCGGTCCCTTTTCCGACAAGCCTCGGAAGCAGATAACAAAGCTGAGCCAGCTCTACCTGGATTTTACCTTCCTTGCTGGCAGCCCTTGACGCAAATATGTCCAGTATAAGCCAAGTCCTGTCAATAACCTTGGTTTTGAGGAGTCTTTCGAGATTGCGCTGTTGAGCCGGGGACAGTTCATCATCGAATATCACAAGATCAGCATGGGTTGTGATGACTAAGACAGCCAGTTCCTCAGCCTTCCCTTTGCCTATGTAATACACCGGATCAGGCTTTGCTCGCCTCTGAATGAGTTTTACGATAACCTCAGCGCCTGCAGTGGCAGCTAATTCTGACAGCTCATTAATGGAGTCCTCAGTCTCCCACCATTGTGTGCCGGGTAATTCAAGTCCGACAGCAATTGCCTTTTCAGGGAAAGTTTCCAGAGTACGTTCACCTCCGACTATGCCTCAAAAAGTTCATCGCTTTGTCCAACGCGAAATAAGTTGCATTTCTGCTTCTTTATGATACCTTTGTTTTTCCGCCATGTCATGTCTGTCTTCCTGGCAAGGCCGCCTCAGGAGTAAATGACACTGTCTTGTGTCCGACTGTTGTTCAATAATATTTCCATTCATGGTACTATTGTTGAACAACATTAATGATAGTAAGGGAAGAAAATCAAATGCATCCTGGGTTTGATACGCCCGAATACAGGCGACATTTTGCGAGAATATTGCAAGAAATCGCGGTCTGTTAGGACGCTATTGATGAGATCAAGAAAAGCCCGGGCCAGGCTACTTGTGACAGGTCCGGGGATATATTCTTAGGCCTGGTTCCTCCCGTATATAATACGCAAACCCTCAAGTGTCAAGTTAAGATCAATTTCGTCGATCTCCTCGGCTTCCTTGGCAATCAGCGGCGCCAGACCCCCGGTGGCGATGACCTTAGGATCTGTTCCCATTTCCTCTTTCATTCTGCTTACGATTTCATTGACCTGGCCGACTGCCCCATAGACAAGGCCTGCCTGCATGCTCCTGACTGTATTTCGTCCGATAACAGTCGGAGGCCTCACCAACTCCACACGCGGGAGTCTCGCAGCATGAGAAAAAAGCGCTTCACTGGAAATCATGATCCCAGGACATATCACGCCACCGAGGTACTCCCCGTCCTCTGAAACAGCGCAAAAAGTAGTGGCTGTACCGAAGTCTACCACTATTACGGAAGAGTGGTACCTCTCATAAGCTGCGACAGCGTTAACTATACGGTCTGCCCCGATTTCCCTGGGGTTTTCATAGCGGAGCACCATTCCAGTCTTAATTCCCGGCTCCACCACAAGAGGATCTGTTTTGAAATACGTCTTGGCAAGATCTTCAAATATGCTGATGATAGGCGGAACAACGCATGAAATTGCTATCCCGTGAATTTCATCAAACTTGATATCGCCATAGGAGAACAGAGCAGATAGAATCATTGCGTATTCGTCAGAGGTCTTACGTCTGTCCGTCGCAATACGATAGCAGGTCACAAGTTGGGTTTCATCATAAACACCGATCATGATATGGGTATTCCCGATATCAAGTGCAAGAAGCATGAATAGGCCCTCCCTCTTCCCGTCCGCAACAAGACAAAGTGCGCCACTGTCACCAAAATCAAACAGAACAGCCTACACGAGGATATTACCAAAAGCCTTGATGAGTATGACAATTCCCATTCCCACAAAAAGCAATCCGGCGACAACCTGAAGATATTCTGTAGGCATAAATTTCGAAACGACACTCCCACAGAGGGCTCCTATCAGGCTTACACTGGTAAGAGCAAGGGACGCTCCGATGAAAATCGGCATTATCTTTTGATGCTGCGCCACAAGGGTAAATACTGCAAGTTGTGTCTTATCTCCGATCTCTGCAAGAAAAATTGTCGCGAAAGTAAGTCCAAACAGCTTCCAGTCCAAATAATCCCAACTCCTTCCACACACGTCACACATGCTTGAAACAGATGATTTGCTATAAGTCTACACGATTGTCCGGATGTGTATCCTGTTTATCTGCTTCAAGTTTTGCTTCCTTGAAGCTTCTATTTTGATATGACTCAGGACGGAACTGCTTTGCTCACCGGATCCGGCTTTGTGCCAATAAAATACCTGGCTTGTTCTGGAACTCGGGAGGTAATAGCCATTATCCGTTTCAGTAACTCTCTCTTGGACAAAATCTCTGATAATCTCCAGTTCACAAGGGGCAAACTCATGGTAACCAGATATAAGCTGAACACCTTCGTCAATTGACTCGAGTGGCTGCCCAAATTCATACGTGTATTCAGCCGACTTAAAAGGAATGCCCAGATTCTCAAGGATAGCCTTAGTGTCTTGGGGGCATCTCGTGCGTAAAGGAGGCTCGCGACGCAGCCTTGCGTAGAGAGAATCAATACCGAAATTCTTCCTTTCTCTCCCTACGGGGGTAACCAGAATCACCCCGCGCCTTGCCAAGGCATTCATCCTAATAAGTGATTCCCGGGAACCTGTAATGGATCTGCCGGCATAGGACGCAATGACAACATCGTGGATCTCGCCCGGCCAATCTTCCCAGGTAGACTCAACGCAGCTTATATTGTGAATGCCTTTTTCAAGAGATGTTCTCCTGAGGTCTGAAAGGGCAAGATTACATGGTTCCAGAGCGGTAATGCCTCTCACTTTGTCTGCCAACATCCGCGCAAAAGGCCCGACACCTGCAGCGATCTCCAGGACTGTGCTCTCTCGGTCAAGCATGGTTTCAAGGATGGGCATGAAAACCCAAGGGTATTCACTGATTTCAAGAGCCCTTGTAAACCACCTTATCTTCTCTTCACTCCAGCTGAAACTCAAACAGAACACACCTACTTCTGTGGCAAAACCCGGCTAAGCCAGGCTTCCACATACCGCTTAATCTCATCTCGATTTTCCTTGGTGACTTTTAATACCTCAATATCTTCCCGACTGCGGATTTCATTCAAGAAAGGATTGTCGTCTTCTTTAAGAACGCCTATGACAGGCACCGAACTATCAAGAGCCTCGGCTACGGCTTGCCTGAACCCATGTGCGGGAATCTCAAAGCGACCGAGTTCGTCCATGACAATAAGAGCCCGAGAACGAATACCGCGCCTGACAGCTTCCGCTCCGACTGTCTCAAACGCCTCAATATGAATATCCCAGCCACCTTTACGGGCTGTGGATATCTCCGCAGACGAACATGTCTTTAGATCGACAATGCGGAACGCGCGTAAGCGCCTGCCTTGAAATACCTTGTCTACACGAAACCCACCTAAATCTATAGGATACTTCCGGAGGGCTGAGAATATGATCGTGGATTTGCCGACGTGTTTCGGTCCGGTAAGGAATAGATTCTCTTTTAGACTCATGGCAATCTGGCTCCTCCTGATGTAGCCGCATGTTCCGGAACGGTGTTAATCCCCAAAACCTTTATCGGATACGTGCCTACCGCGAACGCGAAAACCCCGCCAAACCCTCCTTTATCTTATGCCATGCCCCTATGGTTCCCTCCGGCATTTGGCATCTTACAAGAATCACAAATGGTCTATGACCGCCTTTTCGGTTTCATCTAAATCACTATTCTTTGAACTTCATATGAGACAAAGGTTTTAAGGTTCCTCTCCGGATTAATATCTCAGAAAGAACAGTCGCGATGGCACCGCCTGCAAGAGCAGTGATAAGTTGAGGAACTTGCATCATCTGAGCTATTTTCGGCGGAACCTGAACCACAAACCTAACTGCACCGGCGAGCACGAAGTACTTGATTACTGACGCAGCAACGATGGCAACATACCGGTTATGCCTTTTGACGAGTCCATAGACTATAACCAAAACAGCATTCCCCAATGCAATAAAAGGAATCATCGGTCCTAACGGAGGAGGTAGAATGCCGCGCCAAAAAGCAATTAGAGGAGTGACAAGGCCTATCGCCACGCCTCCCCAAATTCCCACAAATACGGCTGCAACATATAGCATTGTGTTCACCAGCGGGCCTGTCACATATTGGGGCATCCCCAGCATCTGTATTACTAAAGTGAGCGCCATCAGTATAGCAGTCCTGGTAGTAAAAAGAATGCTTCGTCTCGTCTCGGTCCCATGAAAAGAGTTGCTGTTCAAAACACCCACCTTCTTTCTTGTTCCAACTTAATCTTTTCTACATCTTCGTTTCTTTTTCCTCCCGGGAATCCGGAGTCCCGGTTCGCATAGAAAGAGATATTCGCCCCCGTTCAGAATCGACTTTGATTACCTTCACCCTTACCATGTCACCGACTGCGACTACATCGTGGGGGCTCTCGACAAAAGAATCACTCATCTCAGAAATATGAATAAGCCCGTCCCGTTCAACCCCGATGTCAACAAACGCCCCAAAATCAACTACATTACGTACAGTTCCGTTGACTACAATACCAGGCGTAAGATCCTTCATGGATAGGATATCACTCCGAAACCGAGGTCCCGGCAGCTCTGTCCTGGGGTCTCGTCCGGGACGTCTCAAGGCGTCCACTATATCCTCCAAAGTAGGAACACCTGCCTTGAGCTCTTCTGAAAGGGCTTTGATATCAATATCCACAAGCTTACGTCTTAATTGAGTCACCTTCTCCGGAGAGAGGAGATCCTCAGGGGAGGATCCAACCTGTGAGAGCAGCGCTTTGGCCACATCGTAAGACTCAGGGTGAATAGGTGTAATAGCCAGAGGATCCTTAACTGATCGTATCCTAAGAAACCCGGCTGCTTGTTGAAATGTTTTCGGCCCGAGCCTGGGTACTTCGAGCAAGTCGGCTCTGGATTCAAAAGGACCGTTCTCCTCCCGGAACGAGACAATGTTTTTTGCCACTGTCTTCGAAATCCCTGCCACATACGACAAGAGAGCGGCTGACGCTGTGTTAAGATTCACACCTACATAGTTGACGCATGATTCCACTGTTTTTTCCAAGGCTTCCCCGAGCCTCGTCTGGTTTATGTCGTGCTGATAGAGACCTACCCCGATAGACTTAGGATCAATCTTGACAAGCTCAGCTAAGGGATCCTGAAGCCTGCGGGCAATTGAGACTGCACCCCTCATGGATACGTCAAGATCCGGAAACTCCTCCCTTGCCGTGTCAGACGCTGAATAAACTGAAGCGCCTGCCTCATCTACGATTACATAGCTGAGATCATTGGCTGAATTCTTTATAAAGTCGCTTATAAAGGCCTCGGTCTCACGGGAGGCGGTGCCGTTGCCGATAGCGATGACATTGACACTGTGCTTCGCAACGAGTCTTCTGACAATCCCTTCCGCTTCCTCCCGCAGCTCTTGTGGGGGATGTGGGTATATTACGGCAGTATCAAGCAGTTTGCCGGTAGGATCTACTACTGCTATCTTTGATCCGGTTCGAAAACCCGGATCGATACCTAAGACGACCTTCCCGCTTACAGGAGATTGCATCAGGAGATTCCGTAGGTTCCTCCTAAATACGGTAATTGCATGGTCCTCAGCTTTCTCCGTCAAGACGTTGCGAGTCTCTCGCTCCATTGCAGGACATAGAAGTCGCGAGTATCCGTCACAAATCGCAAGATCCAGTTGCTCCTTGAATATACCGTTCTCTTCACTCACGAAATCCCCCCGAATAGCTGAAAGAAGGGGCTCATCAGGCCTTGACACCTTAACCTTCAGCAGGCCTTTGGACTCTCCCCGGTTTATCGCCAGGATCCTGTGGGGAGGCATATCGGTAATCGGCTCCTGATAGTCGTAGTAATCTTCATACTCTGATGATTCTTCATCCTGTGTCCCTGTGGTCTCTATCAAACCTCGTTCCCGGAAATGCCGTCTGGCCATAGCTCTGACCTTAGCATCTTCCATGACAATCTCAGCTACGATATCGCGCGCTCCGGCCAAGGCCTCATCAACTGTGGACACATCCTTATCAGGATCTACGTACCTAGCTGCTATCTCTTGTACGTTCCCGTTCATGTCTTGATGCTCCAACATCAACACGGCAAGAGGCTCAAGTCCCCTCTCACGGGCTTTCGTAGCCCTGGTTTGCCTCTTTGGCCGATACGGAAGGTAGAGGTCTTCCACTTCTTGCAGCGTGGATGCAGCCAGGATGGCATCCCGAAGCTCTTCTGTGAGTTTACCCTGCTCATCAATGGATCTTATCACTGCCTCTTTTCGCTCTTCCAGATTCAAAAGATATGCCAAGCGCTCTTCAATCGATCTTATGATTACCTCATCTAAAGATCCGGTGACTTCCTTTCGATATCTGGCAATAAACGGCACAGTGTTCCCCTCGCTAAGGAGGGCGACTGTGCTGGATACGTTAGCCGGCCTCAGAGAGAGTTCAGTTGAAATTCTCTCTATAATACCTTGTTTAACCATTCTCAGTTCACCATCTTTACAAACAGTCTTTACAGCAAAAGCCTACATAGGACTTGACACAACTTGCAGCTTATTATGATAGTATTAGGATAGTAGTGCTACGAACTAATTTTAACAGATGAACAGATGGTTTAGAAAGGGCCTGCTTGCTTTTTCGCAGATTGCGGCAGCTGCTCCCATATACTGTTAAAGCTGCCGCTCTTGCTGTTATTGAGCGTTTTTTGTGCTATACTATGGAATAACTTCCTAGTTTTGTACACCTTGGAAGGAGGTACATATGACCAAGTGAAAAACATCTATGCAACTTCAATAGAGGCACTTATAGGTGTTCTTCCTGTAGTACTATTGTTGCTTCTGTTCAATAGATTCGTCCTACGGGTGCCTTTGGAAAATCCCCGCGAAACCTTTATCGGACTTGCACTCACAGTTGTCGGGATCGTCCTTTTCTCTAATGGACTGAAGATAGGACTGCTTCCCCTCGGCGAGACTGTAGGCATAAACCTTCCTGGACATGCTCCGGTATGGTTGGTCATTGCCTTCGCTTTCGTCTTAGGGTTTGGCGTCACTTTGGCTGAACCGTCGTTACAAGCGCTGGGTGAACAAATAGAAGAACTTAGCGCGGGAATTATCCCGAAACGCGCAATGATTCTTACGGTAGCTTTAGGAATCGGGCTGGGTGTAACTATGGGTGTAATAAAGATTATTTTCCAAATACCTACTTCGAAAATTCTACTTCCGTCGTTGATTGTCATAGCAATACTCATGCAATTCGCGCCCAAGGCGGCAGTAGGTATAGCGTTTGACGCTGCCGGAGTCACTACGGGGCCTGTTACAGTCCCTACTATAATAGCTATGGGTGTAGGTATTGCCACTGCGTTAGGAGGCAGAGACCCTCTCATAGATGGTTTTGGCCTGATAGCACTGTGTCTTGTCGCAGTAACCTTTACAGTGCTGATACTCGGAATGATATTCAAGATTTAGGAGGGTTAGGGCATGGGGTACAACGCCATATTCGTAGTGCTGCCCAGGGGAACCGCAGAACACGTAATGAATGTCGCTAAGGAAGCAGGAGCACAGGGAGGAACCATACTCTTCGCAAGAGGAACAGGCGCCCATGAGGCGAAAACGTTTTTAGGACTTACTGTGGATATTGCAAAAGAAGTCCTTTTCGTTCTCACAGACAAAAAGGACACTGAAAGAATACTTAAAGCCATGGTTGAAGCTGGGCATCTCGAGAAACCGGGGACAGGCATTGCATTCGTCATGAGCGTAGATAAAACAGTAGGCCTGGTCAATAAGGACTGTACCGAACCTGTCAAGAAATAGACCAGGCACATATATATTGGCTTACATTGGCTTAGGCTGAGGTCTTGCCTCCTCCTCTGAGCACTAATTCGTTGAGTTCTTGAACAAGCGGCCTTATTCTGGAATCTATCGCTTTTTGCTGCAAGCATTCAGCGGATGGGGCGGATCTCTTCCAATACAGCTCGTTCGCAGCATCATCCGGGTTTATCTTCGCCCCTTCCAGCGAAAACCCTAAGAATGCGCCTTTGCTCATGGAGTAACTGTAGATTGCAGCTTTGAGTTCAATATCCGTTCCGGCTTCGAGATGACGACCAAGAGGGCCTGCCGCAACAGTAATGTCTCCGCCAAGGGTGAAGCTGCCTTCCTCAAAACTCTTCATGCCTCGTTCATTTGTAATAACAAGGACAAGAGCGGTAGATTGCACGCCAATCTGAAGGCCGTAGGAAAGTCCGGTTATTTCCACAAAACTCGGGCCGTACCATTGCCCGGTGTTAGAATCTCTCTTCAAGACAATGCCTTTACCGTGTTTTGCCCCCAGCATCAGGCCGGCCTTGACTACTGACGGGAATATTGCGACTCCCTTAGCCTTGGCCAGAAGTTCAGACATGGTGCCACAGTCTTCCTGTGTGGACATTTCCCGTAGCACCTTTTGTGCATCTTCAATACGCGCATCCGGAGCACTTGAAGCTTCTACACCAAAAACTAAGCCGGCCAGTAATAAGATCACACTGAAACATGCCAATACGTTGCATGCACCCTTTTTCTTCACTGGGCAACCCTCCTTGAGATTGATATGCATAAAGGACTATCTGATGAAATTCTATCAGATAATCCGTATATTTGGAACCCAATTCCTCGGCATTCCATCCCGGCTTAGTCTTTGTGCTACACGTCAAATAGACCTCTACATATAGCTACGCACGAAGCAGGGACTAACGCACACAAAGCGTACGTGCCTGCATCAGTCCCTGCTTCGTCTCTATTTTTTTACCACACGACTTTAACACCGGCAAATGCAGTCTTATCCATCGGCAGACTACCAAACTCAGTATCCTCATCACCGATTAGGAATGTAGTTCCAACCCAGGTGCTGAACATAGGATTTATCTTATAGGTGTACCTGGGTACAATAAGTCCGCCGCCGTCGCTCATATTGTAGATGTTTATAAGCTCAACCTGATGATCATCATGTATCGTAGCCCGGCCAACTAAAGCCAGGTAATGGCCTGCCTTGGCTTTTTCACCTGGCATGCGATAGGTTGAAAGCAACGAACCGGAGCTGTTATATATGTATTGCCCCATTAAATAGTACTCACTTGCGTCACCGAACATCCTGTCTGCGCCTACTACTGCCTGAAGGTAAGAGTCGTTGGTTGAAAGAGCGATGTTTCCCTCAACGTCAAGCTCTTCTACCTTATCCGGCCATGTGTAGCTCCCTTCACCCCAGAAGGTGTAAGGACCGTATGTACCGCTTACTGCAGCGCCGAAGGATGTTGCTTTGCGGTATAGCGCATTGGGACTAACATTCAGATTGACATTTATGTAAGAAAAGTCTTGCGCTATGTCAACTGATGGGACAGTCTCCACCCAAAGAACAGGTGAATCCTCCCACCCGCGGAACCCGCTGATGTATAGGTCCCACATTCCGAAATTCATGCCTGCCCGACCTGCAACTTCCAGACGATCTGTAAAAGAGTCGGGAAGCTCGGGAGAGAATTCAAGCGCAGTCGGGTTCACGTCTGCATTCTTTATAATTATTGCTAATTGGTCTTCAGTGATAGGTACGCCAGGAGGCAGGTATGGCAACAACTCCTCAGCCAATGCCTCTGCTACTCCCGGGACCTGCAATCCTGCTTTAGTACCATGGCAGATGCCGTTTACGATTTTCGCTTGATACTCCTCAGGCAACGGCACCCCTTGAAGCCTTGGATTCAGCACCAGTACCATACCGACATCAGCCGACATATCCTTCCATGACGGATATGCTGATATATATGCAGCAGGCACAGGGAGCCCGGTAAGATTCGTAAGCCCGCCTTGGTTCAAAGCAGCCATAGACGGCAGCGGGTTCACATAGCTTGTGGGATTGAATCCGTAAGCCGTCCCCCACGATACTGCCTGCCTGCCAAGACGCAAATCAAACAGGTCCTGATAGATATCGACATATGCTTCATCCAGCTCAAGCCATTTAGCGTCAGATGCCTCATGGTTATACCAGCCCTTGACGGATACATAAGCATGCCCGTCAATCCCTGCTCCAGGCCTCTTCAAGTCTTGATCCAGTGAGAGCTTATAACTTGTAACGCCAAGGGTGAGTTCACCGTCAGTCAAAGACAAGTTTACTGTCTGCTCAAGCTCTCCGGAAAGGTTAAGCCCTGTAGGGCCCACCTCCATCCCATATGCAGCGCCGGATAACAGTCCCAGTGTTAATACAGCACAAACAAGAATAGTTATCTTACTCTTGGATTTAAGCATTCTTCTTGGTCTCATCTGAACTTATCCTCCCCTCTGCTCATAGAGAGCCTATTTAGACGCTTCTCAAATCAGGTCTTTCACATCAAACAGGAATAAACACAAAGAAATACCTTAACGTCTGCGCAGATACCGCACAGTGAAATAATCGTCAGGCACATCGGCTTCAGATGCCTCTTTAATCTTGATTATCGTCTTCGTGCCTGCCATAACATCACTCATCACAACTTGAGCAGGCTCCCACTTACCCTTTGCGTTTTTCTTCCAACCTGATGTATCAAGAGATTTTTTGAGTTTGTCCCCGCGGCCGTAGAACTCTATTTTAAGCGGGATAAACTCATCCTGCCATATCCACATCTTTACGAACGTATATTCGCTCTTTTCTTTAGGGGTAAGCTGAAGCACATAGCACTTGTGTCCGTCGAACGTATCGTCATCCAGCCTATTGGACTCGTAGTCTTCTTTATATGCAGCAGTTCCTGATATCTCTTCATAAGTGAAGTCTGTCCCCATGAACTTTGTCTGCATTTCCTGAGCTGCGATTCTTCTCTCTTTTCCAAGAGCAGGCATGTAAAGCCATATCTCAGAATCCTTGCCATCCGGCTTCGTTATGCTAAGCAGCTTCGTGCCTGCGACATCCGCAGGCTGCAGATATTCAAGCAATTGCTTCTCTGTGTCATCAGCGTCCTTTTTCCTATAGATCTGCAAGGTATTGCTTCGCTGCTGACCACGTTTACTTTCAGTTATCAGTTCAATCTTGGCTGAACCGCTCCCTACAAGTAAAGCTGTGCTTTCAACCTTATCCAGAATCTGTTTGGCAGTAAGCCCTCCGCCATACACACTACAAGACATAATTAACATGGTCATAATGAGCACAGCCGGCAATACCCAAGCCTCTCTAATACCAGACCTCGTCAAGTATGACAGCCTTTTTGCCTTATTTGCGGGTTTCATCACTACATCACCATCCTAAAGATTTATTTATTTGTCTCCAGTGAAGACTTGCTTTGTGAAAGCGTTCTCATACCCCTTATGTATTTAGGGTCTATAAGCCTCAGCACTGCGGGAAGGAAAACAAGCGCTCCTAATCCCGATGTAAACATCGTCCCTGCCACCAGCATACCGAAAATGGCTATGGCTCGGAATGTGGAAAACGCAAGCAAGCCAAATCCTAGCATCAGAGTGACCGCATTAAAGAAGATCCCTCGTCCGGTTGAGGTTATTGTGGCCCTAAGTGCATCGCTCTGACCTTTACCGTTTCGGAGTTCATAACGATACCTGCTTGTCAAATGAATTGAGTAATCGACTCCAATTCCAATGCTTATGCCTGAAATCATTATCGTCGCAATGTCAAGGGGTATCTTCATGTAAGACATGAATCCAAAGTTGATTAAAATGCTGACGCAAAGAGGAATCAGGCAGAGAAATCCGATAATGGCGGATCCCGAGATAAGAGAGACGACAGCCCACACTCCGACAGCTGAAAGGATAAGGCTCTTTATTTGGTCATCCATGAATTTCTCCATCATCCTCAGCATTACCTTAGGAAGACCGACAACTCTGGCGTCAATCCCGGTGCCTTGGAATTCCTCATTAGCGATAACTTCCACCTGATCAATGATTGCTCCCAGTTCAGACGTGGGTACGTTCGCTGCTCTGGCGCTTACCAACGCTTTCTGGAAATCATAGCTCACCATAGAATCCAGTCCGCTTCCCCCTTGCATCGTAAATAAAAGAAGTTCCTGGGCAACGGCTTCGCGGGTGGACGGAATCACATAGTAGGCCGGATCTTCGGCATTGAGAGCCTGGTTAACACTGCGCACCAGCTCTGCAATGGAAGACGGATGGCTTAGTTTGTCGACTTCAGCCATTCTGTCCTGAAGCCTTGCTATGCGATTCAGTATATCCGGATCCTTAACCCCGTCGTACTCGCCTGTATCCACCAGTACACTAAGGCTATAAGTCCCGCCGAACAACTCTTCCGCAAGTTTTGTGCCGAGGATTGCAGGGCTATCATGCCTGAAGTACTGCATCCAGTTGGTTTCCACCTTCAGGCCGGGAACGGCTACTGCAAAGATGAGCGTTATTGCCAAGACCACCAATATGACCCTGTCAGGCCGGGTTACTACAGCATTTGCAATAGACTCCAAAAAACGACTTAGGACGGATTTATGCTCTTTCTTCCCCACAGAAAGATCGCGCTTGGATTCGGCGCGTCTGCTTCCATATTGACTTCTTAAAATAAGCAGGGACGGAACACAGGTCAACGTAACCACTAAGTTGATCATGATACCTGCTGCTGCGAATATCCCGAATGTCTTTACCGGACTTATGAATGACGTAACGAAGGACGCGAATCCTACGGCTGTGGTTAAGCTAGTCATAGACACCGGGCCTGAAAGTTCGTGGATTACCTGTTTTATTGCCTCATCCGGAGATGCTCCCTTGCCGTTTTCTTCGTGAAACCGATTCAATATGTGAATTCCTGCCGCACTGCCCATTGACACCAGAATAATCGGCAAGATCATCGAAACTATCGTAATGTCGTGACCGAGGGCAGCCATCAATCCCAATGTACATGCCAGACTCATAAGTATACTGATCATAAGGGTCACAACGTCAAATATGTTTCCGAAGCTTATGTATAGAGATATTACTACTACCACCAAAGACAGAGGAAAGAGTATGTCAAGATCCCGCCGCATGTCGTTTGCAGCCACATAGCCAAGATATACTTCTCCGATCACGTATATTTCCTCGCCGGGCTCTTTTTCCTGCAAAGTGATGGCTTCTATATCCTTTGCCAGAGTTTGAGACTCCAACGAAGTTGCGACACCTGGCTCCAAAGTTATGAATATCGCCAGCGCATCTCCGTCTTCAGATACCATAGCTGACCCTTGAGGACTGTCTTTCAGTGCGCTTCTGAATTCTTCAATTTCTTCCTCAGTCTCAGGTATTCCATGGGCGACATGCGAGATTTCAAGACCGAATTCATCGCCTCGAATGACCTGGACATCCAATGGAGTCACTACGTCATCGACTCCCGCAAGATCTGCTATGGCGTCCGCAATCCGCTGAACTTTCGCGAGGGTCTCATAAGTATATACGTCAGCTTTGATAGCTATCATCATCATGTCCTGAGACCCGAAATCTTCTACGGTTTCTATGAGATCCTGAATTACCGGATCATCCCTAGGCACCATAGACTCTGTATCTACCTTCAGTTCCGCTCCTTTGATGTTGATTCCAAGCAAAACAGATACCACACATAGGACCACTAAAACAGCTATAGGATTCTTGGTAATAATATCTGACAGTTTTCTCATTATTCTTTCAACCCTCCGACTCTGCGATCTGATGTAACGTCATTTAGGAAGACACCGGTTCCCTCAACTATCGCTTTGCTCAAGGAAAACTCTCCATAATGAATGTTCCGAGTTTAACCTTTCGCAGCGTACCTACATTTCTTCGTCATCCCCGACGGCACAGTCCGTTGAGACAGAAATCCACTAACGGGGATACGTCGGGTACGCTGGGAGAATTCTCTTCATCCAAGAGATTTTCAAAAGCAACAAAACTGATTGCACCTTCAATGGCGTACGCGGCCATACGAGGCTCTACGTCCTTGAACTCACCGCTTTTTATCCCTTCCTCGATTACAGATTCTAAGACTCCGATAAACCCGGCTCTGGCTTCGCGGGTTCGTTCATCCAGTTCCCGTTCAAGACCGCTTAAGTCGCTTAAGATTACTTTGATAAATTCCCTTGATCGATTAAACAGCTCCCAATGGGATTTGATGGACTCGGCCAGTTTCGCACGTGCGCCTTCTATATTCTCCAAGCGCCTTACAATGATTTCTTTTAGCTCCTTAAGCTTCTCCTCAACTACAGAGACAAATAAATCTGTCTTACTCCCGAAATATAAATAGACTGTTCCCTTCCCGACCCCAGCTACTTCCGCGACTTCCTCAACTGTTGCCCCATGAAACCCCTTCTGAGAGAAGACTTTGAGAGCGCCTGCCAATATCAGCTCGCGCTTACCGGATTCTTGAATGTCGCCGTTATCAGTTATCATTCTCTCCCTCTCTCTTTGGCTCTTTACTCTCACAGCTCAATTTGACTCTTTCTACGTGCTGTATGTTATTTCTGTTTTAGTAGAGGCTGTTTTTGCTCGTCGATCTTAAGAACTTGTTAAGTAACGGGCCGGGTCATACCGGCTACTGGCTGGCAATCCATTACAGACTGACTGGTCAGTCATATTATACGAACATGTTACCATACCAATTCGTCCTTTGCAACCTACAGTTTTCGTTATTGCTCCGCTCGAATGGCTGTTTCGCTCTCTCAGAAACTAGTAGTGAAATCAGTCATCAATTAGCAACAAAGTCTATGACAGACTTTGACGAAATAGGCAGGAAACTTCAACTGGTTGACGAAATTGTGTTTTAAGGTGTTCCCAAGCATTAGTAAAAGGTGGTGCAGAAACGAAGATGAGAATGAGGCGAAGAAATCTGATTCGTGTACCGGTAATATGCTGTATTATACTTGCCATGGTGCTAGGCGTGGCAGTCGGCGGTGAACATCCCCTCCTTAAACAGGCTAAGAACGAAGGTAAGGCCGTATTCTACGCGAACATCACAGGAGTAGAACCGATTATGCAGGCATTCCAATCTCAGTACGGCATACCGGCAGAGTACACCAGGGTGTCCACTGCAGTGTATGTCCCCACAGTGCAGACTGAGTTCCAAGCAGGGCGACTGTCCGCAGATGTGCTCCAGGCCCCCCTGCCCATACTGCAGATCTTGAAAGAAGCCGGCGTTTTGGGCAAGTACGTCTCGCCGATGAGTGAGAACTACCCCGAATGGTCAAGAGATCCCGACGGGATAATCCAGCAGTTCGGCATCGAGTACGTGTCTATCATCTACAATACCGAACTTGTGAAGCCCGAGGACGTGCCTACTACATACCGAGATCTTGCCAACCCCAAGTGGCGGGACAAGATCGTGATGCCTGACCCGACAACTCACGCGACAACCATCACATGGCTTGTAGGCCTCAAGGAGCACGTGTTCAAGACGGAAGCTGAGTGGATGGAGTTCTTGAAGGGTCTGGCTAAAAACAGGCCTATGTTCGTAGCGTCTTTCGGACCTACCCCCGGTCCTATCGAGACCGGTGAGAAAGTCATCGGAATCTCCATGCCCAAGTACATCGTGACCAAGGCCCCTGCTCCACTCGGTTGGGCTAAATTGGACGGCGAGCCAATTATGGGGTCAGCGCGGGGAATCGCCATGGCCAAGAACGCGCCAAGGCCAAACGCTGCGAAGCTTTTCATCGACTTCTGGCTCTCAGAAACCTCCATGCGCATCCTTGCTGACCAAGTAGGCGAATGGGTGCTCTACGAGGGGGTCTACCCGCCTATTGCAAACATTAAAGAAGCAAACGTGATACCTTTGCGAGAACTCTCTGATGAGGAAATTCAACGTTGGTCCGAAGTGTTCAAGACCATCTTCTAGACTTAAACAAATGCAAAATCGCACAGGCTGCCTCCCTAACCTTAGGGAGAGCAGCCTGTTTTCGTCTTTCCTATCAGCTGATTACAAACCTACTTGTTTTCGGCTGCGTACATAAATCTCACTTGTTTTCGCCTTTCTGTTTGTTTGGTTATCGTCCCGTCTATTTCCATACCCGGCACTTAACTTGCCTGATATCACACTATTCCGCATGGGACAAAGGGACGCGCAACAAGTTCGCGACAAGCACGAGTACAGTAGAAAGGCCTATCATGATAATTCCTAAAGCAGCCACTTGACCCCAAAGGCCGTCATTAGCCAACTTCATAATCTCGACTGTAAGCACCTCGGTGCCAGGACGTGACAGTACCGCAGAAACGCTTAACTCGCGGATAAACATGCAAGCCGTTAGGATCCATGCGGATATAACACCAGGGGCGAGAAGCGGTACTACGATATCTTTTAACGCCTGTAGAAAACTTGCGCCAAACACTCGCGCCGACTCCTCCAGCTCTTGGTCTATCTGCATGAAAGCGCTCCTGAGAGGGCGGATACCATAGGGTAAGTATGTGCCGACATAAGCCACGAGAAGGCCCCAAATAGTCGCATAAAGGGGAGTCTGCACAAGAAACCACATAAATCCTACGCCAATTATCATACCCGGAAAAGAGAAGGACAGGAACGACAGGGATTCAAGGAACGCCGACCCTCTGCTCCGCACCTTAACAATGACGTAAGCGACGAATAGAGACAGCAGTATAGCGAGAGACGCCCCGACAACAGCGAGGAAAACAGAGTTTTTAAGCGCCCGAACTGTGATGGGGTTCGCAAGGACGGTATGCCAGTTGCGAAGGCTCATCATGCTGATAGCGCGCGCGCTAGGTACCATTGAGTAAGGCAGAAATGACATATAAACGAGGGTAGCCAAGGGTATGACCACGAGGAAGCAAAACAGCAAAATGCATAGAAAGAAAAGGGGATATCTGGCACGTCCAAGTTCTACCACAGTAGGACGGTACCCTTTACCTGTAACAGTCACGTACTGGGAACTCTCTGCGATAAGATATCGATACAAGTAGACGAGAATAATGGCGGCTACTAACACAATCAGACCGATCGCTGCTGCCCTTCCATAGTCAGGAGACCAACCTATCGAGATAATCCGGTACACATGCGTCGTCAAGACATGGATACGCCCTGGCAGCCCCACCATGGACGGGACGGCAAACGAGGCCAGACTCCTGATAATAGCCAGGGTGAAGGTGGCAAGGAATGCAGGTCTTAGTATAGGCAGTGTAATCCGGCGCAAAGTATAAAGGTTGGATGCCCCACTAACCCAGGACGCTTCCTCCAAAGTCGTATCAAATGAATACATGGCAGGCGAAATCACAAGGTAGGTGACAGGCAAGTCCAGCATTCCCTCGAGGAAGATCATTCCCCCCAGTGAATAGATGTTAAAAGGCCCGCTTGACAGCTTGAAAATGTTCCTGAGGAATAAGTTCAACATGCCGTTAGTTGGATTGAGCAACGTTATCCACGCAGCTGCAAACAAAACATGGGGAATCATCATAGGAACTACAGGGAGGACACGGAACAAGCCTTTAAATGGGATATCCGTACGAACACTCAGATAGGCAAGAAGTCCGCCCAGAATCGTCGAAAAGGACGCGCACCCAATGGTGAAGATGACTGTATTCAAAAGCGTTTTGGGAAGTACGGGATCGGTATACGCAGCAACGTATTTATCAATTGTGAACTTCCCAAGCGCCCCGATTCCTTCTGAAAAGCTGCCTACTACAAGCATTACGACAGGGCCAACTGTTAAGGCGCCGACAACAAGAATAAGAATGCCCACCAACGGAAAACGAAGAGCGGATTTACGTTCAAGCACTGTTATGCCTCCTCCCCTGGGGCCAGGGCGCGGCACCATTCGCGATCTATATGCAGTCGCACCTTGTCACCTTTCTTAAGTGGGATATGGAACTTGAGCTTGGCGAGTATGCGAGCTCCACCAACGGAGATTTCAGCCTCGTGCGCTTCTCCTGCAAAGAGAAGATCGGTAACAGTCCCCTCGAACTCGTTCTCCATTGGGGACGAAGAAGACGGCGCCACCTCGAACGATTCAGGACGGGTGTAAATAGTCACGCCGGTTCCAGGGGCCAAGTCAGAGGGAGCGCTACACACAATATCGCCCAGCGCGCAAGACACGATAGCGTGGTTTTCGTCCTGATAGCCCTTGACCGTTGCCTCCAGGAAGTTGGCTCGACCGATAAAGTCCACTACGAATGGATTATTGGAGCGAAGGTAAATATCCTGCGGTGTGCCTCGTTCAACTATTACCCCTCCACGCATTATTGCGATCTCGTCTGAAATCGTTAGAGCTTCCACTTGATCATGGGTCACATAGATGGCAGAGATGGCAAGTTCCGTAAGGAAGCTCCTGAGTTCTTGACGTGTGCTCTCACGAAGTTTTGCATCCAGGTTGCTAAGGGGTTCATCAAAAAGGATAACTTTAGGTTCAGCGACAAGAGCACGGGCGAGAGCCACGCGCTGCTGCTGACCGCCGCTGAGCTTCGTGGCCAGTCGGTTCTCGAAGCCACTTAGCTGCACAAGATCAAGGATCTTCTTAACCCGCTCCTCAATCTCTTGCTTCGGTGTCTTGCGAATCTGGAGTGGGTATGCCACATTACCGAAGACAGTCATGTGAGGCCAAATCGCGTATGATTGGAACACCATGCCGATACCTCGGCGTTCGGGAGGTAGAGATATGCCATGGGTCTTCGACCATACTATCTCATCGCCAATGGAGATCTCTCCAGAGTCAGGGGATTCAAGTCCGGCGATGCATCTAAGCAGTGTCGTCTTCCCGCATCCGGAAGGCCCCAGAAGGGTTAAAATTCTGTTGTTAGGGGTAGTTAAAGTTACATTATTGAGAGCTTTCACTGTTTCTTCCTTGGATACGAATGTCTTGGTCAAATTCTTAACTGACACCATTCCCTGCATGTCAATTGCTCCTCTCTCTCTCCAGTAATTCCTCCTCGAATTTGCAAGCATTGCAGACATGAAGCCTCAATCCGCTCCGGCGAGATTCGCGTCGTTAAAGTGAAGGCGCATCCCTTGGTGACCATGCCATATTGATTGCTCCTTTTGTTCTGATATTCCGCGTTACATAGCAGAATTCCTGCCTGCAAGCGTTTTTCAGCTGACCTCAGAATGGGCGGAGGCGCCCGCAGGAAAAGACATTCCCTGAGCCTTCCCAGGGTGGTCGATATTCGCCTACATTTTACAAGAAAGCGGTCGCTTTCTCTCATTAACCCTATTGACAAAACCTTCTTGCAAAGATATATTATACCCCGTAGGGTATATGAGTAACGGGTTGTCGCTGTCTATTCTCTTGTTCAGTGGATTGCTTATTGCGCTGTTTGCTGCCGGATCCATCGTGCTGCCTAATGCAGCCTACAAGGAGCAAATAGCAAGGAGGAGGTGTGGCAGAAAGAGTGAAACAAGGCGAATCCCCCAAGGAGCCGGAACCTGTTGAATCCAATATGCCGACATTGACTGACGGCACTAAGGATGCTTTGATACTAAGTGAAAATGCTAAGAATGACATTGTGGCAAGACTAAGGCGTATAGAAGGCCAGGCCCGAGGGATCCAAAGGATGGTCGAAGAGGAACGGTCTTGCGAAGATATCATCATCCAAGTTGCGGCGCTAAAAGCAGCTGTAACTCAAGCAGGTGTAGCCATAGCAGGATCACACCTAGTTGAGTGCGTTGCGCTGAACGTCTCTTCCGGGGAAGGGAATTGTCGCGACAAAATTGCAGGTTTCGCAAGGCTTTTCAGTAAGCTTGCATAAGCATAGCTTATAAAGATATGAAAAGTCCGAATATGACAAACTTGTAACGGAAGGAAAGGAAGGGTCAGAATATGGCAGGCGGAGTAATTGTGGTTAAGGACGGGACATTTAAAGACGAGGTTCTTGACGCTAATGAACCTGTGCTTGTAGATTTCTGGGCTGAATGGTGCGGCCCATGCCGGATGATGGCGCCTGTAGTGGAACAGATAGCTGAGGATTACTCAGGAAGAATGAAAGTAGCTAAGTTAAATGTGGATGAAAATCCTGAGTCAGCTGCTGCGTACGGAGTAATGAGCATACCTACGCTTATTCTTTTTAAGAACGGAGAAGCTGTGGAGCGATTTGTGGGATTCAGGCCTAAGCATGAACTGGCAAGGCTTGTCGACGCCAATTTGTAGGACCTCAGTTGAAAACCCTTTGGTCAGTTGACTCATAAGATAATTTCAAGGCGCCTCGTTCAGCGTGTTCATAAGCTGGATATCGGCGCCTTTTGCTGATCACATGGGCCTACAAATCCTGAGACCTGAGTATCACACCTGAAATTGAGCGCCATGCTATTCCCATCTTGCTGTGGGGAAAAAGCAAATCGGGGACGAAGAGATAAAATCGTGAAGGAAAGAACGTGCCCCTGACGAAATAAAGCCGTAGATATCATGGGGGAGGTACAAGTAGATACTATGAAAAGACCAATGGTGGAGTGTGTCCCGAATTTCAGTGAAGGACGAAGGCCTGAAGTGGTGCAGGAGATTGCCGATGCAATAAGGAGCGTTCCCGGAGTCCGACTGCTTGATCAATCCTCTGACGTAAATCATAATCGATCCGTCCTGACTTTTGTGGGCGAACCTATGGCAGTGAAGGATGCAGCGTTTAGGGCTATTTCCCGCGCTGCTGAACTTATAGATATGGAGAAGCACCAAGGGGAACATCCACGGATCGGAGCTGCAGATGTAGTCCCTTTTGTGCCTGTGAGAGGAGTCACTATAGATGACTGTGTAGAACTGGCGCGGAGGTTGGGGCAAGAAGTTGCAGATAAACTTCACATTCCGGTATACCTTTATGAGGAAGCAGCTACCTCGGAAGACCGCCGAAATCTCGCCAACATCCGAAGAGGAGAATATGAAGGCCTGAAGAACGAGATTAGCCTCCCGGAAAGACATCCTGATTTCGGCATGCCTGTTATGCATCCTACTGCAGGTGCTACAGTGATAGGCGCCCGCAATTACCTGATTGCTTATAATATCAATCTCAACACATCCGATATTTCTGTCGCAAAGAAGATAGCTCGGCGAGTCCGGGCAAGCAGCGGGGGATTAATGTACGTGAAAGCCCTCGGCATTATGCTGGAAGACAGGAATCTAGCTCAAGTCTCCATGAACCTCACAAATTTCGAGAAGACTCCTATACATGTGGTTTTTAACTTAGTGAAGACAGAAGCCGAACGCTACGGCGTATCTATTGTAAGCAGTGAGATTATTGGCCTTGTCCCCATGAACGCGCTCTTGGAGGCTGCCGGGTATTATCTACGCCTTGAGAGCTTTTCCGGAAAACAGGTGTTGGAAGCCGGAATATGGGACGAATAGTAGCCAATTGAGACAATTGGCTACCGGTTTTTGGCAAGGGGGATTGATGATATTGACGAACAGAGGGGGCCCGGGGATTCGGATTCGTGCCGATCTGCTGGTCGAAAACGCGTCCGAAGTAATCACTCTTGCGGCTGACCCGACCGAGAACGGAATCCCGGGGCCGCGCACCGGCTCTTCCATGAGAAACTTAGGAATAATCTCTGACGGGAGCGTAGCTGCTTTCAACGGCCGCATCGTAGCTACGGGAAAAAGCCGTGAGGTTAGGGAGAAAATTGAACTCGCACCAAATGCAGAAGTGATAGATGCCAAAGGCATGGTGGTCTTGCCGGGATTCGTGGATTCCCACACCCATCTGGTTTTTGCAGGATCCAGAGAACAGGAATTTGTTCAAAGGGCTGAAGGCAAAACCTACCTCGAAATATTAGAAGGGGGCGGTGGAATCCTCTCTACAGTCAGAGCCACACGCGAGGCCTCTGAATCCCGACTTTTGGCCTTAGGCATGAAGCATCTGGACATAATGATGTGCCACGGAACGACTACTGTGGAAATCAAGAGCGGGTACGGGTTGTCTGTTGATGAGGAGCTCAAAACCCTTCGTGTCATACGAGAACTGGCGAAGTGTCACCCGGTTGATGTAGTCAGCACGTTCATGGGCGCTCATGCCGTGCCGCCTGAATATGCCGGAGATACCGAAGGATATGTGAAACATGTAATAGACGACATGCTTCCCAGAGTAAAAGAAGAGAATCTGGCTGAGTTTTGTGATGTGTTTTGCGAAAGAGGAGTATTTTCAGTCGGGCAATCAAGGAGAATATTAGAGGCGGGACTTGCTTTAGGTCTTCTCCCCCGGATTCATGCAGATGAAATGGGTTCCTTAGGAGGAGCTGAGTTAGCAGCGGAAATCGGAGCCGTCTCCGCAGACCATTTGCCATACGCTTCGGAAAAAGGGATCCGCAAAATGGCTGAAGCGGGGGTAACAGCGACTCTCCTCCCTGTGACCTCATTTACTCTCGGGCTGGGGCGGTATGCTGATGCCAAGGCTTTCATTTCTGCAGGATGCCCTGTAGCTCTGGCCACCGATTTCAATCCGGGCACCGGTCCCACGTTATCCATGCAGTTTGTCATGAATACAGCTGCCCTTGGCATGAAGCTTCACCCGGCGGAGATCATATGCGCAAGCACTATTAATGCTGCCCATGGGTTGATGCGCGGAAATCTCATAGGCAGTCTTGAGACTGGGAAACTTGCTGACATGGTTATTGCAGACACTGACACCTACTTGAAAATCCCATATCAACCAGGCGTGAACATCGTGGACAAAGTAATCAAAAGGGGAAGGCTTGTTGTAAATGAAGGGAGGCGAATTGCATCATGACTTTTGGGAATCTCACGGTATCTGAGTTTGTTCAAGCTGTTGCCGAAGGGTCTCCCACCCCTGGCGGGGGAAGTGTTTCCCCTTTGATAGCAAGTCTTTCATCTGCTCTGATAAGCATGGTAGGCTCTTTAACCGCCTCTCGATTAGAGGCCGGTGTTTCACGAAAATGCGATGAAACGGACAGGGACACTTATTGTGAAGACATCATACGCAAACAGCTCATACTCGACGCTGTAAGTGTCGCTAACCGTCTCCAAGCTCGTTTTCTGGTCCTTGCTGATGAGGATTCGGCAGCTTATGATAGGGTAATTGCCGCTTACAGACTGCCGAGGGGCACTGAAGACGAAAAGCAAGCCCGGTCTTGTGCTATCCAAGATGCACTTAAGGATGCATGCCGTGTTCCCGCTGAAGTTGTCAAGTTGGCGCTGGAAGTATTGCACCTTACAGAGATTATGGCAGAACATGGGATGAAGAGCGCTCTATCAGATGTAGCAGTCGCTTGTCTTGCCGCTTGGGCAGGGATGAGAGGCGCGTATTTCAATGTAAGGATTAACTTGCCTTCTATCAAGGATAAGGCTTTCGTCAAGGAAACAGAGGATGATGTGGCGGATTTCATGTCATCCGGCAAAGCCATTTTTGAGCGGGTTATGGCGCAAATCGAACAGTCGCTGTAGACCTGTGGGTATAGCTTGTATCTCGCTGTACATTGAGCAGACGCTGTCGATGTCGGTTCATGGACATAACTTGTATGGTACTGCGAGCCGAGTATCGGCCGGAAGGCAAGAAGAGCAATATCTTATCACGCTGTATATGGAATGTATTGAGCTGAGAAAGGAGTGATATGACATGTCAAAAAAAGCTCTTATAGTCATAGATATGCTAAGAGATTTCATTGAGCCTTGCGGCAAACTATATATCGGTCCAACTGCAGAGAAGGTAACCCAGGCGATTTCTGAAGAAATTGAAAAAGCCAGATCCTATGGAACGCCCATAATTTATTTGTGTGATTCACACAGCGAGGACGATCCTGAGTTTAGGATGTTCCCACCCCATTGTGTTATCGGAACCCCCGGCGCGGAAGTAGTTGATGAGCTAAGACCTCATCCGGGGGACAAGATTATTCCTAAACGCAGGTACAGCGGCTTTTTCCAGACAGACTTGGATCTCACTTTAAGAGAACTTGATATTGACGAAGTCGTGCTGGTAGGGGTTTGCACTAATATATGCAACCTATACACAGCAGCAGACGCCAGGATGCTGAATTACAAGGTCACAGCACTTAAAGAGTGTATGTCGTCCTTTGACGAAGCAGCGCACGAGTTTGCTCTTAAAGAAATGGAGCAAACCCTCGGTGTAAAAGTCGTATAGCGGCCGGACAGTCAAATAACCAAACCCATTTGCTTAATAAGGCTGTCAATAAGGCTGCCAAGGAGTGATAACCCTGACCGAAACCGGTAAATTGCAACAACATAGGCATCATAACGCCCGCGCTCTCGCGATTGAATCTGAACGCGACATAGCCTCTGAAATGGAAAGACTTGGAGTTTCCCCTGAAGGCATTCAGATAATGGAGAAAAAGGGCGTCTTTCGAGTAATATTCCTTGAACAGGTTTCCTTGAGACAGGCTATAATCATCAAGCAAGAAATGCTGTCAAAAGGGGGAGATGCTGCTATGAACGCCAAAGTAGCTTCTCTTGCCGGGGATTCCACAGATATCTTGCTTATGGGCACAACAAGTCAGCTTCTAAGGGCTTCAGAAGGACTCATGCGCCAACCTTTCGGTTTGCCTCAAATCGCGGAAGAGATATTAGAAGTCCTTGATGCTCTGGAACCCTATGGCGATAGGATCCTTCAACTTGGAAGGCACGCTTTACCCCTGGGCGCCAAAACCTATATCATGGGCATTCTCAATACAACGCCTGACTCGTTTTCCGATGGCGGGACACACATGACGGTAGACGCAGCAGTGGAACATGCTTGGCGTCTTGTGGAAGAAGGAGCTGACATTATTGATATCGGCGGTGAGTCTACAAGGCCGGGCGCCTCTCCTGCACCGCCGGCGGAAGAAATCAGGCGGGTGATCCCTGTTATTGAGGCGCTCGGACAGGATTTCCCTGTTCCTGTCTCAGTGGATACATACAAGAGTGAGGTAGCTGAAGCAGCTATTGCTGCAGGCGCTCACATGATTAATGACATCTCCGCTCTGACTATAGATCCACGTCTGGGAGGAATCGTGGCCGGGGCTAAGGTCCCGATTGTGCTTATGCATATGAAAGGGCGGCCCAGAGATATGCAGGAGAACCCGGAATATGAATCAGTAGTATCTGAGGTTACGGGATTTCTCCGCACTTCTGTCGCTCGGGCTAAGGAATATGGGATATCCGGCGAGAATATAATCATTGATCCGGGAATTGGGTTCGGCAAGACAGTTGCCCATAACCTTGAACTGCTGAGGCGCCTCAAAGAACTAAAAAGTCTTGGTTGTCCGATACTCTTAGGCACCTCCCGCAAATCGTTCATCGGAAGGACGCTGGGGCTTCCGGTGGAAGACAGAGTCGAAGGCACAGCTGCCACCATTGCCCTTGGGATAGCGTCCGGTGTTGATATTGTCCGTGTTCACGATGTGAAGTATATGGCTAGAGTCGCCAGGATGACCGATGCTATCGTGAGGGGAGGGACCAGTTGTGAAAGGTGACAGGATAACCCTAAGGAACATGGTATTCTATGGGTATCACGGGGCGTTTGAAGCAGAGAAGGAACTTGGGCAGAGATTCGAAGTCGATGTTGAATTAGTTACCGGTCTTTCGGTTCCGGGGCAAACTGATGATTTGGAGCAGAGTATTAATTATGTTGACGTGTACACGCTTGTGCAGGACATTGTCCAAGAGAGAAGCTATAACCTGCTTGAAGCCATAGCTGAGAATATCGCAGGGGAGATCTTGTCAGCATATTCAGTGGATCAGGTGGTTGTGAGAGTGAGAAAGCCTAATGTGCCCATCGGTGGCGTGATAGACCATGTTGAAGTGGAAATTACCAGGCAAGGCCGGGGGTGAAGAGAACGCCTGCGCACGCATATTTAGGATTCGGCTCCAACTTAGAAGAAAGGCGAGAGAACATCACTAATGGCCTGGCCATGTTGCGTGAGTCCGGACAGGTAAAGATTATTAAGATATCCTCTCTCTATGAGACAGAACCTATGGGCTACACTCGACAGGGCTTGTTCTTGAACGCTGTTGCCCTGGTAGAGACGGATCTTTCACCTCAAGACTTGTTGTCCCTGTGCAAAAGCGTAGAAGTTCAACTTGGCCGAAAGCCAACGGTAAGATGGGGGCCGAGGATTCTTGATATCGATATTCTTATGTACTTTATGGAATCAGGCGACACTCTTCCTAGTGATTCAGAGAACGTCATTCAGGTAGAGTTAGATACCCAAGCTTTAACTCTTCCTCATCCTCGGATGTGGGAGAGGGGGTTTGTCATTATTCCATTAGCTGAGGTAAGCCCTAACCTTTTGATGGCTGACGGACGTCGAATCAAATCTCTCATCCAAGACTTCCGTATGTGGACAGGCCTTAGATTATTTGAGACCGGACCTTGGTGGCAGGAAGTCGGTGTAAACTGTAAGGGTTGGCAGATAATGCGGTTTGCCGAGGTAGAATCGACAAATACCATAGCTGTTAACCTCGCTTCTTTCGGCGCCCCTGAAGGCACTTGCATTATAGCGGAAACCCAAAGCGCAGGCAGGGGAAGACGGGGACGGCTGTGGCATTCGCCGTCGGGTGGATTGTGGCTTTCCATATTGCTCAGGCCAAAGATTCAATCACCCGATGTAGGCTGGCTTTCTCTTATAGCAGGCGTCGCTGTGTCTTCTGCCATTCGGGACACGTTTCAGCTCCCCGCAGTAGTCAAGTGGCCTAACGATGTGCTGGTCTCCGGGAAGAAGGTATGTGGGATCTTGCCTGAGACCAGGTTCATCGGGGATGAGATGGACTTTGCCGTTGTCGGAATAGGAGTCAATGTCGCAATTGATACGAGTCTGCTCCCACGTAAGGTGCAGGAGACTTCGGCAACTTTAGTAAGCCCTGATCATCCTTTCGCATCCGAAGCTCGTGAGGCATTGACAGTATCGCTATTAGATAACTTCTCCCTCTTGTACAGGCAGTTTTTATCCGAGGGTTTTTCGGGGATACTGCAAGAGGTGAAGGAATACTGTGACACCCTTGGACGGGAGGTTATCGTCTCGCATCTTGGCATGCCTGTTCATGGGATTGCAGTAGACATAGACTCTGATGCCGGACTAATCATTCGCACTGAGTCAGGAGAAGATATCCATGTTATGTCCGGGGAGGTAAGCATCAGGGTTCCAGGCGCAGGTTACGCCTGTGAATGAGGGGTGGCGTGTGGAATGTCTCCGAAAATACTCGCTCTTGTCACCGCTTTGGTGGCAGGTATATCCATGGCGATACAGGGATCGGTAAACACCAAGCTTGGACAGGTCATAGGCAATTGGGAGGCCATTTTAGTCGTACACGTAGTAGGCCTTGTCACTATCTTAATCCTTCTATTCGTATTCAGTGTAGGGAAAGGCGACCTTAGCCGTATAACTCAGGGGCCTTGGTACTATTCCCTTGGTGGTCTGATAGGTGTCCTCATTGTTTGGGGTGTTGTCTCCAGCATGCCTAAACTAGGTGTAGCAGTAGCGACTACTTCCATTATTGTGGGACAGACACTCACAGCTCTAATCATAGACCATTTCGGGCTTTTTGGCTTAAGTCGAATGCCTTTTACATGGCTTAAGGGGCTGGGCTTGGTTCTTCTCTCTGTAGGCGCCGGGCTGCTTCTAAGCTGAGTATACGTGGGTAGTTCGTGTCGCTTTTATTGATTGTCTGCCGAAAAATTAAAGAAATCGTCAAAACTAACAGGAAATACCATAAACTTATCGAAGATTTAAACGTTGCATGCATGTACGAGTAGGAATTGCTTTGCCCTCACCTGGAACAGTGACGTCCTGAGACGATCTTGATATCAGCATTTCTTGGTAGCTCATGTCGGTGTCTCACGAAGATGAATGACAATTGCCATGGGTAGAGAGGGAAGAATAATGTCTAATCATGAGTATTCCGGTGACATTGGAAAGAGCAAACCTTCTCCATCCTGTGAACGGGGAAATCCCGGATATGCACACTCATACTGGGTAGGCCCTGGCAGAGGACTTCGTAAGAGGCGTATACCATATAGAGCGGAAGTCCTTTACGATAGGGTATTGCAATTCATAACCCATGCTTGCAGGGCTGATCATGCTATATTGATAATAAGCCCTTATTCATACCCCCATGACGACATAAGCAGAATTCACATCCATCCTAAACCTGCCTCAGACGAAGAAGCAAAACTTTGGAAATACATGGTGACATACATTGAGGAAAGTGTCAAACTGGGTGTTCCCTTAAATGTTCCGGAAAGTTTACGGGATGCTCTTAATCTTGGAACTGTGCTTGTATCTCCGGCTTTCAGTTACAAGGACAGCTCTTCAATAGTTGCTGTGTTTAGCAATTCTTCATCTCCCCCATTGGATCCTGAGGATGAGGAGACGCTTTCTCGTCTTACGGATAAACTCGCGTATGTCTTTGATGCAGCAATCTCTCCCGGAAACAAGGCATCGAAACCTCGTAAGGTTTCAAGAGTGCTCAGGGCACGCAATGTCCTTGAGTCAATCAACGAACTGTGCGGCACACTTGACGCTTTAGTAGAGCTTGTGGTGACTTTGGGGTTTGCTGAATCCGCCTACATCCGCATTCTGGATGAAGATACGGACATGCTCAAGTTAGTTGCAACAGCAGGAAAGCAACAAGGCACTATAGATATGCACTCTCACGTGCCTCTTTCCAAGTGTTCTGTCACGCGCCTTGCATCGAAAACACAGATCCCCAGGTATGTAGATCCTCATCACTGTTACTCCTTAAGTAGATCTGAAGACTTTTGTGCAATTTGTGTGCCCCTCTCAGGCGATTCAGGCAGTATCGGAGTCTTATCATTATGGAATCCCCCAAATAAAGATTTGAATGCAGCTGACGTAAGGATTATCCGTGCTGTTGCTTCAACTGCTGAGAGGGCTTTCCTGGACACCCATGTGTTCTCTGCAGGCCTGAAGACATGGGCAAGGACTGATTTTGTGGAGTATGCTACTATTGTCAGCAAAGCTTCAGAAGATGTTACGCATATTGCAAGAGAGCTCTTAGTCGGTTTAAGAAGGGCAATCGACTTTCAGGTCGGCGCCTTCGTAAACTACCGGAGCGGATTTGAAGTGTTTTCAGTGCTTTTCTCATCGGCCGATCCTTTGATTATTGGCCCTGCTGAACCTGAAGGCTCGGACATAACCGATGGCTCCTATTCATACGGCACATTCGAGGATACATCCGCAAGTATTGTTCTCGGGGATCCGGAAGCTGAAGGGTGGGCATATAAGGCGCTTAAGCAATTGGAACCTGATATGACTCATATGTTTATTCGGCCTTTCTACATGCATGAAAGCCGCTGGCCTTCGTGTTTAGCCGTACCGCTTGTCAGCGGCGGCGACACTATCGGGTTATTTATCATTGGTAAACCCAAAGGTGATCGGTTCAGTAAAGAGGACATAGTCTACTGTGAAAGTGTGCGCCAGGATCTGACACTGGTATGGGAGAACTTCATGGCACGCATAAAGCCTCAAGCCGGTCCGGCGACAGAAGCCATGCTGGAGCGTATAGAGACCTTAGAACAACTGGCGGTAGGGACAGCTCATGAAATAAAGAATCCCCTTTCGGACATCAAAGGCTATATGCAGGTAATACAAATGGATCAAGGACTGTCTTCGGAAACAAAGCAAAGGATAGAACGCCTGCTCCGTCAAGTGGAGCAGATAAGTCGAATTGCAGACGATCTTGCAGGCCTTGCAAAACTCAGGACCGTGGATATCTCATTAGTTTCCCTTCCTAAGCTTCTGGAAGAAGTCCTTGACACAATCGACTCACAAGTTCCGAACACAGGTATCTCCATAGTTCGCGCATATCCGAATGATGTTCCTGAAATACCTGCAGATGCAGGCAAACTACAGCAAGCGTTTTTGAATATCTGTAGAAACGCTGTGGAAGCCATGGACACAAAAGGAGGCGAGCTTCGCGTATCAATTCGGGTTTCATATGACAAGCGAAGTGTCGAAGTGGAATTTGCCGATACAGGACCAGGCATAAGCAGGGAAGCACTGACCATGCTGTTCAGACCGTTCTTTACCACAAAGAGACATGGGACAGGCCTTGGGCTGAATATATCCATGCATATCGCAAGATTACATGGAGGAACGATACGGGCGGAAAATGCCAAAGGCAGGAAAGGCGCCATCTTTACGATGGTTCTGCCCACAATACGCGACTGACACAGATGCCACAAACAGTCATAGCTGTGCGCCGGTTGTCTGAACACTCAAACCGGCGCACAGCTATGTTAAGCTGCGAAAAAGCACTTACTGCCATGGTTCTGTATTAATCAACCGTCTATGAGGGAATCACAATCAGGTTTTTCTTCCTGAGTCTCTCCCGCTCCTCGTCACTGATTGGGTGATCGCGGTCAGGAATTTCGACTTTCACCTTTTCACCGCAAAGAGCGGTAGTGAAGTAACGCTGGCCGTTATCGTTAATCATTGTCACGATTGTCGTAAGCTCCGGGTACTTGCGAGCCAACTTAAGCACAGCCGCAACGTTGCAGCCTGAGGATATGCCGCAGAATATTCCCTCTTCACGCGACAGCCTCTTTGCCATTTCTATGGACTCATCGGATGTGGTCTGAATGACTCCGTCAATAACATGGAGATCCAACACATCCGGAATGAATCCGTCGCCTATCCCTTCTATCTGATGGCTTCCCCACTCACCGCCGGAGAGAATCGGACACTCAGCAGGTTCAACAGCAAATACCAATATATCAGGATTTTGCTCCTTCAAATACTTACCTACTCCACTGACAGTGCCGGCAGTTCCTTGGGAAGCAACAAACGCATCTATCTTACCTTCAGTCTGCTCCCAGATTTCAGGGCCGGTAGTCATATAATGCGCAGTGACATTATCCATATTGGAAAACTGACCTACCTCCCACATTTTCCCCGGGTTTTGCGCCTTTATTTCTTCTACCTTTTCAAGAACTATATCTACATCACTTTCCGCACCTTCTGTGAAAACAAGCTCAGCGCCGTATGCACGAATGGTTTTCTTGCGTTCATCACTCATACCTTCAGGCATGACAATGATGACCTTATATCCCTTTACCGCGCCTACGCAGGCGGTAGCAATACCGGTATTCCCAGTGGTCCCTTCGATAATAGTCATCCCCGGCTTCAGCTCACCACGTTCTTCCGCAGCTTCCACCATGCGCCATAGGATTCTGTCCTTTAAGCTCCCGCTTGGGTTGAAGTACTCTACTTTCCCATAGACTTCAGCGTCAATGTCTTTTGCAACCTTGTTCAATCGAACCATCGGCGTTAGGCCTGAAGCCTGGAGAATATTATCGTATGGTTTTCGATTTCTGGCCCAGTTGAGCATTAGGCTTTCCCTCCATTTACTTAATTACTAGAATCGTGTCCACACTTCTTCGGCAAGCTCCCGCGAACGGTTGAGGATCCGTTCTGAATCAACAGTGGTAAGCTCGCGGTCACGCATTAGAACACGTCCTGCTACAATAGTCGTATCCACCAGTCCTCCTGACATGCCAAACAGAATATGACTATAATAGTTGTCAGATGTCAAAGGAGTCCATGGATCATACTCAACAATGATTACATCGCCTGACGCCCCGGGTTCCAGCACGCCGATGTTGATATCGAAGATGCGCCTTGCAATCTCCCGATTGTTCGCAAACACCATCGTAGGCACTTCGCCCCATGCTGCGCTTGGGTTCTTCTCGTTCAACTTATGGAGCATGTTAGCGACTTTAATCGCTTCGAACATGTCTGATGTGTACCCATCAGTGCCAAGACCGACCCTTACGCCTTTTTCCATCATTTTTAGGACAGGCGCGACTCCGACAGCATTACCCATATTGGATTCAGGATTATGCACAACATTCACGTCACGGGCTTTAAGGATGTCCATTTCAGCCTCATTTATGTGAACGCAATGGCATGCTATGGTTTTCGGACCCAGGATTCCGAAGGAATCCAGTCTTTCAACGACTCGCTTGCCGGATCTTTGGAGAGAGTCTTCTAAGTCCTCCGGTCCTTCAGCCACATGGACGTGAAAACCTACATCAAGGCCTTCCGCTCTTTCTTTACACTTCTTCAGCGTATCATCGGAGAGGGTAATTTGCGCGTGGAGTCCGAAAGAAGCGGCAAGAAGCGGATTTGCCAGATCCCGGCATCTCTTGATAAACCTTACGTTCTCTTCGATACCTTGATCCCTGATTTCCGCACCGTCTCTGTCTGAGACCTCATAGGCGAGGCATGCACGGATTCCTGCTTCTTGCACAGCTCGCGCGCATTCATCTAAGCTTCCGGGAACTGACATAGGGCTTGCGTGGTGATCCAGGATAGTAGTAACCCCAAACCGGATACAATCAATGATAGGCACGAGAGAGCTTATGTAAACATCTTCAGGACCCAGGGCTTTATCTAACCTCCACCAAAGCCTCTCAAGAATCTGGATGAATGTCCGGGGAGGCGGATCCTTTAAGGCCATCCCTCTGGCAAAAGTGCTGTAAAGATGCATGTGGGTGTTGATCATCCCAGGCATGATCACCTTTCCCTGCGCGTCAATGAATTCCGCGAGAGGATGGCGCTCTTTGATATCTGCAGTATCACCTACTTCACGGATGATCCCGTTTTCTATCACAACAGCACCGTCCTGAATTACCTTATCGTCAGCGTCCAGTGTGATCAGCCTGCCATTTCCTACAATCAGCATCAGGTACCCCTCCTCATTCCGAAAGTCTTATCTTTGCTGAGGCATCCTCTATAGCTGCAATTATCTGGTGATACCCCGTGCATCTGCAAAGGTTCCCTGAGATTGCACGGGCTATTTCCTCCCTGGTAGGCTTAGGATTCTCTCTGAGAAGAGCCAAAGCGGACATGAGCATGCCAGGGGTGCAATAACCGCACTGGATTGCCGTATGTTCCACAAACGCTTCTTGAAGAGGGTGGAGTTCCCCTGACTTATCAAGGCCCTCCACAGTCTCTATCACGCTGCCTTCTACCTGAAATGCAGGTACCAGACACGAGTTCACAGGCTTTCCGTCCATGAGCACGGTGCATGCTCCGCATTCACCTATACCGCACCCTTCCTTCGTGCCCGTAAGGTTCAGCTTGTTTCTAAGTACATCAATGAGTCTTGTATCAGCGGATATTTCGACTTTAACATCATCGCCGTTTACTGTAAAAGATATTAATTTTTTCTGTTCCGCCTTGACTTTCTTCAATCTTCATCCACCCCCAGAGCCTTCCAAATAGCCCGCTTCGTAAGGGCGCACACAACAGGCTTCTTATACTCTGTGGACCATCTCACTCCGCTGACTCTGACCATCTCTTCGCCCACTTCCAAAGAAGCGGAATGGACTGCTTCTTCATTTGGGATTTCCCCTATGAGCGCCTCTTCTGCAGATGTTATCCTAGCAGGCATCGGAAGGCATGCTCCCGGAGCTATTGCAGCTTTTGATATCTTGCCTGACTCATCCACGTCAAGGAGCACGGCTACGCTAAGGCGGGCTATGGCGAGGGATTCTCTTCTTCCAAGTTTCAAGAAGGCACAGCCGGAAGATGATTCAGGCGCCTCGAAGTATACTTCTTCAAGTATTTCATCTGGTTCTATTATTGTTCTATAGGGACCTTTGAAAAACTCCTCAAGCGCCACATCCCGCGGACCTTTCCTGCTGATTAATCGCAATCTTGCTGAGAGGGCGGTAAGCGGCGGGAGGGAGTCTGCCGCAGGTGATGCGTTTACAATGTTCCCGCCTATTGTTCCTCGTGTCCTGATTTGAGGTGAACCCACGCTTCGGCATGCATCAGCAAGAAACGGTACTACATCACGGATAACAGCGCTTCTTGCGATGTCCCTGTGGGTAGTCATAGCCCCTATTCTTACTATCCCATTTTCAAAGTTAACATAGGACAGCCCAGGAATGTTTGTTATATCCACCATCCAAAGGGGCTTCTCTTCAGCGTGTCCGGTGGATTTCGCGCTCCTCATCTGAACCATAACATCGGTTGCGCCTGCAACTATCCTTGAATTGTCCTTATGTTCGCTGAGGAACTCCATTGCTTCATAGACTGTTTCAGGTCGAATGAATCCAAGGGTCATGCCTCGTCACTTCCCCTCTTGCCCCGGGCTGCTCTAAGCGAATAACCTAGGAGCACTCGCTCAAGGTCCAGCGGCAACCGACGAATTCTCTTTCCACACGCGTTATAAACTGCGTTGGCTATTGCAGGAGCCAGCAATTCGCATGTAGGCTCACCTATTGTTTTCGCTCCATAAGGCCCGTATGAGTCAGGGTTTTCCACTATAATCGGAACAATTTCCGGTACATCCATAGATGTAGGAATGAGATACTCGTCAAAGTTTCGGGTCTTAGTGACGCCGTCTTGAAGTTCCACTTCTTCCAGAATGCCATAACCCATTCCCATTGTGACGCCTCCGTATATTTGACCTTCCACGGTAGCGGGGTTAATGGCACGGCCTACGTCATGGGCTGCGGCGACTTTTAGGACTTTGACTTGTCCGGTATCGCAATCCACCTCAACCTCAGCTGCCTGGCATCCGTAAACATACGTGAAGTATGCCTTGCCTTGACCTGTTTTTTCGTCCCATGAGACCCTTGGCGCCTGGTACCATCCGATGGCAGCCATGAGTTGGCCTTTACCATAGGCAGCCTTGGCTACATCCTTAAATTCCATGCACCTTGCAGGGTCTTCGTTTACATACATTTTTCCGCCGGCCGCTGTTATTTCTTCGTACGGTGCATTAAGAAGTTCAGCAGCGACGCCGAGGAGCACCTCTCTTACCTTTTTCGCAGCGTCCCGGACAGCGCTTCCCCCCATTGTTGTGCTGCGGGAGGCGACTGTAGCTCCACTGTCAGGTATGACCGATGTATCCGTATCCATGAACACGATATCCTCAAACCTGCAACCAAGCTCTTCAGCTGCGATTTGTGAGAAGATAGTCTTAAGCCCTTGTCCGTTTTCCGCAAGCCCGGAATGTAGATATACGCTTCCGTCAGGTTGCACTGATACCAGCGCTCCTGCAGCGTCCACTCCTTCAGCGCCCAGGCTGACTCCACGGTAACTTGCTGCAAAACCTACGCCGCGGACCTTCCCCTTCTGTGCTTTGTTTTCTGCATAAGCCTTTCGCTTTTCCGAGTATCCTATGGCTTCCGTCGCTTTCTCAATGACCTGGACAAGGCTTACTGTATGTTCATCCAGAATTTGTCCGCTGGCTGTTACTGAACCTTGTTTGAACGCGTTCGCAAGACGGAATTCCAAAGGATCCATACCCAGCTCTTCTGCAAGCTCGTCCATAAGGGACTCTTGCGCGAATATAATCTGCGGGCTTCCGAAGCCTCTCATTGCACCGGTATATGTATTGTTTGTGAATACTCCGTATACATCTGTCTTGACATTAGGAACTTCATACGGACCTGTAGCCTGTACAACCGAACGCCATGTAACAAAGGGTGTCATTGAAACGTAAGAGCCTGCGTCTGCCAGGATATGTATTTCCATGGCTCTGAGTTTACCGCAACGGGTCGCACCGACTTTATACTTCATGACATATGGGTGACGTTTGTAGCTCTCGATGATCGACTCTTCCCTTGTGTTCACTATCTTGACAGGCCGCCCGGTTTTCAAAGCCGCTACAGCTGCCCTTGCACAGATTGCGGACACTACGTCGTCTTTACCTCCGAAGGAGCCTCCCATAGCGCATTGGATGATTCTTACCCTGTTGAGGCTTACGCCGAGGACTTGAGCTACGTGTCGCCTGGCTGTGAAAGGATTCTGGATGGATCCGTATACAGTGACAGTGCCGTCAGCTGCTCCCGGCACAGCGACAGCTGCTTCAGGTTCAATGTATGCATGTTCTATCAGCTGCGTAGTGTAGGTTCGTTCAAGAACGATGTCTGACTCCTTGAACCCTTCTTCTACGTTACCCTTTCTAAGAGGATAGTGGTTCACGATATTACCGGGATAGTCTTTGTGAAGTTGGAGCGCGCCTTCGGACACGGCTTCCTCAACGTCAAATATAGTTGGGAGCTCCTCGTATTCTACGCGTATCAGAGCGAGAGCTCGATTTGCGATCTCAGGCGTCTCCGCTACGACCATGGCAACTGCGTCGCCTAAGTACATTGTCCGTGTGGATACAAAAACAGGCATATCAGGACGAACAGGTCCGATGGCCTGAGCTCCCGGAATATCGGCGTAGGTAATGACTGCAACCACACCGGGGAGCTCTTCCGCTTTACGGGTATCGAGTTCAAGAATCTTGGCATGTGGGTATTTTGCCCTCAGAACCCGACCATGGAGCATTCCGTCAAAGGCGAGATCATCTGTAAATTCGGCTCTGCCTGTTACCTTTTCAATTGCGTCTATCCTGCTTATTGGATGGTTTACTACTGTAAACGAGCTCATACTCTTCATCGCCTCCATTTGCCTGCCATTTTCTAGGGCACCTCTTTGCTTTTAAGTGCAGTATATACCCGTTCAGGTGTGGCAGGAATTTGTTTCATCCATACCCCACAAGCATCGTGAATGGCATTGGTAATAGCAGGGCTTATCGGGACACATACTGCTTCACCTATGCCTTTTGCGCCGAACGGGCCGGAAGGCTCGAGCTCTTCAGCGATAATTGTTTCGATTTCGCAAGGCATGTCCAGACTGGTAGGAAGTATATAGGTGGAGAAGTTACGAGTAAGGGTTATCCCTTCTTCGATAATTGTGTCTTCAGTTAAGGCATAGCCCATGCCCATGACGACTCCGCCTTCGGATTGTCCTTCCACGCCTTGTGGGTTTATAGCTTTACCCGGATCAGGGACAGATACTGCTTCGAGGACTTCTGTTTCACCTGTCAAGGTGTTGACCTCAACTAAGGCTATCTGAGTGATATAGCTATAGAGCAGGTGAGGTATGCCCACATATCCTTCAAGTTCAGTCTCGGAAACAGGCCATATGAAATAACCTTCGCCCTTTATGGTTTTTCCTCTTTCTACCATGAGCTCCGCGATTTTCTTAAACGAAACCGTTTTTTCCGGACAGGATTTTGAGACAGCGGATCCATACTCAATATCTATGTCGCTCTCCGGCACAGAGAGGATTTCAGCAGCCAAAGTCGATATGGCACTATGCAGGTTGCCGGCAGCAAGCTTCAGTGCGTTTCCACCGGTATAGACGGAACGTGAAGCCGTGGATGTCCCGGAGTCCAGGGTATGCCCTGTATCGCCTGATAACATTACTATGTCATCAATGGAACACCTTATATAGTCCGCTGCTATCTGCACAAATGCAGTGGTGTTGCCCTGGCCTATTTCAGGGCAACTGACACCGACCGCAAATTGTCCGTTAGGTAGAAGTTCGATTGTGGCAGCGCCGTAGTCAGGGAGGCCTTTCCCAAGGCCGCATCCTTGGAATGAGCAGGCTATGCCGATGCCTCGCTTCTTATGAGGAGCGCCGGGCTTTGCTTTGAGCTCTTCCCTGAGCTGCCAAAGCCTTGAGTTTTCAGCTGCCTCAAGCGTGCGCAGCAATCCGACTGAAGCTTCCATCTTGTGGCCTAGGGCAGCTATGTCGCCTTTTCGCAAACCATTCTTCTTACGAATCTCCAGTCTGTCCATGCCGAGCTTTTCCGCGATCATATCAACCTGAGTTTCTACGGCAAAGGTGACCTGGTTCGCTCCGAATCCCCTAAATGCTCCTGCCACACCGTTATTTGTATATACACAGAAGCCTTCCAGCCTCACGTTTTCCACTCTGTACGCGCCGCAGGAATGCTCTATTGCAAACCCGATAACCGGGCCTCCGAGAGACGCGTACGCGCCTGTATCAGAAACAACCCTTACTTCATTTGCAAGAATAGTCCCATCGGCTGCTGCTGCAGTTTTCATGTAAATCTTCATAGGGTGACGTTTCATCCCGGCAATTACTGATTCTTCCCGCGAAAGTACGATTTTTGCCGGCCGATCTGTATGTAACACAAGAAGCGCAAGGTATATTTGAACGGTAATCTCATCTTTACCGCCGAATGCTCCTCCGGCAGGTGTGTTGATTATGCGGATTTTTCTTGGATTCATGCCGAGAGCCCGTGCTACCTGAAGCTGGTCTCTGTAAGGGTGTTGTCCCCCGCACCAAATAGTGATGTTCTTATCATCGTCTATAGTAGCCACACCGCTCTCAGGTTCAAGGAAGGCATGCATCTGCCTGGGCGTAAAGTAGGTATTTTCAACTACAACATAGGCTTCATTGAATGCTGCCTCTACGTCGCCTCGTTCGATCTTTACATGATTATGGATGTTTCCCGTCTCATGCACGAGAGGAGACGTATCGAGCATTGCTTCTTCCGGGTCATCAACAATAGGCAGAGGCTCATATTCGACTTCTATCAACTCCAGAGCCTGTTCCGCTATTTCCTTGGATTCCGCTCCGACAAGGGCGATAGCGTCCCCCATGTATCGCACCTTATCACGGCATAACACCGGCTGATCAGGGATGGCAATGCCAAACCCATTTAAGCCGGGGACGTCCTCATGGGTTAGGACTGTTACCACCCCGTCCAGCTCTTTCGCGCGTTTGGTATCAATCTTCTTTATCAGGGCATGAGGATACTTACTCCGCAGCACCGCGCCGTATATCATATTTGGGAAAGAAAGATCCGACATGTACTCTAGCGTGCCGCAGACTTTATCCTTTGCGTCAATTCGCGTGACGTCTGTACCAACCCACTTGGTCTTTGTCATTTATGATACCCCCTCCTCATCCAGCCAGAGCCGTATGGAGCCTTCAGTCTCTCTCTTAACCGCCGCCGGTCGGGGCCATAATGAGCACCTCGGCGCCGTCTGAAAGAGGCTCATCTTCATCATAGGCTCGCCTACCATTAATGAGGATGACAATGTAAATTCTGTCTTCGATTTTCAGGCGGTCCAGAAGATTAGCGAGTGTTGCGCCTTCCTCGAATTCCATCTGGAATTTGTCTTTGTCCCCGTATTTTTGCATCGGACCGAAGAGACATACGTTGACTTTCACGCCTTCCGAACCCCCTCAACGTAAATCGGTATAGAATCCTAGCAAGCCTCGGAACATGACAGTAAAGAGAGCAACCCTTCATATAGGAGATTGCATGCCATTTGCTCGCGATAACCTTTAGAACCTCTTACATCCGTTATAGGCACACAGTCGCGGAATGCAAGCTTCGAGACGTATTCAGCAGTCTTCGGATCAAGTTGCTTGCCGCATATGGCATTTTCTACTGTGCGTGCCCTAATCACTGTCGGCGCCACAGCGCCAAAGGCAACTCTGACGTCGGTGAAAAGCCCGGGGCCTTGACATTTCGCGACAAACGCTACGCTTACTATGGATATTGCAAGGGATTTTCGTTGACCCAGTTTTCTAAAGAAGGAAATATACTCTTTATCCAACTTCGGAATCCTAACCCCAAGGACCATCTCGCAAGGCGCTAACACGGATTTCTTCGGGCCTTGGAAGAACGACTCTATAGGCACGATTCGCGTACCCTTCGGCCCGATGATTTCGACAGACGCTTCCAGGACAAATAGGGCAGGTATAGTGTCGCCTGCAGGTGACGCTGTAGAGATATTGCCGCCGATGGTGCCCCTATTCCTTATCTGAGGCGATCCCACTTGAGCGCAGGCATTTGCTAATACGGGCGCGGTGTCCCGGACCAGAGTTGAGGATGCTATTTCAGCGTGTGTAGACATGGCGCCTATCCACACGTGATTGCTGTCAGCCTCTCTTATTCCGCGGACCTCAGGGACACATCCGATATCTATCAGCGCTTTCCAGGATTTCAGCTTATCTTTCAGCTCAACAACAAGGTCGGTGCCGCCTGCTATTATTGCAGCGTCAGGCCCCCATTTCTCAAGCAGTTCAAGGGTTTCGTCAATGCTTTTAGGAATTGCCACATTGATTCCAGTCATACTCAACTCTCCCTTGGTTTAAGAGTTATGCACCCCTCGACTGGACACACTGTCTCGCACATTCCACAGCCTTTGCACTTATCTTCATTGATGACGGGAATTCTGTTTTCATCGAGCTCTATGGCTTGATGAGCTCCGTCCATACATGCGATGTAGCAAACATCACACTTGATGCATGTTTCACGATTCACAGCGGAGACAACCTTGTAATCCCTAGATAGCTTAGAATGGTCAACAATGTACGGCAATGCCTTGCCAACCAGTTCAGTGACGGACTTCATGCCCTTCTCCTCAAGATAAACAGTGAGACCGTCAATAAGGTCCTCGATAATCCTGAACCCGTTACGCATTACAGCTGTACAGAGCTGGATATTGGTAGCGCCTAAAAGGAGGAATTCCACTGCGTCCATCCAGGTGCTGATTCCGCCTACTGCAGCTATGGGGATGTCAACGGATTTCGCGATCTCAGCCACACACCTCAAGGTTACAGGTTTAATGGCAGGACCTGAGTAGCCGCCGTATGTAGAATACCCTCCGACGTTGGGATATGGTATGAATGTGTCAAGATCAACTCCGATGAGACTCTTCAGCGTATTAATAGCGCATACTCCGTCTGCGCCTGACCTTTTTACTGCATGGGCTGCTGCGGTAATATCAGCAATCTGCGGGGTGAGTTTGATGACTATCGGCACTCTTTCTGCAGCTTCCTTCACCCAGCGGGCTGTACGTTCCGTAAGCTCAGGGTCTTGTCCTATTGTGGAACCCATACCGCGCTCAGGCATTCCGTGCGGGCAGGAAAAGCTACACTCAATAAGATCCACGCCTGCAGCTTCCAGGCGTCTTACCAGCTCCTGCCAATCTTCTTTCTCTGCCCCCATGATGCTGGCAGCTACTACTCTGTCGGGAAATTCCTTCTTTAGGGCTTTTACGTCTTTTTCAACTTCGTCAATATGTCGTTCGGAAATTAAGTCGATATTCTGGAGTCCCATTAGTTTTTTATCTTCGAAATCTATCCCTGACATCATTGGGTACACAAGTTCAACTACTTCGGTTTCCACTGACGTTGTTTTTAAGATTGCTCCGCCCCAACCGGCTTCAAACGCCCTTGCCACCATTTCAGCCGAGTCAGTGGTTGGCGCTGCAGCAAGGGTAAACGGATTAGGAAACTTCACACCACAGAATTCCAAAGATAAATCAACCACGTGCGGTCCCTCCTCGTATTAATCTTAAACTCTTCCACGACCAAAGCCGAAAGCATACAGCCGATATTTCATCCTTTATGAAAGGAAATCATTAATGGATTTCGCTGCCAGTTTTCCATCAGCTACAGCTTGGACTACAGTTTTGCCGCCGTTCACTGCGTCCCCCCCTGCAAAAACCCCTTCTATTGAGGTGGCCAAGGTTTCCGGAGACACCTTAATCGTTCCCGACGCATTAAATCGAATACCGCCGAACACGGAAGAAATCTCAGGCCATGGCCCTTGACCTGTCGCAAGAATGACATAAGAGACATCAATAACATGTTCTGTGCCCGGAATAAACTCAGGCCTGGGACGCCCGCTTGAATCAGGCTCTCCGAGTTTAGTGGAAACACATTCAATTCCTGCAACTTTTCTGTCTTTTTCAACGAATCTCTGAGGAGCGGTAAGATACCGGAATTCTACGCCCTCTGTTTTGGCGAACTCCCGCTCTCTTTTCCATGCAGGCATTTCCTCTTCTCGGCGTCTGTAAAGAACAACGACTTCACTTGCACCGGCTCGAACAGCGGAACACGCTGCGTCCATAGCTACATTGCCGCCACCGATAACTGCGACCCTCCCTGACAATTCAGGCGGATCTCCTAACGCTGCCTTGCGTAAGAACTCTCCTGCCTGGAGCACGCCGGGGAGATCATGTCCGGGAATGTCCAGTTGAGATTTGTAACCCAAGCCTACCCCAATGAAAACAGCGTCCGAATTCCGCCGTATTTCATCGAATGGAATGTCTTTGCCTACTAAAACACCTGTCTTCAGGTTAACTCCGGGGGATATGGCATATTCGATTTCTGCCTCTGCAATCTCACTGGGCAGCCGATACCTCGGTATCCCGTAAACCATTAACCCTCCGGGTTTCTCTTCCGCCTCGAAGACTGTAACCTCATGCCCTAACCTGGCAAGTTTGTGGGCACATGTAAGTCCTGCAGGCCCTGCTCCTATCACCGCGACTTTTTTCCCTGTAGGAGTGCCGGCTTTTTCCGGACGTATGCCTCGCTTCAGTTCTTCGTCAGCGACAAACCGATGCAAGGCTGAAATAGCGATAGGCTCCGCCAGGTTAGTGCTGGAGCAAGGCTTCTCGCACTGTTCTTCTGAAGGGCATACCCTGGAGCATACTGCGGAAAAAACGTTAGCTTCCCTTATCAGTCGTGCAGCCCCCACAAAGTTTCTTGTCTTGAGACGACGTACAAAACCAACGACATCGACTCCGGCAACACACCCGGAGACACAAGGCGCTTCGTGACAGAAAAGACATCTTGAGGCTTCAGGAAGTGCCTGGTGAAGAGCAAGCCCCTTTTCTACCTCATCAAATCCTGCTTTCCGTTCTTCCGGTGAAAGCTCTCTCATTTTTGGTCGGACGCTCACTTTAATTTGCCTCCTTGTGATCCGCGCCAGGATTTCATAACCTGTTATTCTTAACAGCAATCATCTCAGCAACAATACTTACAGCTATTTCTTGGGCGGTCTTCGCCCCGATTGAAAGTCCGATTGGCGAGTGCACTCGTTCGATATCTTCCTTGGAAATGCCTTCTCTCTCAAGCGCCTCGAAAGTCTTTTGCACTTTCGTTTTGCTGCCAATCATGCCGATGTACGCAGGATGAGGCGCGCCCTTCCTGAGACATGCTGCCAGTGTTTCTTTGTCATAGCTGTGGCCATGGGTAACAATGACTATATATGTTCCGGAATCTATTTCCAGGTTGGTTACAGCCTCCTCAAAATCGGATACTATGACTTCGTCAGCTGCTATCCGGGCCGCCTCAGCAAACTCAGGCCTATCGTCAACCAAAATCACCCGAAACCCTGCGATTCCGGCGATATGAGCGGTTGCGACTCCTACATGGCCTGCCCCGAATATGACAACCCTCGGGCGGGGGACGATAGGTTCCATGTAGACCTTGGCCCGCCCGCCGCAAACCATTCCAAGGCTGTCTCTGTTCATCGGGGTAAGATCAACTTCCATGAACTTAGGCGTGTTCTCCACAAGAACGTGTGTGCTTTCCTTAATAATCCGGGCTTCAAGCTCACCTCCGCCTACTGTCCCAATTGATGTTCCGTCGGCAAAAACCAACATCTTAAAACCAGGCAGACCGGGTGATGATCCGCTTGTTGCTACTACGATTGCAAGGACAGCAGGGCATCCTTCTTGGATAGCTTGGTTTATCCCTTCGTATATAGCTATAGAGTCGCTATGTCGAGTTTTCATGTCTTGCCCCTCCTATGCATTGCCCGGCTGTAGTCTTCTTGGGTGTCCAGATCGTAGATAATGCCTGAGTGTTCTATATTCACGCGAATCACCCTGTCTTTGTACTTCCGTATCACATCGCGCAAGCCGTTTCCATAGTAAGGCATGCTCATAATCTCGCTGCAAAGAGAGGCCGGAAACAAAGTCGGATGTCCTCCCCTGCCTTGATATTGAGGAATCACAATGTCTGCTGACTGACCCGGATCCCTGAATATCCTGATGATCTTCTCATACACATCCGGCTCAATCTCAGGTTGATCCGCAGGCGCTATAAAGAACGCCTCAATTCTTGGGTCAAGGGCACTGATTCCCGCCTTAACCGATGAAAACATGCCTGACTTGTAATCAGGGTTCAGCGTAAGGTGCAGTTTAGGCCGGGCCTTCTTATCAAGAACAGCCCGAATCCTGTCAGCTTCATGTCCAAGCACTGCCACAACTTGGTCCACTCCCGGGGAGTCGCAAGCTGCATCCACCGAAGCCTCAATCACGGTCTTGTCGTCCCATGGCAGAATCTGTTTCAGGGTCCCCATTCTCGTAGATTCTCCGGCTGCAAGAATAATCGCGCCTATCATCTTAAGTAACTACCCCTGGCATGAACTGCTCTTACATCCACCCTTTGCAGCAGCTTCAATGGCATTGATTATCTTGACATAGCCTGTACATCTACAGAGATTCCCTGAAATCCCCTGACGAATCTCTTCCCGTGTCGGCTTAGGGTTAGCGTCCAGGATGGCTTTAGCCGCCATAATCATCCCAGGTGTACAAAATCCGCATTGCACTGCGCCTTCTTCAACAAACGCTTCCTGAAGCGGGTGTAGCTCTCCGTTTTCCTCTAAACCCTCGATAGTCGTGACTTTGGATCCATTTGCCTGGTACGCGAACATCAAGCATGAGTTTACAGGCTTACCGTCAATTAGGACGGTACACGCGCCGCATTCTCCCTTACCGCAACCTTCTTTTGTGCCTGTGAGGCCCAAATCGTCCCGCAAGAAGTCTAACAAAGTGCGGGATGCCGGGACCTCCTTTCGTACATCCTTCCCATTTACTTCCATAGCCACTTCGACAAGAGCCTTCGCGGAAAATGGTGTACCTGTATCAACGGCGCCCGGCATATCACCCATATGAATCACCTTCTCCTTAAAAAGGGGTATCCCGCGTGGAGATAGCTTACGGCCTACCTCCCATCGTCAGTGCCATTATCGCTTTAGCTACATGGAGCCTGTTTTCTGCCTCGTCCCAAACTACCGATTGTTTGCCGTCAATTACCGCGTCTGTGACTTCGTAGCCTCTGTCCGCAGGTAGGCAATGCATGTAGATTGCATCAGAAGCTGCCAAGCCCATACGCCTTTCGTCGCAAATCCAATCCGTGTATTTCTTAGCCATAGCCATGGACTCTTCGGCTTTTCTTGTCCTCATCAATGCGCCCCAGCTCTTAGGGTAAACAACGTGCGCACCTTCGAAGGCAGCGTCCATATCGTCAGTTACTTCAAACTTGACTCCTGCTTCTTTCGCGTTTTCCTCTGCCTGCTTCATGATGTGCGGCATCAAGTCGAATTCAGGCGGATGGGCAAGGACAACGTCCATCCCGAAGCGAGGCATAAGGAGGATGAGGGATTGAGGCACTGACATAGGTTTCATATAGCTTGGAGCATATGCCCAGGATACTACGCATTTACGGCCACGGAGGTTGCGCCCGAATCTTTCCACCACGGTCATAATGTCTGCTGCTATCTGTGTCGGGTGGTATACGTCACACTGAAGGTTAATGACCGGGACATGGGCATGTTCCGCAACTTCATTGATATACTTGTTGCCTTCATCAATGAAGCAGTTTCTAATGGCTATTCCATGACCGAATCTGCTGAGAACCTTCGCAGTGTCTCTTGCTTCCTCGCCGTGGCTAATCTGCATCTTGTCAGGGGTGAGATCATGAGCATGTCCCCCAAGTTGGGTCATGCCTGCCTCAAACGAGTTTCTGGTTCTGGTGGACTGTTCAAAGAACATCATGAACAGAGTCTTGTCTTGGAGCAAACGATGGGGTATGCCAAGGGCGAACTTCCTCTTCAACTCCCACGCGACATCAAGGAGCATCCAAAGCTCCTCCAGTGTCCAGTCCTGGGTTGAGATGAAGTCTTTTCCTCGATAAAGAGAATGCATATATCTCGCCTCCTTGATTATTAAACTATCACATCATAATCAGTTTATGGTTCATTACACCTGCAATTAACAGTCTCAATACACCCTGTACTACTTAACATGCTTAGAGTACACAGCAGGGAACAAAGAGTAGAACATAGCTGATTTTGTCAGGTGATCAATCCTTACCTGGTCATCAACGGAGTGGGCATGCCTTTCTTCCGCAGGGCCGAACCCGATTGTAGGTATGCCCAGCCTGCCCATGGTGGATATGCCGTCAGTTGAAAACACCCACCTGCTTGTCGGGGGCATCTCGCCAAACAGGATCTCGCCGCACTTCATCCCTGCCTCGACCAGCGGATGATCTTCTTCCAGCACCCATGTGGGAAAGTATTTATCCCACTCAGGCTGATACCCGGTCCAGCTCGGTGTTTCATACTGAAGAAGGCTGACTTCAGCTTCTTCAGCGCCTGGCAGAGCCTTGATCTCTTCTATGGAAGACTCAGTTGTCTCGCCTACGGTCATGCGTCTGTCAATGTAGATGGTACACTCGTCAGGTACGACGTTTAGGGAAGCAGTTTTGCATTCGATGGATGTAACAGCAATGCTGCCGGGCCCGATGAAAGGATCGTCTTTCAGATTACCCTGGAGCTTTTCGATTCCTTGTATAATCGGGAGCATTTTGTAGATTGCATTTACGCCGCGCTCAGGGGCGCTTGCATGACAGGAGACCCCTTTTGTCGTAACCTTAATCTCGCAACGTCCACGGTGACCCCGGTTGATTGCCAGGTTGGTGCATTCTCCCAGCACGACGCAGTCAGGTTTGATTCCCTGTGTGGTAATCATCTCATATACCGCCCAACCGTCACAGTCTTCCTCCTGGACAACTCCTGCAATATAGAGGGTGATATCCTCAGGAAGAAGATCAAGTTCTTTAATGATTTTTCCGGCGTAAACCATACATGCTATCGCTGCCTTGTTATCGGAAGCGCCGCGTCCGTAAATGATATCGTCTTTGAGCGCGCCTTTGAACGGATCGTGGTTCCATGCAGTTGGGTCTGCGATAGCCACTGTGTCAATGTGGGAGTCATAGAGGATCTTCTTTGGGCCGTTTCCGATTGTGCCGATGACGTTACCTATAGCGTCAATCCTCACCTCGTCAAACCCGACCTTCTCCATTTCCTCCTTAATCCTCTTGATGCAGTCCCCTTCTTGTGAGCTGAAACTGGGTATTGCAATAAGGTCTCTAAGAAATGTGACAATATCATCTGTATACTTTTCTGAAGCTTCTTTGATTTTTGACGCTTGTTCGTCGGTAAACTTCATAAACATCCCCCTCCGTAAGTGTTGAATTTCTGACGAATCAATACGCCTTGAAGCCGGGCGCATGATAGTTAACCCCGGCTTAAGCGCCCTTTTGAAGCAATAAATCTACCGCTTCCTTGAGCTCCGAGAAACGTTCCGTTGTCGTATACTACTTTGCCCCGTACAAGAACAGTAGTAGGGTATCCTTGTACAGTCATGCCTTCATACGGGGTATAACCCGCTTTACTATGCTGTGAGTCAGAAGTTATGGTTTTTCGGAGATTTGGATCGAAGATAACTACATCAGCGTCTGCACCAGGGGTGATTGTGCCTTTCCGTGGATATAGTCCAAACAGTTTCGCAGGGTTATAAGAAAGCATTCGTGCTATCTCGGAAAGGCGCATTCCCCGTCGTACCACCCCTTCGTGATGAACGAGGGGAAGCAGGGTTTCAACCCCGGGGATCCCGGGGAGGGTGTCAAAGCAAGATGTCCCTTCGGCTTTTTGCCGGCGCGTGAAAGCGCAATGGTCGGTTGCGATAACATCAAATTCGCCGTTTAGGACACCATTCCAGAGCGCGTCTATGTCGCAGGAATCTCGGAGTGGAGGAGTCATAATGAATTCTCTTGCGTTATCTTGGGCATATAGATTCGAAGTGAGGGTCAGATAATGTGGAGATGTTTCAGCGTATACTGTATAACCTTTTTTTCTTGCCTCCCTGACCGCTTCCAGGCCGGGACCGCTGGATACATGGACGAAGTAAACAGGCAGTCCTGCTTCACCCAGAATGGACGCGGTATTTCGAATTGCTGACGCTTCCGCCTCTCCGGGTCTTGATACAGCATGGTAAGCGGGAGCAGTTTCTCCTTTTGCTTTCATCCGTGATTCGAGGTTTTCGACTAAATCATTGTCCTCTGCATGGACTGTTACAAGAAGGCCTGCCCTGTGCGCAGCTTTGGAAACCTTAATAAAATCATTCTTCTCAAGAAGGTATCCTGCAGCTCTGTAAGTTGTGAAGAGTTTTACCGCGCCGACCCCCGACTCAAGGAGGTCTCGAAGCTCACTGTCCGGATTCTCCGGAGCCTTTGTTATGGTCATATGTAAGGCAAAGTCTGTCGCTACATAGGGTTTCGCTTCATCGATGCGGGCCTTGGCCGCGTCAGCGAGGCTCATGCCCGGAATCTGGTCCGCGAAATCAATGACAGTAGTGACCCCGCCGCATGCTGCAGCCTTTGTTCCGGACTCAAAATCATCAGCTGTGATTGTACCGCGGGAGCGGAGAGCGAAATGAGTATGAGCATCGATTACCCCGGGAAGCACATATTTCCCCCTAGCATCCAACGTAACTCTTTCGGAAGAGTCAACAAGGTCGCTCCCTACTGCGGATATTCGCTGATTATCGATGGCTACGTCCGCCGGGATTTCACCTTTTTCCGTTATTACGATGCCACCTTTGATAAGGTAACCCACAATGTTGCCCACCTTTGTTTAACATTTATCGGAAAATGCTCGCTTAGGCAACCGTTACTTTTTGTGTTCGCTACAAGGTGATCCTTGTGCCACTCTTACCTTTTAGTGCATCTAAACTTCGATTAAGGGATGCGATAATTGATGTCCCGCCGCTTGCAGCGAAATTAACAGCAGCCTGAACCTTCGGGCCCATACTACCTGCGCTGAAGTGTCCTTCATCCATATACTTTTTAGCTTCATCAACTGTAATTTCAGTAAGATATGTTTCAGACGGGGTGCGGTAATTAATTGCCACTCTTTCAACATCCGTAAGAATCAGCAGGGTATCGGCTTTAATGTCCATTGCCAGCTTAGAGCTGGCTAGGTCCTTGTCTATTACAGCCTCGATTCCAAACAGTGCATTGCCTTTTCGAACAACAGGTATGCCTCCGCCACCTGCGGCAATCACTACTGTGCCTTCTTTGATAAGAACTCCGATTGCGTCTCTTTCGAATATCTCAACCGGGAGGGGTGACGGAACAACCTTACGCCAGCCCCTGCCTGAGTCCTCTTTCCATGTCTCCCCTCTCTCTTCGGCGAGGCGCAGCGCTTCTTCCTCTGTATAGAAAGGTCCTATAGGTTTAGTAGGGTTCTTGAATGCAGGATCATTTTCATCGACTACCACCTGAGTAAGGACGGTAACAACAGGAGTATTGATACCTTCTTTGACGAGCTCGTTGTGGAGAGCTTGTTGAATCATATATCCTATAAGCCCTTGGCTCTTTGCGCCGCATACGTCCAGAGGCATGGCAGGGACGAGATCTTGTGAATGTAGATTTTGAATAAGTATGTTCCCAACTTGCGGGCCGTTACCGTGGGTTATAACTACCCGATAACCCTCTTTGACCATACAAGCGATACTCTCGCAAGTTGTCCTGACATTTGCCAATTGATCCTGTGCGGTTCCTCTTTGGCTGGGTCTCAAAATAGCGTTACCGCCCAGAGCTACGACAATTGTCCGCTGCACCGATATAATCCTCCTCCTCTAATCCTCCGACCACCCTTGGTTATTCATGTTTTCCCTTAGTTGTTCTTACAAAGCTCGTCTACTTACTGTTCTGATTCAGCAGTTTAAGACTGGGATCCGTCTGTCCGCTAGAAAGCCGGCGGTGTGATCGCTGATATGAACACTAGGTCCTTCTTGCCCACACTTGTAATCTTGTGGGGAATTGCACAGTAGTAATAAATACTGTCACCTTCCTTAAGGTGATAGATATCCTCACCGACTTGGATCTCCATCTCACCCTGAAGGACGAAAGTGCACTCTTCACCTGGGTGAGCAAGGGGTTCATCACATGTAGAAATATCCGGTTCAAGAGTAGCCATCATTAGTTCCATTTGCCTGCTAAGGTCGGGGGTCAGAAGCTCGAATGTTAAATGAGATTGCGGAAACTTCAGAACCTTACGGTCTTCAGATCTCACAACCGGACTGTATTCTTCAGTATCTAAGAGGAAATAAAATATTGGAACATCGAGAGCCCTTGCTATCTTGCGCAAAGATGTAATAGACGGTTCTGTGACATCCCTTTCAACCTGACTCAGGAAACTGGCAGTCAGCCCGGTCAGCTGGGAAAGCTCACTGAGACTCTTACCGCGTTCTTTTCGTTTTGCGCGTATTCTTTCACCAAGCAAGCCTCATTCCTCCTTGAGCAGATCCGGCGCCTTCACCCTGAGATTATTCTCCAGCTCCTTGACTGATGGGAGCACTTCAATGGGCGGAGCCGCTGCACGCTGGGCATTGACAATATCCTTAAGTCCGTTTCCGGTTGATATCATCACTACGGATTCCCCTGCATCTATATAACCTTTCTTGAGCGCTGCCCGGAGACCTGCAAGGCTTGCAGCTCCGGCCGGCTCAGTAAACACTCCGGTCGTTTTACCAAGGAGAGGCATTGCTTCGAGGATTTCTTCATCGCTTACAGCAATCATTGTCCCGTGGGACAGTTTTACAGCATCTAACGCTTTGACGGGGTTACGAGGCACCCCCACTGCTATGCTGTCAGCAATTGTGTTCTCTTCTGACGGTTCAAAGGGCTTACCTGAGAAGAACGCTTTGACCAATGGCTGACACCCGGCAGCTTGAACGCCGAGAATTTTCGGGATACCGGGAATAAGGCCGGCTGAATAAAAGTCGTAAAATCCTTTATAGACACCGCCTATTGTGCATCCGTCTCCAACCGCCACAACTACCCAGTCAGGGACTTCCCAGTTTAATTGCTCACATATTTCGAAACTCACCGTTTTCTTGCCTTCAAGAAGGAATGGGTTTATGGCAGCATTTCGATTATACCATCCCCACTTGTTTATTGCCTCCGCTGAGAGGGAGAACGCGTCATGGTATGACCCTTCAACTGACACAACTGTTGCGCCGTAAATCAAGAGCTGCATCAGCTTCCCCCTTGGAGCTCTGCGTGGCACGAAAATGCAGGATCGAAGCCCGATGGATGCTGCGGAGCCTGCAAGGGATGAAGCTGCATTGCCTGTTGACGCACATGCCACTATTCGCTTACCGGCAGCATACGCCCGTCTAACAGCGATAGCGGATGCCCTGTCCTTCATGGACGCTGTGGGATTTACCCCTTCGTCTTTCACAAACAAGGTTCTTACACCGATTTCAGAAGCCAGACGTTCCGCATTATAAAGAGGGGTCCAGCCGATCCGTAGAGGAGGCTTCGCCCAATCCGGCTCTACCGGGAGGAAAGGCATATACCGCCACATAGAAATCTCCTTGTTTGCCTCGATTGACTCTCTGTTTACCGCCTTGGATATCTTGTTGTAATCGTAGATAACATCCAAAACTCCCTTGTCTCCGCAATTAGGGCATGTAAGTATGTTATCTCCTTCTTTGAAGGTTGAACCGCATAGGATGCACTTGAGGTGTAATACATAACTCATCTAGAACCCTCCGCACCTAGGAATTCCGGAGCCAGGCCTCATTTGGACTCTTTAGGTAGCATGTTCGCTAAATATGGCGCAGAATCATAGTTGCATTAAGTATAGTCATACATATATTCCAACAGGAGTCCGGAACATGAGCCAGATATGTAGCAAGACTGAATTCTAGGTATAAAGATTCAACTCGTATAGAAAAAATCCTCCTTCAAACTGACAAAATAGTCCCGGAGAATAGGATGGACTGAGTTTGTCTTTGGGAAAAACACGGAATGGGAAAAACCAGTTGTTTGCACACTATTTAAAGAAATCGGTTACCTTCACAAGGGATTTCAGGACAGTTCGCGAATAAGTAAACCTACAGACCTACAGATAGGCATAGTGATCAACAAGTAAGTAAGCTCGCTTTCAACTCCCGGAACACACTCTGTTCCTATGAGTAACGTTTCAATGCGTCTCTTGCCGGAGTTTCGTTTATGGACATAGAGTTCTTTGTCGAAGGCATGACTAAGCCTATTCCAGGAGGATGAATCTGTGGCTGAAGAGGGTTATAGTTATAAGGAAGTCTTAAAGAGACACGGACCTCTTTGTGTCTTGTTGGGCTTGTTTTTCGCTTGGTTGCTGAGCTTCCCCCTTCTTGGTCCCTCTCTATATGCTTTTACTGAAAGCAAAGGTATGGATGCCACAGGCACCGGGACCACATTCGCGTTGTTTCACGGTCTTGGGGTGATAGGTTACGGTATTTGGGGAAGGCGTCACCTTATTAGTGTAAATCAGAAAACACCCGGAAGAGAGGAGATACGCCTAACCGACAACATTGCCCGAGAGGACGCTGTTGATATTCTCGTCATGGGCCTTTCTTGCCTTATTTGTTTCGGGCTTACAGTCGCTTTTGTTCATGTTTCTTACAGGGTTTGGCCATACATCGCTCTTGCCTTAGGTCTTACATCAGGCGCATTTGTTATAACATGTGCGTCGAGAATAGCCCTCGCCACAACCCGGAACGAGCGGGGCCGAGCGTTTGCGTTATCTATGGCTATAGCTAATATCTGTCTTTACATTCATACTGCATTTCCAATACATCCGGTGCCGTTATTTTCCATGTTACTCAGCTCGGTATGGCTCCTCATTTCATTATTCGCTCTTTACCTCTATAGCAGTGACTTTTCCTCGATGCCCGCAGGAAACAAGTCAGCTATGACGAAATCGGAATGTGTCCAAGGCCTTCAGTCGAAGCGGCTGTTTCTGTCCTTAGCTGTACTGATAGCGGCTACTTCTATTATAGGCGGATTCGCGTATCAAGTTATCTTCCCCAGCCTGACTCTGCCCGGTAACCTTGATCGTTTCTATGACGTCTTGCCCTATATTCTCATGTGTTTTCTGTGCGGGTGGATCGCTGATTCTTTTGGAAGGCGTCCCCTTGCTAATTATGGCTTCGTTTTTCTCGGGTTATCCATGCCTGCAATCTCTCTTTTCCAAGGCACGCTTGGATATCTTGTTACCCAAACGCTTATTCAAAGCGCTTATGCCTGTATCGATGTCTTTTTATGGGTAAGTCTTGCGGATATCGCTCCGCAGGATCAAGTGAGTTATTACTATGGTTTAGGCCTCGGACTGAATGTTTGCTTGATCTTTGCAGGAATGTTTCTTGTAGAAAGGTTCCTGTCCATAGGTGAGGCAGGTTTCACCGGTATCGCGCCGGTTGCCACTGTGCTTCTGTTCTTTGCAGTAATTGGGTTAGTTCGGCTTGAGGAGACCCTAACTCCTGAGGCTGCCGTGGATCAAGGGACTGACACTACTCGGACTGCCATTCAGGAAAGCAAGTCCGGCACCGGATACAGCGATTTGTCCCATACCCCGCCTCTTATAACCGGTTTGTCATCGAAAGAGCCATCCCATCAGGTCAAAGAGGCTATTGACTATTATGTCTTGGACCTTATGGCTGCTGAATACGCCCTCACGCGCCGCGAGTTAGAGGTTGTTGTATTGCTTTTGAAAGGGCTGACAAATGATGAGATTCAAGAAAGATTATGCATTTCAGAGGGAGCTCTTAAGACCCACTTAAGACACATTTTCCGGAAACTTGATGTATCCAACAGAAAGGAACTCCTCGTTGGCTTCACACAATTTCTTGCTTCTTCCAAAGACCCCAACAGGAAGGCGGACCTCCATTGATGTTGCTTCGCTGATTTGCTTCTCGTCTCTCCTTCACATATATAATCCTCCACGTCGGCTTAGGCCAATGCCTACCGGGACTGCCGGCTCTGCTCATCCTTGGGAAGAGATATCACTGTGTGGAAGAGAGACCGCTACAAGATTTGAAATATTCAATATCATCCTTAGGGATGATTGACCATATCCTATTAATGCTGCATTCTTGATCTGTAAACATGGGTAAGCATGTCCGGTTGTCTCGCAATTCGTAATTGCTCATCTATGGTTATCTTTATGGTTGTGTCATATCAAGATACATGAAGGAGGTAGTATCATGAAAAAGACATTGGGGATTGTGTTGTTGGTGTTAGCTCTTGGTCTCGTTTCAGTGCCGGCTTTCGCGCAACAGGTTGAACTTAACCTGAAGTTCTGGTACGCCGGTGTCTCAGGTGCGGATGAATGGGTTGCCGACTATGGTGAATATGAAGATGCGCCTACTATAGTTGCCGGGATTCGTCAGCTAAACAACATTGATTACCATGAACATGCGTACACAGAGACTCTTATGTTACAGCCTGGCACAGGCGCAAGTTTCATTCTGTCAGGGGAGTACACCATATCTCCTTCGATTTCAATAAACATGTCTTATTGGGGTCTCAGCCGCGCAGACGAAGTGGGCGCGGTGCTCGAAAGCGATCTCTATTACGTGCTTCCGGACATTTCCATTGACACATTAATAACCTTGAATGGGGCTCCCAAATCCTATTGGATATTAGTGCCTTTGTGGAAAAGTGAGGTTCCGGTATCTGAAGGAGAAATCCCCAAAACTGTTCTTGCAGGAGATGTGGCCCTCTCTATGTCAGCTCTTGATGTCTGTGCCACAAAGACATTATCAGGGCACGGTTGGGACGTAGGGCTCTCAGCTGGTGTACGTCGGGCTGCTTTTAACGAAGCTCTCTCGACGGAAATCGAGTTCTCCGGTGAGTGGGATGAAGGAGTAGGAGTGTACGGAAGGAAAGATAACCTGTGCTTAGACAGCAAACTCAACGTAACTGCTATTGGGCCACAAGTCGGCATCGAAGGGAAGTATACCCTAACTGATAAGCTGGCGTTAAAGGCAGGCGCAAAAGCAGGCCTTCTATTCGGGACTGCGAAGACGGACGCCTTGTGGGCGGTGAAGGATTATCGGTATTGGGATTATGAAATAGGAGAGCTCAACAGCTTAGGTAATCATGTAACTCCGGCTCAAGTAGAAGAGGATCCCGATAAGTGGGGAGATCCTCTTGATAGTGGGGACACAACTCATTCAGCTACAGATTCTATCCGAATCAATACATTTGACTTAAACGCTTCCATCGCTTATCAGATTACGGAACAGTGGCAAGTAGAAGCCGGGTACTATGCGTCTATCTGGAAAGGAGTTCCATCCCCATATTTCTTTGACTATAATATCGAGTGGAATTGGAACTTTGACTTCATAGAGCCCATTTATAGTGAGGAAGCTGCTTGGAAGCAGCCGGAGGCAAGGGATATTATTGTAAGCGGCTTGACTCTTGGGGTAAACTTTAAGTTTTGATCGAGGTTTGAAACTGCACTACAGGGCTACATGATTCCGGTGACAAGGGCATAACACTCAGCACGCGTATTAAAAGTCTATGCTAACGACAGACCATAGTAAAATATGTCATCTTATCGAGGGTAGGGGCTTTTGTAAAAGGAGAAGCCTCTACTTTGTTTCATAGAGCAAATCCTCGAAGTCCGTTCCTTAAGAAACCTGAATAATTCAGCCAATCTGAACCTGATAGGGCTTTCTCTATCATCCCTCGGGATGATTGTGCGGCCAGGAGATAGCCCTAAGTAGCAAAGGGTTCTTTCGATTTAATATCATCCCCGGGGACGATTGACCCAAGTAGGCTGACACTGCATTCTTGTTTTGTAAGGGTAAGTATCCAAAATTGCAAGTTTACCACTTGTCTATTGTCTTATTTAAGACCTCAGAAAGATATTTTAAGGAGGTAGTATCATGAAAAAGACATTGGGGATTGTGTTGTTGGTGTTAGCTCTTGGTCTCGTTTCAGTGCCGGCTTTCGCGCAAAAGGTTGAACTTAACCTAAATTACTGGTACGCAGGCGTAGGAGGAGCGGATCTGTGGGTTGGGGACTATCAAATAGCTGACGAAGAGTATTTTGGATATACCATTTATGGATCCTCCGATCTTCAGCTGACTTATGTTCCAGAAGATGCTTACGTTTTTAGTAAGGAGAAACTCGTCCTGCAACCAGGGATCGGAGGAAGCTTCATTCTGTCAGGATCGTATTTCCTGTCTCCTTCCGCTTCGGTGGGTATCTCATACTGGGGTCTTAGTCGCGCTGACACAGTGGGTGTGGAGTTCATAGATAAGCATGATGATGAGCTCATAGAAGATGATGAAGGATGGTACTGGTTAGATAGGCACTACCTGCTGACAATGCCCTGGTGGGAGAGACCGTGGGAGTTTTACTCTGACCGTAGCCTATGGACAGGCGATTGGTATTTTGACGGTAAAGGCGTGCTTGCTGCAGAAGGGAATCTCTCTATGTCGGCTCTTGACATCGTCGGCACAAAGACTCTGGCAGGATCCGGTTGGGAGTTATGTCTTTCAGGTGGAGTACGCAGAGCGGTCCTTAGTCAGAATCAATTAACCGAATTGGAGCTTTCCGGGGGGGTCTTCGACGAAGAAATTGGCGATATTGAATATGTCCATGACTACGAATACTACGACTACTACGGATGGCATTATTCCTCCTCTGAAAAATGGAACCTTGATTTGGATAGTAAGCTTAACATAACCGCGATAGGTCCACAAGTCGGTATTGAGGGTAAGTATGTGTTAGCAGATAAGCTCATATTGAAGGCCTGCGCAAAAGCAGGGATTCTCTTCGGCACTGCAACGTCAGATGCCATCTGGTCAGTGGATCATTGGTATTATGAAGAAGCAGCCGAGCAGAATAATGGCTTAATTCCTGCGCAAGTAGAGGGGGACGTCTACGAGTGGGTTCTTGATGAAACCGCGAATATATCCTATACAGCCACAGATTCTGTCCAAATCAGCACATATGACTTAAGTGCGTCTCTGGACTACCGGATCGCAGAACAATGGTCGGTAGAGGTAGGGTACTACGCGTCGCTTTGGAAGGAAGTTCCTTCTTTGCACTTCTTCAAGTACGACGCAGAAGAAACCTATCCCTGCGACAACCCGATTTATTACTGTGACTGTAAGAGAGGGACCTGGGAGCAGCCGGAGGCAAGGGATATTATTGTAAGCGGCTTGACTCTTGGGGTAAACTTTAAGTTTTAGTTAAGATTTGGCACGACCTTACCGGGAGACATAGTCCTCCAAAAGTGATGTAGCGCTTCATTAGGAGCGCGCACTGAAAACCCTTGTTGGGAATGGGCTGCTGTAAGAAATCTCACTGATGGTAAGGGCCTCACTAAAACGTGAGGCTCTTACCATATGAATTGGGCGAGGGATATCCGAGCATTATGTGTGGCAATCTTCTGATTCCTTCCTTGATTGGCAGGGCATGCGAGCCGAAAGTTGATCCGGGGAATATAGCTTGCTTCTACTCTGCATCAAAGCGGCGTTCCAAAATATCCTTGATTTTATGCTCAAGTTCTTCCAAATCAAGCCCGGCTTCGTCCTTGATGCTTTTTCTAAGCATTGGGCCTACCTGTTGAATGTCATCGAAAAGATCCTGAAGGAGTTCGAAAGCAGCTGTGGCTTCCACCACTTCTCTGGAAGTCTTGACCATGCTTGCCAGGATTGAGTTTTCAGTTCGTGAGGCAATAAGGGGGTGGGGAAGCTGGTCAATGTACACCCTGGTGCGACGACCTGGCCCTCGGTCAGTCTCTATGGGGTCAAGCGCGATGATCTTGTCTGAACGTACGTACTTGCCATAGCCCAGAGGAATAATAGCCTGTTCCCTGATTTCCATTTGAGTTCACGTCCTTCAGTGTTTTGCAATTAGTGTCCCCGGCAAGGGACAATTCAAGTTTATATATAATCTTCTTCACTAAGCGGTAATTTGCCTCTATATGGAGAGAATTATCATTAAATCAGGCATTTTCATAGCAGGATTTTACATATATGTCAACTAATAGATATAGGAAACTTATTCCAAAAACCATAGGAGGAGAGAAAAAAGGATGACTTTAAGCGCTTTCGCTCTCGAGCTTGTTGAAATCCTGCTCCCGGTAATCGCTCTTTTTCTGGTAGCCTTAATTGGGTACGGAGTTGCGTTACTGAGGAAGAAGATTGAGGGGATTGATAATGAAATAGCAAGGCAATCACTATCCACTGCCCTGACTGAGGCGGAGTCAGTGGGAATTGACGCGGTCCGTGCTACCAATCAGGTGCTTGTAAATGAGCTGCGGGCGAAATCTGAAGACGGCAAACTGACTGAAGATGAAGCGAAGGAGGCTATGGGAGTCGCCAAGGACTATTTTCTAGGGCATATTACATCCGGCAGCCTCGAAATCCTTGAAGCTTCACTCGGACCGGTCCAAGAATGGCTTGAGGGGTTCATTGAGGCTAAACTCTCCGCTGAGAAGCGAGGTCTGATATCGCCTGTACATTAATTTATGACGCCATAATGCCGTTATTGGGACATATTCCCCCATGGGATCACCCCGGTCCTGTAATATCGCACTACCACGATATCAACAAGTCATAATTGTATATCTATTAGCAGGAATTTACTAAAAGATACAGAATAGAGAAAAGCAATGCAATATCCTGAGTCTGAAAAAAGGAGGGTTCTAGATGGTTTCACGTCGTCGGATAATTTCTCTGTTGATCTGCCTAACCATGGTAAGCCTTGTGGGAGTAGCAACAGCCCAGACGCCTACTGAGGTAAGAATCGGTGTGTATGAACCGATGACAGGGGCTATGGCCGCAGGAGGCCAAATGACGTATGAAGGGATAGAACTCGCGCATGAACAGAAGCCCGAAGTCTTAGGGCTGCCGGTCAGACTCATTCTGGTTGACAATCGATCTGACAAAGTTGAAGCGGCTACTGCTGTTACCCGGCTTGTTCAGAAAGACAAGGTCCATGCAATTATCGGAAGCTACGGAAGCGCTTTGTCGATGTCAGGAGGACCGGTAGCGCAGGCCGCAAAAGTCCCGGTTATGGGATGCTCCCCAACAAATCCCTTGGTTACGCTGGGAAATGATTACTACTTCCGTGCCTGCTTCATCGACCCGTTCCAGGGCCGAGTCATGGCGCAGTTTGCCTTTGATAAACTCGGCGCCAAGACTGCGGCAATCATCCAGGACGTAGCTCAGGACTACTCAGTAGGCTTGGCAAATTTCTTCAGGGAGGCGTTTATCGAGTTAACCGGGAACCCCAAAGCTATTGTAGGCTTTACATCATATCAGACCGGTGACCGGGATTTCACTGCACAGCTTACATATATCGCTAATGCCAAACCTGACGTAGTATTCGCTCCGGGATACTATGCAGACGCAGCAGTACTCGTTACACAAGCGCGCTCACTGGGATTGAAGATGCCTTTCCTCGGAGGAGACACTTTCGAAGCTCCGGAGTTCATTGAGATTGGCGGAAAAGACGTGGAGGGAGTATACTTCAGCACTCACTATAGCGCTGACGCTCCTATAACCCCTGCGTCTGAGGAGTTCGTAGCTCTTTACAAATCCAAATTCAACAAGCCTCCGAACACGTTTGCCGCTTTAGGTTACGACTGCTACATGCTGGTACTGGACGCAATTGAGAGAGCAGGTGTAGTCGATCCTGTGGCGATCAGGGACGCAATGGCTAAAACCAAAGATTTCGTGGGAGCTACCGGAATTATTACCTTAGACGCCAATGGCGATGCCACCAAGAGCGCAGTTGTGCTTCAGGTGAAAGACGGAGTATTTAAGCTGGTTGACGTTGTTCACCCACGCTGATTCATAGTCCGGGAGCGGTTCTCATCCTTACGAGTCATGTTCATAGCCATTGCTTGTAAGGCTCTCCCGGAACGGGATCGCACACCCGGAGATAGTAACTACTCTTAAATCGCCATGAATAGAGTTCTCGAGCTTCCCTGGGGGCCGGCCCCCAGGGAGCGACTTGTTCTGTGTCCGACGGGAGGCTGGAGACGGTGACACTGGAAATATTCCTGCAAAATGTTGCGAACGGGATTACGTTAGGTAGCCTCTATGCTCTCTTAGCCATTGGATATACCATGGTTTATGGCATCCTAAGACTCATAAACTTCGCCCATGGCGAGATTTTTATGATTAGCACCTACTTCGCTTTTTACGGTATAGCCATTTTTGCTCTTCCTTGGCAAATCTCTTTTGTCATGGCGATTGCCCTCACTGCTCTACTTGGCGTTGTCATTGAACGAGCAGCCTATAGACCTCTTAGGGACGCACCACGCACATCAGTCTTGATTTCCGCCATAGGGGTGTCGTTCCTCATGGCCAACCTTGGCCTGGTGATATTCGGTGGCAGGCCGAAGACGTTCTACAGACCTCAGTTGTTTCAGATTCCCATTCAGTTAGGCAGAATTCGCGTTGTGGCTCTTTTCTTCATAATCCCTGCTTTAACAGTGGTTCTTCTTGTAATACTCAACTACATCGTATACAAAACAAAGATAGGCCTTGGCATGCGGGCTGCCCAGTGGGATTTTGATGTGGCACGACTGATGGGTGTTGACGTTGACCGGGCGGTCTCAGTTACTTTCGCCATTGGTTCGGCGCTTGCAGCTATCGGAGGTATCATGTGGGGGCTTCGATTTGTTGAGATCAATCCTAATATGGGGTTGTTCCCTGGGCTGAAATGTTTCATCGCTGCCGTATTCGGTGGTATCGGCAATATTGCCGGCGCTGTCTTGGGAGGCTTTCTTCTTGGCTTCGGGGAGATTATGTTAGTGGCTTTCTTGCCGGGTTTGGCAGGTTATCGTGACGCTTTTGCGTTTATTTTGCTAATTTTGATGCTTCTTGTTAGGCCTACAGGCCTACTTGGTGAGAAGCAAAGGGTGAGAACATGATGTCCGGAAACCGAAGCAATGACTTTGTAAGAAAAGCCGGAATTGCACTTGCGTTGCTTCTCGTGTTTTACTTGTGTATCTACTGGGTGCAGACCGGCTGGGATGCCTATAAGGTACGTATTTTGAATCTTTCTGCAATTTACATTGGGATCACGCTGGGCCTCAATCTTTGCAATGGGTTTGCAGGCCAATTCTCTCTGGGTATTGCAGGTTTCATGGCTGTCGGCGCATATACGACAGCACTGCTCACTATGTCGCCTCAGACAAAAGCCGCCGTATTCTTTATCGATCCCTTGATTTGGCCGCTGAACTCCATCCAATGGGGGTTTTTGCCTGCTCTCTTAATGGCAGGCCTTGTATCAGGACTTGTAGGATTCGCGGTCGGGGCACCTGCCATACGTTTCCGCGATGATTACTTAGGTATTACCACGTTAGGATTCGCGGAGATTATCCGTGTGGTATTTACAAACACCAGAAGTATTACCAACGGCGCGCTGGGCCTCAAGGGGCTTCCTCCCCATACCAATCTCTATTGGAGTTGGACTTTTGCCTTGATCTGCATTTTGCTGATGACAAGACTCACCAACTCCAGTTACGGACGGGCGCTGAAAGCCATTCGTGACGATGAGGTAGCTGCTGAGGCTATGGGTGTGAATCTCTTCTACCACAAGTGCCTTGCTTTTGTAATATCAGCGATGATGGCAGGCGTCGGCGGAGGGTTGCTAGGAAACCTTATAACGACTATTGACCCTAATATGTTTCGTTTCCCGTTGACTTTTACAGTGTTAATGATGGCAGTATTAGGCGGTTTAGGCAGCATTACAGGGAGTGTAATAGCAGCCACCTTAGTGACGGTTGCCATGGAAGTTCTCAGAGCATTGGAGGAACCCAGGGTTATTCTGGGTGTATTCTTGCCAGGAATTCCCGGGATGCGTATGGTGGTCTTCTCAATTGCCCTTATGGTGGTTATATTGTTTTATCCCAAGGGATTCATGGGAGACAGAGAATTGAGTCGGGATTCTTTCACAAACCTTGCGGCAAGATTTCGCCGTACATTCTTACATAAGCAGGTGTAAGCGGACTATGTCGAATGCAAATGATTTCGCGCTTGTCTGCGAGAGTATCGCAATGCAATTCGGAGGCCTTGCAGCTGTCAGCAACTTTGATCTGCTAATTCGCGAAGGGGCGTTATACGGATTGATCGGCCCGAACGGTGCAGGCAAGACCACGGTGTTTAATGTCATATCCGGGGTCCTAAACCCAACCCGAGGTTCAGTCAAGCTTTTCGGGACAGATATCACGGGACTTAATCCTGATGAAATCGCAAGGAGGGGTGTCGCCCGTACTTTCCAGAGCATTAGGCTTTTTCGCAACCTTACAGTTCTGGAAAACGTGCTGGTCGGCCATCATCTGAGGCGTGAGGCAACGCTTGGAGAAGCGTTGCTGGCTCTTCCGAGATATAGGAAGGAAGAGCAAGATATGATGAAGACATCCAAGGAGTTGCTGCAGGACGTAGGTCTGGAGGATGTAGCGCACTACAGGGCCAGTGCGCTTTCCTACGGACAGCAACGTCGTCTTGAAATTGCCCGCGCCCTGGCCACCAAGCCCAGGGTCCTTCTACTGGATGAGCCGGCAGCAGGCATGAATCCGGCAGAGACTGAACAGCTGATGCAGCTTATCCTTGACGTGCGCGACAGGTTCAATCTTACTATACTCCTTATTGAACACGAGATGAAGGTAGTGATGAATATCTGTGAACGCATGACTGTACTGGATCACGGCCAGATCATCGCGGAAGGAAGTCCTTCTGAGATACAATCCAACGAAAGGGTGATCAAGGCCTATCTGGGGGGCGGAGCAATTGCTCGACATTAAGAATGTTCACGTCTATTATGACGGAATTCACGCAATCAAAGGGGTTTCCATGACTGTGCCCCAAGGGGCGTTAGTTACACTTGTAGGCTCCAACGGGGCGGGAAAGACCACTTTGCTAAGGACTATCTGCGGGTTGAAACGACCTAAAGAAGGACAGATCTTCTTTAAGGATTCCAACCTTCTTGACATGAAAGTCACTGAAATCGTCAAGATGGGTATTAGCATGGTGCCTGAAGGCAGGCAGATATTCCCTGATCTCACAGTTTTGGAAAACCTTCATTTAGGCGCATATACACGGACAGACATAAATGGGATTAGCCGTGACCTGGATTGGGTGTTCAAGCTGTTTCCAAGGTTAAAGGAACGTGCTCGTCAACAAGGAGGGACCCTCTCCGGAGGCGAGCAACAGATGCTGGCCATCGCAAGAGGACTTATGTCCAGGCCGGAGCTTCTTCTTATGGATGAACCTTCCCTTGGCCTTGCTCCTATTTTGGTGGAAGAGGTTTTCGGTATCATACAGGAGATCCATTCTGAAGGCGTTACGCTGCTTTTGATAGAGCAGAATGCTCAGGCTGCTCTTAGCGTCGCTGATTATGGATATGTCATGGAGTCAGGTGCTATCGCCTTGGAAGGAAAAGGAGAAGACCTCTTGCACGATGAGGCGGTAAAACGCGCCTACCTCGGCGGCGAATCTTTCAAGTAGCTGCCCGGCCCGGCAGCTACTTGTTTATATTTCAGGACGACTAGGACAACAGGGAGATGACTCGCCCAACCAATCTTTAGTCTTAGTTGATTGCACATATTCCTTAATGCCGGACTTATATGTTCTGTCAATGCCTCCCCTACTTCCTCCAGTAAAGGGAACACTATCTCTCGCAGTCTTAACTTGAGCGCGAATCATATTCTTTTCATCATTTTCGTCTCTAAGTACCAGGATGATGTCATATTGCTTCAGGGGGAAATCGACCAATGAGACAGTCATATAACGTTTCATTAGAAGGCCGGCAACGATAAGTTCATAGCATATCGAGACCTTCTAATTATGCAAGGGCTGTTATACAATAAATGAATAACCGTATAAATAGGGACTGTAGGATAATGATGTGTGGATAATCCGTTTGATTCATTGTCAAGAATATCTTTGGTAACAGCTTCATAATTAGGTGAGGAGCAGGGAGACAGTTGTATTGGGGTATATAGACAATATGCCAAGAAAACAGATAACCTTTCGAGATGAGGTAACAGAAATACCTTCAACTACATACGGGACATTCGGTTTATACGGATATCCGGCTAAATTCATTCCGCAGGTAATTGCATATATATTAGATGAATATGCCAAGATGGGAATGACTGTTTTTGATCCTTTTGCAGGCTATGGCACAGTCGGGGTTGTATCAAGCGTCTATGGACATGATTACGAGCTTTGGGATTTGAACCCTCTCCTTGAAACCTTGCACAAGGTTGCCACAATGAAGCAGCCTAAACAAGATGTAGATAGTCTGCTTGCTGAGATGAAATGCTATACCCATGAGTTTATTCCCGATTGGTCCAACCTTAGTTACTGGTTTCCTGAGGAGTTTTTGTCGTTTCTTTTTAGAATATGGGGTTTCTATCACTCATTAACAGATGAAGAAGCCAAGCTTCTCTTGACAATACCTCTACTCAAGATTACCCGCATTTTCTCATATGATGATATACAGCGTCAGAAGCTTTCTAAATCTCCGAAGTCAAAAAAAAGAGTAGGCCAACTGCTGAAAGACAATTGGCAGGATATATTCTATGAAAAAGTTAAGGAAGAAGTATACGCTGTTATTAAAGGAGTGGCAGAACATCACAGGCTCTCTCCCAAGCCCGTGGAGTCTGCTGTTAGAGGAGGCGTAGATGCTCTCACCATGGACTTAGCGGAGGAGATGGATATACTCATCACTTCACCTCCATACTTGCAGGCACAAGAATACATACGCCACGCCAAGATGGATCTGTTTTGGCTTGGCTACCCTGAGTCTCTCATCAGGGAGCTGAGCAAGAGAGAAATTCCATACAGGGATGTGGAGCCTTGTGAAATTAAATCAGATATATATCACAAGATGCGGGAGCAAATAGAAGAGGAACACTTACTAAACATCTTCGATGTATATTTCCAGGGGGTGCTTGGCGCCCTGACCCGATTACAGGAAAAGATATCTTCATACTTGTTTCTCTTTGTGGGTCCGGCTACGCTGAGGGGTCAACCTGTGCCTATTGATGATATTTTCCGCCAGCATTTCACAGCATTAGGATGGACTCATGAAGTCACCCTTGTTGATACAATAGTGGCTCGCAGAATGTTCTTCTACAACAATAATCCTGCTACCGGTCTGAGAGACAAAAGGATGCGGACAGAGAGCTTATTGGTATTAAGGCGATGACAGCAATTAGCCATTTGGAGCCGGGTATCCCTCATTTCGGTCACGGTGTTGGGAATAAGAAGGGAGGGGATCCTGCTTTGGCAAGCAAAGTTTTTGATTCAACTACATTAGGCTTTTTAATTGCTGCAGTTGTTTTATTTATTGTTTTGTGGGTCAAAGATCCGTCTTTGGCAATCTCATCTTGCAAGTCAGGATTTAGTCTTTTCCTAAGATATGCTATTTTAGTCATTTCCTCCATGCTGGTTGCTTCTTTTGCACAGGCGCTTGTCCCTAAAGAGATTATATCTTCCTATTTAGGTGGTAAATCCGGTTTTGTTGGAATATTACTCGGGACATTAATAGGAGGCCTTACTCCTGGTTCACCTTATGCTGCACTGCCGCTCTTTGCCGGAATCCTACGCATGGGAGCAAGTATTCCTACAGGAGTGGCAATGGTTTGTGCTTGGGGGCTCTGGTCCATTGGGAGAATCCCTTTTGAAGCAGCTGTTATGGGTGGGCGTTTTACTCTAGTTCATATAGCAAGCAGCTTTTTCCTTCCCGTTATAGCAGGACTTGTAGCATGGTTTCTACAAACGATTATATAGCTGACGTCAACTGCTTTCACAAGCCTACAGGATTATGCGTATTAATCCTTGAGAGCATCTATCTCCGCGACCTTAATGGATTAAGGTTTTCAATTCTATGGATCATAGTCTTTATACAAGCAGCGAAAACTTCAATATCATCCCTGGGGATGATTGACCCTATTCCACCTCCATACTTCTTTGACTACAACGATACCTGCGATAACGATCCTATTGACGACATTGATAGTGAGAAATCGGCTTGGGAGCAGCCGAAGGCAAGGGATATCACCGTAAGAGGCTTCACTCTGGGAGTGAACTTTGAGTTCTAAAGAAACTTCATCGAAGGTATGGGCTTTGCCAAGGGGTGAAGCCCCTTCTCATTCTCAAAAGGGGCGATTCAAGCATTACGCAGCATGCAGCATGCGGAATTCTAATCTTGCATTATTGTTCGTTTTGCAATTCGCAATCGTAAGTATTGTGCAAACTATGAAAGGGTGATATACTGTTTTCGCCTTATACTGAGGGTTGCTTGGAACAGCATATCTGTTGTCCGGCTATAGTTCTTGCCTCCAGGTGTAGCCCAAGGGATACGGTATATTATTGTCCCCCAAGGGCAACAAGGAGGTTTTTTATGTACCAGGATAAGACTTTGGTGTGCAAGGATTGTGGTAGAGAATTCAGTTTTTCCGCAAGTGAGCAGGAGTTTTTTGCGTCGAAGGGGTACGGGAATGAACCGGGCAGGTGTCCTGCTTGTAGGTCTGCCAAGAGAGGGCGCGAGCGAACAGGTCGCCACAGCGGCGGTGTCCGACATGAAGACAGAGAAATGCACTCAGCTGTCTGTGCTCGCTGTGGTGCACAGACTTCGGTTCCTTTTAAGCCGCGTCCTGACAGGCCTGTATATTGCCGCGATTGCTATCAGAATAACAGGAGCAGATAACTGCATGTAAAACCATCCGAAAAGTCCTCACCCATGTAATGGGCTGAGAGGATGTTTATTCTCTGCAGGCGATCAGGTGACAGAAGTCACAATAGGAAGAATGGAATGCCCCGGCTAATCATCAGTTCGGGGCATTTTCGATTCCTAATACCGATCCGATATTGCTTACCGGTTTCCTGAGGGGTTTTTGCTTTTTTTACGGTATGGGGATTCTATCGCTCATTGTTGATACAATAGTGGCCCGTACATAACTGGTGCCGAAGCGGGGACTTGAACCCCGATGAGCGTATTGCTCACTAGACCCTGAATCTAGCGCGTCTGCCAATTCCGCCACTTCGGCACTTCTCATACTGGAATCTTCGCAACTTAACGTATTGGATTCCAGTTGTCATGTATGATGTTTATGAAAAGACTTAGCTAATCGTGTGCTTTGATGATAGCAAAGCATACAGCCTATGTCAAGGATCTCTTCGAAAACGTCTGACTCTCCTTGACAGCCCTTTTGCCCGATGTTAAACTGCGATTAGTAGCTCATATTATGAGTAGGTGCTAATTGGTTCCTATAGAGAGGGGGAGCACGGTGTGAACTACTTTCTCACTGAGGAGCAGGAGATCATCAAGGAGCTTTCGGCAAAGATTGCAGACGAGAAGATCGCGCCGCGGGCAGCCGAGTTTGATGAGACTGAAGAGTTCCCTTGGGATCTCATGAAGATCCTGGCTGATTCTGATTTGTTTGCCGTATGGGTCCCGGAAGAATACGGAGGCCTTGGCGGTGGCGTATTCGAACAATGTCTTGTAGTTGAAGAGCTCTCCCGGGCTTGCGCCGGAGTAGCAGTATCGTACGCAGCGAGCGCACTCGGAGGATTTCCTATTCTTATGTTCGGCCGAGAGGAGCAGAAACAGAAGTTTATGCCGGACATAGCATCCGGGGCAAAACTTGCTGCGTTCGCCCTTACAGAACCTGATGCCGGATCCGATGCCGGCAACATACGAACCACAGCTGTCCGTGACGGTGATTACTATGTGCTAAATGGTACTAAACAGTGGATAACCAACGGCGGCGAAGCAGACATATACACTGTCATCGCAACTTTAGATCCTTCAAAAGGGCCTAGGGGGATGACAGCTTTCATTGTCGAAAAGGGAACCCCCGGGTTTGATTTCGGAAAGAAAGAGAAGAAAATGGGTATTAGGGCTTCAGCCACAAGGGAGCTGATATTTAAAGATTGTAGAATCCCAAGTGATAACCTTTTGGATCGGGAAGGCAAGGGCTTTTTAGTTGCTATGCGCACCCTTGACAGGACACGTCCCGGGGTAGCAGCTCAAGCTGTTGGCATTGCCCAGGGCGCCCTTGATAAGGCAGCGGAGTACGCTACATCACGCGTTCAATTCGGAAAGAAGATCGGGGAATTTCAGGCTATTGAACATATGCTGGCTGACATGGCCACCCAAATCGAAGCAGCTCGTTCTCTCGTCTACAATGTGGCTCGGATGATCGATTCAGGTGAACGTGATATTTCCAAAGCTTCAGCCATGGCAAAGCTGTTCGCGTCAGATGTAGCTATGCGAGTTACTTGCGACGCTGTGCAGATATTCGGTGGTTACGGTTACATGCGTGACTATCCTGTTGAAAAAATGATGCGTGACGCGAAAATCACTCAAATATACGAAGGAACAAACCAGATTCAGCGATCCATCATCGGAAGCGCTGTTGTCAAGGAGGCCTTGAGACGCAGATGAATTTGGTAGTCCTCGTAAAACAGGTCCCCGAAACTACAGATATCAGCATAGATCGTAAAACCAACACACTGATTCGGGAAGGGGTATCGTCCATCGTAAACCCTTTCGACATGTATGCTGTGGAGCAAGCTCTTCGCATACGCGATAAATACGGAGGAAAAGTCACTTGTATCTCTATGGGTCCTCCGCAAGCAGAGGCTGCTTTACGTGAGACCCTGGCTCTTGGTGCAGATGAGGCGGTTCTTCTCTCTGATAAAGCCTTTGCAGGCGCAGACACCTTTGCCACATCGTATACACTGGCAAGGGCTATCCTGAAGCTCGGAGAGTTTGACTTGGTAATCTGTGGCAAACAAGCAATAGACGGGGATACAGCTCAGGTAGGCCCGGCTGTCGCAGAGCATCTGGACATTCCCCATGTCACTTATGTCAGCCGAGTTGAAGAGGTCTCAAACCGACATATCAATGTCCGTCGAATGACTGAAGAGGGCTACGATCTCATTTCCTCATCTCTTCCTGCTCTCATAACCGTAGTAAAAGAAATCGGAGAACCGAGAATGCCGTCTATTAAAGGCACACTAAGGGCACGAAAAGCGTCTATTGCTATATGGACTGCCAAAGACATTGAAGCAGATGAGGGAATGTTGGGGTTATCAGGCTCACCTACACAAGTTGTACGGATTTTCTCGCCGGAAGCAAGACCCGGAGGCGAAATCATAGAAGGAAATTCCGCAGGCGAAAAAGCCAGGAATCTGATAGCCAGGCTGAAAACAAGCCACGTACTCTAAAAAAGCAGATTGTGAGGCTTCCATGAATGTCAGTTGAAATCATCTCTAGCAAATGCACAGGTTGTGGGGCATGCATCCTTGCATGTCCGTATGGAGCTATAGAAATCAAAGATGGTATTGCACATCTTCTGGATAATTGTGTCTTCTGCGGTGCCTGCGCAGAGGAATGCCCCTCAGATGCCATAATTAAAGCAAATTTAAGCCTATCATCTTGGGAGTCTGAAACACAAGATAAGCAAGGGGAAGGAGTATGGGTATTCGTAGAGCAACATAATGGAGCGCCTGTAGGAGTTGTGTATGAACTCCTGGGCGAAGGGAGAAAGTTAGCAGACAAATTAGGTGAGGAACTATGCGCTGTCCTGTTGGGACATGACGTCGAACATGTGGCGGAAGAACTGATAAAGCACGGCGCAAGTAAAGTATACCTGGTTGATGACGAAGCCCTTGTCTACTTCCAAGACGAGCCTTATGCACAAATAACAGCTGAACTCGCAATGGAATTTCGGCCTTCGATTTTCCTTTTTGGGGCTACCACTATCGGGAGATCCCTTGCCCCAAGAATAGCTGTCAAACTTAGAACCGGGCTTACCGCAGACTGCACCGGACTTGCCATTGACGAGGAAAGTAAGCTGCTACTTCAGACCAGACCTGCATTTGGCGGAAATATCATGGCCACAATTGTTTGTCCTAAAAGGCGTCCACAAATGGCGACAGTACGCCCGAAAGTAATGAAACCCGCACTGCGCGATGAGACTCTAACCGGTACAATAATCCGGATTTCCCGTAAAATCCCGTCCCCCCGCGCCAGACTCCTCGAAATGTGCCAAGCCTCCGAAAGACGAGTTAATATCCAAGACGCAGACATAATAGTATCAGGTGGCAGAGGCCTTGGAGAGCCTAAGAATTTCGCGCTCCTGGAGGAGCTGGCTGACCTGTTGGGAGGAGCAGTCGGCGCATCACGGGCTGCAGTGGACGCAGGTTGGATACCATATGCGCACCAAGTAGGGCAAACCGGCAAGACTGTAAGGCCGAAACTCTATATCGCTTGCGGAATATCCGGCGCTGTGCAGCACTTAGCAGGCATGTCATCATCTGACGTGATCGTTGCCATTAACAAAGATCCTAATGCTCCTATATTCTCCATAGCCACCTACGGTATTGTAGGAGATGTCCTGGAGGTCATCCCTGCGCTCATAGCTGAAATTCGAAAGCACGCTCCCTAATCGTCATTACCCCTTAGGTTTAAGATTAATTCAGCCTCACCGCATCCTATCCCGGTCTCTTTCGCGATTTCTTGAAGGTTCAATCCTTTATCCGCCAGCTCAAAAACACGAGCACGCTTTTTGTGAGAGGCGCTCTCACCGGCCGTTATTGCCTTTTTGACCTGCTCATCGGCTACTTCTTGCTCTGCCTCGTCGTCTCTTGACATGTACTCCGACGCCACCTCTTCTTCTTCCGTCTCATCCAATATCCGCTCATCCAATACGTAGTCCTCATAAACATTCAGCATGTCTTTGAGACGGGCAATTTTCGCCTCAGCTTCGTCCAGCAACTTGACTGCGACCATGGTACGCTCCTCGAGATCTTTGATGACCTGCTTTGCGGCGTTTTCAATAGCCTTTGTCATGTTTTCTGCCTCACCCTGGACCTTCAATGCGTCATCCCCGGGAGACACGGAAGAATTTGCTTTCATCTTACATCCTGTTGTGACACCAAGAGAAAATCCAAGCACTACAAGAGTTCCTGCCAGTTTAGCTATTCCAAGAAGAATACTTTGTAATATTATCCAGACTTTCACAGAACTAGACCTCCACGTCAATTATTTGGCCGGGAAGCACTCTGAGATCCCCCGGAGAGTCGTCATCAGTATCTTTCCTGTCTACAGCATCATTAGGACCTATCCGCTCATCCCCGCCTTTTTCCGCCCTGTCTCCCTGTCCTTTATCATCGCTACGGATTTTTTCATATTGTGTTTCCGGAGTGGATTGAACCCTACCGGACTTTTCTTCCGCACGCTTGGAAAGCTCAGACTCAAACGCTTGCTGTCCGGTAGTGGCCACTCTATTCTGAGCCCCCTGAATTCCTTCAATTTCCTTGCTCTTCGCAATGACATTCCGGACATCGATTGACCGCATAGACACTGCCTCGCCTCCCATACTCAATCGTTAACGTTTGAAAGACGTGCCCTGAGCCGTAGGGTTGCCTGAGTATGAAGCTGCGATACCCTGCCATCTGTTATGCCTAGGAGATCCGCGATTTCCTTTATCATGAGACCATCGTAGTAGTGAAGGGTGATAACCAGTTTCTCTCGTTGAGGGAGTTCATCTATTGCCTTAGCAAGCAGCCTTCTCATTTCCTCAGCCTCATATTCGAGGTAAGGATCCGGACTCTCCGAATCCGGAACTGCATCAAGCAAAGTGACAGTCTCCCCTTTATCACTGACCTGAATCATCTCGTCAAGAGAAAGCACCGCGCCCTGGGAAATATCTTGCAAAACCCGATGAAACTCGCTGAGGCTTACCCCAAGCTCACAGGCAACTTCTCCGTCAGTGGCCGCCCTGCCCAACTTCCTCTCCAGAACTCGATAGGCGCGCTCCACTTGTTTTGCCTTTTTGCGCGTCGATCGAGTCACCCAATCCATTTCCCGAAGACCATCCATCATGGCCCCTCTTATTCTCGACTTTGCAAAAGTCTCGAATTTCACGCCTTTATCGGGATCGAATCTGTCTATAGACTCAATGAGTCCTATAACCCCCCATCCGACAAGATCTCCATAATCAACTATAGAGGGGCATTTCATGCTAACCCTGCCTGCAATGGTGGTGACAAGCGGAAGATAACCCTTAATCAGCTCTTGTTTTGCGCTGGGCTTTTGAGTAAGTTTATAATCCTGCCATGCCCTCAGATGAAGCATGCCTTACAACAACCCCTTACGACGCATTTCATACTGACATTCAAGGACATATTTGGCAACAGCGTCCTGTTTTCTCTGGTCTATCTCAGTGAACTCCACCGCTATCTTATAGTTCACTCCCTTTTCCGTTCTTTCGCCGGATATGCGGATTATAGACGCTTTTGTCTCAATCCTGTTCCCATCAGGCAACTCAAACTCCAGTTGCAACCTGGAACCGACATCCAAATCTTCATCTTCGGGGGAATGCCACGTTACGATTCTTGCTCCTCCGCCTGATAGATTCACAATATGAGCCTTCTGATATTCCGAAGGCGCTTGACCGGCCCGCATCAAAGGCATGTATTTTGCAGGAAGGTTAACATCGACTCTCACAAATCCCCGTCTCTGGATCCGCGAGAAGTTCTCCGGCTTGCCTACGCAAATGACAGGAATAGGTTCTAACGTTACAGAGTCTATATGTGTATCAAAGGCATATACCCCATCTTCAGCCAAGACCTCTACGCATATGGGCTCTCCTGCATTAAGCCTTATGACAGCGCCTTTATGCGTCGGGGCCGCCAATAGCAAGGCTTCCCCTATGTCTTCAATTCGACTCGGGTATCTACCTGAGTAATGCCCTTCCAAGATAACAATAGTCACTCTCCTGTTTATATCGAGGATACGCTCGATATAGGTCACACCCACAAATACCACTATCCTATTTCATTTCCACCATGTTGAAGCCCACGTTCAATATGACTGTTCTCAACGCGATGGATGATTCTAGCGAATAGACCTGCTAGCCCCCGCATATCGTCACTTACTTCCCGACTTTCGCCTACGAGTCTCTCCGTTAACCTTATGACCGCTTTCGATGCATTGCAGGAAGGGTAGATTAGCAAGAACGGTTGCTGCATGGCGACAGCTTTCACTACCATAGGGTCTCTCGGCACAAATCCCAAGAAGCTTGTGTCTACTGCAAGAAATTTCTTAGCGACAATAGATATGTTATTCGCGATAATACTGGCGTTTTTTAGGTCATTAGCCATGTTGACTACGAGCATAATAGATGCGCCTGGATTCTCATAAGCGATAGTCTTGACTGTAGCATAAGCGTCAGCTACTGCAGTAGGCTCAGGAGTTGTTACAACAATTATCTCTCTGACAAGCGCAAGAAAAGCAAGAACGTTCGGCGAAAGCCCTGCCCCTGTATCTATAATTATGAAATCAGCCTGATCTTCAATAGACTCTAAGCTTTCCAAGAGAGCCTTTCTCTCTTCATCGGATGCGCGAAGCAGACATTGGGCTCCGGATCCGCCTGGGATTATTTTGATGCCCCCGGGCCCGGTAACTTGTATGTCCTCCAGGCGCACTTCTCCCGTAGCTACGTGCTCAAGCGTATATCGAGTAGTGATACCTAACAATAGGTCAATATTAGCAAGGCCGAGGTCAGCATCGAATACCAGGACTCGCATGCCACATGAAGCTAAAGCTATTGACATGTTAATGACAAGGTTTGACTTGCCTACTCCTCCCTTACCGCTTGTTACGGCAATAATTCGTTGATGACCGACAGGCGATTTGTTCATTTCGTGCAAACGCCGTTCCTCGTAATCTTCCACTACCTTCCGGAGAGATTTCGCTTGCTCACTCATACCTCTATCCACCTACTCATGGGTTATAGTCGGATATACACTCTCGATATCCAGCAAACACTTAGCAAGATATGTGGGGTCAGCTGCCCTTATATCTTGAGGAACATTCTGGCCGTACGTCACATATGAAATCAAAATCTTATATGAATTACCTATCGTCAGCATCGGTCCAAGCCTGGTCGTCTCATCAAGCTTAGAGAAAATAAGCCTGTTTATCCCACATACAGTGAACCTGTCTACTATCTCAAAGAGATCACAAGCCCTCGTGTTCATGCTCATGACAAGATGGGTTTCGTCGGGTTGAGCTGCGTGGAGAATCGCCCTGAGTTCAGCCATGGACATGTCACTTCTTGGATTTCTGCCTGCGGTATCTATTAACACCAGGTCAGCATCGGTATGTTTTAGAAGGGCATCGCGCATGTCCTGAGGCGTATAGGCTACTTCCAGAGGCACACCTATTATCTGGGCATAAGTGCGAAGTTGCTCCATAGCTGCAACCCTGTATGTGTCCGCAGTGACAAATGCCACCTTCTTCTGCCCGAATATAGCGAACAGTGCCCCGATTTTCGCAAGAGTCGTGGTCTTCCCTACGCCTGTCGGCCCCACGAGCGCCACGACTTTTCTTTCATCAGGGGCTAATGTAATGCCGTTCGCAGTGGGAAACATGGCTGCTATTTCGTGGAATATCAGTTCATAGGCTGTTTTGCCTGCGAGTTGAGCTTCCCGCCATTTTGCCCTCGAGTTTCGGATAAGCGCCTCAGCCAGTTCAGGATCCATATCAGAGTCAAGAAGGAGCTCATGTATCCTGAGGAAGTCAGCACCCGGAGCAGAAGAGCCGGCTGTAGGTCTCTTTTTGGGAGAACTCCGGTCTCCTCTTGTTTCACCCCATGCCCCAAACTCCTTTTCACCAGGGAGGCTTTTGTCAGGGCAAGCCGGTTTTTCCATTGCATCAAATTGCGTATCCCCTGCTCCAAATGTCTGAGGCGTAAATGTCTCTATACCGGCTGCCGCTTGTTTCCGAATATTCGCGTCAAGAGCGGCTATGACTTCAAATTTCTCCAGCCGTAAGAGCTTCCCGAGCCATGTTGGAGGTATCTTCCGAGTATGCAGTATTACTGCGTCAGATCCTAAATCCCGCCTCACCGCATCCAAAGCCTCATGTATTGTTCTGGCAGTATACCTTTTAATTCTCACTTAGACTCACCATCCCGACTGACCTGACCTTCTCGTCGTCAGTTATCTCGCTGTAGGAAAGCACTACCACGTTAGGCAAAACCCGTTCAATCATTCTCTTCAGATAAAACCTAACTCCCGGACGAGTCAGTATTATCGGTTGATGCCCGCTTCCGGCCATCTTCCCTGCCATGTCGGCTACCTTGCTTACGACTGCCTGAGTGAAATTAGCATCTTGCCCGGTCATTCTCGTATCAGGCCCCGCCTCCATCAACTTTGCAATTCTCTCTTCTATCTCAGGATCCACGGTAGCTACAACTATCTCACCGTCAGGCCCCCTGTACCTACTTGATATCACCCGAGCAAGGGAGGACCTGGCATATTCGGTTAAGATATCAGGATCACGTGTTACGCCTGCATAATCTCCTAACGTTTCTAAGATTCGAGATATATTTCGAATAGGCACTCCCTCACGGAGAAGGTTTTGTAACACCTTCTGCACTTCCCCTATGGTCATTAAATTTGGAATTAACTCGTCTACGACGGCGGGTTTTGTTTTCCGGACATTTTCAATAAGATCGGCAGTGTCCTGTCGCCCGAGAAGTTCAGCTGCATGACGTCGGATTACTTCTGTAAGATGAGTCACAATAACCGATACCGGATCAACCACTGTATATCCTGCCATTTCCGCCCTTTCCTTTTCCGATCGGGTTATCCATAAAGCCGGAAGCCCAAAAGCAGGTTCTGAAGTTTCAATACCTGACACGGGTTGCGTAACAATGCCGGAATCCATGGCAAGATAATGATCTACCATGATTTCTCCCTGCGCCACCTCTACACCGTGTATTTTTATGACGTAGTTCGTAGGTGGGAGTTGAATATTGTCACGGATGCGAACATGAGGAAGAACAAGGCCAAGTTCAAGGGCGATCTGACGCCTTACCATCGTAACCCTTCTAAGAAGCCCTCCGTCTTCCGATGTCTCGTCAGCAAAAGAAAGCAGCCCGTAGCCTATTTCAAGTTCAAGGGGATCCACTGCAAGCAGCGGCATTACGCTCTCCGGTTGTCTTGCTTGAGGCGCCTGCTCCTTTGATTCTTTACCGGCCTTCACTTCAGCTTCTTTGTAGATACTGACGACATACGTAAGCGCTCCGCTCATTGCTGCAAGCGCGAAAAACGGCACTTTCGGAAGGCCCGGCACCAGCCCGAATATGAAAAGCAATACTGTAGCGATTGCCAGGGCTCTGGGTTGCGCCAAAAGCTGTCCTGTGACTTCCTGCCCGAAACTGGACTGTGCAGCAGCGCGAGTCACAATAATGCCGGTCGCTGTAGAAATCAAGAGTGCAGGAATCTGGGACACCAGTCCGTCTCCGACAGTAAGCAGCGCATATCTTTGGAGCGCCTCTTGGACCGGAAGGCCGAGTTGGACAATACCGATGACAATACCACCTATGATATTAACCAAAGTAATTACGACTCCGGCGATAGCATCTCCCCTTACGAACTTGCTGGCCCCGTCCATTGCGCCGTAAAAGTCTGCTTCGAGTTCTATGGTGCGGCGCCTGAGTCTTGCTTCTTCCTCATCTATGAGGCCTGCGTTGAGATCTGCGTCAATAGCCATTTGTTTGCCCGGCATAGCGTCCAGAGTAAACCTGGCTGCAACTTCAGCGACTCTTCCCGCTCCGTTTGTGATAACAACAAACTGTATGATGACAAGAATTATGAATACAACCATACCTACTATATAGTTTCCGCCCACCACGAAATTGCCGAACGCCTCGATGACATGTCCGGCATAACCGTGAAGCAGAATAAGTCTCGTGGAAGAAACATTGAGCGCAAGTCGGAATAAGGTCGCTATGAGCAGCATCGACGGGAATGACGAGAATTCCAAGGCATCCTTTGTGTACATAGTGAGCAAAAGTATGACCAGTGCACAGGTGATGTTAAAGACCAAAAGGGCATCCAAAAGGAATGCGGGAAGAGGCACAACCATCATTACCAGGATGAGAACAACTAACCCTGCGACAAGGATATCACTGTATTTTGATAACCTACTCAGATTTTGAGTTCCTATCCGACTTACAGCCATTTCAGGTTATGTCCTCCCCCATTCTCTCGTCCTCCCGACTCCCTTAGTCCTGTTTAGATGGTATACATATGCAAGGAGTTCAGCTACAGCCTTGTAGAGATGGGACGGGATTTCCTCGCCGATTTCCACTGCTTTGTAAAGGGCTTGCGCCAGTGGTTTATTCTCTACAATCGGCACGTTATGTTCAGCGGCTGTGTTTCGAATCCTCTCAGCCACAAGTCTCGCTCCCTTAGCGACAACCTTAGGCGCCCCCATGGTCTTAACATCGTACTTGAGCGCTACAGCCAGGTGAACCGGGTTAGTCACAACAACATCAGCCTTAGGAACTTCGTGCATCATCCGGTAAACGGCAATCTGCCTTTGTCTGGCTCGAATCCTAGCACGTAGCATCGGGTCTCCCTCTGTTTGCCTGAGTTCTTCGCGTAGTTCCTCCCTGGTCATCTTGAGATTATCCATAAACTCTTTACGCTGATAGAAGTAGTCTATGACTGCGATAACCCCCAGCAGAACTGCCATGCGCAGGCCCAACCTGACCATAAATGCGCCTATTTGGAACCCGACATAGGAAGGCTCCATATAAGATGTAGCAAGTAGATGAGGATATATATCGCGTAGTGTCACGTATCCATACAATCCTATAACCGCTACCTTGGCGCACGATTTTAGTAGTTCCACCAATGTACGCCCGGAAAAAAGCCTGCCAAGACCTGCAATAGGATTGATCCTGGAAAAACGAGGCATGATCGGTTCAAAAGAAAACAGAAACCCTACTTGCGCCAAGTTAATGGTAATTCCCGTAAGAACACTTGCTGCCATGACCGGCCAGATCATGCGGAAAGTCGCTATGAGAATGTCAAACGCTCCTTTCCGTACGCTTTCAGGTGAAAGATCTCCTTGTACCAGAGCCTGACTTAAGAAATCTCTCATAAACACCCCAAGCTCAGTAACTAACCGCCCTCCGACAACACTTAGAACACCGAAGGTAGCAAGAAGTATCGCTGCGTTACTGACTTCAACGCTTTTCGCTACTTGTCCGCGACGCCTGGCCTCTTCCAGTCTTCTCGGCGTAGGTGCCTCGGTACGGTTCTCCTTTGCCATACCCTACCTTGCACCCCTTAACACAAGGGCTATGTCCCGTTCAAGCCCCTGAAACGATCCTCTCAAGAGGCCGAAAAATGTTGGGATTGCCACTGCAAGAACAAGAAGACCGACAAAGATTTTCAAGGGGAATCCTACAACGAATATGTTCATTTGAGGGACAGCTCGTGCCAAAACAGCCATCATGACATCTGTAAGAAGCAGCGCAGAGGTCACCGGTGCAGCGATTCTAAAGGCCAGAGAAAACATGTTCCCGAACAGTGAGACAATTCCCATGTGGCGTGCCGCACCAAGAGTAAACTCTCCAATCGGAACTAAATGATAGCTTTCTGCGATAGCGGTCAAGAGCACATGGTGACTGTTGGTTCCCAAGAAAAGAAGTATCGCTACAATGTATTGAAGCTGCCCAATTACAGTAATTTGCCTGCCTGAAATAGGATCTACTATGTTAACCAGCCCAAATCCAATCTGCATGTCCATTAAGTGTCCTGCAAGTTGCACTGACACTGTAATGAGAGCTGCCACATATCCTATGACAATCCCTACAAGGATCTCCTTGCCTATATATAAGGCATAGCCTGTGAGGTTCTCCGGATAACCGCCAATAGGCAGAGATACGCCTGGGAATATCACCAAAGCCAAGATAAGGGATAACGCTGCTTTTACCTGTCTTGGAACATTATGACTCCCGAAAACAGGTGCAAACCCAAACATGCCTCCTATCCTTGCTAGAACCATAAGATATGTTTCAAGTTTTATCAGGGCTTGATTGGCAATACTCATGGATTTGCCTCTCTTCTCAATACTTAAAGTCATGTCACGTAGTGTGGCAAGTTAGTAAACAACTCAGATGTAAACTCCACAAGGACCCTTAACATCCATGGACCGAACAACACAAGAGCCAGTACGACTGCAAGGATCTTAGGGATAAGCGCAAGTGTCAGTTCCTGGATTTGGGTCATAGCTTGAAGTAGACTCACCAGCACCCCTGTAACCAACGCAAAGCCTAGAATCGGAGCGGAGACTTTAAGCGTAACCAAGATTGCTCTCTGGGCAATGCCTATCACAAATTCCTGGGTCACTTCAATTTACCCCCTATAAGTTTTATCTGAAGCTTCGCATAAGTGAGCCTATTACCAAGTTCCAACCGTCAACCATAATAAAAAGCAATATCTTAAACGGGAGAGATATCATAACCGGAGGCAGCATCATCATTCCCATGGACATGAGCGTGCTTGCCACAACCATGTCTATCACAAGAAACGGCACGTATATCAAAAAACCTATCTGGAAAGCGGTCTTTAGTTCGCTAATGGCGAATGCAGGCATAAGGGTTACAGCCTGAACATCCCCTGGATCCCTAGGGCGCTCGCCCCCTGAAAGAGAGATAAAGAGGGCCAAGTCCTTCTCCCTGGTCTGTCTCAACATGAAATCCCGTATAGGCGCCCACGCTAACGCCCCTGCCTCCTCCTGCGTTATCTGTCCGGCAAGGTAAGGCTTTAGGGCTTGATCATTAATGGAATTGAAAGCAGGTGACATTATGAAAAATGTCAGGAACAAAGCCAAACCGATAATTACCTGGTTAGGCGGAACATTTTGTGACCCAAGGGCGCTCCTTGCAAAGGAAAGCACTATCACGATCCTGGTAAACGAGGTAAGCATAATGAGTATAGCAGGCGCCAGAGACAAGACAGTAAGCAACGCAAGAATTTGAAGAGCTAAAGGAACATCCTCAGGATTCCTCGCCTCTCTTATGCCTACCTCTATTCTTGGGAGGGGGATAGAGAGAATGTCCCCCAAACCACTTCCGGCACCCGGCTGAGCAGCAGGTTGAGCATGTACGAAAGGAGACTGCAGAGCAAACATGAGCACAAGAGCTGCAAGCGCCGGCAACCAAAAACAGTCATAAAGTCGTGCCCTAAATCTCCTTTTGTTTCTTTCCCTCTTATCTTTCATCTTTATGGTCTTCTAACCCCCTGGACATCTGACTTTTATAGACGAACTTTTGTGTATATGCTTCGAGGAGCTCATCAAATCCGCGCCCATTGACTGCCTCGGCATCCTGTGTCTTATTCCCGACTTTCATCTCTTCCAAGCCTTTGTCAATCTCAGCGAGGAGTGTAATCTTTGCAGTCGTTGCCCCAATGACAAGAAATCTGTCTGCAGCCCTGACAATATGCACGGATTTACCCGGTCCCACTCCGAGATTGATTGTGCTTACAAGCTCCAGGATAGGCCTGCCGTATACACTTGTCTTGTTTTCTTGAATCTTCTTGAGAATGAGACAAACAAGGTAAATAAGTCCTATGACAAATGCAAGTCCGATGACGATTTTGATACTTATCATAAAAGGATTAGGCAGAGCAGGTTCCATCCCCTTACAGGTCTCCTCTCTCATTTGTTACTCACGAGGCACAAACTCAAATCCCATCTGTAAGCCTTTCTTCCGGAGAAACCATGTCAAGTATTCTTACACCGAAGTTCTCATCTATCACAACAACCTCTCCCCTTGCCACAAGCCTGCCGTTGACAAGAATATCCACCGGCTCTCCGGCCACTCTGTTTACCTCAACTACAGAACCTGCCCCGAGGTCCAGGATTTCTCGGATGGTCATTGTACATCTCCCGAGTTCTACTGATATAGGCAGAGGGACATCGAGAAGAAGATCTATATTGCTGTGGCCTTCCGGCGTCTCCTTTCCCGGCTCCCCGAAAGGTTCGAATTTTGCCCGTTTAACTGCCTTCTCCTCATTGTGCTCTTGAGTCATATCATCATGTTCATTTCCGGCAATTACTTCATCAGTCATGTTAGAGTCCCTCCTCTATCATGCACCACGCGATTTACTTGAAATGCAAAGCGCCTCCCTACAACCCCGGGTCTTGCCAGGAATTTCTTCCTTCCGCCTACGCGCACAACAAGATCCTTCCCGTATCGACTATCCAATTTGATGACATCTCCCACTTCCAAGTCCAGGAACTCTCTGACTGATATGGTAGCTCGGCCTACCTCCAGCACTACAGGGACTTCTACTGAGGCAAGACGCTTCCTCAAGGCTTCACCGGCCTCAGCGTCTTTTTCTGAATCGCTCTCCCTTCTGAACCACCTCTCAATCGCCATTCTCGGAATCAAGGGTTGCAAAAGAGGGTAGGGAAAGCATAGCCTAAGATCCCCGGAGGAATCTCCAAGAGTTATCCGTAAATCTATTCTGCCTACAGTCTCAGTCCCTGAGGTTATCTGAGCGAATTGCGGGCCTGAAGCAAGATTGCTGAGACTGAAGGTAACTTGAGCAATTTGCTCCCATGCCATGGATAACATGTCAAGAATACGGACCATCACACCGCGCAAGACGCTTTCTTCAATATCAGTAAGCTCTCTGGCTTTTACAACGCTTCGGCCCGGACCGCCCAGACATCTGTCCAGCACCGCTGAAGTCAAATCCGGACTCATCCAAGCAATACCTCTGTCACTCGGGGGCTCCATATCAAAAACCACGGTGACACTGGGGAGCTCCAGGGAAGCTAAAAACTCGTCAAAGGATTGTTGAGAGACTGAATCAAGGGATACTCTCACCGGAATCCGAAAATATGAAGACATCCACGGTGACAACGATCTGGCGAAGGTTTCATGAATCATCTCAAGCACGCGAATCTGGTCCTTTGAGAACTTATCAGGACGTCTGAAGTCATAAGGCCTAACCTGCCGCATGTCCAACGCGCCTTTACCCTCAACCGATTCATCCTCTTCTTGCTGGGAAAAAGCAGATAATAGAGCATCAATCTCTTCTTGAGACAAGATATTACCCACGGTACCGCCCCCACGTCACTGGATAGTAAACTCCGAAAAATACACAGACCTGACCCACTCTGAACTATCATCGCTGTTGCCGAGGGCTTCTCCTATCTTGACACCTACCTGAGCCCGCAGACGATCTCTTCTTGATACATCGAGCAATTCCTCAATGGATTGCGCACACAAAAGATCCAAAATTCTATCGCGAATTCTAAGCTCATTTTCAATCATTCTCGTATGAGCCTTCTTAGAACTACACTCCACGCTGACACTGATTCTTAGATATCGGGTTGCATTAGTTCCTGATACATTAACAATAAACGGCTCAAAAGAGTGAATCGGCCCTGATCGGTATGGTTTCGAATTCTCGCCGCCTTTTGCTGCTTGGCCAAGATGCTTATCATTGTAGAAAAACGCTCCGCAAATAATCAAAATCGCTAGTACAAAGATAATGGCTGTTACCAATATAGGTTTTTTTCGGAAGACGGACCCTGACTTAACCTGCCTTTGCCCGGTAGTTGCATGGAGCTCAATTGTGTCCTGTGTACCTCTATGGTTCATAGCCAAATTCATCCCCCGTTTATCAATCAACGCTCTCAGGCGAGAGCAGCTTTTCCTTGTCCTTTAGAATGACTACATCAACCCTTCGGTTAAGTCTTCTTGAAGCTTCGTTCATATTCGGCGCTTTAGGCCTGTACTCACCATATCCCATAGCACTGAATCTTTCAGCTTCAAGGTGGGTTTCTTCAATGAAGTATCTCAGTACAGTGCATGCCCTGCTCGTGGATAATTCCCAGTTTGACGGAAACCTAGGTGTTCGTATCGGCAAATCGCATGTATGGCCCTCGATCCTTATATCATTAGGTATTTTGCCTAGAATAACAGCTACCTCTCGCAGGACTTCCCGGGCCTCCGGCCTGAGTTCAGCATCGCCTACATCAAACAAGACCTTATCCATGAAGCTTACGACAAGTCCGCGCTCGGTTATTTCCAAATAGACACTGTCTGTTAGGGATCGGCTATGAATGTATTCCTGGAACGCGCCTCTCACCATTTCCATGGCACCCGGCTCACTATCGCCTTGATCATCCGATCTAGGGGAGGGAGGCCCGAGCGGTACATCCATAACATCCACGATGCCGGCACCTGACGGAAGCACGCCAAGAGCTCCTTGTAAGGAAATGACAGCCTGGCGAAACTTATAAGCGTCTATGGATGAAAGAGCGAACAGGAGTATGAAAAACGTGAGCAAGAGTTGAGTTAAATCTGCATAAGAAACCATCCACCCAGGGGCCCCGCCTTGCTCTTCCTCCTGTAATTTACGTCTCATAGAGCTGATCCTGCCTCCTCCCCGGTTAGGGTGCGCCCTCTGACATATGCCACCTTATCCCTCTCAGATGACGGGAGGTAAGACTTCAGTTTTTCCGAGACAATTCTGGGATTGTCCCCCGACTGTATGGCAAGTATGCCTTCTAATATAATTGCTTTATGGAGCATCTCTTCTTGAGACCTTACAGCCAGCTTTGCAGATAGAGGCATGAAAACCATATACGATAACACTGCCCCGTAGAACGTAGTGACTAACGCCACTGCCATGCCGGGCCCTATTTTACTGGGATCATGTAAGGTTCTGAGCATTTGAATCAGCCCGATGAGGGTCCCAATCATACCAAACGCAGGTGCGAATGTCGCCATCTGGTCAAAAAGTTTTCTGCCCATCTTGTGCCTTTCCCCGATTTCCACAATGCCGGTCTCGAGGATTTCTTTTATGATTTCCGGATCAATCCCGTCAACGACAAGTTGCAGACCTCTTTTCAAAAAATCATCATCAATTTCGTTAAGCGCATTGTCAAGGGCAAGCAATCCTTCTCTTCTGGCAAGGTCGGCAAGGGAGATCAATTGTTCGATGGTTTGGGTGTAATCTATAGTTATCTCTTTAAAGGCGATAGCCGCCACACTGAAGACATTCTTAATATCTTGCTTGCGAAAACTTACTACAGTCGCAGCCAGGGACCCACCTACTGTGATAAAAATCGATGACAGATCAAAGAAACTCCTTGCAGCCCCGCCCTTTTGTATCCCGATAATAATGAGAAGAAACCCTGATGCGATCCCTAAAACTGTCGTTAAGTCCATGTCACGCCTCCACATTTGCCTTCGTTTTCACAGGGGGCAGGAATCAGACAGGCCTGCCCCCTGTATAAGACAGGCACACTCTATGCATGGAATATTGCTTGTTTGTAATCCATAACCTTTTTAATGATGGTTTCTACGCTATCGGACACAACAACCTTCCGACCTGTAGCAAGAGTAATAACTGTGTCCGGTGTAGCTTCTATTGTCTCTATGAGATCTGCGTTTATCACCAGTTCCGAGCCATCAAATCTGTAAACCTTGATTATGTCAGATTCCACCCTTCTTATCTCTACCGCTTAAGCGTTAGCAGATCCTGAAGCATCTCATCTGCAGTGGTAATTACTCGCGAGTTAGCCTGGAAACCGCGCTGAGAGATAATCATATCCGTAAACTGTTTAGCCAGGTCCACATTGGACATTTCCAAGGCGCCGCTTATAATCTTCCCTCTGCCATGCCTTCCTGGCTCGCCGGCATTCATGGATCCGGAGTTGGGTGATACCTGGTACAGCCCGCCGCCGAGCCTCAAGAGACCTGCCGGGTTCGCGAACGTGGCAAGTTCAATTTGCCCGAGAACCTTTTGCTGTCCGTTAGAGTAGATCCCTATGATAATCCCGCTTGCGTCAATACTGAAAGTCTCCAGTGTCCCGGCTTGAAACCCGTCCTGAAAACCCATGGAAACCATGGATGTTTCAGAAAACTGGGTGATCCACGAAAAGTCAAGGGTGAAGGTTTGCGTTTCAGCGCCTCCGCCCGGGTTATACGTGATACGCTGTGGCGGGGTATCGCACTTGCCGCTGGCGGTAAAATCTAAAATCCCGGAGGCAATAGAGTTGGATGGATCGCTGTCTTCAGCAAATCTCCACTCCCATTGGTTATCGGCAAGTTTCTCAAACTCGACCGTCATCAGGTGTACTTGCCCCAGCGAATCATATATATGAAACGGCGCTGACACAGTGTTTCCCACACTGCTCGCGGAATCAATATTCCCCCTGAGACCTACATTTCGTGTAGAAGAGACCTCCATTACCTGGCCGAGGAGAATCTTGATATCTCCCAAAGGTAAGGTCCTGTCAATTACACCGGTATCAGGATTGGCTTGCCTCCCCTGGATTCTATATCCAGCTGTTGACACTAAGGTTCCGTCCGCGGAAATCCTAAAACTGCCGTTACGGGTGAAACATGTTCTCTCCCCGTCATCAAGGATAAAGAACCCTACGCCGTCAATAGCAAGATCGCTGGGAACTTCAGTGGGCTGAGTGTTGCCTTGTGTATGGTCAGTATCTATACTGTTTACCGAGATTCCAAGCCCGACCTGCATCGGGTTTATACCGCCTCTCCCCCCTTGCACAGGGGCGCTCCCTCCCCTTAAGGTCTGCACGAGAACTTCCTCAAACGTCACTCTCCCGCTTTTAAACGCTGTCGTATTAACGTTAGCTATGTTATTGCCGATTACATCCATCCAGGCTTGGTGCGCCCTGGATGCAGACACTCCGGCAAACATTGAACGCATCATTTCCGTTCACAGCCCCCTTTTCTTACGCGTCGCAAATGTCCCTTGCGACGCAGGGCCTCCTCACCATGAGGTCCAGCCCATTTTTTGTTATCTTCTGTCTTCAGACAATCACTGCGCTGTCAATGTTAGTGAACACATTCTCTTTCATCCGCTCTTCATCAACAGCAGTTATAACAGTCCTGTTCTTGATACTCACGATAAAAGCAAGCTTATCCATGAGAATCAACGACTCTCTGGCCCCTTTTGCTTCAGCGCGATCGACTGCGTCGTTCAGTTTAGCCATCTCCTCCTGAGAGAGGGAAATGTTCCGCATCCTCATACGCATTTCCGCGTGACCGGAGAATCTTATTTCCCCTTTGTCAATCTCCCTACGCAAGACTTCGCTGAAGTCTTTGCCTTCAATTACCCTTGGTGCCGGGGCGGATTCCCTCCCCACAGGTCTCGCCGGCTTTACCGGGCCGACCGGCGGCTTTTGGAAAACTATCCCGTCAACCACAACGACCAACCCCTTTGTATCTACGAGATCTTTGATACGTTTGTGAACAGGACTTTTTGGCCATCAACTGTTAGATACACATAATCACCGTAAAACTCTACACTCGCGACTTTCCCTACAACTTCTTCACCGTCACTGTTTACAGCTGTCACTGTTCTACTTATTAAGGATGTAGCCTGAGCAGCATTTTGCGCCTTTGCCAACTCCTCAACCTTGCTCCCAAGGTTTTGCATCTGCTCAAGGGAGGAAAACTGCGCCAGTTGGGCTATCATTTCTCGGTCGTTTACAGGATTCAAAGCATCCTGATAGCGTAATTCAGTGATTAATAGCTTCAGAAAGTCCTCTTTCCCCAGATTCATCCTGTCTTTCATTGAATCCGTCTGTCGATTCTGCACTCCCGTTGAGGCAGTAGTCCCAGAGACATTCATGCTCATTCCCCCTTCTCACACTTTACCTCTTCATTCCGATTACGGCTCATTCATGCAATGTAATCCAGATAAGCTCTCACACCACAGGCTCCGGGAAGAGATGTAGAATCCTCTCCGCTGACAGGGCTCGTCACCGCTCCTGCTTGCTCAAAATGGTCATGATGACCCTGATCGTTTAACTCCGAAAACCATGAACGGCCGTTACCGCCCAATCCGGTTCCTCCTGAACCCTGACCGGAATTCCATGAAACGGTGATAGAGTCAAAGGAAAACCCTTTTTCAGAAAGAGCTGTTTTCAGATCCGCCAAGCCTGACTCGATAAGCGCCTTTGTGGCCGCGCTTTCTGCTCTGATTTCCGCCACAACTCTACCTGCTTCTGATGAAACCTTCAGATGAACCCTGCCAAGAATGTCCGGCTTCAGTTCAATAACCATTTGGGCGTGTCCTTTCCCAAGCCAGAGCTCCGCTTTATCGACTATCTGGTTAGTTATGCTGCTTCTTAACGCTCTTTCGGCATGCTGCAGATACCTTTCGCCGAGATTTGAAACTCCGTCCTTTGATACAACTCCCTCATAAACCCGGTGGGATGCCCCGGCTATAGGACTCGGATGAGACTTATCAATGTCCCTCATATAGCCTGATTTTTTGTCTCCTGTCAGCTTATGCCTGTCACCTAAGACTTCCGCAATCTCTCTTCTTGCCTCCGGGATCCTTTTTTCGCCACCTGAAACCTCTCGAGCTTCCTTGGAAATTGCATAATTTTCGACGAGATATTGGCTGCCTTTTGATATTACTGACATATCTTCCGACAATAGAAGCTCATTCCCGTTGTCCGCCAAATGGGTTTCTCCGAGCTCCTTTGGTTTGCTGAAACTCCTATTGCCAAGCTTATCCGGTTTGCCGAAACTCTTTATCCCTTGATATTGCGCATCGTCTGTATTCAGGAAGAGGGCTGCTGTTACTTCTTGTTCTATCTTGTCATATGCTCCATGATAACTGCTGTCATAAAAGAGAAGACTTTCAGTGTCCCCCATACCATACGTGACAAGATCACTTTCCTCATATTGGATAGAATTGGTCTTGTCATGACTGTTTGGCTCATCAAAGGATGTCGAAAACATCGAAGCAACTCTTTTGGTTTTCGACTCAGTATACAAACCGTGCAGTTCAGCAGACAGCTCTATTGGCGCGGCCGTAGCCGATTCTGTGGGCAGCCCGGCAGGGAGATCAAAGGTTACGTCTTTTTCAATCAGTACTCGGTTCCCTCCGACTGTCTCGTATCGAGCAGCGCTGTCGGCTTCAGGCAACTCGAGGCTCATGTGTCTTCTGTCAAGGCTTTCCCTCTCATTATTTGCTTCATCTTGCTGAACCGGATCCACCTGGGGTAACCCTTCCGGTATCACAAGAGTTTCCAAGGGATGCTCAGGGGACACCCCTTGACACCAAGTCCCCCATGTAGGCTGAGAAACCTCGAAAGCACAGTCATTTATGTATTGCCTTCCTGAGACTTCTGCTTCCATAGCTTCAACTGATGAAGAATCCCGAAACGTCTCGCTTCTGCATACTGCTTGAGCAGCAGATAAAAACATGGCTAATACGTCTTTTTCATTTTCCTTGCCTTCTATTTCTCCCCTGTTTCCCTCATGTTCCGAATCGTTCTCTTCATTTTCAATGGATATCTCGCAGCATTCTTTTGGTTCTCTCTCATGGGATGAGGAAAAACAAGGCCTAACCACGCTCCCTTCATTACCGGAGGGAACGGATGTGGAATCAGAAGCCAGCCTGGAACTGAGTTCAAAATAGAATTCACCTAAACAAACAACTTCCTTATTTTGCGCCTTTTGAGGCATGCCCGACATTTCACACTTGGGTCCCGCTATTGCCATGGGGTTGCTCAGCTCAACCCAAGATGCTCCTTTCATTTGTTTTATCACCTCCTTCCTTCATGTACTGCACCAGACCTACTTCATCAAGGAATCTTTGCTCGATTCGGGCCTGTTCATGCAAATGTTTGGCATAAGCCCGATCCCGTAGATTTTCCACTGCTTTTCTATCTCGCCTGGCAGCGATTACCGCCTGTCTCTCCAGAGCCTCCTTGCGCTTAAGGTTATCAATGACAGCCTTCTGGGCCTTAATACAGTCATCAATCAGTTGCAGACGGTAGTAGCAATGGGAAACGCGAGGAATATCCAAGATTCCTTGAAGACTGTACTCCCTCAGCTCATTCAGAACATTATCCTTGGAACCCTTCAGCCTTTCAAGAATTGCTCGCTCCCTCTCAACATCACGCCGAATAGCAGCTAACTTTTGCCGTTTAACCTCCTCTGTCTGCTGCCTTATTCTTAGCAGCCGTTCCAAACGAAACTTAAACTTCTTCATAGGTCATCCTAAGCTTCTCCATGCTGTTGTTGTGAGTCTTGAAATAAGGCTTTAAGGCTCTCAATTGTACCGAAGTAATCAGCTGTTTCGTTAATTCCTTGCCTAAGGAACCGCTCGATGTCATCCATCATTGACCTGGCCCAATCTATCTTTGGATTGCTGCCTGGCACATATGCTCCTATGTTAATCAGATCCAGAGCCTCCCTATAAATGCTCAAGGCTTCTCTGAGCTTAGACGCAGCAAGCAGATGGTCTTCATCCACCACATCTATCATCACCCGGCTTATGCTGGATAGAACATCCACGGCAGGATAATGGTTTGCCATAGCGAGTTCCCGAGATAGCACAATGTGGCCGTCTAAAATACTTCGAGAAGCGTCGCTTATAGGTTCGTTCATGTCGTCAGCTTCCACCAAGACTGTATAAAGTCCGGTAATACTTCCTGACCCGGTATTCCCGGCACGCTCAAGGAGCTTAGGCATGGAGGAAAACACTGACGGCGGATACCCGCGAGTAGTAGGGGGTTCTCCGATAGCAAGTCCGATTTCCCGCTGAGCCATGGCAAAACGTGTAAGCGAATCCATCATCAGCAAGACATCACACCCGGCATCCCTAAAATACTCTGCAATAGTCGTCGCAAGGTAAGCGCCACGCAACCGGATAATTGCTGCCTGATCCGAGGTAGCTACTACAACTACTGACCTTTTTAGGCCATCAGGCCCCAAATCTTTCTCCACAAACTCTCTGACCTCACGGCCGCGCTCACCGATTAGCGCAATAACATTAACATCTGCATTGGTGTTTCTGGCGAACATGCCCAGAAGCGTGCTCTTGCCGACCCCGCTCCCTGAAAAAATGCCCAGCCTTTGGCCTTTGCCACACGTTGCTAAAGCATCCACTGATCTTACACCCAGCGCCAAGTGTTCGGTAATCCTCGTACGCTCCAATGGGCCGGGGGGAGCGTTAAAGAGCGGATAACGCTCTCTGCAAGAGAGAGGCTCACCGCTGTCAAGAGGCCTTCCCAGGCCGTCAATTACTCTGCCCAGAAGCTCCTCCCCTATAAGCGCTACCGGTACTCTTCCGGCGCTTACTACTTCACTTCCCGGCTCGATGCCACTCATATCGTCAAGGGCCATAAGCAGAGTCTTGCCTTCGTGAAAACCCACGACTTCCGCCTCAATCGGTGACACGTGATTCGCCGTATATATGTAACATACTTCACCGATGTGGGCAGGTGGCCCAATGGACTCAATGACAAGGCCTACGACTTTGACAACGCGGCCGCTGATGCGAAACGGTTGACATGCTGTGAGCGCATCGAAGAATCTGGAAATATCTGTGCGCCCGGTTCCTTCAATATCCAGGCATAGAGCTTTCTTTGCCTTACTGGATGCCTGTATCGCCAAAGAAAGCCCTCCCTATCTCCTTTAATTGTGAGTCTATCCTCGCATCTACAGTACCGAAGCCGGTCTCAACAATACATCCTCCCTGATCGACTCTGGGATCTTCAAGAATTTCAAAATCCGAGATATTATCCAAGGCCTGGAGAAGCAGGCCTTTATGATCCCGTATTCTGTCGATGTCCCGTGCATTTACTTTGAGCTTGACTGAATTACCGCCTTTGACCGCCTTAAGGGATTCGTAGACTATCCGCTCTACTGCTGATTCATCTGCTTGAATCTCGCGCCTTAAAATCTTGCCTGCAATCGCCAAGGCAAGCTTTCCTATGCTCTCTTCAGCAGATGTGATAATCCTCTCTTGAGATAAAGCGATGGCTTGTCCCAGATCCTTAAGGTAGTCAAGTAATGCCTCCGCCTCTTCCAACGCCTTAGCCTCGCCCGCAGACTGCCCATTCTGAAATCCCTCAGCGTATGCTTTTTCGTAGATTTCCCGGCTTTTCTTTTCCGCCTCGGATAGCATGGCCTCAGCTTGCAACATATCTTCTTTCAACTTAGCTTGTTGTCGGAGAACAGACTCTTCCAACTCTTCCATTGAAGAATATCCTAATTTGCCGGGCAAAGCATGCTTTAGATCCCGGGCCTTGAAGCTGTGACAATCCTGATCAGGCAGGCTAAGAAGGGCTGTATCAAGGCTCAAATCCTTAACAAGATAAGGGTTTTCCCGTACTTGATCCGCCTTGATAATCTTAGACAAGGATCTCGTCCTCCTTTCCCCGGGAAATTACGATCTCCCCGGCATCATCCAATCTGCGTATGATATTGACGATCCGTTGCTGCGCATCTTCAACTATCCTCAATCTTACAGGCCCCATGAATTCTATATCCTCTTTGAGCATCTCTGCAGCACGATCCGACATATTACTTATGATTCGTTTCATTACTGCTTCACTTGCAGCTTTTAGGGCAAGGGCAAGATCTTTCATATCAACTTCCTTAAGAACAGTCTGGATTGACCTGTCATCCAAGAGCACAATATCTTCAAATACGAACATAAGTTTTTTCACTTCTTCCGCAAGGACAGGATCCTGCTCTTCAAGGTCTTCCAGAATAGTCTTCTCAGTTGCACGGTCCGCCCGATTCAGGATATCTACGAGGGCCCCGATACCTCCTGCTGCAGTATAATCTTGTCCCCCAATAGAAAGGAGCCTGTCTTTAAGCACTTTCTCGACTTCCTGCACAACCTCAGGCGAGGTTCTGTCCATCTCAGCAAGCCTCTTTGCGACCTCAGTCTGAACTTCCTTAGGCAAAAGCGATAAAACCGATGCTGCCTGATCCGTATGCAAGTGGGCAAGGACAAGGGCTATGGTCTGCGGATGCTCGTTCTCGATAAAGCTGGTGAGTTGAGATGCGTCTATTTCCCTTGCAAAACTAAATGGTTGTTCTTGAAGGGAAGCAGCTATTTTCTCAACTATCTCTATTGCGCGTGGACGGCCCAACGCGCGTTCCAATACTTGCTGGACATAACTTAGGTCGCCGGATATATATTTTTGTGACTCGCAAGAATCATAAAACTCGTCAAGCACTTGCTCCTTAAGATCCGGAGGCACCCTACCCAGATTTGCAATCTCCATAGTAAGCTGCTCTATTTTCCGTTCGTCGAGGTGCTGAAAGATTTCAGATGCAACCCGAGCGCCTAAGGCAACAACAGTTATAGCAGCTTTTTCCTTTCCGCTCAGTTCTGAATAAGTCTTCACTGATGAAATCATCCTCTGTTTTCACTAAGCCATGTGCTGATTATCCTTGCCGCCACTTCAGGGTTGACAGGAGGACGCTCCGACGCAGCCTTCTCAGCAGGTTTCGTCTTATCTTCGCCTTCTTCAGCAGCTGCCAAGGCTGACATAGCTTGCTTCAATGCATATGCAGCTTGCTCATCTGCGACGCGAGTCCGCCTTGAAGATAAAATGACGAGCACAATCACTAGCACAAATAAAGCGAGCACTGCAGGTATTATGTATTTAAGATTCTTCCTAACCGTCTCAGCAAGACGCTTGGGTTCCTCAGGCTCGTCCATTATGGGAGTTAACTTATCTTCCTCTTCTTTCTCCTCATCAACTGCAAACTCCATGGCTTCGACGATAATCGAGTCTCCTCGATCAAGGTTTATCCCTACCGCAGCTCCGATAGAGCGCCTGATTGCCTCGAGCCGGTCTTCGGCGACCGGGGCAGCCACAATGGCTGCGACGGATAATCCTGTTACAACACCGGGGGCCTTGACTGTGTGCTCCACAGTCCTTGAGATTTCATATTTGGCCACCTCTTCAGTTCGCTCTTCAGAAGACATTCCCGATCCGGAGCTGTCATCCAGACGATATCCCAGAATTACCCCTTCTTCACCCACACTGCTTGAAGTCCCTATGTCAACATTTGAGCGCGTTCCGGGTATACCACCCGGTGATACGGAAGGCGTACTGGTCTTCACATCACGTATACGTGCCTCTTCACGGATAACTCCATAGCCTGAAGGCAGCGGTTGAAACGTCTCGGTATTCTGTTCCTTATGGTCGAAATCAATATCCGCATTGACCCGTACCACAACTTTTCGTGGCCCGAAAACCTGAGTCAACATGCTTTCAATGCTTTTCTCCAGGTCCTTTTCATAAAGTCTCTTGGCTTCCAGTTGGCTCAAGGTAAGGAGCGTCATGGAACCTGTTTGGGAATGGTCATCTCCTGAAAAGAGCGTATTGCCATCAACATCCACTATGGTGATATTATCTACGCTGAGTCCTTCAACGCTTGAAGCGACAAGCCTCACGATCCCCTCAACCTGGCCCCTTGTGAGAACAGAGCCTTTTTTTAGCTTCACAAGGACAGATGCGCTAGGTGGTTTCTCTTTGTCCGTATATAGCTCAGGCTCTGGAATGGCTATATGCACCCTTGCAGCTTCAATTTCATTCAGTTGCAGTATAGTACGGGTCAATTCCCCCTGGAGCGCCCTCCGGTAGTTCATTTTTTGAGTAAAATCCGTAAGGCCGAAAGTCGTTTTATCGAAGATTTCAAACCCGACTGTGCTGTCCCTTGGTAGACCCTCACGAGCCAAGTTCATCCTTGCTTCATATAGGTTTTGAGACGAAACCAAGATTGCCGTTCCGCCTTTAGAAAGCTCATAAGGGATACGCATTTCTTTAAGGCTTGCCGCGATGTCCGCAGCGTCAGTCATAGACAGATCCGAATAGAGAAGCACCATATTATCCCTTCGCGGCCTGACTAAGAAAAAAACCATAATAGAAATGCCTACTATTGCCACCATGACTAATGTTATTATCTGCCGGCGGCTTAATCGATCCCATAATGATCGTCTTTGTCCAGTGATATCCTTTTCGGAAGAGGCCATAGCTTACACCTGCATTCTCATGATCTCCTGGTATGCTTCGAGCATCTTATTTCTGATTTGAAGAGTGAGTTGAAGGGCTAAGTTTACTTCTTCAACCGCGATCATTACCTGATGTAGGTCTTGTGTTTCGCCTATAGCCAGCTTCGTCATGAGCTCATCTGCATTTCTCTGCAAGTCACTTACAGTGTCAATAGCTTCATAGAGCATTTCCTTAAATTCTTCCACTGTCCTTTGGGCCCCTGCTTGTGGTCTTGATGCCTGCGACGCGCCTATTCCGCTTATTTGGTTTTTCACGGTAGGAATATCAAGGGGGAATCGTGTAACCATGTGTTATCACCACAACTCCTTTATTGCCTTTCCCAAAGCCTCTTTTGGGCTTCCGTTCATCTTTCAGTGCCAATTAGACTCTGCCAATATCCAGCGCCCGCATGGCCATGGTCTTTGCAGCATTTATTGCAGTAACGCAAGCCTCATATGCTCTTGTAGCTGAAATCATATCCACCATTTCCCTCACAGGATCAATATTCGGCAAAGCGACATAACCTTCTGCGTCAGCATCAGGGTGGCCAGGATCGTAGACAAGACGCGGAGGCAACGCATCCTCTACTATTGCAACTACCGCCACTCCACCACCTTGATGCAGGTTGTCCCCTCTTTTTGCCTGCCCTGTGTCTTTTTCAGCTGAAACAGGCGCAAATACCGCAAACTGCCTGCGATATGGTGTGCCGTCAGGTGTACGCGTAGTATCTATGTTTGCAATGTTATTCGCAATAACACTCATTCTTAGGTTTTGCGCGGTAAGCCCGCTGGCGCTGATTCGAAGCGATGACAATACACTCATTCATTACCGCCTCCCTTCAGTTATTACACTTCTGAGCAGGGAGAACCTCTCAGAAATTAATCTGGACATAGCAGCATAAAGGACTGTGGTTTCAGCTATTTTCTGAGTTTCCATATGAATATCCACGCTGTTTCCATCGGATCTGGTTTTGCCTGTACACTCGTAAATTACCTGTTTCGCCGATTCCGGTTTCCCCCGGGCTATCGCTGAACTCAGCTCTTCTTCGAAACACACATCCTTTGCTTTGAAACCGGGTGTATCAACGTTTGCAATGTTATCAGCGATTATACAGTGTCGTAGGGACAACCCGTCCATCGCTTTAGATAATGTGGTCGTTATATCGTCTCGCACGAACACTCTCATATCTGGATCCTCCGCTTTATTGTCAGTATAAGAAGGTTTTTGTAGACACATGCCCATGTATTCATATTGCAAATCTAATGCCAACTGATATTCAGCTTGAATGTGATGAAATACAGCATATAGCAGCAGCGTTGATGAAATAGGCAGATCATGCAGGCAGAGTGCGGATTCATGCAGTGAGAAGTTTTTTCCCATATAACAGGCACTTCTTTCACTAAACTCGACGCCATCCGGCATTATCAGGGCTTTCTCGGCAAATTGATAGGGTTTCTTTATTACAATAAAATGAAATACCTGATAATATTCCCACCTAAGCTAAAAGAACTCTTTCATGCAACATGACTTCTGCGAGATACTATCTACAGGGGTGGAGATATGAGTCGGAGAAACCGCAGCATCGTTTCGGATGAAGTAAAGTATGAAATCGCAAAAGAACTAGGATTCTCTGACAAAATCGATGTTGAAAACGGGCTGTATGACTACGGCAACATCACCACTCGAGAAGCCGGTCTGATAGTCCGTGGGCTAATTCAAAAGGCCGAGGAACTCATGTCCGGCCAGCTCAGGAAGTAAAACCGGCAGGTGAAATCCGGTACGTTAAGCAAGATCAACAACACCAAAAAGAAGGGGCTTCGGCCCCTTCCAATGTTAGCAAATACATACACGAATATTATATGTTAGTATTTATCCACAAAATAACGGAAGTCAATTTACTATCGGTTTGGCAATTAGAGAATCCGCAAGTCAGCAGTTAAATTCATTCATAGCTCTATCAATTCCGTGCTCTATCCAGACAGACACAGCATCCGCAGCCCTCAACAAGGCCTCTTGAATGATGAGAGTCTCGTCCTTCTGAAACGCATCAAGCACGTGAGTAGCTATGTCAACAGCAGGATTGGGCATCCCGATACCAATACGAATTCTGGGAATTTCTTCCGTTTTTAAAGCTCTGATAACGGATTTCAGCCCGTTATGTCCGCCATCGCTTCCCTTGGCGCGAATCCTCAGCCTGCCTTGCTCAAGCGCTATATCATCCAAGACAACCAGTACATCACTGAAATCCAAGTTGTGCCAAGTCGTCATAGCACTGACGGCAAGACCACTGCGATTCATGTATGTCAGGGGTTTGGCAAGAACAACATCTCTCTTGGCTATCTTTCCATATCCCATGAGAGATGAAAATCTATATTCGCTAAGGCGAATCCCATGCCGAACAGATAAGATATCCACCACTCTAAACCCGACGTTGTGTCTGGAACACTCATATTGACTGCCGGGATTCCCCAAGCCGACTACAAGCTTCACACCTTTATTCAATCCCCTGCTACTCTGTTGCATGTCCTCCGGTCGCATCATGATCCTCAGCTGCTTCTTCAAGCGCTGATTCAATGCCCTCCGCTTCGGCTTCCTCTTCCTCTTCAACATGCAGCTCAGGAGCAGCAACTAGCACAATTACTTCATCTTCAGGGGTATTAATCTGAACATCCCCTGTTAACTCAAGATCGCTGACTTTGATAGAATCGCCAATTTCCATTTTGGAAACATTTACTTGTACCCGTTCAGGAATGTCCATAGGGAGCGCGTGCACTTCCAGCTCCCATACCATATGCTGAATAATGCCTCCGTCGTTTACCCTGTTCTCTTCACCTACAAGCACTATCGGCACTTTTGTGGTAATAGCTTCATTCAAGGATATGGCTTGGAAATCCACGTGAATCACATCACCGCGGACGACATCAGACTGCACTTCCTTAAGAATTGTAGTCTTTTCAACCTTACTCGGACCTTTCGTATCTGAATCCTTAGATAAAACCAATTTAATCAGAGTTCCTCCACCAAGACCGGCTTGCATGGCTTTTTCAAATTCGCGCTCATCTATGGAGATAATTGTCGTCTCTTCACCTTTCCCGTAGACGACAGCAGGCACCCTGCCCTTTGCCCGCATTCTTCCGGCAGCGCCTTTGCCCGTCTGCTGCCTCAACTCTCCGTTTATTACCACCTGTCTCACTTCACGTCAACTCCTTCTTGCGACGCCGACTACCCAAATAACGTAGAAACCGGGAGGTCCTGGTAAATACGTTTGATCGCCTCTGCCAAAAGAGGCGCCACTGACAGGACTTCCGTTCTCTCAGGACGTCTGTCTTCAGTCATCGGTATAGTATTCGTAACAATTATCTTCTTCAGAATAGAAGATGACAAAAGCTCTTTTGCTTGCCCGGATAGGAGGGCATGGGTGCACGCTGCATATACCTGATTCGCTCCTGCATTATGGAGCGCCTCTGCTGCTTGAACAATCGTGCCACCGGTATCAATTATATCATCGATCAGTATAACAGTCTTACCTTTTACATCTCCGATAATATTCATAACTTCTGAAATATTGGGCGCAGGACGTCTTTTGTCAATTACTACAAGACCGACGCCCAGTTTCTCCGCCATTGCCCGCGCTCTTACTGTTCCGCCTATGTCGGGGGACGCGATAACGCAATTGGAAAGCCCGGAATCTCTTACGTATTTTACTAAGATAGGCATGCCAAGCAAAGGGTCAACAGGAATATCGAAGAAGCCTTGAACCTGTCCTGCATGGAGGTCTATTGTGAGTATCCTGTCACACCCTGCGGTAACAATGAGGTTTGCGACTAATTTGGCGGTTATCGGATCTCTGGCTTTAGCCTTCCTGTCCTGTCTTGCATAGCCATAGTACGGGATCACTGCAGTTACTGTCTTTGCAGATGCCCTGCGCATGGCGTCAATAATGATCAAGAGTTCCATGAGATTCTCATTCACCGGCGGGCAGGTAGGCTGTACCACAAAACAATCTACGCCCCGAACCGTCTCGTCTATACCTACTCGTATCTCGCCATCCTTAAACCTGTCCACCCTCATGGCAGAAACCCCTATGCCAAGATAAGAAGCAATCTCGAAAGCAAGCTCAGGATGAGCCAGTCCCGTGAATAATTTCAACCTCTTGTAGGACGGCAATATCAAGTGCGCCCCGCCATTATTATTCATTGTGCAAGCCTCCCCTATATGTCGCGGGTCCTGTCTTCAGTCTTCGATAGAACCCGATTTCTTCCTCTCTTCGAGTCGCCTCGCAGCCCAGCCTTGGATGTTTCTCTGCTGCCCACGACCTATACCAAGCGCTCCTTCAGGTACATCTTGTGTTATTGTGGAGCCTGCTGCAACATAAGCCCCCTTGCCAAGTTTCACAGGCGCCACAAGGTTAGCGTTACTGCCCACAAACGCTTCATCTGAAATAATTGTGGGATATTTGTGAAAACCGTCGTAATTGCAGGTTATAGCTCCTGCTCCTATGTTAACCCCTTCGCCAACTGTCGCGTCACCAAGATAACTTTGGTGAGGAACTTTGCTGCCTTTTCCCACAGTCGACTTTTTTATCTCAACAAAAGTTCCAATTTTAGCGCGTTCAGCCAGGACGGTCCCTGATCGAAGATACGCATAAGGACCTACGGATACATCTTTTCCTACTTCAGCCTCAATCACAACAGCATTGCTTATAGTAGCCCCGGAAGACACCTTTGAGTCAACAATGCGAGCAAAAGGCCCAATTGTGCAATCCTCACCGATAACTGTCTTGCCCTGGATTACGGAAAACGGTAGGATCGTCGTATCTTGTCTGATAACGACGTCAAAATCCACAAACGTGGTTTCCGGATCCACCATAGTGACACCTGAAAGCATCAGACGCTCCCGTATCCTGTCCCTGTAGATCCTCTCCGCCTCAGCCAGTTGGCATCTGGTGTTAATGCCTTGTGCGGCCAGAGGGTCTTCCGAAACTACGGCTTCCACGCGAAAGCCCTCTTGTATCATTACTTCGATTACATCTGTCAAATAGTATTCTCCCTGAACGTTATCAGGAGTAATACGCGAGAGGGCATCAAATAAGACTCGTTTTTCAAAACAGTAGACTGAGCTGTTGACCTCGCATATCAAGGCTTCCTCAGGCGAACAATCCTTGTCTTCGACAATCCGGCGTATCTGTCCTGAAGCCTCACGTACAACTCGTCCATAGCCATATGGATTTTCAAGAATTGATGACAGAATAGTGGCTGAAGCCTTCGTTTCCTGATGGTGATTGACAAGGGAACGCAAATCAGCCTCGCTCAGGTAAGCGGCGTCTCCCGCAGCCACCACAACCGGGCCTTCATATCCGGAAAGGGCGTCTTCAGCCTGCATGACAGCATGGCCCGTTCCCTTTTGCTCAGATTGAAGGATGCATACCGCCCTATCGCCGACAACTTCCTCGACAAGTTCCGCTAAGTGGCCTACTACAACAAAGGAGCCTTCTGCCCCGGCAGCCTCCAAAGCGTCAAGTACCAAAGTAATCATGGGTTTCCCACAGATTTCATGGACAGCTTTGGGAAGCTTCGATCGCATTCTGGTTCCTAGGCCGGCAGCGAGAACAATAGCTTGAAATCCTCGCATAATTTGCAACTCCCCACAACAACATACCCGCTCCCGCTTGTGTTTTAGCAGTTAGGAGCAGGTTTTTGGCATACCATATATACATTCAACATAAGATTACAAGTTTCCTCTATTATCCCAACGAAGAAAAGCAGCAGGGAGGAGCTTATTATGTACTCCTCCCTCTCCCATCTAAAAACAACGCTAATATAATTATATAATATCACTCAATTCAACATATCGGAACCATGAATTCATTCCTTATTCACCTTGGAGCAAAACCTCAAAAAACCTTGCATTACCTACCCTATTCCCCGGCACGTACATAATACTCCTTGCTCTCATCGTTTACCTTTGAAGCAATGATGTGCTCACCTTTCAACTGGAAAAGCAGATGATCATGGGGTTTAAGTCCAAGCTGACTACGAACTTCATCCGGTATTACTATGGCCCCGTCGCAATGAACGCTGGTTAATCCAGAGAATCCGCCTTTCCGTTCCACCCGCTTCCCCTCCTTTCCAGCCATGAAAGAATATGATATTTCTATTTTATACCAATATGAGCCTGTATTCAAGCCTTTTCAGTAATATAATTCATTTAATGGATAATAATGGGCCAATGCATCTGTTTGCTTGTAATATCGGCTTATATCTCAGCTATTAGCTCTAATGCCTCTTTGTCATTCAAATAACCGGAGTCCGAGTGCATCATAAACTTCGTCTGTAACGACACCGGTGACTCGTATAGAATGGGCTTCTTGAAACCTTTTCACAGCATCAATTGTGGCTTCCCCGTACATTCCGTTTTCTACTCCGGGGTTAAATCCAAGCATCTTAAGGCGTTTCTGTACAGCCAACACATCCGGCCCACGTTCTCCCGGACCAAGCTCACGTCTGGGATTACGCAAAGGCCCGAAGGGATTGCCTATTATGACCACTTGAGTGCCGACTGGGATCCAATCATAAATGAGTTCAACATCATGATTAAACAATCTGATGCATCCCCCGCTAACCAGATCGCCAATCTGCCAAGGCTTATTTGTGCCATGGATGCCGTACTTTCCCCACGGCATATTGAGTCCTAACCACCTCGTGCCAAACCCACCGCTCCATACCCCTTTAGAAACCACCTGCCACTGGCCGGGAGGAGACGGCGAGGAAGGCTTACCCACTGCTACAGGAAAACTCCGGTAAGCCTTTCCATCTATGCAAACTGTAAGAGTCCTGTCCACTGTGTCCACTACGATATCTATACGTCCCGACGGCATTTCGACCTCACGCCGGCCGGACGGTTTCCCGACTTCCGCCTGCTCAGATAATTTTCCATCTTCAAACTGAAGCGCGGTGAGTTTCAACATCTCGGGAATTAAAATCTCGTCAGGTTCGCAGTCGCATGAGTATTCCTTTACCGAGTCTTGCTCATCATTTCCGGGTGCCATGTCAAAGCCTAATTCCTCTTCTTTGATCCCGTGTTGCCATCGCCACATAGCGGTTAAGCCCAAAAAAACAATGGTAATAATGAGCAGTGCGTAGATTCGGCGCACCTAAACCACCCCCTGAACACGTAGGGCAGTAAGAACTCATCTTTTGTAGTTAAGCTTAGTATTCCACGGAAAGATTTAGGCCTGTCAATCCACAAAGAAAACACCGAGCAATTAAAGATCACACTTCAGGATCACGACGACAGTAGTCGGATAGGTTCTTGACGTGGTCCTGAGCCTTTGCTATACTCGTAGATGCTACAACATGTCAACCGTTTTTTATAAAATAAATATTGGGGCGTAGCCAAGCGGTAAGGCACGGGACTTTGGATCCTGCATGCGGAGGTTCGAATCCTCCCGCCCCAGCCAGTTTTCATCAGGCTCGCCCCTTGGCAGCCTTTTTTGTTTCTTTGCTTCCTACCGCGCTTTCCTGTCTGCAATTCCGCTTAATATGTCCAATAGTCTTTCGCGGGTATTAAGGGCAGGCTCTTCCAGAACCATATCGAGGAGTTCCTCAAGGATTCGGCCTACTTCCGGGCCTTCGGGTATACTCAAGGCTTCCATGACATCAAAACCGTCCACGACAAGATCCTTTACCGTAAACACAGGGCCCTGTTTCAACACATCTTCGACCCTTCCAAGAAAGGCCTGCATATTCCTGCCGGGACTGGGATCGAAGCCCAGTGACACCCTATCTGCCTGCCGTACTTTAGCAAGATTGTAAATGGTCTCAATGCCCAACGAATTCACCAATCGCCGGATTCCTTTGTCGGAAGTGGCAGGCTCATAAGTGAACATATGCCACTTGATTAGGGTTGTGACTTTATCAATCAGAGCCGCTGGATATTTCAGCCTGTTAAGGGCAGAGCGTGCAAGTTCAGCGCCGACGCTTTCATGGTTAAAAAAACGGAGCCTACCGGTATCGTCAGGCGCCATAGTCAAAGGTTTTCCTATATCATGGAGCAGAGCAGCAAGGCGCAGCTCAATCCTGGGTTCTATGTTTTCACAAGCCTTAATGCTGTGCTGAAGAAGAGTGTCAGGGCTTTCATGATATGCAGGGACACCTCTGCAATCTGAAAGCTCAGGAAGGATATGATCCAGAAGATGAGTTTCGTAGGCGTACTCCATGGCTTTGCCCGGCTCGGGCGATAAGAGCATTCTGGACAACTCATCTTGGATGCGCTCCGGCGATACCCTTCCGATGGCAGAATGAAGCTTTGCTATTCCGCCGAGAGTCTCAGGAGATATCGTAAATCCAAGTTCAACTGCTAATCGAATTGCCCGGAGCATCCTAAGAGAGTCTTCATTGAAACGCTCATCAGGATCTCCTACTGCCCGTATAACCATTTCTTCAAGGTCTTTCATGCCTCCGAAACAGTCAGTAACAGTTTGTTGCCGGATGTCGTACGCTAAAGCGTTAATTGTGAAATCCCGACGTGCCACATCGTCCCTGAGGTTATCGGAAAAGACGACTATGTCCGGCCTGCGCCCATCAGAATACCGGCCTTCACGGCGAAATGTCGTTACTTCTACCCCTTGATTCCCGGAGAGGACAGTCAATGTCCCGAAGCGTTCACCTGTAGGGATTGCTGTATCACCAAACAGTTTCTTCACTTCCTCAGGTGTGGCGGAAGAGGATATGTCCCAGTCAGTCGGTTTCCTCCCAATCAAATAATCCCGCACAGCGCCCCCGACCACATAGGCCTGATAGCCGTTATCTGCCAGCCTTCCGGCGATTTCAGAGACGTATTGCGGGACGTCTATCTTTATATGCAACACCTGCGGCTCAGGATAATCCATGGTTAAAATCCCCTTGAGCAATAACAGCATATCCGGAAGAAGTATAGTCAAAAACCTGAAAATACGTCAACACTCAGGCGACCCCTGAGACAGGTAATATTTTCACAGTCCATTCACAGGCTGCCCGGGCAACTAGCGAGCCGGCCCCCGGCCGCAGGGTGGTTTCAACCTCTTAACAGACAGTCGTTTCAGTGAACATGAGTCTCGAAATCTGCGGTCTGCTTCTCAAACTCCGCAAGCACCATAGCCTGAATTTCGTCACGGGCTTCGGCTGTAATCGGATGAGCGATGTCTCTGTAACCTCCGGTCCCCAGTTTGCGACTGGGCATTGAAACAAATAATCCTGAAGCGCCTTCCACTATTCTCAGTTCCTTTACCACGAAGGAGTCATCAAAGGTTATAGAAGCTATAGCTCGCGTTTTTCCGTCACTTTTCACAGGTCTGATCCTTACCTCAGTAATATTCATGTCATACGCCACCACCTTCTATAAGAAATAGAAAAGCGGGTTGCGTAGATGGTATTCCATATAAATACATAAATTCCTTCTTATGTAATAATGAAATTACTAATGTAAGTCAAAAGGATTGTTACTCTTCAGGCACACCTGTTCTCTTTAAGATCGCTTGCGCAAGTTCAAGATCTCTTGGTTTATCAACGTCAAACGCTATTTCCGCATAATCCGAGATCACACCCATAGCCTGAACCCCGGTGAGCGCTTCTAATCTGCGTTCTACGTCACGCACAGATAAACGCTTTACCAGGAATTTCAGAATCAACCATATCCCAAGGACATTCGCCATCATCCACGGTTTCTTACGGGTGGCTATTGCTTGTTCCAATAGTCCTCCGCAGGCGAAAAGAGCGGACGGCTTGGCTAAGACAATGTTACCCCCGGTTAGAGTGCCATCTGAAATAGTCATGTATGTCCGTTTTATCCCCGGAAATTTTGATTCGCAGGTCTCTTTTGGAACAACCGGGTAATATATTTCAGCCGGCCTCTCCTTTGCCTGCGCCAGAAGGTCACGAATTGCTTCGCAGGTCAAAAGGGGCACATCCCCGGTGACAATAAGGGCTGGTTTGTCAGGATCCAATTGTTTCAGCCCTATTTTCAGATTCTCAAGCAACCCGCTTTCTCCCTCTACGGGAGTGAGATTAGGTATAGGATCAATATTTTCATACACTTCCTTGGGACATACAAGGATTATCTTCCCTATTTCCTCACAACTTCTCAGAGTATCCAGGACGTATGAAACCATTGGTTTGCCTGAAATACTAATAAGGGCTTCGTATTTTGCGTCATCGCACATGGCTAATTTCCCGTCATTAGCCGCACCGGCCAGGACAACTGCATCTATCATGCATACCGTCCTCCCCCTACGCAACCAGGAACACTTACCTGGCGCGCTGTTCTCCGTTTCATTCAGGTTCTGTCTTTGCTTTATCCGAGTCTTACCCTCACTTTATCAGAGTCATAGATTACCCAATGTTGACTGTTAAGCGCCAAAAAGTAATCTCAAATTCTTCAGCCTCTCATCCGGTTTTTTCGATTCCTGCCTTCGGACATTGAGAATAAGCGCCCGTATAAAGCGCCTATCTGTAAGCTACCCCCCACGAAATCGCTTGACATACGAATACTTCTTTGATTACTCGGCTGACACTCGCGCCTCCGGACGATGTCCCCTTTGGCCTACCGCCACATGATGCCCATGTCAGCGCGGCGCGGATTGCTTCCGCCTTCGCCCTGCTGTCAGCAATGGCAAATACAGTAGGGCCGCTCCCTGACATCCCGACTCCGGCTGCTCCTTGTGCCAAGAGAATGTGCTTCACCCCGGCGATTGAAGGCACGATTGATAGGGCAGCCTGCTCCAAGGCGTTGGTGAGACATCCGGCAATATTTTCGACTTTGCCTGCTCTGATAGACTGAACCATTCTTGAAGTAACATCAGCGACATTAAGAGCAGCATCATAGACACCGGTAGTTTCAGCAAGCCGATCAAACGCGGCATAAGCCTGGGCAGTGCTTATTCTGTCCTGCAATATCACGACAACAAACCATAAGTCACAAGGAGTCGGCAGTGATTCAACTATTTCGCCTTTCCCCCGAATAATCCCTGTCCCGCCCTTAACGCAAAAAGGAATATCCGCGCCAAGCCTCTCACCGACAACCATTAACTCACTTGGACTAAGGTTCAGTCGCCATAGTTGATTGAGTCCTACAAGGACAGCAGCCGCGTCAGCGCTTCCGCCGCCGAGACCTGCAGCCACAGGAATGCCCTTTTCTATATTTATCTCCACAGAAGCTCTAAGACCTGCGAATTCGGCCAAAGCGCAAGCTGCATCCACCGCCAAATTGCCGCGGCCCATAGGGATACTCGTATCGTTACAGGTAACTTTGATATTGATTTCTTCATTACCTCTTCGGACGGGAACAGGGAGACCGGTCTTAAGATATATTCGGTCGAAAAGATCGATGGATTGAACCACTGATTCTATATCATGGTATCCATCAGTACGCTTTCCCAGGATGTTTAGGGTCAGATTAAGTTTTGCCTGTGCTTGTAAGATCATATCTCCCACGACTGTCATATCTCCCACGATTACGGCATTTCCAGAATTACAGCATCTCGTGCTATTGTCCGTCGCCTATGTTGGCAATCCCTGACATCTTAAGATGCATCGCTTATCACTGGAGTGAGACTTCATGCTGAGGAATCGACCGTTTGAACAAACCCCGGAAAAAGTCACGGACCGTCCTTGACAGCACCGTAAAAAAGCCTGCCCTGGGGACATCGGCTGTAGATACTACATTAACTCGCGCAAGTTCCTTACCATCAAGGGATACTATGACCTGGCCGAGTCTTTCGCCTTGCTTAATCGGGGCTTTACGCTCATCAGGAACAAATTCCGTGCTTATCAAGTCCATCCTGCCTTTCTCGACAAGAACCGCATAATCCTTGTCAACCACAGCATCGACTATTTCCCGACGTCCGTTAGGAATCCGGACAGAGCCGACACTCTTTCCTTGAGTTGCAAGGACCACCCGATCGAATTCGCGGAATCCGTAGTTCAGAAGCTTTATTGTGTCATCCAGGCGTTCTCCGTTTGAAGGGAGCCCCATGACCACAGATATGAGCCGAGTATCATTTCTCTTGGCTGTGCCGGAAAGACAAAAACCCGCCTCATCAGTCATACCTGTCTTGAGACCGTCAGCACCGGGATACTTGATCACCAGCTCATTCGTGTTTCTAAGAAAGGATTCCTTCTGCTTCGCTTTTGGATGGAGACGCTTAAGCCAATCTGTCCAAGTGCTGGTCCATTCAAGAATTTTCGGGTGTTTCATAATGAGTTCCCTTGACATGATGGAAATATCCCGCGCCGAACTATAGTGATCCACAGCAGGGAGGCCATCTGAATTCTGGAAATGCGTGTTCTTCATGTTCAGGTCTTTTGCTCTTTCATTCATTAATCTGACGAAATCCGGTTCAGTACCTGCAATATGCTCGGCCAAAGCGAAAGCGGCATCATTTGCGGAGACAATAGCGACTGCTTTCAGCATGTCTTCGAATTTCATTTCTTCGCCTTCCATGAGCCAAATCTGGGAGCCTCCGATCATGCTGGCAGCAGTACTTGTAACTACCATATCGTCAAAACTGACCTTACCGGTCTCAGCAGCCTCCATTGCCAAAAGCATTGTCATGACCTTTGTTATGCTTGCAGGCGCTAATCGCGCGTCAGGATCTTTCTCGTACAGCACCTGTCCTGTCTCAGCATCAATGAGTATCGCAGATTTTGCCTTCAACTCCGGCGCCGCTGCCTGCGACACCGGGGACAAAATTGTCGTTAACGTGACTATTGCCGAAAGACATATTCCCCACCATACTCCGGAACGTGAAACTTGCTGCGTTCTCCTTGTTCTGCCAGACCACATACAATAACCACCTCTCGAAAACATTAAACCGTCTCATCAAAGAAATTCGGTTGTCGTATCAAAGGAATAAGCCCCTTCTCAAGGAGGGGCGCTTGTCATCTCCTGTCGAAAGAGCGCTCACCGGTTGTCGTCTCTTCTGAAAACCGGAGATTTATGACGATACCTGTTATCTATTCGGCACATTGTTTCCTTCTTCCTTCTTTCGAAAATGCCTCTTAAGTCTTCCATAATATGCCCATAATGGGTTCTATTTACACGGAAAGTCCGTGGTCATCTGTCTGCATCGAAGAAATAGTTAATCCGGGATTCAAAATAAAAGCGTTCTCCATCATGCCTCCGGCTTCCTGCATGAAAGCAATTCTCCCTTTTAGAATAGTATCAATCGAGCAGGCAATCCTACCACATACGACGAAGTCTCAATCAAGATAACCGGAGGTGGTCAAATGTCCGAAAGACTGACTCGTGAAGAAGTGCCTGTTGAAGAAACATGGCGGATCGAGGATCTTTTCCCAACTATAAAACACTGGGAAGCTGCCCTTATAGCAGTGGATTCTGAGATTGACCGAGCAACTCGTTACAGAGGCCGACTCGGAGAAGGGGCAAGCACGCTCCTGGAGTGCCTTGAGGCAGCTGAAAACCTTATGAGGAAGTTTTACCATATAGAGTTGTATGCCAGTCTGCTTCTGGCAAGTGATGGAACCAATCCTACCAATCAAGCAATTGCCGGACGGGCTGCTTCTGCCAAAGCCCATGTTGAGGCCGGTCTATCCTTTATTGAACCTGAGATCCTAGGGCTTCCCGACGGGGCTGTAGAGCAATACATTGCTGCCGAACCCCGCCTGGAACCGTTCAGACGCAACTTAGAGAGGATTACCGGAAACAAGCCTTACGTTCTCTCCCTGGAAACTGAAGAGGTTCTGGCTTCCTTAGACGAGATCATGAAAGCGCCTTATATGCTCTACAATCGCACTAAGAGTTCTGACATGCGCTTTGAGGCGGTGACCGATTCCACCGGACAAAAGGTGCCGGTCTCATTTGCCACATACGAAGTAATGTTAGAAAAATCGCCTGATACCACCCTTCGAAGGAATGCCTTCGCGTCATTCACACGGGGCATTTCCGCATATCAGAACGTGCTCGGAGGCACATTCGGCACGGAAATAAGAAAGAACGTAGTGCTGGCGAAGGCCCGTGGGTTCGAGTCAGCAACCCACATGTTCTTACATCGTCAGGAAAGTTCAATAAAAGCTTATACTAATCTTTTGGACATAGTTCAGAAAGAGATTAAGCCTCACATGCGCAGATATGTTGAACTTCGCAAAAAGGTGCTCGGCCTGGATAAGATCATGTATTGCGACATCGAGGCACCCTTGGATCCGGAATTCGACCCTGAGCTAACCTTCGAAGAAGCCGGTGAAGAAATCATTAAGGCTTGCGAAATCATGGGACAAGAGTACACCGATATTATCAGAACTGCCATATCAGACAGATGGATCGATCGCGCGGACAACATCGGCAAATCCACAGGCGCTTTCTGTTCAGGTGCTTATGATTCACACCCCTATATTCTCACTACATGGGGTAATCGCGCTCGCTCCATGTTCACTCTTGCGCATGAACTAGGCCATGCAGTTGCAGATGTATTCACCACCGGAAATCAGCGTTTCGCGAATATCCACATGTCCATGTTTATAGTTGAAGGTCCGTCAACCTTCAACGAGATGCTTTTAGCCAAGCACGTTCTGGCGCAAAGCAACAACGTTCGCACACGACGCTGGGTCATTATGCAGATCCTTAGCACTTACTACCACGATTACGTCAGACACATGATCGAAGCTGAACTATTAAGGCGCATATACGCCCTTGCAGAGGCCGGAACGCCGATAACAGCGTCTGTTCTTTCAGCCACCCAGGGAGAGATCCTTAACGAGTTCTGGGGCGGACTCGTTGAGGTGGATGAAGGCGCGTCTCTGACATGGATGCGCCAGCCCCATTACTACATGGGACTATACCCTTACACATACTCTGCAGGCCTTACCTGTTCCACGCTGATGGCGCAAGCCATTGACAAAGAAGGGCCACCTGCCGTAGATAGATGGCTGGAAGTGTTGAAAGCCGGCGGATCAGTGAAACCCCTTGAGTTAATGCGCCGGGCAGGCATTGACCTTGAGGATCCTGAAACCATCAAAAAAGCTGTGGACTACGTAGGTCAACTCGTTGAGCAAGTGGAAAAATCATTCTAAAGAGAACAGGAAATACCGTTAAATGCAAGTCCTTATTCGGGAACAGAGCGCCCGGCCCTTACAGTTACGTCATCGGGGCCGGGCGCGTCATTAATCACTACTGCTTCCACGTGCTTCTTACTGTCTCCACCAACTTAGCGGTTCGTGACCTAATCTCTTCGGGTGATACTTTCACCCCTGCAACGCCTGAAGACTCTGCAGCCTGTGCTACATTAGCAGCCACAGCAGGCGCGACTCTCTCATCGAACGGCCCTGGAATTATGTAATCAGTACACAGCTCATCCTCAGTGACAATACCACTTATTGCATATACAGCAGCCAGTTTCATTTCCTCATTAATAGCAGTGGCCCGTGCGTCAAGTGCGCCTCTGAAAACACCCGGGAAAGCCAAGACGTTATTGATTTGGTTCGGGAAGTCAGATCTCCCTGTGGCAACGACTTTCGCGCCTGCTTCTTTAGCCTCGTCCGGCATGATCTCGGGAACAGGATTAGCCATTGCGAATACTATAGCATCCTTGGCCATACCTGCCACCATCTCGCGGGTGACACATCCTGCCACTGAAAGGCCGATGAATACATCTGCGCCTTTGATTACGTCTGCAAGCTGTCCTGAAAGCTTTTGGCGATTGGTAATTTGCGCAATCTCTTCCTTGTATGGGTTCATTCCGTAAGTCCTGCCTTCGAATATGGCGCCTTTTGAGTCACATAGCACGACATCCTTAACACCCATGGTCATCAGGAGTTTCGTAACGGCAATCCCTGCTGCGCCGGCCCCGTTTACCACTACGCGAACTTCGGATATATCCTTTCGGACTATCTTAAGCGCGTTTACCATGGCTGCACATACGACTATAGCAGTTCCATGCTGGTCATCATGGAAAATTGGTATGTTTGAGATTTCCTTAAGTTTCGCTTCCACTTCAAAACATGCCGGAGCTGAAATATCCTCCAGGTTTATGCCTCCAAACGTAGGTTCCAAGCACTTTACAATATTGACAATCACGTCAGGATCCTTAGTATCAAGACATATCGGGAACGCGTCTACGCCTGCGAAGGTTTTGAACAGAACCGCTTTGCCTTCCATCACAGGCATGCCTGCAGCCGGTCCGATGTCGCCCAGGCCCAAAACTGCAGTGCCGTTGGTGACCACTGCCACCATGTTTCCTTTGCAGGTATAATCGTATACTTTATCAGGATAAGCGTGGATCTCTTTACATGGCTCCGCTACGCCCGGAGTATAAGCGAGACTAAGATCTTCTTTGTTCCGCAGAGGCATCTTACTGACAACCTCTATCTTACCCCTATGAGTCCTATGCATCTCGAGCGCTTGTTCTTTTAGTGTCACTTGGGCCCCTCCTTCAGAATTCCAGGAAGTGTTTTCCTTGATTTCGTTCCTCTCACCTGCGCAAAGCTCTGCGACATCCTGTCCATTAGTATATGATAGCTCCATATAAGTTTCAATCCGCGGAAGCCACCGTTGAACAGCCATAACACGCGTGGTGCAATTATCGGAAGAATTCGCATGCCTAAAACATACTAGCAGCGTAGTGCGGGATGCAATAACATATGGTATTGAAATCTATCCGGAGCCGAACAACGGCAAGACTAGTAGCAACTATAGGGCAAATCCTCTCTATGAAAGACATAATAATAATACCTAGTGTTTGTATCGTCATCAGCGACAACTTTGCTGATATAGACTTTACACAACGACTGGTATCTCTCCACTTTTCAATCCACGTACCCGCAAGGGGTATTCTTCACTACAACAAACAGCCATCTCCACAATACAACTCTTGCAGATAAGCTGTCCCTGGTAGGCTATAGTTCCTTCGGTAATGCCGCAGAATATACATCCCCTCACATACTTTTCGACAACTATTGCATCTCCATCCATGTAAATCTCGATGTCGGTCCCTTTGTCGATCCCGAGCTGCACCCTGAATGCCTCAGGTAACATGATTCTGCCGAAACCATCAAGTCGTTGGATGATAGGTACTGATTTCACAGCTTCTTGTTTTCCTCACTTTCCCTCATATTAGAAAGTCCCTACATACCAATATATTACATACTATACTTTATCAGGCATATGATTGCAAGGAAATCCGTGAATTAGGAGTTGTATATATGCAAGCATCATCATGGCTGATACCCGGTTGAACGGACCTAACACGCGTGGCGCAATTGTTTCATAACATGTAAACACCCATAAATGGGTGTTTACAGTTCCAATCCACGCACCCGCAGGGGGTGCGACTATACATGCCTGATATGCCTGCCATTGCGCTCCAGTTTCAATCCACGCACCCGCAGGGGGTGCGACTGCCGCTCATCCAGTCAATGTCCTTAACCTTCAGGTTTCAATCCACGCACCCGCAGGGGGTGCGACTGATGCCGTCGAATATGGTCACGTGGTCCTCGGGTTTCAATCCACGCACCCGCAGGGGGTGCGACCTAAGAGTGTCAGAACTATCTAGCCTTCGTATTGTTTCAATCCACGCACCCGCTGCCCACGGCCCTGTCTGACCGTTTCAATCCACGCACCCGCAGGGGGTGCGACCAAAGACTCCCTAACTCTGATGCCGGTTATATATGTTTCAATCCACGCACCCGCAGGGGGTGCGACGAAAAAAAACAGAAAGGAGGAATCAGCATGAGAGTTTCAATCCACGCACCCGCAGGGGGTGCGACGGGTTCCGGCAGCCCCTCCCATTTGCAATGGATGTTTCAATCCACGCACCCGCAGGGGGTGCGACCCCCTTTCAGACCAACTGGCAAGTCTACGTAAGGGTTTCAATCCACGCACCCGCAGGGGGTGCGACCATACCTGCTTACTGCCTTCCAAGTGATATATGGTTTCAATCCACGCACCCGCAGGGGGTGCGACACGAAGGGAGGTATTGTCCTGACGAATCAGGAGTTTCAATCCACGCACCCGCAGGGGGTGCGACTTGACAGTGCCGGCAGATGGTATCCTAGCGAATGTTTCAATCCACGCACCCGCAGGGGGTGCGACTAAACCCGGCCAAGCGAAAGGACGTCTTTTTCCGTTTCAATCCACGCACCCGCAGGGGGTGCGACGGAAGGGATTATTCCCTTCCCTCCTTTTCCGCGAGTTTCAATCCACGCACCCGCAGGGGGTGCGACAGACACTTCTACACTACGACGACACTCCGGACAGTTTCAATCCACGCACCCGCAGGGGGTGCGACCACCTAGTCCACTCGTAGTCGCAAGAACACTTTGTTTCAATCCACGCACCCGCAGGGGGTGCGACGTGCATCCCCATAGCAAGCTCTGGAGCATAGGCCCGTTTCAATCCACGCACCCGCAGGGGGTGCGACGTATATATGCCATATGGGGCTGGCAAATAAGTACGTTTCAATCCACGCACCCGCAGGGGGTGCGACGATTTGTTTAATCCTCTCTTGATACCACTCATCAGTTTCAATCCACGCACCCGCAGGGGGTGCGACTCCGCTTCGATTGCTTTTTGTTGTGCTTGCGCTTGTTTCAATCCACGCACCCGCAGGGGGTGCGACGTAACGGCCACGATAACAAACAGGCTAACGTATGTTTCAATCCACGCACCCGCAGGGGGTGCGACCCTGATCGCAAATGAGGGTATTTCCATAACCGAGTTTCAATCCACGCACCCGCAGGGGGTGCGACTTCCTGATTGCTAATGAGGGTATTTCCATTACGGTTTCAATCCACGCACCCGCAGGGGGTGCGACATGACCCATGTTTTGTATAGTATAGCCTACAGGGTTTCAATCCACGCACCCGCAGGGGGTGCGACCACTCCCAGGAGGCCTGCCACCACCTCCGGTATGTTTCAATCCACGCACCCGCAGGGGGTGCGACGGATCTACGGCCGGCCCCACGAGCCATACCACAGGTTTCAATCCACGCACCCGCAGGGGGTGCGACTGGGTTATAGCTCAAACAATACAGGATATGTACGTTTCAATCCACGCACCCGCAGGGGGTGCGACACGCCGGGCTAAAAGACTACGTGACTACATGCGAGTTTCAATCCACGCACCCGCAGGGGGTGCGACACGCAGGAGGCACAACGGACGAGATCGCCCAAAAGTTTCAATCCACGCACCCGCAGGGGGTGCGACCGGGATTTCAGGAATATCAAACCCCCAACGTTTACGTTTCAATCCACGCACCCGCAGGGGGTGCGACGGCTGCCGCTGCTTTGTTGGTGAGCGCTTCGGAGTTTCAATCCACGCACCCGCAGGGGGTGCGACCGAACGCCTATTCAAGCTGCAAGCCAATCGCCTTGTTTCAATCCACGCACCCGCAGGGGGTGCGACCGAGACGGTCCCAATGGTGGACATCAGCGCCCCGTTTCAATCCACGCACCCGCAGGGGGTGCGACGGGCACAAGGTTTGTGATGTCCAGCCTGCGGAATGTTTCAATCCACGCACCCGCAGGGGGTGCGACATATGGCTACGGCGACGAACTCAATGTAACCCCTGGTTTCAATCCACGCACCCGCAGGGGGTGCGACTCTTCGCCCAGGCTCGCTCTGCTTGCCCTTTCGTTTCAATCCACGCACCCGCAGGGGGTGCGACGATCTTCCCGCCCTTAGAGGTCCCAAGGCCCATGTTTCAATCCACGCACCCGCAGGGGGTGCGACAGAGTAAGGCCGATGTCGATTATCTTTTTCTTGTTTCAATCCACGCACCCGCAGGGGGTGCGACGCGGAAGCGGAAAAGGCTGCACATGAGAAGGCAAGTTTCAATCCACGCACCCGCAGGGGGTGCGACCACACAGCCAACGAGCTTGAGAGGCTTGAGCATGTTTCAATCCACGCACCCGCAGGGGGTGCGACGGCATCTCGCCACCTCCTAGATATCCGCATAATGTTTCAATCCACGCACCCGCAGGGGGTGCGACTTCCATCGCGATGGATACGTTTAGCCCTAACAGTGGTTTCAATCCACGCACCCGCAGGGGGTGCGACGCGATAGTGTTCCATGTCACGTCAAGCACCTCCTGTTTCAATCCACGCACCCGCAGGGGGTGCGACTTAACCGCCTGCAGCATGCGCATCACCTACTTCCAGTTTCAATCCACGCACCCGCAGGGGGTGCGACCTCAGCGAGATTGCGCCAGACAACACAGTTGATGTTTCAATCCACGCACCCGCAGGGGGTGCGACTTGCTTGATCTCCACATAGCCTCTACTGGCATAGTCCGTTTCAATCCACGCACCCGCAGGGGGTGCGACCCGCCGGTATTGCCTGTCGCCATACACTAACGCAGTTTCAATCCACGCACCCGCAGGGGGTGCGACTGAGCGCCGGGCAGATGAGCTTGCCAAGATTGCCGTTTCAATCCACGCACCCGCAGGGGGTGCGACGGGCTGCCGCTGCTTTGTTGGTGAGCGCTTCGGAGTTTCAATCCACGCACCCGCAGGGGGTGCGACCCAGCTCCTGCCACTTGGCCCCACCTGTCAAAGGTTTCAATCCACGCACCCGCAGGGGGTGCGACAGCCCTTGCGTCCCGAAACGTCCATGCATCTATCGTTTCAATCCACGCACCCGCAGGGGGTGCGACATACTGGGCAAGTAATTCAGACATTTGAGATACATGTTTCAATCCACGCACCCGCAGGGGGTGCGACAAAGCGGGGCGTAGACAAGATACTGCACTTGAAGTTTCAATCCACGCACCCGCAGGGGGTGCGACAGAGCCAGCAGTTCGATTTGATTCTCATCGACGTTTCAATCCACGCACCCGCAGGGGGTGCGACTTGAGCACTTGCAGGCCGAGCTGAATACCCACAGTTTCAATCCACGCACCCGCAGGGGGTGCGACTTCAATGCTCCCCCTCGTGCCAGCCCTCTCGCCAGTTTCAATCCACGCACCCGCAGGGGGTGCGACGGAGTGTGTGATCAGACCGACTACGAGGAGGTGTTTCAATCCACGCACCCGCAGGGGGTGCGACAGAGGGAGTGGTGCACTCAGGA
>Ga0208198_1000030_pt1 | contig 179133 bp, 146 predicted proteins | sample AD_JPNTR2_MetaG_FD_184446 | JGI IMG/M metagenome (GOLD analysis project Ga0208198, IMG submission 184446) | Active sludge microbial communities of municipal wastewater-treating anaerobic digesters from Japan - AD_JPNTR2_MetaG (SPAdes) (version 2) | ecosystem: Engineered > Bioreactor >...
TGTTCGCTTGGCTTCACAACTTCCGTCGGCTGGTTGTGCGGTATGAGTATCATTTGGACAACTTCCTGGCCATGATTCAACTCGGCTGCATCGTCATCCTTCTTCGAAGGGTTTTGGGATGAGTTCTATGCAGAAAAGCCGGGAAAAGGCAAATGCGCGCAGAGCGGAATCGCGATCTTGCCATGCGGGGTCGGCATCATCTGCGTCCGGCGAGCCAAATCTCCGCCAGATTCGTCAGATCGTCGAAGCCGACGAATCCGGCTGCGCTCGTCTGCCGCCAGTGAGCCGCCAGGCAACCGAAGTCCCGGAAATCGACCCGCCCATCGGCGTTGAGATCGCCTTGGGCCAGCTCCCACGCCAGTCGCGGCGGACCTCCCTCCGCGGGCAGGTACCACACGTCCTGCGATCCATTGGTCTTTTCGCCGACGAAATCCCAACCCACGGCCAGATACATCGAGGATCGACTCATTTCAGAATTGTTTTTCCCGTCGCCGCCTGCGCTGACGGTGCAGCCGGTCGTCTCCCGGTTCCAGAACGAGGCCTCGGTCTGGCTCTTGTCGTTGATGCCCACCAAGCCGCCGGCGTTGACGCCCCAGACCGGTCCGCAGGCATAGCTACGGACGATCAAACCCGGCACATAGACGATGCAATGGCAATCAGGCTCGTTGCAACCGGCCAGACCGCCGACATAGATCGTGGCTTTGACGTCGGCCGTGGAGTAGCAGTCGCGGACGGTCCCACCGCTGTTGAGACCCAGCAGGCCGCCTGCATAGGTGCCCCCTCGCACCACGCCTGCGGCGTAGGAGCGTTCGATCGTGCCCGAGAGGTTCTCGCCGAGCAGGCCGCCAACGCTGAGGTCTCCCCGGACGTTGCAGCAGGCTCGGCACTCCCACACCGTGACCTCCCGGCCCTCGCCGATCAGACCGCCGATCCAGTACGACGACTCAGACCCCAGCACCTGACCTTGGGCTCGGCACCGCTCGACCGTGCCGTAATAGCTCTGTCCCACCAATCCACCCACTCGCGAGCCGCCCTGCACGACAGCGTCCACGCTGCAACCGAGGATCAGGCCGCCGTCGTTCCTGCCGATCAGGCCGCCGACGAAGCTCATCCCCAGGACGCCGCCGGACCGCACGTGGCAGTTCGACACCGTGCCTTCTCGCAGAGAGCCGACCAGCGAGCCGACGTAACGACCCGTTTCGCTGGCGACGTTGGGATTGGCAAGGGTCAGGTTCTCGATCCGAGTCTCCAGGCCTTCGACTAGCCCGAACAGGCCGAGATAGCCGCCGAAATCGGAGACCTGACGGAGATTCGACAGAATCTTGTGGTTGCCGTCGAAGACACCGGTGAAGGGACCGTCGTCGATCGTGCCGATGACGCGGGGTTGACCGGCGCCCCAGGCTTTCAGATCGATGTCCGCCATCAGCTGGAAACACTTATCCCAGTCTTGGGGACGGGCAACGAGATTGTCCAATTCCTGTGCAGTAAATATCAGATATGGCTTCTCGGGGGTCCCTAAACCACCGCCGTACTGGGCCCTGGCGGACCCTGCAAAAACCTCCAGCGTAAGCAACAGGCAAGACGTCCGGAGCAGATTCGACACAACGGATCTCCCGCGCATCCCGCGATCCTCCTCCCATCTTCCACAATCCAGAGGGCGGAACCTGGCGAACACCACCCGGATCCGCAAACCCCAGATTCCCTATTTTACCAAAAACTCCGGACTCATTCAAGCTTGAATGATAGATTCCAGAACCGCCTTGTCTTCTCCCGCAAAGGCCGTTATCCTCAGTCGCCTGGTGGTTGTTGAGTTCCAGTCCATGCGACGGTATGCCAAGAAAGCTTTGTGGATCGCACTGTTGACGCCGTTTGTGCTCGTGGGGCTTTGGCTGCACCAGCTCTATCGCAGCATTGATGACAACATAGTCGGTCTCCCAGCCGAACCGTTGTGCATTGTGGTAACCGACCCTTTGTGTATCCCGCTCATCGCAGAGTACTTGAAGAACCAAATACGGCGTGACTACGTTCCGCTTGAGGCGTTTCTCGCTGAAAAACTCCGGCGCACCGTCAAGATTCTCTACACCCCGACCCTCCGCGACATCCGTCGGACATCCGAGCGGGAGATCGACCTGATCATCGGTAAGACTTCCCTTGTCTCCCTTGAAACAAAGGAAACCCCCAAGTCCATTCGTCCCATCGCCCGTCTGACCGATGCCTTGGGCAATTCAGAGATCCGAGGCCTCTTCGTCGTGCGGAGCCGAAGCCCCGCCCGAACCATTGGCGACCTCGAAGACCATCGAATTCTGTTCGGACCGCCCCCGGATGCCGAGCGGCATGCGGAGGCCCTGGCTTTGCTTGCGGAAAACGGGGTGACGCCTGTTCCACCGCTGCGAATCGTGCCTGACTCCGTCGAGGCGATCGCCACCGTCACCAAAGGCGAGGGGGATGTCGCTGTCGTGCCGGACTATCTCCAGCCGCTGCTGGAGGAGCTGGCAGGCGTGGAGAAGGGAGCCTTGCGGGTGGTCGGCCAGACCGCAGGACAACCTTTCATCACCGTGTTCGCGACGCCCCGCATCAGCCCTTCCACCGAGCGAGCGATTCTCGATGTCCTGATGTCCGTGCGGGACAATGCCCCCCTGCTCACGGCACTCGCCTCGAGATCCGGCTTCGTGCCCTTGACGCAAACACCCCAGGCACAACCGTCCTCACAGACACAATCGTCATCGCCTCCTCCAGCCCGCGTCTCAGCATGGACGGATTGGCGAGGGACAGATCGAAGGGGCCACAGTCCCGATGTCCCGACTGAATTGCCCACGACGCCGAGGCTGCTGTGGAAGCGACGGTTGACCGGCGGCGGCCTCTCGGGCGTCTCCGTCACCACCAAGCATGTGATCGTCGCGGACAAGAGCGAACAGAACGACCAGGACATCTGGCGTTGTCTCGACGCCGAGACCGGGCGAGAGGTGTGGACAATCGCCTACCTGACGCCCAAGGAGATGGAATTTACCAATGTCCCCCGCGCCGCTCCCGTCGTTCACGGCGGCTTGGCCTACCTGCTCGGCGCGTTCGGCGACCTGCATTGCGTCAGCGTCGAGGGTTCCCGTATCGTGTGGCGACGGAACCTGATCAAGGAATTCAATGCCAAGCTTCCGAGCTGGGGGATGTGCTCGACACCCCTGGTCGTCGACGACATGCTCGTCGTCAATCCCGGCGCCCCCGACGCATCGCTCGTCGCGCTCGGCCTCTACACAGGCGAGACGCTCTGGCAAACGCCCGGCGAACCGTCCGGTTACGGATCGCTGATCCTCGGCACCTTCGGCGGCGTCCGACAGATCGTCGGCCATGACGCCGCCTCGCTGGCCGGCTGGGACCCGAACACGGGTAGGCGTCTCTGGACGCTCCTGCCCGCGAGAAAAGGCGACTTCAACGTCCCCACGCCGCTCGACATGGACGGAAAGCTCCTGGTCGCCACGGAGAACAACGGCGTAAGACTCTACGACTTCGACGCCAACGGCCGTATCCATCCGATCCCCATCGCCCAGAACCGCAGGTTCGCACCGGACACCTCGACGCCGGTGGCGATCGACGGCCTGCTCTTCGGCTGCTCCCGTGGCCTGTACTGCCTGGACCTCACGGATAGTCTCAACACCCTTTACACGTCCGACGGCGGCGGCGCGTTCAACGACTATGCCGCCCTGATCGCAGGCAACGGTCACGTCCTGGCGATCACCGTCAAGGGCGAACTGATCCTGCTCAAGGCCGCTCGCGAAGCCTTCACGCCAGTCGCCCGTCTGCGGCTCTTCGAAGACACGGAAGTCTGGTCGCACCCGGCCCTGATCGGCAACCGCCTCTACATCCGCAGCATGAAAGAGATCTGCTGCTTCCTGCTGGACAACCCATAGGGAGCTCGACAGCCACGAAACGGGCCGGAGACGGGGAACATCTTCGGCCCGTGATCACACGTGTATCGCTCGAATCAACCGTCCGACTTCTATTTCTTGCCCTTCACAGCATTGAAGCTGACGGACATGTCGCCGACGAGGACTTTGAACTCACCTGGCTCGACGACCGGCTTGTTGTCCCGCCCGATAAAGGCCAGGTCCTCCCAGCCCAGCGTGAAACGCACCGTTTGCGTCGCCTTCGGGGCGAGATCCACTTTCTGGAACCGCTTGAGGACCTTCACCGGCGGCGTCACGCTGGCGACCAGGTCCGAAAGATAAAGCTGCACGATCTCCTTGGCCGGACGGTCGCTCTCGTTCGTTACTTCCACCGTCACAGTCAGCGTGTCGGCAGGCGACATCTCGCTCAGGTCCACCTTCAAGCCGTGATAGGTGATCTTGGAGTAGGATAGGCCGAAGCCGAACGGCCACTGCGGATCGTACTTGTTGCCGCCCTGGGTCTCGCTGTGCTTGTGGTCGTACCACATAAAGCCGCCGGGATATTTCGGATAGGTAAAGGGCAGCTTGCCGCTGGGGTTGACGTCGCCGAACAGGACGTCGGCGACCGCCTGGCCACCCTCCAGGCCGGGCGTGTAGGCCATCAGGATCGCCTTGGCGTCGTCCACGATCGTGCGGATCACGCGAGGCCGGCCCTCCACCAGCACGAGCACGATCGGCTTGCCCGTCCCGGCCAGGGCCTTGACCAGGTTCAACTGCGGCTCGCTCATCGTCAGGTCGTCGATGTTGCCGGGGGTCTCGCAGTACGGCGGCTCGCCGATGCAGGCGACGATCGTGTCCACGCCGGCTGCGGCCTCGACCGCCTTGGCGACGTCGATCTCCTTGTCGAACGCGACCGCGTCGACGTATGTCACGTTCTGCTGTCCGAGCTTGCGCTGGATCGCTTCGAGGATCGTGTTCTTGTCCTGCGGGTACAGTTCTTCTTTGTCGCCCTGCCAGGTGAAGGTCCAGCCGCTGTTGAGAACGGAGAGCTTGTTGGCGGTGGGCCCGGTGACGAGCACCTTCTTGTTCTTGGCCAGGGGCAGCAGACCGTCGTTCTTGAGCAGGGTCATCGCCTCCTGGGCCGCCTGCAGGTTCACCTGGTGGGAGGCGGCCGAGCCCACGCTGGCCGCGAGGCTCTTGACCGGATAAGGCTTCTCGAACAAGCCCAGCATGAACTTGACGCGGAGGATGTCGCTGACCGCTTGGTCAATCCGCTTCATCGGCACTTCGCCGTCTTGGACGAGTTCCAGCAGCGTGTCGTAGAAGCTGTAGTCGTACGGGACCATGCTCATATCGACCCCAGCCATCACCGCCATCTTCACCGCCTCGCGGCGGTCCTTGGCGACCTTCTCGCGGGTGTAGAGATTCTCGATGTCCGCCCAGTCGCTCACGACGAAGCCCTTGAAGCCCAACTCGTCACGGAGCAGGGTCTTGAGATAGAATGGGCTCGAATGGACGGGGACACCATTGATCTCGGAGGAGTTGGCCATGGCGGTCACCGCGCCGGCCTTGACCGCGGCGGCGAACGGCGGCACGAACCACTGTCGCAACTGCGTCTCGGGAATGTAGGCGGGCGTCCTGTCCCGGCCCGAGTGTGGCCAGCTATAACCCAGGTAGTGCTTCATGCAGACCGCGACCTTGACCGGGTTGGAGATGTCGTCGCCCTGCTGGCCGCGAATGTAGGCGACGCCCATCGTCGAGGCGATGTAGGGGTCTTCGCCGAACGTCTCGAACACGCGGGGCCACATCGGGTGGCGGGCCACGTCGAGTACCGGCGAGAAGTTCCACGGGATGCCTGCGGCCCGGGTCTCCAAGGCGGAGATTTCGCCGATCTTTTCCATCAGGGTGACGTTGCCTGTGGCGGCCATCGCGATATTCTGCGGGAAGATCGTCGCTTCGAGGACGTAGTTGGCCCCGTGGATCGTGTCGATACCGTACAGGATTGGGATACCCAGGCGGGTCTCCTTCGTCGCGATGTCCTGCATCTGTGTGATCATCTCCTGCCAGTTCTTCACGCTACGGGCCTGCCCGCCGCAGTTGAGGATCGAGCCGAGATGGCGGGTGACGATCCCGTCGCGGAGCTTATGCTCGTCGAGGATCAGGTAGCCGTCCTGGCCGCTCTTGGCGAACTGCTCCAGGGTGATCTGCGTCATCTGCCCGATCTTCTCTTCGGTGGTCATCTGGGCCACCAGCTTGCGGACCTCGCGGTCGTATTTTGTACGACTCATCCCTTTTTCAGGGACGCTCGAACACCCGGACAAAGCCAGCGCCGACGCCATCAGTCCAATCATCGCCTTCTTCATGGTCTTGTTCCCTTTCCCAGGTAGTCCCCGATCATCTTTCCCGCCCGGCGAGAAATCGGCAAGCGGGATCTTCCATGAGCGTTCGACATGATAACAGCGCGCCCGCGCGACGAAAACACAAAAGTGAGCTCGATCATCTCGGCCTTGGGGACGAAGCAAATCTGCGTATTTTTGACCATCGCGTGTGCGGTCAAAACCGGTCCCCTCCAACAATATCTCTTGACTCGTCGAGGGAGAAACGCTACAATATGCGATAAGTGGAATCCGGTGGAATAACCGGACGCGATGGGGTGGTATATCGGTGTTTCCTGTGACAGCGTATTTCCCGTGCAGGACGTGACGGTGATCTGAGGCGTTGTACATGGATTTCAGGGGGGTAGTTCATCTTGCGACCGAGACTGAGAGCGTTTCGTCCGCAAATTACCACATGAATCGTATTGACATGCAACCGTAAACGCAAGAGAGGTGCAACTATGAGAAGACTTTTGCTGGTCTTGTTCTTGGGAGGGGCCGTCGGCGCAGGCTCTCTGCAGGCCGCTCCGGTGTCATTCATGGGCAAACTCACTGGTCCGGGCGGCACAGGCGACGGAGACCTTTTTATCACGAATACCGCACCGGGTCAGGGGTGGTTGTCGCCCGAGACGTCGCTCAGTTGGAAGGTGGACAACATCACCACGCCTGGAATGTGGCACTACGAATACACAATCACTGTGCCCACCGCGACCGACCTGTGGGCCCATGTTCAGTGCATCATCGTTGAGGCCTCGAACGGAACCAACGGGCCGATTTTCACCGTGGGCGACCTGTATTCGCCGACCAGTACGCCGGAGGAATGGCTCCAGCAGGTGAATGTCGGTTTGCACAGCCCTGCGGACAACCCCAACCTGCCGCGAAACCTCTACGGCATCAAGTTTTGTACTGTGGACATCGACCCGATGTCGCTAACGATCGCCTTTGATTCCACTCGCGCGCCGGTCTGGGGCGATTTCTATGCCCGCAGTTTCGTGATCGACGGACAGTTCAACGCATTCTACAACTGGGGTTTCCTCGGCATGCCGGAAACCGATCCTTTGGACCCGCCTTCCAACGGCAGTGTCAAGGATCACGTTTTGGTCCCGGACTCTATGGACACTCCTATGATCCCGGCCCCGGCCGCCGTGGCGCTCGGAGCTCTCGGCGCAGGGACAGTCCGGTGGTTCCGACGCAAACGCTGGTTATGAGGCCAAAGCCCCATGCAAAAAAGTGCATGGGGCTTTGGTTCTTTCCCCCTGTCGTCTGGTTTCCGACTCAAGGAATAATAGACCTCGGCAAACAAGGGTTGCGAGCTAGTTGGGCAAGTTGAGGTCCGAAGGGGCTTTGCCAATCGCCGGCCTTGTGAACTTCTGACGGTACGCCGTGAACCCAGGACCGAAACCGCCGTGGGCAAGAAAGAACTGCCCGTTCTCGACGCCCATGAAGCGGTCCAGCCGATCGGCTCGACCGGTGGTATCATGGCTGAACGTGGCAGTGATCAGCTCGATCCAACGGCCGTCGGAGGTCCGAATCCACTGATTGCCATAGAGGGCCTTGCGTAAGAGGTGTCCGTTGGCCCCGCCGAAGTTTTCGCTGAAGGAGTACAACCCACGCATGTACCCGCCTTCTTTCGGGGCTTTCCAACTGGAGATCAGGAACCACTCTTTCTTGTCCGGGTGAAAATAGTAGCCCGAGTAAACCGTGTGCGTTGCATCGGTCGGCTGCGCAGTCACGAGGAACCGTTGGACCTCACCGGTTTTCCAGGCGTACTTGAGGTGGCTGTGCCCGCCGGTACCCTCGTTGCCGAAGTCGCCTGCGTAGACCCCTTCGCCCTTGGCGACGAGCTTGACACGGTTCTCGTCGGCAACCTTGCTGCGATCGATCGCCTCGTTGCCGCTGTCCCAGACGCTGAAGATGATCCGCCGTTCGGTGGGACTGTTGACCTGCATTCCGAAGTAGCCGCGATGCCAGCCACAGGCCATGTAGTAGGTCCACAGAGGGTCTTCCAGGCCGGTCATCTCGCAGTAGAACGCCGCCACTTGTGCGTTCGGGTCCACCGGGTACATCAGGTGCACCGATGCGGCGTTGCGGCGGGGCTTGAGATTGAAGATCGCCTCCTGCGTCGCCGGACCGTCAAGAATCAGAGCGTCGATGTCGCCGTTGGGCTGTCCATCGGGGTTGAGCGACTGAAGCGTAAACCGTTGATAGCCCGACTCAGGGATCGTGAAGGCTCCGAAGTTCGCAATAACGGGATTGGCGTCATCGCCCACGACGGTCGCTTCTTTCGATTGGCCGGCGACAGTCAAACGCAACTTCGACGAAGTCTCTTTCGGCAGACGCAGAACCACGGAACAATCGAGCCGTCCCGGGGCGGCGATCCGTCCAAACCAGAGCACCTTCAAGTTTGAATCGTTCCAACGAGTGATACCGTACCGCTCGGACACCCTGGCCCCCTCCACGTTCGGCTCCAGATACGCGGTGAACGCAGGTATCCGCAGAGACGCCAAAGCAAACACCGTCCCCGCCAGAACCACAACCACGCCAATCGCCCAGCAACGACTCCGTCGATTCATATGCTCCTCAACGACAACAGAACCACCTCCGGCACATACCTGTCCCCCTGTGGGGACCAAGCACGAAGAGCATCATATCCGGATCGGAGAGGAAGAACAACAGCCGTGATCCGCAGGCTTGATCCGCGAGGAACGAATCGTTGAATCGCGTGGCGATGTGCGTTACGATGGGTTCCCGCGGCGCGCCGGCGCCCATTCTGAAATCGCGTTGGGGGCTCCCATGTCCGAGAGAGTGCTTGTTGTGAATGACGTGAATCGCGTCTTGTCCTCACGAGTCAGGCCGGACCTTGTCCTTGTGGCGCTGTCATGCCTGCTCTGGGTTCTTCCTGCGAAGGCCCGGCCGCCTGCAATCAAATTGTTCGATCTGGGCTACACGCTCAAGATCGACGCGAACAACCGCCAGCACGTCCGCATGGCCTGGGATCATTGTCACACGGTCGCGGTCCTACAGGGCCTGGTCAATCGCGAAGGCCCCACGCTCTATCTCCGCTTCACCGAGTCCCAGCACCGCAAACAGAACGTCGATGACTTCTGGCTTGAGAAGCTCTCCAAGCCCGGCCAGTGGCTGCACGGCCGCCCGGTCGAGCGGATCGACACGATCGCCGACCTCGTGCGGCAATTCCGCTCGCACATCCGCGGCCTGGTGGTTTACGACCCCAACGTCCCGGCCACGAGCAACGTCGCCAGTACCATCGCCGGCGCCGAGTCGCTGCTTCCTGTGCGATACGATCCAGCCGAGGGGAGCCTGTACCGCTTGTTGACGAGTGAAATAACGCTACCGGTTGTTCGCCGGCTCGTGAATCCCGACGGCACGTCCCTCTTCATCGGTCGCGGCACGATCCCTGGTACGGACCACCCTTCCACCGGCTCGGCCAAGTGCGACGCCTATCTGTGGATGAAGCATCATTACCTCGACGCCGGCCGCTGCGACGGGGCCTATGGCGCGTACTATCTCGATCAGTACTGGATTCAAAAGCCACGCAACACCGTCCTCAATCATCACTGCCTGACCAACCACGACTTCTTCGTCGCCAGGAACGCGTTCTTCTTCGACCTGGGCGTCTGGGGCGACGAGAAGCCCATCGACGATCCGAAGCAGGAGATGGGAACCGATCTGGAGACGCTCAAGGCCCTGCTCCGCAGCGCGTACGAGCACGGCGGGCGCGAGCGCATGATTCACATCGGCGGCTTTGTCCCCTGGGCCCACAAGTACACCACGCATGGCGACGCCGGCGGGCATCACGACCCGGTGCCCAGCGAATGGGAGTACGGTAAGGTCATCAGCGCTTACAACGGCTTCATGGACGCCGACGCGGTGAGTTATGGCGCGATGGTCAACGCCTCGTTCTTCATGCACTTCCCGCTCCGGCCGGAGTACAGACAGAACTGGGTGACGCGGGAGGACTTGACCCGGCGAGGCTACCTCGACGACCAAGGCCGGGTGAAGTTCGACGGCCGCGAGTTCCTGATCTTCTACGTCGGCGACTACGACTGCGCCGCCTGGTTGTACCAGCGCATGATGGACATCTGGGACGACCCGGCCCGCGGACAGATCCCGATGATGTGGTGCATCAGTCCCGTGCTGGACCGCCGGGCCCCGATGGCGATGGACACCATGCGGCAGACCGCAACACCGAACGACTACTTTGCCGCCGCCGACAACGGGGCCGGCTACTGCGAGCCGGGCATGCTCCAGGAGCCGCGAGGAATCTCCGGCCTGCCCAGCGGCCTGGACGCCTGGGCCCGACACTGCAAGACGTTCTACGACCGCTGGGGCCTGAGCATCACCGGCTTCATCATCTACGGCCACGGCCCGGCGCTGAACGAGGCCGGACTCGACTGCTACGCGTCATTCAGTCCGAATGGGATCGTCCCCTCCCACGGCCCCGCCGCTCTGCTGCACAAGCAGATGCCGGTCCTGCGGTTCGACCACGACGTCAACGAGGGCGACCCGGCCGAAGCGGCCCGCCACGTGGTGGACCGCATCGCCCGCCGCCGGGCCGAGGGCTACCCGCCCTTCCACTGGTTCCGCAACATCCTCAAGACCCCGAGCTGGTACGTGAAGACCTACAACCAGATCCGAGAGATGAATCCCAGAATCGAGTTGCTCGACGCCCCGACATTCTTTGAGTTGTACCGCATCCACCTCCAAACGCAATCGCCGGCTGGTCTGGCCCATGAGAGAATGATGAGCAGTGTTTATCCGTAGTGCTTTCGGGGGCACGTCACATTCATGTCGGCGTATTATTTCGCTGGACACAAAGGTGACCCAGGCGACATGCTATAGGCGCAGTCAAGGCACTGTTCAAGAAGGGAAAAACTGGTGTTGCCGGTTTGCACTGCGAGGGTGGATGTCTCGTAGTTGACCCCATTGGAGAGACAGGAGATGCGTATGCGAATGAAACCCGTGACGGCGACGATCCTCATTTTGCAGGCGGCGATGGCATCCGCCGATTCACCGATCAGAACCGAGTTGTTCGAGGTCCGGAAAATCTGGGACCAGGCGCCACACAACGCGTTTACGGACCTCGTCCGCTGGCAGGATCAATTCTACTGTGCTTTCCGCGAGGGTCGTGGGCATGTCTCCACCGACGGCAGGATTCGCGTTCTCCGATCCGCTGATGTGGACGCGTGGGCGTCGGCGGCCCTGGTTGAACTGGCCGGCTTCGACCTGCGGGATGCGCATTTATCCGTCACGCCGGACGATAGGCTGATGCTGCTGGGCGGAGCTGCCCCGCGGGAGAAGGATGGCCAGAGCGCCCCTACCGGCTCATTCGTCGCATTCTCCAAAGACGGTTCGGCGTGGACCAAGCCCCAGATCGTGGTCGAACCCGGACGATGGCTATGGTCCGTAACCTGGCACGAGGGCAAAGCCTACGGCGTCTCCTACGCCGCGGGGTCGGGCTCGCGATACTTGAGCTTGCTCGCCAGTCAAGACGGCGTCACCTTCAAACCGGTGGTCGAGAGGCTCTTCGCCGAGGGCTTCCCCAATGAGACCACCCTGCGATTCACCTCAGACGGGATCTGCTACGCCCTGGTCCGACGGGACAAAGGCGGCGATGGCCCCTACAGCGCCTTCCTCGGCGTCAGCGGCGGCGACTTCACGAAATGGACCTGGCACGACCTGGGGACCGAGTTCAACGGCTTCGGCGGCCCCAACTTCATCCAACTGCCTACCGGCCAGTGGCTGGCCGCCGGCCGCATGCACGAAGGCGGAGCCCACACGGCCCTGTGCCAGCTCGACGTGGCCGGATACAAAATGACCAAGCTCCTGAAGCTCCCCAGCGGAGGCGACACGAGCTATCCCGGCCTCGTCTGGCACGACGGCCTGCTCTACCTGAGCTACTACTCCAGCCACGAAGGCAAGACGAGCATCTACCTGGCGAAAGTCAAGATCGTTCAGTAGAACGAGCTCTGCGTGCAAGAAGGGGACAGAAGAAAGAAACGAAGCCACTGGATTTCTCCTCAATCTCAGCGGCGGTTTGGAGACAAAGAAAAGGAGGCACATATGATCGCAAAAAGATTCGCAATCGCGCTTGTTCTCGTGGCAACGGTCGTTCCGTGCGTGGCCCAGGAGAACACACAGATCGTGGCGGCCGGTGCCCAGGCGAAGAAACTGGCCGGGGATTTCAAGTTCACCGAGGGCCCCGCGGCCGACGCTCAGGGGAACGTCTATTTCACCGATATCCCCGCCAATCTCATCCTCAAGTGGTCCGTCGCGGACGGCAAGCTCAGCACCTTCCTGGCCAACTCCGGCGGGGCCAACGGACTGTACTTCGACAAGGACGGCAACCTGCTGGCCTGCCAGGGCGGCGACCGCCGGCTGGTGTCCATTTCGCCCAAGGGGGAAATCACCGTGCTGGCAGACAAGTATGAGGGCAAGCGGTTCAACAGCCCCAACGACCTCTGGATCGACCCCAATGGCGGCGTCTACTTCACCGATCCTCGCTACGGCAACCGGGACGGCATGGAGATCGAAGGCGAACACGTCTACTATCTGACCCCCGACCGCAAGAAGGTGATCCGCGTCATCGACGACATGGTCCGTCCCAACGGAGTCATCGGCACGCCCAACGGCCGACGGCTGTACGTCGCCGACCACGGCGCCAACAAGACCTACTCCTATCGCATCGCGAGCGACGGCACCCTCTCCGACAAGCAGCTCTTCGCCGAGCAGGGCTCCGACGGCCTTGCGATCGACGCCCGCGGCAACGTCTACCTGACGGGCAAGGGCATCGCCGTCTACAGCCGCCAAGGCGAGAAACTCACGGAAATCTCGGTCCCCGAACCGCCGGCCAACCTCACCTTTGGCAGCGCGGACAACCAGACGCTGTTCATCACCGCCAGGACCTCGCTCTACTCGATTCCGACGGAGGTGCGAGGGGCCCGAACGCCCATCCGACCGGGCGAGCGTCGAGGCAACCGCGAAGGCCGGCAGCGTCCGCGGCAGCAATAGTCCTGCCCGTGGTGGGTTCGCGAGAGCGTTGGCTTCATCGCACGGAAATTCGCTGAAGCGCGAACCTCGGCCGCCTCGCAGGACACTTATTCCATGACATGGCGGAACAGACGGAACAAGACTGGGTGAAGCAAGCCGCAAGGGGCGAATCCGCGGTTGTCGCTGAGTTGTATCAGTGATACTGGCGCGCGGCCCGGGCCGCGGCCTACGGGGTGACCGGAAACTTGTCGCAGGCGGAAGACGCTGCGTCGGAAGCCTTCTTCGCCGCGATGGAGAGCCTTGCGAGCCTGCGGGATCCACAGCGATTCGGCCCCTGGCTGCGAACGATCGTGATCCGCACCGCCCGGCGTTCCAGATCGCAAAGCCGAGTCTCATCGGAAGCCGCACTCTGCGTCGAGAATATGGCCCCCGGTGAGCGTCTGGAACAACAGGAACTGGCGGCCCTGATCCGCGAGGCTGTGGAAGGCCTGCCCGCGACGAATCGCGAGGCCATCTGCCTGTACTACTACGAAGGTTACGACGTCGCAGACGCGGCTCGATTCCTCGGCGTCCCGGTCGGGACGCTCAAACGGCGTCTCCACGACGGACGCCGGCGGCTCCATGCCGCAGCTGAACGCATCCTCGAAGGGAGCAAACCCATGGATCCCGAACGCAAGCAGCTCGTCCAGGAACTCCAGAAGGCAGCGGCTGAAGGACTGGACTCAGAGGCGTTTTATCTAGTCATGCGAAAGGCCGTGAGCCTGCGGCCTGTGCCGCGGGAGTTGCTCAAGGAGTTCAGAGACCGCCACCTGGAAGCGATCCGCAAGCGAGGGGGCAACCCGCCGTTGTCGCCCGAGCAGGAACAGACGATTCGCGAGTCGCTCAGGCAGGTTCACGAACCCTCCGAGCGGGCAAGCGATCCGCATCACCCCGTGGGGGCCACCGCCGTTGCGATCCGCGCCTCGCTGCCTGAGTTCACGCCGTGGCAGGTGGACCTCTCCCAGGTCAACGTGGCCGAACGGGCGAAACGGCTGTTCGAGAATCGGGCCTCGTTCGAACCATAGTTCGTCCGTTTCCTGTAGGCGACGGGATTCTCAGAACAACATCGAAACAGCGTTGGGGTCTTTGCCAGACAGGCCGTGAATGAACTCGGTCACACCATTCAAGACCATCGCGACGGCCTTGGCCGCCAAGAAGATGTAAAACAAACGGCCGATCATCATGCCGGCGTACGGGCCGATCAGCCGCATCAAACGGGTGGCGTTCCATGCGATCAGAAACACGAAAAAGAACGTGATCACCGCCGTGATGATCATCAAACCCTGACCGATGGCGCCGGTCGTGATGATGGTCATCGTGATGGCGCCGGGTCCCACCATGATGGGAAAGGCGATCGGGAAAACCGCCAGCATGCGACTGTCCTTGGGATGCTGATATACCGGTCCATGGCTCAACACGCCGCGAAGGGCGACGGTGAACAGCAGAATCCCGCCGGCGATCTCGAGCTCACCTACCGTGACGTTGAACAAATGGACCAGGCTCCAGTCGCCGATCAACGCGAAAATGGTCACGACGAACAGCGAGGTGAGAACCGCCAGCTTCATGACGTTGCCCCGCTCGCGAATCTCCAGTTCCCGTGTCAAGTCTGCGTACACAGGGATATTGCCGATGGGATTGACCACCGCGAACAACAACAAACCATGGTGAACAATCAGACCGAGCGGGCCCGGCCAATCTGCAATCCCTCCCTTTGGGAGAATCCCCAATGCCGCCATATTGTCAAATCCTTACTTGTACATCCGGTGTCTGTCGTTGTTCCCCAGCTCAAACGGCGACCGCATTATCCGCCTACCCAATTTCGACGTACCGTGGTGCTTTTCTGTGGTAACTCACTCCAATCTCGGAAAACGTGCGCGATCTGGCGACTGGGTTCTTTCGTTTTCTACTTTTTCTTGCGACGGTTGTCCGCCCAAATGCGTTGCATTTGTTTGAGCAACCCCGCATGGTCGGTGGTTCGCAGATACTGCGTAAGTATCTTGGCATTTGCGTCGCGATAGTACTGAAGCAAGGCAGCTTGGAGCCGCTTTTCGTTCCGTCCGCTGGGGATGTGGATCGTTTGACCTTGTGCGTCCTGTCCGGAAACGTACATCGCAGTCGATCGTGTCAGCGGCACAGGCACGAAGTCCTGCACTTGGCGAGGCCGCCAGTTGCGTCGAACCAAATACTCGGTCAGCTTGACCGCGTCGTCAAGTGTACAACCAGGGTGGGCGCTGATGAAATAGGGCACGAGGTAGTACTCCCGACCGGCCTTGCGGCAGGCCTCGTCGAATCGAGCCTCGAACTGGCGGAAGCTCTCAAACGTGGGCTTGCCCATCAGCCCCAGGACACGGTCACAATAGTGTTCCGGCGCCACCTTCAGATGCCCGCCCACGAAGTGCTTGACGAGCATGTCGAGGTACTCGGAGCTCTGGAGAGCCAGGTCGTGCCGGATACCGGAGGCGACGTAGACGTGTCGTCGGGGGCCCTGTCCCTTCCATCGCACGAAGGCCTCCATCATCTCCAGCAGAGGTCCGAAGTCGAGGTTCAGACTTGAACACAGCGAGGGATAGACGCAACTGATTCGCGAGCACGGCCCGTCGGCGGCGCATCTCGTGCCGTACATGTTGGCGGTGGGCCCGCCGATATCGCTGATCGTGCCGCGAAAGCGGGAATCGGCCGCGATGCGATCGGCCTCCGCCAGCAACGAGGGAATGCTACGAGAGGTGATTTCCTTGCCCTGGTGGAAATAAATCGAACAGAACGAGCAGCCGCCGTAACAACCGCGGTGCGTCGTGATCGAAGACGTCACCGGCTCCAACGCCGCGATTCCACCTTCGCTGTCATAGCGAGGATGCCACCGCCGCGTGAATGGCAGATCGTACAAATCATCCAGCTCCTCGCCGGTCAAGGGTCTTGCCGGCGGCATCACAACGATCACCCCAGGATCTTGGTCCTGAACGACCGGCTGGCAGCCGGGACGGGCAAGCAACCGGTATTGCTCGAAGGCCGTCATCACCTGCCGCCGGTCTTCGTTCTGCTGTGTCAGCGAAGGCAGCCGAACAGCGTCCGGAGGTACACCCACATTTCGAACCACTTTGTATGCCGTGCCGGGAATGTTTGTCATAGAAACGACCGCCTCGCCGCAATCCAAGCGTCGAGCGATTTCAGCAACCGCCAGTTCTCCCATGCCGAAAACCAGCAGGTCCGCTTTGGCGTCGATAAGCACGGACCGCATCATCTTGTCGCAGATGTAATCGTAATGAACGAGCCTGCGAAGGCTGGCCTCCAGGCCACCGAGAACGATCGGGACGTCAGGATACGCCTGGCGGGCACGAGCCGCATAGGTTAGCAAGGGCCTCGCCGGCCGTAGACCGGTTGCCCCGCCGGGACTGTAAACGTCCGCTTGGCGGCGGTTGCCCATCGAGGCATAGTCGTTCAATCGGGAATCAATGCAACCGGAGGTAATGCCCCAGAACAGCCTCGGCGCGCCCAGCGAGCGAAACGGGTCCACGCTCCGCCAGTCGGGCTGAGCGAGAATCGCGACGCGGTGACCCAGTTTTTCGAGCCAGCGGCCGATCAACGCCACGCCGAAAGACGGGTGGTCCACATAGGCATCGCCCGTGATGAGAATGACGTCCGCCCGGTCCCAGCCCCGACGAGTCATCTCCTCCCTTGTCATCGGCAGAAACTGTTTTGTATCGTTCAGCTCAACCATCCAAATATCCAAGACGAGGGTCCTCGCATCTCCGCAGACTCTGTTCCTGAAACCACATATTCCGGCTGCCCAAGCGGATCGGAAGGCGCAGGACCCGGAGGGGATGATGCCAGGCGAAGCGACACAACGCCCGGCGGTATTCCCTGCGGGCTTTGTCGTCGGTCAAACCGACGTCACGCAGCAAGGCCAGCGTATTGTGCGGCTTGACGGTGTACTTGAAGAAATCGCGATACCACCGTTCGAACTGGGCGTCGGGCATATCGGTCAAATTAAGTTGAAAGCCCGGTTGCGGCGTATAGCTGTAGCCTTCCCAGGACAGGGACGACCGAACGTGCGCAGGCAATCGGCTGTAGAGGACAGTCCCCGGCATTGGCAGCAATCGGCCTGCACTGAGGATCTCGGGCTTGGCCCAACGGAGAAATCGAACGGTCGCGTCGAGGTCCTCGCCCGTCTCGCCGGGCAAGCCGACCATAATGTCGGCAAAGACGCGGATCCCCGCCTGACGCGTCAGACTCACCGCCCTGCGGTTTTGCTCGACTGTGGCGTTCTTGCCCACACTTCGGAGAGCCTTGTCGGAGCCGCTTTCAAAGCCGTATTCTATCTGAATGCAACCGGCCGCCTTCATCGCGGCCAGCAATTCCGGCTGAACCTGATCGACCCGCATCAGGCAGTCCCATTTGATCTTCTTGTGGAACCCCCACCGCTGCATCGCTTCGCAGATCGCCAACAACCGATCTCGGTCGGCTGCGAAGGTCTCATCTTCGAAATGGACTGCTTCGAAACCCTGCGCGCAGGCGTAGCCCACCTGCTCCATGACATAGTCAAGCGAATGGAAACGCACGCCCAGGCCGCCGACCAGATGTTCGGCACAGAATGCGCAGCGATTTGGACAGCCTCGCGACGTGCGAATGTTGAGACAGGAGAGGTTTAAATAGCGAATCATCCAGGGATTGCGCCGTTTTTGAAACTCCATGTCCAACAAGTCGTAGGCCGGCGGTCCGATCGCATCCAACTCGGGTACTGCCGCCCGGTGCGGCGTGTGGATGAACCGGCCGTCCTGTCGAACGACCAGTCCGGGGACCTCAGGCAAGGGGCCCGTATCCGCCACATCCCGCAAGGTCGCCTCGAATTCACCCACCACGACCGCATCTACATCCGCGCTCTCGGACAACGCAAGTTCCGGCACGCCGGAAGGATGTGTTCCGCACAGCACATTGATTGTGTGGGTTCCCGCGATCTCCTTGATCCGCCGGGCGATTCGTGCCGCTTCCGACATGGCGGGGGTCGCCACCGACTGCACAACGAGAGCCGGGCGAAACGTCTGAATCAGATTCCGCAAATCGGCTTCGGCGCGGTCCCAATCGAAGCCGAGCTTGATGAGCTGTTCTTCCCGGCGGACGATACGAACATCGTGTCCTTCGCGGCGTAAGGTCGTCGCGGCGCACGCCAGGCCCGTATCGAACGACCAATTGCGATAGAGTCCTTTGGGCCAACAGGTCCGCGGAGGCGTAGGCACCAGCAGAAGAATCTTCATTGTCGTTTCAGCAACTCCCGGAAAAGCTGTCGCTTCACGGAGTCCCGACGACAATGCCCTCGCAGCACAACGTCGGGCGTCAGAAGAACGCTCCAAAACCCGCGGTCAGGCAATTGCAACGCGTGTTGGAGCCGCAAGCAAGCAGGCTCGTCGAACAGCCGCCGGACCAGAGACAGCGACACCGCCAGCGACAGTACAGCACCGGTCCGACGAGCCGCGACAGACAACCATTCTACATCGGTTTGCCGTTCGCAGGATCGTCCCGCCAGGCAGACATCCTGCAAAGGGCCGAGCCGGTCGAAGCCGTGACTGGCGGCCGCATGTACCGCAGCGATCAGCAGACGGGCCGGGGGCGTGGGGCGAAACACGCCGTCGTTCGCGTCGGGGCCGGGCTCAAACGCCAAATCCTCCCACATTACGCTGACTCTACGGCGGATCGTCGGGGAATTGACAAGATTCCAGTGGATCTCCACCGTGCCGGCGCCGTGACCAGGACGAACCCAGCTTCGTTCGCCGTATCCTCCGTCGTACTTCATCGAGGCCTCGCGAGGCTCATAACCGATCCGCGACATGACCGATTCCGCATCGGCGACCGCCTGCGAAGGCACCAGAAGATCCAAATCCGTGAAGGGCCGCAGCGACGGATTCGGATATAGAGAGTCGGCAAAATCGGCACCCTTGAGAACCGCGACAGGAACCGAAGCCGCTTTCAACGCCGCTGCGATTCCCCGGATCTGGGAACGAATCGCCATGCTCATCGCTGCGCGGGCGATCAGTCGGTCCCGCGTGTCCGCAAGCGACGCCTCCATCGCAGCAAATCCCCCTGTTCCGTGCGTCGTGAGAACGCGCCTGGCGTTGGCGACCGTCGCCGGCAAGACACCGTGATAGTCCGCCCGTTCCCAGAGAGCCGCCCAGCGCGAAGCCGCCAACGGCTCCGAGGGGACCTTCCGCCGGCCATGGGGGTCTGACAGCGCAAGCAGCCACGCATGAAACAGGCCGACTTTCATTCCGGGTTCTCCAGAAGACCGCGAATCCGACCGGCAAGCTCCTCGAGCGGTTCGCCCACACACAGACGGTAGACACGACACTGGGCGACGAGCCGCCCAATTGCACGAAATGCGATCCCCGAAGAACCTTGGGCATAAGGCTCGTAAGCACGGATGTTCTGGCGGGTCAGCGTCGCCATCGCCTGCGTCTTGTCCAACGGGATCAGGAGATGGTCGCCCCGGGTGCGGGGTCCCAGCAACAACAATAGATGCGGATCCGAGACCACGCCTGTTGAATCCCCCAACGCGTCGGCGACATCGACGCAGGTCTCCCCTTCCATACGCGACGGTGCTGCAGGACACTTTGTCAACCAAGGAAGGAGCCGACGGGTGTGGTCGTGGACTTTGCAGGTCAACAGCAGGCCCCAGAGCCTCACTCGATCGATATTCTCATTGCGAGCTTCGATGAAACTCATATCGTCGGCCAGCAGGGTCATTCCCCCATGAGCCAAGACCAACGACGTGGTCGTCTTGCCGATCCCACTGACGCCGGCCAGCAGAATCCCCGCTTTGACGCCCTGCCAATCCGTCGCCAACGATGCGCCGTGAATCACGAAGTGTCCCAGGTGTGCGAACAACTCGCACAACAGTGGTGTCAGACAACCATCGTAAACACAACCCTCGCACCCCGGTCGGCACACGATCTCCATCGTTCTTCGCGCAAGGTCCAAACGACCCCATGCCCGCCCCGGTACCCGTGCCACCCTGGTGGTCAAGGCTGCGTAGAACTCGGCTGGAATGTTTCCGCGGAGCAAGCCGGTCCAGAAAAGACGCCCAGAACCATCCTCCCAGCCCAACGGCTCCGGACCATACCGCAGACGAAGACGAAACGGCAACTCACCTTCACCGGGCGGGCAGGCGCGAAGAACACTCTGCACCGGCCCCAGCAGCCTGGCACAGTCCGATGAGATCTGGACAGGAACGCGGCCGATGGTGAAGTGATCCGACGGACGACACATGATCCTGATTGTCTTCCTTCCTGGCCGACAGCGCAAACAACGCACCTTCCCCGGGGCCGGCCCGGGCATTCACTTCCCCCTCGATCATCGTTCTGCCCAGAGACCCACAGTCGGATTAGCTTGGAACAATTCCTGTCACGACCGGAGTTTCGCCTTCCGTCACCTCCTGAAGCTTCTGTGCCGTCTCCAGAGTGGGCTCGACGTAGACTTTCTTGGCGGTCTCTTCCTTGCTCTTGTGCGTTGGATTCATCGGTTTCTCCTTGCCAACAGAACCAGATCACACAATCCGGACCGCATTATAAGTTTTGGTTCGCGGGTGTCCAGCCCCATATTGCATTATCTCGCACGCCGGTCCTTCGGGCGGCTCGCACAGGCACAGGTTCCCCGCCGTCACCCAACTGTGAGCATGGAGGCGTCGGGAATCCACCGAGGGAGCAAACACCGCGATGTGAAAAACCGCTTCCGCACCCGCCAGCCGGGCGAAGTGGTAAATCACCAGACTGAGCCGCAGACACGCCCGACGACGCATGTGGATCGGTCTTTGCAGACGACGGCGTGCGATCTTGCCGATCAGCACAGGATCCGTCCCCCGGTACAAACGAAAGGAACGCCGCGGCGTCAACAATCGGAGCACGCGTTCAAGAGGCAGAAGTTTGTCCAGAAGCGGAATGCCCGTCGCAACGATCCAGATATGCGCGACCAACAGTCCGCGGATGAGACCGCTCGTGTCGGTTCGGACCATGGAGGTCCCCCGGCACGTCTCTTGTTCCTTACGACTCGGCGACAACGATTCCCTCCCGAATCAAGGCCTCCAACAACCGCATCATGTCGGCTTTGAGTTTGTCCGCCGGGACCTCGTACTGCGCGTACAATCGATCGAAGACCCCCTAGAATGTGCGAGGCGTGTCCAAGGCGTCGAGAAACGCCCGCGTGGTTTCATTGCACGTGTGGAGTTGTCCCGTGCGAAGACAGAGGATCACCGTATCTTCGCCCGGCCCGAGCGACTGATACGTGACGTCCTCCGCACGTTTCAGAATCGCGTCTTCATTCATTGCAACCTTTCCCAAATGGTCTTGCCGGACTGCGACGATACAGTTGGCCACCATCATAGCGCGTTCGCTCGCGAACGTAAAGACCAGGACGGCACCGGCCGGATTCCGTCCTTGGGCACGGGGTCCGGCGTATTCTCATGCGCCGAACAATTTTTCTCGGAAGATAAAGAACACCGCGCCCAAGACGCACAGACCCGCCCAGAGGTAATCCCAACGGAGCGGTTCCTTCATGTACAGCACCGAAAACGGCACAAAGATCGCCAGCGTAATGACCTCCTGCAAAATCTTGAGTTGACCGACATTGAGGGCCTCATGCCCGATCCGGTTGGCGGGCACCTGGATCATGTACTCGAAGAATGCGATCCCCCAACTAACCAGAGCCGCCAGAATCCAAGGTTTGTGGCACAGATTTTTCAGATGTCCATACCAGGCGAATGTCATGAAGACATTGCTGCAACACAACAAGAATGCCGTCGTCACAATCACGCGCATACGTACCTTTCGCACAGAACGCACACGATTCTTCCGCCGGAAATCGGACCGGCCACCAACGGCGAGCATTATACCATCGTTCTATCCCATTGGAAAAACCCCCAAAAGCCGTCGTTTGCCATGCGGTTCCGAAGCTCGCTTGCGGTGTTGATACGCCGTCGTAGGTGACACCCAGGTGTTGTTCTGGAAAAAACGTTTGCCCCATCTTCCAAAGAACCTCCGTTTGCACGGAACAACCGAAATAGTCATAAATTGCTTATTTAAAACTACTTACAAATTGTTTATCCGTAAGAAAAGTGGTCTCGATCCCATCCCGGATCGGCAATCCGGGGCAGGGAAGGCTTTCCGAGGGGGGAGCCGACGTGGGACTTTGGCTCTCGTACCACAGAATTGATGAACCACTAAAAAAGAATTCAGTATCTTATAGAGTTGACAAAGGAGTTGACAATCGGTTATACTGAGGAAGTCTTCATGGAGGAAATCTACATAAGTTCAATGTCTCGTAGGATTTCGTCTGAGCGAGACAGTGTTGTGGTGTACTGTAAGGGGTATGTGTATTCAACCGCCGGCAAGTGCAAATCCTAGACAAAAAAGAACAGCGGTTGAAAAGACAAGAACATGGCCGAAGGGAGTGCCTAGGGACGCCCGATAGCGGGGACAAGCAAGTTGGTGTTGATGGCGTTCGGAAAGGAGGTGGGGTCTGGAGCATGTGGTTCGGTTGAGGTAGTTATAGGTTGAACGTTTCCTGCGGGAATCGCCTGCAGTGATGAACGAACGATTGTTTTTTGATGATATGTGGAGGAGGAACAGAAAAATGAAATTTGCAGTTACGACACTCGTTGCGGTGGCGTTGCTCACCGCGGTCAACACCGCCGGCGCGATCGACGTGTTTGCGGTCGATGGCGACTGGAGCAATCCGGTGGGCGGATCGTCCATCAATTATGTGGATGGCGTTTTTGTGCCATATGGTAATAACGCCGAGGACCAGATCTGGTGGGGCACTGGGTACCAGAGCAACAACCAGAGCGGCTTGGGGTTCACAGGTTCTGCCGGCCCGCAGTTTACGGTGATTGAAGGCACCCCTTTCCAGCTTGGGCAACTCGAGCACTTCAACAGTTTTCTCGTGAGTGGAACGCAGATTACTGCTGTGGATCTCACAGTCTACGTAAGTTTCGCGAACCCGTCGTACAGTCACTCGTTCACGATGACGCTTCAGGTGGATGAAACATCCAATGTGCCTGTTTTGCAGGATGACATCATCAGTTTCCCGAGCAATCCTGACGGCACGCAGTTCATTGCCGACGGACGCAAGTACACGTTGGAGATCCTCGGTTTTGGAACGACCAGCAACGACATTCAGAACCAGTTCATGTCGCCCGAGAACGGAACGAACAGCACATTTCTGTGGGCACAGTTGACGTCGGTGCCGGTCGTCCCGGCTCCTGGCGCCATCCTGCTCGGCGGTCTGGGCACGGGCTTGGTCGGCTTGCTCCGCAGACGCAGAACCCTGTGATTTTGTCACTGTAAGAATGTAGTCCTTTCTTGAGGGCTGTGAATTTGATTCACAGCCCTCTTGCTTTTTTGTGAATCTTGTCGCGACCTGTCCTGCCTGCGATCTTTCTCACCGAAAACCGCTTTGAACGCCAAAGACAAAAAGGAGAGAGACCGCGATTTCGGCACACCGATATTCTCTTCCAGGGTGGAATCCCCTTGCCAACGGATTCACGACCGATACACTGGCACTTGGCTCGGCTCGGTGCGGGACAGTCCAGCGTTTCATCCGAGACGAGCGAATCTCGACAGACAAGCTAAAGAGGGAAGAACCATGAGCGATTATTCAGTGAGTCCAACAGGAGAGAAGTTCCCGCTGCCCACACCCCAGGATTATGAAGCGGAGTTTCATCGCATCGAGGCCCTCGCCGAGGTCGCCCGCCAGGAGGGAAAGGAAATCGTTGTCGTCATGGGCGTCGGCTTCGTCGGGGCGGTCATGGCTGCGATTGTCGCCGACACCGTGGACAAAAAGACCGGCAAGCCCTCCAAGTTCGTCATCGGCTGCCAACGGCCCAGCCCCCGCAGCTATTGGAAGATCCCCATGCTCAACCGAGGCCAGTCCCCCGTTAAAGCGGAGGACCCCCACGTCGATCCGATGATCGCCCGCTGCGTCAAAGACAAGAAGACCCTGGTCGCCACCTACAACAGCGACTGCCTCAAGTTGGCCGATTGCGTCGTCGTCGACGTCCAGTGCGACTACAGCAAGCAGCAGTTGGGCAACATGAGGACGGGCGAGGCCGAGATGAGCGCCCTGGAGGCCACGATGAGAACGATCGGCCAGAAGATCGAGCCACACTGCTTGGTCTTGATCGAAACGACCGTCGCCCCCGGCACCACCGAATTCGTCGCCTGGCCGATCATGAAAAAGGCCTTCGCCCATCGCGGCATCAAGTCGGTCCCCCTGCTGAGCCATAGCTTCGAACGGGTCATGCCGGGACGCGAGTACGTCTCCAGCATCCGCGACTTCTGGCGGGTCTGCTCCGGCTGCACGCCTGAGGCCCGCAGCCGTGTGGTCAAGTTCCTCACCGAAGTGCTCAACACCGAGAAATTCCCGCTGACCGTCATGGACCGGCCCATCGAGTCCGAGACCACCAAGATCGTCGAGAACTCCTATCGCGCGACGATCCTGGCCTTCCTGAACGAATGGAGCCTGTTCGCCGAACGCAACGGCGTGGACCTCATCAAGGTCATCCAGGCCATCAAGATGCGTCCCACCCACAACAACATGATTTTCCCCGGCCCGGGCGTCGGGGGCTACTGCCTGCCGAAAGACGGCGGCCTTGGTTACTGGGCCTACAAGCACATCCTGGGCTTCGAAGACGGCGACGAGGTATTCAAGATCACCCCGACCGCGATCGACATCAACGACACCCGCGGCCTGCACGTGGCGGAACTAACGCGCGACGCCCTTCGCAACATGGGCCGCTACATCGCGGGCGCCGAGGTCCTGATCTGCGGCGCCAGCTACCGCCAGGACGTGGGCGACACCCGCTACAGCGGCAGCGAGATGGTCGTCCGCAAGCTCACCGAAATGGGCGCCGAGATGCGGGTCCATGACCCCTACGTGGACCACTGGTATGAGCTGGAGCAGCAGGACAGTTATCCTTCGCCAGGAAGTTCGTGGTCCCGCTTCTTCCGTAACCAGGACCACCTTACGAACACGGTCGTCCAGAAGGACCTTGCCAAAGCCCTCCAGGGCGCCGAAGCCGTCATCCTGGCGGTGCCGCACGAGCCGTACCTGAAGCTCGACCCCGACCAAGTCGTGAAATGGGCCGGCGCGCCGCTGGCGGTGATCGACTGCTTTGGTATCCTTACGGACGACAAAATCCGCCGGTACTTCCAGTTGGGCTGTGAGGTCAAAGCCCTCGGACGAGGTCACATCCAACGAATCAAGAAAGAAATCAAAGGCGCCGGGGGAGCGTGAATCCCCACGAAATCGACGCAGGATCAATCATCGAGCGTGCTCTACTTACGCGTCACAAAGCACCAGCTACGGTACGCTTCCCTCACCGTGTCTTGTGCTTGCGGTCCATCAAGAGCGTGGTCTTGGCCCACACCTCCGGCGGCAACGCCCCCTCCAGCACCTTGCGGATCTCCTGCATAGGCGTTCGTTGCGTCGTGTGCGTGATGACGATGTGCTCGTTGTGCATCGCCGTGAGCAGGTCCGCCAGCTCCTTGATGTGCATGTGCCGGCCTGCTTGGGCCCGGCCCTCGTGATCAAGCTCGTAAAACGTGCACTCGGCGATCAGGATCTTACTGTTCTTGACGTAGTCGAGCTGACTGAAATCCACGTACTGTGTGTCGCCCAGGTAACTAACGATGGGGATCTCGATCGGGTTGTCGATCTGGACACCCTGCTTCTTGAGCTCGACGATCTGAGGACCGGTCAACGGGAGGTACTCCGTCTTGAGCTTGCGGCGTTTCTCCAGCACGCAAAACCCCACAGAGCCCTGACTGTGTTTGGTCGGAAAGGCCCTGGCGAAGAGATTGGGCTTGATCTGGTGCTCGTCGCCCGGCCGGACGCCTACGAGATTGGCGGGGATTCGGTTGCCGTCGAGGTAGCCCCACGACGCGATGATCTCCCGCATCGGCGGGATCAGATTGGCCGGCGCGACGATCGTGCCGGGCGACATGCCACCGAAATTGCGGTTCGAGAGATAGTACGCAAACCCTGCGGAGTGGTCCATGTGTCCGTGCGTGAGCAGGACGGTGTTGATCGCGATGACCTGATCGGGGGCCTTGCCGATATCGAAGCAGACATCAAGCTGCGGCATGGCAATCACCGTCTCCTCGCCGGCGATCGAATAACCAAGGATGTCCAGGTCATCGATTTGAATGCGTGCTAGGTTGTGACTGGGCATTTCGATTTACGATTTACTGTTTACGATTTACCATTTGTCTGCGTGCCAACGATTTGACCACGTACGGCGCAAGATCGCCAATGGTAAATCGCAAATCGCAAAGAGTAAATAGCAAATGCCGGATAGCCGGGAACATCGCGGTCCGCATCCGGCCGACGCAGAGTTGTTCGCCTCGGCCGTGCGGCCGACACTGCGCCAGGCTGTGGAGGATTTCTCCCTGCTCCTGACCAAGGGCTACGCCGACAAGAGCAGTTTGAAGCTCGTCGGCGACCATTTCTCGCTGACTCAGCGACAGCGGGTCGCCGTGTTGAGGGGCTCCTGCTCAGACCAACAATTGGAGAGCCGCTTGTCGCGTCGGATATCGGTCGAGGATTTGCGAGGCCGGGACCTGGCCATCGACGGCTACAACCTGCTGATCACGATCGAAGCGGCGCTGGGTGGTGGACTGATCTTTCGAGGCCGCGACGGATGCTTCCGCGACCTGGCCAGCATCCACGGCACCTACCGCAAGGTCGAAGAGACGATCCCGGCGGCGGAACTGATCGGGGATTTCCTGATGGAGATCGGCGTCGCAAGGGCCCTGTGGCTGCTGGATAGCCCGGTCTCCAACAGCGGCCGGCTCAAGACCCTCCTGGGCCACTTGGCCCGCGAGCATTCCTGGCCCTGGGAAATCCGCCTGACGATCAGCCCGGATGCGGAGCTGAGCAAGACCGAGCAGATTGTCGTCAGCACCGACAGCGTGATCCTCGACGCCTGCCCCGTCTGGGCCAACCTCGCCGCCGAGATCATCACCCAGAAGCTCCCCCAGACCCTGGCAATAGACCTTGCTCCAACATCATGAGACACTTCTTCTCTCAGGCCTGCGAGCCATCCCCGCCCCTGTCAACCTCTGACAATATCGATACCGCTCCGCCGAACACCCTCGAGGGAGTTCCAACCGCCACCATCAGTTCTCCCTGGCCGGCGCCCGCCCTTCGAGGGCCGGCCTGCCCGGGCGGATCTGGTCGACGATTCCGAACTTCAGAGCCTCTTCGGGACCCATGAAGCAAATCTTTTCCCCCTCGTGCTCTATCCAGTCAGACGGCAGCTTGGCGTGCTGTTTCCAGAAGGCGACCAGTCGCTGATTGTCGGTCGTGTTCTGTCCGTAGTCGCCGTCTTGGTCGTAAAGGCCGCCGTGGAACATGATCGAGGAGAAGGGATAGGCGTACCGCACGCCCGTCCCGGCCGCCAGGATCATCGCGCCGGAGGAATGGGTCCCGCCGATGGCGTGCGTATTGACGGGCGACTTGAGTCTCTTCATCACGTCGATGATGGCGAAAGCGTCATCGATCCGGCCCCCTTCGGTCCGGATATACAGATCGATGGGCCGGCCACTATCCTGCGAATCCAGGAGCAACAGGGCCCGCACGACCCGCTGCGTCATGCTGCCGTTGATGTCGGTGCCGATGACGATCTTGCGCTGCTCCAGAAGCGAGGCTTCGGTGGGACTGGCCGTGAACTCGATTCCGGCGTCGACGAACAGATCCACCACATCCTCCGGCGCAATCGTGGGCGTGAACCGCTCGGCCAGCCAGAACAGACCGCCCAGGAGAACCACCACCGGCACAAGCCGTCCAACCATCTGCTTCATTCCGAATCCCTGTTCTGCACTGTCCCGATTCCCTGTTGTCGTTCCCACGCTACGCTCGTCCGTTCTCCCGGTCTTCCAGGGTCCTGAGTTCGGAACGGGACGAGACGCACACGTCGAGGTCTTTCAGCAGGCCGTCGCAGATGGAATAGATCCATCCGTGGATGGAGACTCCCTGCCCGCGTTCCCAGGCGCCTTGTAGCACCGTGGTGTTCCCCACCTTCATCGTCCACCGGTATCCACAAGATCCCGAATCACATCGAGGCTGACCCGTTCGAGCGAGTCGACAATCAGGTCTGCGCCGTTGAGCTGGTCGGCCGGGACGGTGTTGGTCACCGCGATGCACTTGGCGCCTGCGGCTCTGGCCGCCTGCACCCCGCTGGGGGCGTCCTCGAAGACGACGCAGCGGTTGGCGGGCAGGCCCAGCCGCTCGATGGCGATCAGGAAGATCTGCGGGTCGGGCTTCTTCTTTTTCACGTCGCTGCCGCTGACGTAGGCCATTCGCTCATAGGGCACCTTGACCGCGGTCAGAATCGCTTCGGACAATTCCCGCGTCGCGGAAGTCGCGATGGACAGTCGGAATCTGCCGTCCTGCAAGGCCGCATGGATCAGGTCCAGCACGCCGGGAAAGGCGGGCAATCCCTCGTTGCGAACCGCCTCCGTCAGCCCCCGTTCACGAGCCTCGGCGACCGCGTGGACCTGCTCGTCCGTCAGTTCCAGGCCGTGGACCCGTGCCCCCGCCCTGACGTACGCCTCCGCCCCCCGGCCGTACCCGGCCGCGAAGTCCTCATACTTGACGCCCTTGAGGCCATATATCTCCTCCAGGAGCCGAATCGTCACCTTGGCGTTGATCGGCTCGGTATCCCCAATCAGCCCATCCACGTCGAAGATCATACCGTATCCTGCATTCATGCGGTCATCCCCACTCGACTTTCAAAGCACGCCATGATAGCAGGGATTGGGCTACGACGCGACTGTATTTGCATGGCATTGCAGTGGATCAGTCTTGGTGAGCATCTCGAATGGAAGCCGGTCTTCGAAGCACTGGACAGGTGGCAGATCCCCCCTTGTTCCGATCTTCCCGGCGTTGGCTCCCCCTGCCAGGCCGGTGCTGGCCAAAGGCGTTTCAGGGAACGCCGGCCTGCCGGAAAAACCAAGCACGTCAGGGAATGGCCGCAGTATATGGTCTGCGTGTGGATAGGACACAGCCGGGTAATCGCCCGCGAGCACAATTTCCAGGTGACCGATGAGCACTTCCGACAGGCGGCGCAGAATCCGGCGCACGAGGCGAAAAAAAACTCCGTACCCCGTCGCATCTCACGGCATACAAGTGAGCGAGAACCCGCAGGAAAACCCCGAAAACAAGGATTTCGCGATCAGGGTGCTGGAAAACGAGCGCAGAAAAAATAGAAAATGGGCGGCAGAGGACTTGAACCTCTGACCCCCAGCGTGTCGAGCTGGTGCTCTAGCCAACTGAGCTAGCCGCCCATACCAAAGGTCTGGGCATAGTATGGCCGGGCGGCCGAGAAAATGCAAGCAATTATTTCGGGATTGATTGCTGAAAATTCGGCATGCGGAAGGAAAGACCTTCGCCCCCCCTGCCGCAGGCGTTCTGAGACGGTCGGCCGGCCTCCAAACGACCACTACTGGCTCAGGTTCCGGCGGATCACGGCGGCCGCGGAGAGCGTTCGACGCGAATCCCCGCTGCGAACGGTCAGCGAGATCTGCACGCTCTTGCAGTCGAGCTCATCACTCGTGAGCGTTCTGGTGAACCGGGCGTTCTCCACGTTGCTGCACAGGGCGTACCGCTGGTTGGTGGCGTTCTTGACCAGATACAACTTCTGTTCCTCGTTGTCGAACTCGAACGTGATGTCCTCGTCATCGGCGGTGAGGAAGCTGCATTTATTCGGGTCGGCCGTTGGATCGACGCTGTGCCCGGTGCGGAGTTGGGCGGTCATCCTCGCCAACGCCTGGCGGGCGTTGTTGATCGTCCAGAAAATCTCTTCGTTCTCGCCGTAGCTGACGACGGAGGCTTTGAATGCTGCGGCGACCGCCGTCATCAGAATGGCGGTGATGGCCAGCGAGATCAGGCACTCGATCAGAGTGAAAGCCCGGATGGACTGTCGATGTTTGGTTGTTGATGTTTGATTTTTCATTTTTGATCTTCGGTTGAGAAAGCCGCCTTCAGACGTCCCACTTCAAACATCAAACTTCCCACTTCCCACTTTCCGCTCAGTACCTGGCCCGAATCCAGCTTGTGGTGCAGATCAGCCGTCCGTTCTTGAGGACCTGAACCGTCACCCGCACAAACGGGCTGCTATGGGCGATGTCGGCGACCTGATCGAGATTCGCCAGACTGACGTTCTGGACTGTCACCTGCTGACTGAATGCGGAAAACTCGGTCAGGACAGTCCTCGTGGCGCTGATCGGCCCGTCGAGAGAACTGCTGCTCTTGAAGCCATGGAAGTCGTCCACATCATCATAGTTGACCACGCTGGCCTCTTCCGGTCCCAACGGTGTCGTGGTGCCGGTCGTGGGGTCCACCACCGCCAGCATGGCCGTCAGTTCGCGGATCTGCTCGGCCAGAAACTCCGCGGTGGACTGATCGGCCCCCGCGCCGTTGGCCATGCTCAGCGTGCCGTTGGCGGCCATCAGGGCCGCGATCGAGAAGCCCACCAGGATCGTCGCAATCAACGCCTCGATGAGGGTGAAGCCCCGGACCGATTTTGGCCGTTTGATTCTTGATGTTTGGTGTTTCATTTTGACTCTTCGGCTGAAAAAACACTGTCTTCAGAAATCCCACTTCAAACATCAAACTTCGCACTTGCCTCTTATTTGCCCGAGACCAGGCTGGACATCTTGAAGATCGGCAGAATGATGCTCATGGCGATGAAGCCGACGAGGCATCCCATGCAGACGATCATGATCGGCTCGATCATCGAGGTCACCGCCTTGATGGTGGCCTTGAGCTCACGACCGTAGAAGTTGGAGATGTCCCGCAAGACTTCAGCCATGTTGCCGGAGTCCTCACCGCTGTGGATCATCTGCACGACGCTGCTGGGCATCAATTTGCACTGGGCCAGGGCCGAAGCCACCTTCTTGCCCTGGCGAACCTCTTCGTAGACGTACAGCCACATGTTCTTATAAAGGATGTTGCCGGAGATGTGGGCGGTGATCGACAGCGTATTGAGGATCGGCACGCCCGCGCGGGTCAGCACGCCCATCGTGTGCAGACCTCGCGTGATGTAGAGACTTCGGCACAGTGTGCGGATCAGCGGGAGCACCAGCTTGGTCTTATCCCACCAAAGGCGTCCCGTCGTCGTGTGGATAAAGGCATAGAAACCCCAGAAAACCCCGCCGACCGCCGGCAGGATCAGATACCACCAGTTTCTCAGAAATGCGCTGGTGGCCATCAGCATGATGGTCGGCATCGGCAACAGATTCTCTTTTCCGCGAAAGATCGCGGTGAATCGGGGCAACACGAAGCACAGCAGGAAAACGGTCACACTGATGGCCATCACCGCGATGATCACGGGGTAGACCATCGCGCTCTTGACCTGGGACCGCGTCTCCGCCTCTTCATCGAGGTACTCGGCGAGTTTTTGCAGCATATCGCTCAGCGAACCGGAGGCCTCGGCCGCTGCGACCATGTTGATGTAGAGATTGGAGAAGATCTCCGGATGCTCGGCCAAGGCCTGGGAAAAGCTGTTGCCCTCTACAATGCGAGTCTTCAGATCGTTGATGATCGCCTTGAATTTCTGATTCTCTTGCTGGCCCCCGATGCCTTCCAGAGCATCCTGGATGCTGATGCCGGCGCGGATCATCACAGCCAACTGGCTGGTGAAATGGAGGATATCCTTGCGGCTGGGGCCGAATTCGACCCGGAAGCCCTTGAGCTTGTCGGAGAAAGAGGCGTTGACGCCGCTTCCCGCGGAGCGGCGTGCGTTTTCGGTGGTACTGCGGCCCTGCCAGTTCTCCGAAACACTGGTTTCTTCGTGTCGCGTGATCGTCTGTGTTGCCATTTCGTGTTCTCCGTGTGCGTGGTCCGCGTTTCAAGCCAGACGCACAGTCCAATCGCTATCGCGTGGCAGTGGCCACTGCCTTCGATGTGTCGGGGAGCTTGCCGGCCGCGACCAGCGTCTTTTCCATCTTGCCGGGATTGCTCGACCGAACGATCGCCTCGTCCCGATCGATGAACCCCTTGAAGTACATCTCGGCGATACTGTTGTCCATGCTTTGCATGCCCAGCCGCCGGGAAGTCTCGATGATGTTCGGAATCTCGTAGATGCGGTTCTCGCGGATGCAGTTGCGCGTCGCGGAGGTACACAGCAGGATCTCGGTGCAGGGCACCATGCCCGGCTGGTCGATCCTCTTGAACAGAGTCTGGGAGATAACCGCCTGCAGGGTGTTGGCCAGCATCGTTCGGATCTGGTTCTGCTGCCCGGCCGGGTAGATGTCGACGATACGCTCGATGCTCTGCGACGCGTTGATGGTGTGCAGCGTGCTGAACACCAAATGGCCGGTTTCGGCGGCGGTAATAGTGAAACTGGTCGTCTCAAGGTCTCGCATTTCGCCGACCATGATGATGTCCGGGTCCTGACGCAACGCGTGTCGCAAGCCGGAGGCGAAGTTCGGGCAGTCGGAGCCGATTTCACGCTGCTCGATCATGCACTTTTCATTCTCGAGATGGTATTCGACCGGGTCCTCCAGCGTGATGATACGCTTGCTGTAGCGTGAGTTGATCAGGCCGATCATCGCGGCCAGCGTTGTACTTTTGCCGGAACCGGTATGCCCGGTGACCAGGACCAGCCCGCGGGGCAGGTCCGTCAATTCCTTGACGATCGGAGGCAGGTGCAGATCATCGATGGTGTGCACCTGGTTGGGAATCACGCGAAACGACAGCGCAACCGTGTCCCGCTGATAATGGGCGTTGACACGAAAGCGGTGCCCTCCGGGAATCGAAGTGGAGAAGTCCAAATCCCGGTTCTCGTCGTACCGTTTCATCTTCTCCGGCCCGACCATGGACAGGACCATCGCCCGTGCCTCCTGATTCGTGATCGGTGGACAATCCATGTCGATCAACTCCGTGTCTTTTCGCAACACCGGCGGCATACCGACGTTGATGTGCACGTCGCTGGCTTTGTTTTCGATGGCCGCTTCCAGGATCGTCTTGATGTCGATCATATGAGCACTTCCTGTCGGCGATTGACGGGGGTGTCGTCCGCCGCGACCGTAACCGGCGCGCGGGCGTTCATCAATCGCCCATCATGGATTCAGTGGATGTTCTCGACGAACTCTTCGTCCTCGTTTTGCCCGTACACTTCGGTGACCCGGAGAACCTCTTCGATCGTGGTGATTCCTTTCTTGACCTTCTTCATACCGTCGTCGAAAAGGGTGTCCCGCCCGCTCTCGCGGAACGCGCGGCGCATCGCGCCCACCGATGCGTCCCGGTTGATCATGTCACGGAATTTGTCGTCCAGGATCAGCAGTTCGAAAATGCCCGCGCGCCCAACGTACCCGGAACCGCGACAGGCGTCACAGCCTTTGCCGTGGACCAATTCGTTCGGATTGATCCCTACGCGTTCGATATACTTTTTCAGCCGGTCCGGGCTTTTATACGTCTCCTTGCACTTGGGACAGATCCGACGGACCAGACGCTGAGCCAGTGCCGCATTCATCGATGCCGCCAGCAGGTACGGCTCGATGCCGATATTCACCAGTCGGGTGACGCTGCTGGCCGCGTCGTTGGTATGCAGGGTGGAAAGCACCAGGTGGCCGGTCAAGGCGGCCTGCACTGCGATGCGTGCGGTCTCGTTGTCGCGGATTTCGCCGACCATGATCACGTCGGGGTCCTGACGCAACAGACTTCTCAGCGCCGCCGCAAATGTCAGACCGGTTTTCTCGTTGACCTGAACCTGGTTGCAGAAGCCCAGCTCGTACTCGACCGGGTCCTCGACCGTCGAGACATTGAGCTTCTCGCCGTCCATCTCCCCCAGGGCCGAGTAAAGGGTTGTACTTTTGCCCGAGCCGGTCGGACCGGTGACCAGAAGAATTCCATGCGGCAACTTCACTTGCTGGCGGAACGCCTCGCACGCCTCCGGTTCCATCCCCATCGAATCCAATCCCCGACGGATCGACTTGCTGTCGAGAATACGAATCACGGTCTTTTCGCCGTGGTTGGTCGGCAGCGTGGAAACGCGAAGATCAATGGCCCGTCCGCCGATGATCGCAGCGACCTTTCCGTCCTGAGGAAGACGCCGCTCGGAGATATCCAGGTTGGCCATGATTTTGATACGCGATACGATGGCGGGGTGCATCTTCTGCGGCGCCTCCATCGCTGCAAAGAGGACACCGTCGATGCGGTAGCGGATTTTCGTCTGTTTCTCTTTGGGTTCGATGTGAATATCGCTGGCCCCTTCGTGGACCGCGTTGCTGATCAGGTAATTGACGAATTTGATGACGGGCGACTGGCCAGCCATCTTCTCCAGGTCTTCGGAAACATCCTCGACGTCCTGGACGACCTCGACCTCGGTCATGTCGCTCATAATGTCTTCGAGGACCGCTTCGGTGGGCTGCTCGCGGAAGGCATCGCAGATGACCGCGATGTCCTCCGGCGGACAGACCACAACGCGTAACTCCATCCCGACCTGGCGTCGGACGTCCTCCATCGCAAAGACATTGGCCGGTTCGCTGGTGGCGACGACGAGCGTGTCGCCCTCGATGGCGATCGGGACGATATTGCTCCGCTGGATGAAGTCCGTTTCCAACTTCCCGAAGGCCGCCTTTTCCACGTCCTGGGGCGTGAGATGGCGGAACTCCTGCCCGTTGAGTTTGGCCTTCGCTTCGAGAATGTCGTTGACGCCGATGAGTCCTTCCTTCAGCAACGCGGTGGTCGGGTCGGCTCCGGGCTTGCTCAGGGTCTCCCGACGAAGCCGACCATACTGCTCGTCGCTGATCTTGTTCATCTCGAGCAAGACGTCCACCACATCGCGTACCTGAACGCGGCTTGTCGGCTCGGGGGAATACAGATCGCACAAACCCCGCACTTCGGCGTCGTCGGGATAGACCGGCGCCATCGCCGGCTGACCCGCGCCCGACCGATTCGCCACAGGGGATTTGACCTTTTCTTTTGAGGATAGGAATCGCAACATTATTCAGACAGCTTCAAAGTAATCGTCCAATCTTTGGTTTCCGACGCGGTGTCGCCCGCAAGGGCCCCGTTCCAGGCCAGTTCGACAAAGTTGTTGCCGATCTGCTGGACCGTGAAGCCCTCGATGCTCTGGCCCTGCTGGAGAATCTGATCGTTGATCATGCAGGAGTGTCCGTTGTCAGACCGCATGATGCTCAGTAACCGCAACGTACCGGCCTGCTCCTGCATCTTCTGACGTCGGATCATCTCGGCCTGCATCTGGGGATCTTCGCTGATGATCACAGGACCTTTGATCCCTTTCACCCTGACCCCTTCGACCTCGAACGGATTCTTGGACAATTCGCTGACCTTCACCTGGAACACGTCCGAGAACTCGTAGAACTTCGTAAGGATCGCCTCCATACGGTTGGTCATCTCCGACCGCACGCCGGTCAGACGACCGATGGCGGCTTCGATCTTCATCTCGTCGGTCACGCCCGGCTTGGCCGAGGCCGCCTGCGGCTGGCTGCGGCGGATCATGAACATCAGACACACCAAGCCGATGGCGACGAGGATGGCGACCAGGATGGTGCTCCGGCGGACGTTCTGGCGGTTGGCCGCGACGGTCAGGTAATCCTGAGAGTCCGAGCCGCCGGCGGACAAAACATCCTTTGTCCCACTCGGCGCGGGCGAAGGATCGGAGGAAGTTCCGGTTTCTGGTTCACGCATGAAAGACAGCATAAATCAACTCCAGCAATTCACGTTCGCGGTCAGGCGGTTTTGTTCTGAAAGAAAATGCTCAGGATGAATTCGGCCCCGATTTCGCTGGCACTGTCACTGGACTTGTCCAGTTTGAGTTCCCGCAACTTCATGATGCGAGGCAGTTTCTCCAGCTCCAGCAGAAATGAATAGAACGAGGTGAAATCGCCCACCAACTTCATCGTCAACGGCTGCTCGATGTAGCCGCTGTTGTCCTTTTGGACCAGGGTCTTGATTGTCTTGGGCTTGAGTCCCTGCTTCTGAGCGATCACAGTGACCTGCTCGAGCACTTTGTGCACCTCGCTGGTCGGAGGCAGCTTGCTCTCGAAGAAGCGAACCGCTTCCTGGAGTTGCTCGACTTGCTTGTTGAAGTCCTCCGCCTGGCTGGTGGCTGCCTCGAAGTCGGCCAGCTTGGCCCGCTTGCCCTCCACCCGGCGCTTGGATTCCGCCAGATTCTGGTTGGCGGGCTTGATCATGTACTGGTACCCTGCGGCCGCCACCCCCACCAGAAGGACGAAGAAGATTGCCTGTCGTAAACCGCTCGTCATAGTATCTGCTCCCACGCTACAAAGTCCCGATCCGACTCTGATGTCCGGGACGCGTTAGAACTGATAAATCGAATGTTGGGCCTTGGCCCGAATTTCGTCGATGTCTTCCTTGGTCAAATGGATATCCCGGCTCAACATGGCCGTGAGTTTGAACTGTCGGAACGCGGTGTCCTCGATCTTCTTCTCCTTCGATTCGACCAGCGCGACGTTCTCGAGCAGAACGGAGCGGCCGAGATGTTCGATATATGCGGCGACCTGAAGATCGCTGGGCGCGATTCCCTCGATGTCCATCTGGATCAGCATCGATTTTTCCGGAGAAGATTTTGAATCGGCCTCCGGGACGGGTTTGCCCTGGGCGGCCTGATATTTCGTAGGTTTGAGTGCCGTGGTCGGCGTCCGCGATGAATCCTGCTTTTGGGTCAGATCCAGTTTGATCAGCGAGACCCCCGGCGGAAGCGTGTTCGTCAACGAAGCCAAAAGAACGCTGCGAGGAACCGGTTCGAGCAGCTCGGCCGTCGTCAAGGCCGTCCGCATCATCTCCTGACGACGGGTCTGAAGATCTTCGAACTGCTTGATCGACTCCTCCATTTTCGCCATCCGGGCGTTCACCAACGCCTCTTCCGCGACACAGGCCCGTTGACGAATCCGAATCGTCACAAACGAGCCTCCCAGAGCCGCCATCACGACCAGAAACAGGATCAGACACATCAGATTGGCCCGGCGGGATTCGTTGCTCTGGATGTAATCGTCCGGCACAAAGTTGATATTCGACATCGTGTGTACCCCATCATTGATGACGGATGATCGCGAGATACTCGGACCCTCGGCCGATCATCGACAATCCATCATCCTGAATCAATTCAGACTCAGGCTCAGCCCGAAGGCCAACGCCCAGCTTGTTGCAACGTTTCTTCGCTCCAACCCGAGATGATCCGGATTCTGGATCTCCACCGCCGCCATGCAGTCGCCCATCTGCGCCTGGATTTCCAACTGCTTGGCGATCGTGCGGTAGACATCTGCCTCCACGGCCAGTCCGGAAAGGAAGATCAACCGCTCGAGCTGGATGTTCTTGTACAACGACAGAAACTCCCGTCGGCACGCCGTCATCTCCATGACGAGCCGCCCCACCGCGGTCTCTTCCTTGAGCTGTTTGGCCCCGATGGGAATATAGTGAGCATACAAGGGATTTTTGTGCCGGCAAATCACCAGGTGCGTACAGTCCAACTGGATATCCAGCAACAGAACAACCGCTTCGAGATCCGTCTTGCGGCGTCCGAAGAAACGGGCGTAACAGTTGGCCAGCGCCACCGGCCAGACGCCGATGGACTTGATCGTCAACCCGGCCCTCTCGTAGATCGCCAAATGCCGGTCGATCACCGTCCGCTCGGTCGCCAGCACGATGACGTTGTCCTGCTCGGCCGGGATGTATTTGATCAGCGTGTTTTTCTCGATGGGCTCGAAGGGCAACTTCTGTTTGATCTTTGCGAAGATCGCATCCTCGATCTTTCCGTCGAATTTCTTCGGCCAGCGCAGATGATCGATAAACACCTCGCTGGCCGGCAGGGCCGCGACTACCTCCTTGCTTTTGAATTGCCCGCTGGCGGTCGATTCCCGCATCACGTCGATCGCCCACCGTTGCCATCGCGCGGTCCCCGCCGTGATGTCTGCGGGACGATTGACGCATTGTCCGGCGATCAGGTGCGTTTCCTCCGTGCCGTTGGCCAGTTGGGCCAGCTTCACGCAGTCATTGCCCAGATCGACCCCAATCAGACATGATTGTTTTCTGCCAAATCCAAACATATTCCGTCACCCTAGAAGAAATGTGAGCCGGCTTCGTCGCCGAAGCGATGACACGTCATGACTCTCTCACATTGTCCGTTCGGACCCCCTTTCGTGTACCGTGGCCCGATGAGGCCGAGTCTTCTTTTGGACCGGCCGGCATTCTGTGCTTCGACAGTCTGCCCGGCGTCGTTTAAAGTATATGAAATGGAATTGCGCCAAACCAAAAGCGGCACGACCGGTCCGGAAAATTGGCGACTTCGGAGAAAGGGCCGATAACGAAGCCCGCACGACGGGAGTGTGACCGCGCCAGGCCTTGAAAAATGCTTGCGCGTGAAAATTTCCCCAGGGGAAACACACCGATCCCCCTCCGACCAGGGAAAGACGACGGGACTGCACAAAGAAAAAAACACAGTCGACGCCCCGGCGGCGACGGACACGTTATGGGGCTTTCGCAGACGCCTTCGCCGAGAGGTTCCATTCCGGCTTGGGGCGTCGGGTCATCAAGTCCTCGATCGCCGTTCGCACCGGTTTGCCTTCGAACAACACCTCATAGACCGCCTGCGTGATCGGCATCTCGACGCCTTGGCGAGCCGCGAGGTCGACGACGGATTTACAGGTCGAGACCCCTTCAACGACCGACGCGGTCGCATGCTGCGCCTGCTCGGGAGTCAACCCCCTGCCAATCCGTTCGCCGAAAGACCGGTTGCGTCCGCTCGGCGAGATGCACGTCGTCACCAGGTCTCCCAAACCGGTCAGGCCCGCGAAGGTGTACTCGCTGGCGCCCAAAGCCAAACCCAGGCGCGTGATCTCCGCCAGACCCCGCGCCAACAGTGCCGCCTTGGCGTTGTCGCCGGCGCCGACGCCGTCGATGATACCGGCCGCAATGGCGATGACGTTCTTCATCGCCCCCGCCAGTTCGACCCCGACCAGATCGGTGTTCGTGTACACCCGAAACCACGAGCAGTTGAACGTCGCCTGCACCCGCTGCGCGAGGGCTTCGTCCTGGGCTGCGGCGCAGGCAGTCGCCGGCAGTTTGCGGGCCAGCTCATCCGCAATGGTCGGCCCACTCAAGGCCGCCAGCGGAATTCCCGCGCCCAGAACATCGCGCAGAATTTGGCTGGGCCGCTGCAACGTGCCGATCTCGATGCCCTTGGTCACCGAGATAATCGGAACGCCCGCCGGGACGTGCTTGCCCAGCCGGCGCCAGACCGACCGCATGTATTGGCAAGGAACCGCCGAGACGATCAGATCCGCGCCCGCCATCACCTGTTCGTCGCGATGTTCGAAGACCAGCGACTCCGGCAGCTTGTAGCCCGGCAGAAACCTGAAGTTCTCCCGTTGCCGTTCAATCTCATGTAACTGCCCCGCGTCGTAACCCCACATCCGCGTGGGGATGTTTTTTTCGCAAAGCAGGATGGACAGCACTGTTCCCATCCCGCCGTCGCCGATGATGGCGACATTCCGATACCCCCTGGCCTGCATGACCACCTCGATGATCCCGATCGAATCTGACGCGGCGCCCCACAGCGGGTCCCCGCCACCCCGATTAGAACCGCCGACGCCCATTAAGTCAACCGGAACGCGTGACGTTGGGCGATGTGTGGAAATTATTGAAATCCAGAGGGTCGGAACGTAACGTAGGACTGGCCATATTGATCGGGATCTCCTCGGAGAAGGTCCGACGTCTGGGCCAAACCGTGCGCCGGCTCCGACCCGCCCAAATCACCCGACAACACAAATGGCTCGCCGATCGTCACTGAACTCGCAGGCGAAGGAGAGCTACCCCGTGGCGGGGCACTGTCGTTGCAAAACGGTCTGTGAAGACACCCAAGTCCTTCTGCCGCCAGAGGTCGCGGATTGCCTGTTTGCCCTTGACGCCAAGCAGCGACCAGTCCATCGCCATTTCCTGGGGCGTCTCGGCCATGTTGAACAGGCCCACCGCCAGGGAGCCGTCCGCCAGGGGCTTGGCCAAGATCAGTGTCAGGTCGTCCTGGGCCAAAGGTCGAGCCTGTTTGCCCAGCGGATCCTGGTCGATCTCGATCACTTCGGGACTGCACAGAATGCCCAACGTAAAGTCGTCCAACAGGGCCATGTCGCCCGAGAAGAACAACGGCGCCGCCATCAGGCACCACATGGACATGTAGCTGTATTGTTCATTGGGAGTCAACTTGGTGGGAATGGCAGGGTCGTCCTGGCTGCGGGCATTTCCGACATAGCCGATGAGAATATAATCCGGATCGTTCCACCCTCCAGGGCCGGCGTATTCGTAGCGTTGAGCGTTGCTCAGGCCGATGTGATAGAAACCCGGCAACAAGGTGTCCTGGGCCAGGCCCAGATCTCCTGTGGTTCGCCAGCAGTGGCCGGTTTCGGCGCCCCAGGTCCAGACGTCGCCCATGCCGTATTGGCACAAGTTGTGGACGATGTCGCGGTCGAGCGTCTTGAGGATATCGCCCATTTTTTGGTAGGGCCGTTTCATGTGTTCGAGGGAGTTGCCGCCTGCGACCTCGCTGTATGAGCACCAATCATATTTGAGAAAGTCGAAACCCCATTCGGCGAATTTCTCCGCGTCGATCCGCTCGTGCTCGTAGCTGCCGACGTAACCGGCACAGGTCCACGGGCCCGGCGATGTGTACAAACCCGCCTTGAGACCTTTGCTGTGGATGTAGTCAACCATGCTACGGATGTCCGGGAATTTGGAGTTCGGCAGGATCGCCCCTTTCTCGTCACGGTAAGGCTCGTCCCCCCTTTTTTTCATCCAGCAGTCGTCAATGTTTACGTACTCGTATCCGGCGTCCGCCATACCCGAGGCGATCATCACATCCGCAGCTTGTCGCATGTGCTGTTCCGTAACGCGGTGGTAATGGATATACCAACTGTTCCAACCCATCGGCGGGGTCAAAGCCAACGTGTCGCCGACGATGATTTTGAAGGGGCGTTTGGCGGTTCCGTGGGCGTTGGCGGCGTTGAGAATCACGGAGTACTCTCCTCGCTCGACGGGTGTTCGGCCCTCAATGATACCGGTGGCGGGATTGAGGCGGAGGTCTTTCGGCAGGCCGACCGCTGCGAACTGGATGGGTCGGGTCCCGGTACAGGGGATTCGATACAGGAAGGGACGTCTCGGCCTTGCACCGTAGACCGTGGGGCCGTTGATCCGAGGTTGCGGGCCCGGCTTGGGCGTCAGGATCACCTTTTCCTCCGCGGGTGGTTGGGGGGCATCGATGGTCCGGGGCTTCTCGCCCGTGAAGACGAACCGGGCCTGAGCCCAGTTGGCGTGGTCGAAATCGACTCCGTCGCCACCCGAACCGGCCAGGAGCATCACACGCCGAACGCCGGCCAGGGGTACGTCCACGACCTTGGGCTCCTGCCCGCCTTTTAAGATTCCGCTGTCGAAGAGTTTCTTGCCGTCGCCATAAACTCGAAAAGCCACGGTGCCCCGGCCGCCGGCCGCGTCGTCCACCCCGACGCTGGCCTGGAAGCGTTCCACCTTGCCGTCCACCAAGTCGATGTAGAGCACGGAATCCGCATGGGTCCCCACGCCCTCCTCGAAGACCCGGCCCGCAATGGAAAGGGCCTTGCCGGTGACGCTCCTGTTCCTCTGCGGTTGTCCCCAGCCGCTGGACATTTTTGTGAGATCCAATTCCGAGAGAGGGACGCGCGCTGCGATTGCGGCCTTGCCGACGAGAAGGGACAGGACGATTGTTGTGTAGACCGACAGGCGAAAATGCGTAGTCATGCATGACCCTTTCCACAGGCGACAAAGCGGAAGACCGCGACTCACCGGCTCAATGATGCTATCAAAACCCCCCGTCCAGGACAAGTCGTTCCTGGGGGGAATCTGGGCCCGATGCGAAAATGTCAAATTTCGCACTTGCAGAACATGGATTGTCCGGCTATGGTGAAAGCATGTGGTGGATTCGGAATTTGGATGATGCGTCATGAGTGTGGATCGTGTTCGGATTGATGATTGGGTTTCCCGCCTGTAATCCTCTCTTTTCTGCAGATTCTGCATGGTTTGGAACAGGTGATCGCGTTTGAGAGAAATGCAGCCAGATGCTGTGTGGTGACTGGCACCAAAGAAATCCTGGCTGTATACGATGAAGTGATAGGAGAGAAGAAAATGAACATCTATGTCGGAAATCTTCCCTTTGGGGCTACGGATGACGACTTGCAGCGGCTCTTCGCTGCGTATGGCGACGTGAGCAGCGCCAGCGTCATCAAAGACCGTTTCAGCGGGGAATCCCGCGGTTTCGGTTTCGTCGAGATGCCCTCGCGGGAAGACGCCATGGCCGCGATCGAAGCCCTCAATGGAACAGACTTCCAGGGGAGGTCTATCACGGTCAACGAAGCCAAGCCCAAGACTCCGCGGGAAGGCGGTGGTGGTGGCGGACGCGGTGGACGCGGCGATCGTCGATACTGAGCAGGCAGGCATGCCTTGAACGGCAGGTCCGTGGCTCGGTGTGCTCGTCGAGACCCTGGACCTGCCGATCTTTCGAACGTCGGCAGTGGTCGCGGTAATGCGATTTTCACACTGCGGTTGCCTGCAGCGGAATCCCGACGTCGGCGTTTGTCTGCGTGAGGGAGTTTTCCCCGTTGGATGCGATGGAGTCGCTTGTTGCGGGTGTTGTCTGTCCTTATTCGGATCGGAAAGAGCGACTCTCCCGAAATAGGGGCTCGGTGTTTGTGTCACTCGCGTCCGGATCAGACCGGTCTACAGCACTTGCCCTCCTTTGCCTTGCTGGATGAGGGGGATATAGTGTTCAATCTCGTTGAGAGTCGCCGGGTCGGTAAGATCAACCACCCTGCGTTTTTCGTGCGACAAATACGCGGCCATGATCAGTAAGGTGATCTGCTTGCCGTATGCGAGGTTTAGCAAGGCGTCGCGGCCCTGTTCGAATGCGTTCAGCGCGTCGATCCATTCGGCGACATATCCGTACAGCCCCGCTTCGTCGGGCTGGAGGATCAACGATCCACGAGAGGCCTGCGATTTCTCCAACGCCAACTCGCTGTCGCTGACGGCCGCCGCCGCCGCGTCGCTGATGAACAGGCCCGTGGGTGACTGGAGGGAATTGACAGTGTACGAATACCCCGGCCCGAAGGTCTCCATAAGTAGCCGCAGGCCCGGTGCGTCGTACATCCAGGAGTTCGTCGCCTGAACGATGCTGCGATGTTTCGTCTCGGGATCTTCGAACTCAATCGAAACGCTGGAATAATCTTCCGCTGGCGTCTTGGAATAATCCACGCCTCGCTGCTGGAGCTGGCTGCGCCAGGGCTCTTTACCCCATTTGAGCAGAGCCATCGTCGCGTTCACTCGCAGAGGTCTCAGGTAGGTCAGCGGTTTGCCGGCCGGAGTCACCATGTACATGCCACAGGCGATGCTGTGACAGCCCATGTCGCAGCAGACTCCGCCGCCCTGGGTAGTGGGGTCCCAGAACCACGGCTCGTGCGGCCCGCCGTGCTCTTCGGCGCTGCGGGCCAAGTGCGGCGCCCCCATCGCTTTCTCCACCTGTGCCAGTTGGATGCGGGACTGGACCACCGAGGGCATGTGGATCTGATTCTCGAAATAGGCGGTCGGGACGTTCATCGCTTTGACGATTCGCGTCAGGGTTTCGGCCTCCGCACAGTTTCGGGCCAGTGGTTTTTCCACGATGATGCCCTTGATCCGCGTGCCGTCCTCGACCGCGGCGGCGATCTGTCGGATCATGTCCAGGCGAGCGAAGTTTGGCGCAAACACACACACCACATCGACTGCCTTGACCAGTTCCGCGATGGTTCCATAGACTTTTGTGTCCCCCAGACGGTCCTGGCGGGCCTTCTGAGCCAACGTCTCGGCGCCCTTGAGTGCGCAAACTCCCGCCAGTTCCGCGTTCCGCACGGACCGCAAAGCCCGCTCGTGGAACGTTGCGACGAAACCCGCTCCGATCATTCCAATCTTCAACATCGGCAGATCCTTTCAAGACGAGAGCTGAACTCAGGACCTCGGTTTTCTCGCACGCCCGGGCTGGGAACGGGCGGCGAATCGCGTCCCCTATCTACCGTAACCGGCCGGCCAATGCAAGCGCAAAGCCGACAAAATGTCGCCCTTGTGTAACACGGCGCGAAACGGCGCCCAGTCGGTCGCAGACGGTAGGCACCGGTCTCTGGATTCTGTACAATTCCGGGGATACAGAAGACCTGGCGACGACCGCGGCTTCCATTGCCTCCGGCGGCCTGTGGGGAGTTGTGAATGTGTCGTCGGATTGACCTTGTTGATGTTGTTGATTGTCTTGTGAATCAGGTCAATCCGGTCACAAAGAGGTGTGTCGGCGCGGTCACGTTCCGTATCGATCGAAAGGAAAACGTACACGATGAATTTCGGCATAACCCCCAAAAAGCAACAGGAACTGGAAGCCCGGATGGCCAAGGTCGGCCTGCGCGAGCAGGATCTACTTGAGAAATTCATCCATTCTGGTGGTCCCGGCGGCCAGCGGGTGAACAAGACCTGCAGCTGCGTCTACCTTAAACATCTGCCCTCCGGCCTGGAAGTCAAGATGCAGCGAGATCGCCAGCAGCGCCTCAACCGCTACTATGCCCGCAAACGGTTGTGCGAGATTCTGGAGGAACGTTATTTCGGTACCAAGAGCGCCGGTGCGGTGCGTTCCGAGAAGATTCGCAAACAGAAACAGCGACGTCGGCGTCGTACCCGCAAGAACATGACCACGAAGCGATAGTTGATGCACCCATACGCAACTCCATTACGCAAGGATTACGTACAACTACGTACATGCGTCTGCCGTCACTCAGGACTCGTGAGCAGATATTTGCAATTTCCCTTTCGCGAGGGGTAATCGCTCCGTAAATCCGCCCGATTGCGACCCGAAATATTCGAGGCCTCAGGAAGGGGCGGAATCTCCGACTTAAACTGGGAATTGGCGAGGAACCGAGGTGTAATTCCCCTGATTTTGCTTGACGAACCGAGAAGGTTCCAGGTAAACTTGATGTGTTTTTGGTGGGGAGCGTGCTTTCCTCCCTCAAAAAGGATGCTCCTCAGCAAAACCACTGCGTTACATTTTTAGTAGCGAGGGGTCAAAGGAGCAGCACTGTGAGCAAAGGCAAGGTGAAGTGGTTCGATGCAAAGAAAGGGTTCGGCTTCATTACGCCGGATGACGGAGGCGAAGACCTGTTTGTGCATTTCTCGAACATCCAGGCCGACGGATTTAAATCGCTTCTGGAAGGTCAAGTGGTGGAGTATATGGTAGGTCAGGGACGCAAAGGGCCGCAGGCAACGCAGGTACGCCTGTGCTAGGACAACTTTGGTAGGACCGAAGGTCAAACGGGTTCCGTCGAAAAGGCGGGGCCCGTTTTTGTTTTTGCCGTTAGACCGGTTTGTTTGTCATAATTTCCTTGCAGGCCTGAGATGTGGGGCTTGTGTGTGGGGGTGATTATGTATTTGCGTTTCTTTGGTCTAGTATTTCTCTTGACCGGACTGGCAACGTGCACAAGCGGCTGCCTGGCGGTTGCTGTGGGGGCCGGCGCCGCCGGAACCGTTGCCTATATGAAGGGGGACCTGGAAGCCGAGGAACCCTACGACATCGAGAAAACTTACGCTGCCGCACGCACCGCTGTGGAGGAATTGAAACTGAAGATCATCGAAAGCCAGACGGGCGCCGACGCCTTATCCGCTCGAGTGGTGGCTAGGGATTCGTCGGATAAGAAGGTCGAGGTTCGTCTCAAAGCCATCACCTCGAACACGACCAAGCTTTCCGTCCGGGTCGGCACGTTCGGCAACGACGGCAAAGAACGCCGCATCTACAATACGATTCGGGATCATCTCAAAGCCTCCACGAAGAAGCCTGAGGAAACTCCGTCTGCGTCCGGTTCTCCGGAGGCATCGACGGGGTGACGGAACAGGTCATTCGCCTTCGGTCTGCTTTCGGATTTCGCGCAATTGCCTCATGATCTCGTTGATTCGCCATTCGAGCGAGGACAGGATCCAGAACACGAAGTGGGCCACGCGCATCTGCGAGTGGATGAGGTAGGTGATTTTGATCGAAAGCGTGACCGTCGCCACCTCGATCATGGGCAACTGCCAGTCTCTTCCGCCCAGGATGGACAAGAGAACCGAGATCCCGACAATCGCGATGAACAAGATGTTGATCAAGCGAGCCTGGGTCTTGGGCACACCGCCGATGGTACCGATGATCGAGCGGATACGTTTCCCTCTCCTTCTGGAAGTTCTTGAGCTCCTTGCGAAGATCCTCCAGTTCGCTTTCGAGGTGCTCACGCCTCTGGTGGGATTCGTCTGCCATGACTGCTCGCTCAAATCCGATTCTCTGTCGTGTCGACCCAATGCGTTCGGCAGGGACAGGATACCGTCGGCGGTTGCGTCGTTCAAGCTGCGCGTCTGTTACGAATGGATCGGGAGAGTCCGGCTGCACCGGGGACATCGGACTGTGTCGGACGGGAACTTCGGCGGGATCTTGAGTTTCAGTCCGCAGCCGCACGTCAGAAACGAGAACCCATTGACCTTTCGCATGATGTCGCCGACGTCGTGGATCTGCTTGGGAGGCGGGGGCTCCTTGGCGGGTTCGGCTTGCGTCCCACGAATCTGCACTGCCTCGTCAGCCAAGGCTGCCGCCGGCATGATGCTCTTGCCGCGGGTTACGCTCGCGTACGCATTGGCATAGTCCTTGTATGAGACGCCCTGGGACATGCTCCGCAAGATGCGGATTCGTTCCGAGATCGGCGGATGAGTGCTGGTCCAATCGGACAACCCTTTCTGCCCACGCTTCTTGAACGGGTTCGCAAAGAACATCGGGGCTGTAACCGCATTCGCCGCCGCTAGTTGCGGCGAGGGGTCGGCTGCGATTTTCTCCAGAGCACTGGCGAGCCCCTCGGGGTAACGTGTCAACCTCGCGCCGCCGGCGTCGGCTAGGTACTCCCGTCTCCTCGATAGAGCGAAATAGAGCAATTGCGCCATGATCGGCGCCAGGATCGCCGCCGCGACCGCGATCACGACCAAGACGACCTGCGCCTGGCTTCCGCCTCGACTGTCGGAGGAGTACCGCCGGCGGGAGCCCATCGAGCCGTAGAACATGCCCCGCATGAAGACCTGCGAGAGCAGCACCACGCTTCCGAGCATGATCCCGGCCAGAGTCACATAGAGGATGTCACGGTGGAGAATGTGGCTCATTTCGTGTGCGATCACGCCCTGGAGTTCGTCGCGGTTGAGTCGTGCCAGCAGTCCGGCGGTGACTGCGATGGAGGCCGATTGAGGGCTGCGACCGGTGGCAAAGGCATTGGGGGCCGGATCGTTGATGATGTAAATCTTGGGCATAACAGGCAGACCCGCCGCAATCTTCATCTCCTCAACCACGTTGAACAACTGCGGGTGCACGTCGTGGGTGACCCGCTTGGCGCCGCTGGCGGCCAGGAGGATCTGATCGCCGGAAGACAGACTCACCACAGTTAGACCCAGCCAGACCATCGCGGCGATGCCCAAGCCGAAGAGGCCCCCCTGCGGCCCGACGGTCGCCATCCCGATCACAGCCCCCAGGGCCAGCAACACCATCGCCATCAACGCCATCAACAGGACGGAGTTGCGCTTATTGGTTCGGATCAGTTCCCACATCGTCAGGAGAAGTTAACCTTTGGCGCCTCGCGTTCCAGGGCGGTCTCTACCTGGAAGAAGTCCCGTTTGGTGAAGACGAACATCCCGGCGACAATGTTGGACGGGAACATCTGGATCTTATTGTTGTAGAAGAGCACCTGGTCGTTGTAGTTCTGTCGCGCGAAGGCGATCTTGTTCTCGGTGCTGGTCAACTCCTCCTGCAGGGCCAGGAAGTTCTGATTGGCCTTGAGTTCGGGATAGTTTTCCACGACCAGCATGAACTTGCTCAAGGCGTCCGCGAGCTGGCTTTCGCTTTTGGCGATCTCGGAGACGCTCTTGGCGCCCATCGCCGCGCTGCGGGCTTTCGTGATGGATTCGAAAGTCTCCCGCTCGTGTTTCATATAGCCTTTGGCAGTTTCAACGAGATTCGGAATCAGATCGTGCCGGCGTTTGAGCTGCACATCGATTTGTGCCCAGGCGTTGTCCACCTGGTTTCGCGACCCCACCAGGCCGTTGTAGATGCCGATCCCGACGATCGCCACCAGGCCCAGGATGCCCAATACGACAAGTAACGCCACCAATCCAACCATGGGATCTCCCTTCTATTGCGATACAGGACTGATTACGGTTTCTTTTTGGTTATGAACAGGGCCGCAACGATAGCCACGGCCGCGATACTGACCAAGATGAGCGAGACGATGATGCGTCCTTTCCTTGTAGAAACAGAATGCGTGTTGTAGTTGGAGCGTCATACTGCCCCCTGTTTTACTTTGTTTCCTCTTCTTCGTCCAGCCGGTCACAATCGACTCTGGCCAGCACGATTCGTTCATAAGGATTCTGATCTCCTGCCTCAAAAAGGCAGGCCAAAGCCCCATCGGGCAACATGGCCAAGCAGGAATAAGCGGACGGGCCGGGCCACAGGACCCTCTTGATCGGCCATGTCTTGCCTTCGTCCAGGCTCACGCGGACGGTCATATCCTGTCGTTTCGTCGTATGAGCCGGATTGGAGAAGGCCAGGCGAGATGGGTTCATCGTGCACCGGAGAAAGCCGGCTTGGCATACGGGTTCGATCAGAGCAGGATCGTGCCGAACGCCAGACCACGTGAACCCTCCGTCGGCGCTGGTCGCCAGAGCACGGGTCGTCTGCGACCGGTCGTAGTTCCGCATGTTGATCAGAAGCGTTCCCTCCGCGAGTTCGACGACCTGGCACTCGTTGACCGCCGGGCGAATGACGCCGCCCAACTGCCAGCTTCGGCCATGATCGTCGCTGTAGATGACGTGCGAACCGTAGCCATATGGATCGTCGGGTTCCACGTAACTGTGGTCGCACGGGATGACCAGCCGGCCCTTCCAGGGGCCTTGGGTCAGTTGGATACCGACACCGGGACCGGTGGCGTACCAGCGCCACTCGGGGCTTTTGACCTGTGCGGTGATCTCTCGCGGCCGCGCCCACGTTCGACCGTTGTCGTCGCTGGACGTGATGAAAACCCGACGGGTATCCTTCGCGGTATTCTGCATGATCTGGTTTTCGGTATCCTTGCCGTGATTCCAGGTTAAGGGTAGCCAGATCGTGCCAGTGGTTCGATCCACCACAGGGCAGGGGTTCCCGCAGGTGTTTTCACCGTCATCCCATACTATCTGTTGGGGGGCCCAGGTCCTGCCACCGTCGGTAGATCGTTTCACAAGCACGTCAATGTCGCCGGCATCGGACCGACTGTCTTTGCGTCCTTCGCAAAAGGCAAGAAGAGCGCCGTCTGGAGCAACGACCAAGGCGGGAATCCGATAAGTGTGATAGCCGTCACAGCCACTGACGAACACATCGGTCAGTGATTGGACGGGAACCACCATCGTACAGTGGAAGATGAAAAGTCTGAAAGCAAGATTTGTGACAAATATCACAATTATGACTCCTGGGTAAATTGGGCTGTTTTGTTTTCGAACATGTCGCCCAGGAGCTTGAGGATTCGGTCTTCTGGGTCCAGTCGGCCCCTGCGGAGGACCTCTTCCAGCTCGCCGCGATCGAACCAAAGTCCGTGGTCTCTTTCGCACCGGTCGATGGTCAATGGGGGGGGACCCTGTCCTACGAGGATCTTGGCCATCCGCTTGTCACAAATCGGGCACCGGCGGGGTCGCTCGGTCGAAGTGGCGTCCTGGCGAAACGAACGAAGGAGCTGATCTGCCTTTTCGGGGGCGTCCATCAACAATTCCAGTTCGCCCCGATCAAGCCAGATGCCGCGACAACCGACGCAGTAATCAATCTCCACGTCGCCCATCTCCAGCGTTATCATGGGTTTCTTGCATAAAGGACAGTTCATTCAGAGGCTCCCAGCCACATTGTCATAATCGCGCCCTTATTCTATCGTCCTTTTGGGGTAAATTCCATGATTGCCCCCGCGCGAGTTGACGCCGAACGAAGGGCTAGAGATACAGATACAGATATAGACGTACAGATATGCGGGATATTCAAGGGTCGGCAACCTCAAATAATTCTCACCTGACAATGGTTTTTTCATCTACATTGACCGGATGAGAATCGCCTTTATATGCAAAAGTTGATCCCCTTGTGAGGGTGGCCTGTGGATATGACGAAGACGCAGTGCGGCGGGCTGCGTCTTCGTCTTTCGTTTCTGCGTTTCGTTGCGGATTGTTTCGTTTCGTTTTTCAGTTGTTCGATCCGACCTTCGACTTTACCATAGGATCCAAACGGCTCGCGGGGGCGAGTCTATAAAGACTGTGCCGACAGGTCTGGTGATGCCCAGGATTGTCGATTTTCACACACATGCGTTCCCCGATTCCCTAGCGGCCCGGGCAATGAAAACGTTGCTGGACGAGGCGCCGGGGATTCGGGCCTATCTTGACGGAACGACAGGTGACCTATTGCGGTCAATGGACCGGATCGGGATTGAGAAGAGTGTGGTCTGCTGTATCGCGACCCGGCCCGAGCAATTTGGACCGATCCTGAAATGGTGTGGGCAGATCCGTTCCGACCGGTTGATCCCGCTTCCCTCGGTGCACCCTGCAGACCCTGTGCTTGCCGACCACATCCGTTGTGTTGCCGACGAGGGGTTTCTCGGGATCAAATTGCACCCTTATTACCAGGATTTCTTCGCGGATGAAGATCGAATGATGCCTTTGTACGCCCAAGTGGCGGACCTCAACCTGCTGCTGGTGATGCATACAGGCTATGATATCGCCTTTCCGCGAATTCGCCGGGCCGATCCGGCGAAGATCGTGCGGATCAAGGAACGTTTTCCTGCTTTGCGTTTCATTGCAACCCATCTGGGCGCGTGGCAGCAGTGGGATGAGGTTCGTGAATATCTCATCGGGCGACAGATCCACATCGAGGTCTCTTTTGCCTCCGACGACCTGGAACCAGAGAAGGCTAGAGCAATGATCCTAAGCCATCCGGCGGGGTACATGCTGTTTGGGACCGATTCACCATGGACGGATCAGGGCCGCACACTCGAATGGTTAGAAGGGCTGCGGCTGCCTCCCGATGTGATGACTGGAGTTCTCGGGGGCAACGCACTGCGTCTTCTACGTCTGTCCCGAGATGAATTTATAAAGGACATTTGACAGAATAGCTTCTTTTTTTGGCTATATCTGCCATATGCGTCCCATAATTCACCCACAGTGTCTCTCGGAGGCGTAGGATTCATTAATCAAATTTATAGTTTTGTCCGAGAAGGTTCTTTATTTCTCTGCTGATCTGCGGCACAATAAGCCGATTGTAAAGATTGCCATGATGCGTGCGAGGCCGAGAGCGCAACGCATCGTGTGTAGGTCTGTGCAAGGGCTTGTCTCGGTCGATGGTGTCAAATTATCCTGGGAGGCTTAAGGAGAGAACAATGAAACACCGAGTTTGGATGGCTGGACTGGTGGGGACAATGTTGACGGGGATCGTCGGTTCGACGGCTTGGGCCGGTGCTGGGGCTGCTTCTCCTGCGGCTCCGGAGCACACGGAATTGTTCTTCCCCGAACTCATGAAGACATTGCACAATCCGACGTCGTGGTTGAGTATGGGAGCGGATTTTCGAGTCAGGATCGAGTACGGCGAGAACTGGATGACCCTGAACGACAGCCATATCGACCACGAGCGCGAGTACTGGCGGTTCCGCCCGCGGTGGTGGACGAAGTGGATTCTAGGAGAAGATGTCAGCTTCAATACACGTCTGGTGTGGGAGTTCCGAACCTGGGATGAGCCGCGAACGCAGGATGTCAACTTCAACCCGGACGAAGCGCTGTTCGATTGGTTCAACATCAACCTGCGGAACGTCGGCGGGATGCCGCTGACCGCCACCATCGGTCGCCAGGACATCATTCTGGGAGGCGGCTGGCTGATCATGGACGGGACCCCGTTGGATGGGTCGCGCACGCTGTATTTCGATGCGGTCCGGTTCACATACGACTGGATGGACACGAGCAATAAAATTGATTTGGCCTATATCAGTCAGTCCGCCGAGTCCAATCGCTGGCTCAACCCGATCAATGATCAGGAGCGGGCCGTGACTGAGCAGGATGAGCACGGCGTAATTCTGTTTGTCACTAACACGTCCTTCAAGCCGGTGCAGCTCGATGCATTCTTCATCTACAAGAATGACAACCCGATCGATGGGCCGGTGACGAACATGCCGAATGCGTGGAGCCGCAAGGCGGAAATCTTCACATTCGGCGGCGCGATCTCCGGCCTGCTTCACGACCATTGGCGGTACCGAGCCGAAGGCGCTATCCAGACGGGCGAGAAGAGTACTGTGACGCCGGACTTGACCGTCGGTGATATGCGCGACCTCCAAGCCTATGGCGCATTGGCCACTCTGGAGTACCTTTTCAAGGATCCCCATGCGAACGCCACCCATATCACGTACGAATATGCCTCCGGTGATGACCCCGACACTCGCGATAATGAACAGTTCGACTTGCTGTGGGGCGAGTGGCCGCGATGGAGCGAGATGCTGATCTACACGGCCTCGTTCGAGACGACCCCTGCGGAGATGACGAATCTCCATCGGTTGAACGTCGGCCACAAGATCGATTTGAACAAGCAATGGACACTTACCTTCGACTATCATGCCCTGTGGGCCGATGAGACGGGTGTTTCGAGCCGATACGTCATCTCGGACGACAGCAAATTCCGGGGTGACCTGTTCACCAGTTGGTTGAAATTCAAGTTCAACAGCCAGCTCTACGGACATTTCCTGGGCGAGTACTTCTTTCCCGGCAATTACTATGGGAAAGCGACCAACGACGAAGCCTGGTGGTTACGGTTCAACATCGAGTATGTCTTCTGACCGTGTTGCGCACGGGATTGTGATGATGTGAGAGCGATTCGCCGGCGGGTTTTCCTTGAATCCGTCGGCGAATCGCCTTATAATCACACGATTATGGCTAAGAAAGACACACTCAATCAAGCGTTGCTCTCCGGAAATGAAGCCTTGGCGCGGGGCGCCTATGAAGCGGGTCTGAAAGTCGCCTGCGCCTACCCCGGCACCCCCTCCACAGAGATCCTCGAGGTTCTGTCGGAATACCCGGAGGTCGATACCCAGTGGTCGGTGAATGAAAAAGTCGCCTTCGAGGTGGCGATGGGGGCCGCAACGGCCGGCGTCCGTAGCCTCTTCGCCTGCAAGCACGTGGGGCTCAACGTCGCGATGGACCCGCTGATGACCGCCTCTTATACCGGTATTCTGGCGGGGTTCGTCATCGTCGTGTGCGACGACCCCGGCATGCATTCCTCGCAGAATGAGCAGGACACCCGCTGGGTGGCCCTGTATTCCAAGATACCCATGCTTGAGCCCTCCAGTCCCGCGGAGGCTCGGGAGTTCGTGAAAGAGGCGTTCGCGATGAGCGAACGATTCGATACGCCGGTGATGCTGCGAATGACGACCCGTATCTCCCACACGAAGGAGAACGTCTCGGTCGGCGAACGAAAGGTCCCTGAGCCACCGATATTTGAGCGAAATGCCCCCAAGTACGTCATGGTGCCGGGGCACGCGTATCAGCGGCACATCTTCGTCGAGCAGCGGCTCGTCAAGCTCGCGGCGCTCGCGGAGAAAACCCGCCTGAACAGAATCGAAAAAGGCGACGGCAAGCTCGGTTTCGTCGTCTCAGGCGTCACTTACCAGTACGTCAAAGAGAACTATCCCGATGCCTCGTACCTCAAGCTCGGAATGAGCTACCCGTTCTGTGACGAGAAAATCCGCCGTTTTGCCAAGAGCGTCAAGAAGCTCGTCGTCGTCGAAGAACTGGATCCCTTCCTCGAAGATCACATCAAGACCTTAGGCGTCAAAGTCGCCGCCAAGGATCCGTCATTTCGCATCGGGGAACTGACGCCGGAACTGATCCCCGACGTGGTCGCGGGCAAGGCCAAGGTGGAGCAGCGGTCGGCCAAACGCAAGCCCCGTCTGTGTCCCGAATGCCCGCACTGGGCTTCGTTCGCCGCGCTCAAGAAACTTGATGCCTATGTAGCGGGCGATATCGGTTGCTACACGCTGGCCTGTCTGCCCCCGATGTCGGCTCTGCATTCGTGTGTGTGCATGGGGGCAGGCGTGACTTTCCACGAGGGGTGGCGCAAGGCCGCGCCCAACAAGCCCATCGTGGGCGTTCTGGGCGACTCGACGTTTGTTCATTCCGGCATCACCGGCCTGATCAACGCCGCCTACAACAAGTGTAAGGGGGTAATCCTCATCCTGGACAACTCAACCACCGCAATGACCGGAGGCCAGCAGCACCCAGCCACCGGCCTGACGATCCGCAACGAGCCCACGAAAAAGCTGATCCTGGAGGACGTGTGCCGAGCCTGCGGCGCCGACAACGTGGACGTCGTCGATCCCAAGAACCTGGAGGAATTCCGGGCGATCCTCGAAAAACGAATCAACGAAGATGCATTGTCGGTCGTCATTTCCCGACATCCGTGTAAGCTGATCAAGAAGAAGGTGAGTTGACCATGCCCAGCAACAAGATCTACAGCATTACGTTCGGCGGAATCGGCGGCCAGGGGGTCCTCACCGCTTCGGAGTTGTGCAGTTGGGCGGCCCTGTACGCGGGCTATCACGTAAAAAAATCCGAGGTTCACGGCATGGCCCAGCGAGGCGGCTCTGTGGAGTCCCACGTACGGTTCGGAAAGCGAGTTTTCTCGCCCTTAGTCCCGACCGGTGGCGCAGATGTCCTGGTCTGTTTTTACCGGGAAGAACATCCGAGACTCAGCGTCTTCCTCAAGAAGGACGGTATCGACCTGATTGATTACCTCGACAAGGTCACCCAGGCGGTCGAGAATCCGCGGGGTGTGAACACCTGCTTGGTCGGTGTGCTCTCGACCAAGCTGCCGATCAAGGAAGAGCATTGGATGAAGGCCATTGAGACGGTTTTCAAGAACAAAGGCGTCGAAGAGAACAAGAAGGTGTTTCTGGACGGAAGGAAGATGGGGCAATCATGATCTGGAAAGAGGACGTCGAATGTGCGACCCAGGCAGATCTCAAGGAGCTGCAATCGGGCTATCTCAGGAAGCTGATTCCCTACATCTACGACAACTGCGCCGTGTACCGGCGCAAGCTCGACGCCGTGGGGGTCAAGCCGGACCAGATCAAGTCCATCGACGACATCAAGCGACTGCCGATCACGACCAAGGAGGACATGCGGGACAACTACCCCTACGGCCTGTTCTCCGCGCCGCAGGACCAAATCGCCGAAATCCACGTCTCCAGCGGCACCACCGGTAACCCCACCCTTGTCGGTTACACAAAAGATGACATCAAGCTCTGGGGCGAGGTCATGGCGCGAGCCTTCTGTTGTGCGGGGGCTCTGCCGGGCGACACCATTCAGATCGCCTACGGGTACGGCCTGTTCACCGGCGGCCTCGGCGCCCACTACGGCGCCCTAGAGATGGGTCTTCGCATCCTTCCGACCTCCTCGGGCCAGACCGCCCGCCAGCTCAAGCTCATGCAAGACTTCAAGCCGCGGATCATCGCCTGCACGCCCAGCTATGTCTTGTACATGGCCGAAGAGGCCAAGGCGATGGGCATCGATCCCGCCAAAGGCAACTGGAAGATCGGGGTTTTCGGCGCCGAACCTTGGAGCGAGTCGATGCGGCGGGAGATCGAAAACGTCTGGAATATGCTCGCGACGGACATTTATGGCCTCTCCGAAATCATCGGTCCCGGCGTGGCGCAGGAATGCCAGTACAAGGATGGTCTGCACGTCTTCAGTGACGTGTTCTATCCCGAAATTCTCGACCCCAAGACCCGGGAAGAGATGCCCGAGGGTGAGCCCGGGGAACTGGTCCTCACCACGCTGACCAAGCAAGGCATCCCGTTGATCCGCTACGGCACGCGGGACATCGTCAGCATCCGTTACGACAAGTGTCGCTGCGGACGGACCAGCCCGCGGATCAGCAAGATCCGGGGCCGAACCGACGACATGATCGTCGTCCGCGGCATCAACGTGTTTCCGTCGCAGATCGAGCATGTCCTCGTGGGGATCGAGGGAACGCAGCCGCACTACCAGATCATCGTCGACCGCCAGGCGCACAAGCTCGACGAAGTCGAGGTTCTGGTGGAGGTCGAGCAGCGGTTCTTCTCCGATGAAATCAAGCAGCTCAATGTGATCCGCGAGAAGATCCGCAAGGAAATTGAGAATGTGCTTTCGATCGGCGTGAAGGTGACGCTGGTGGAACCCAAGACCATCGCCCGCAGCGAGGGCAAAGCCAAGCGAATCGTGGACAAGCGAACTCTCTAGAGGGGGCCGTACATGAAGATCACACAGATATCGGTGTTTTTGGAGAACCGCAAGGGCAGGTTGTACGATGTGTGCTCGCTCTTGGGTGGTCATGGGATCAACATCCGCGCGTTGACCATCGCCGAGACCGAAAGTTTCGGGGTTCTGCGGATCGTCGTGGACAAGTCCGAGTCGGCCATCAAGCTGTTGCGAGAGAATCAATTTGTCGCGAATTTCACCGATGTGGTGGCGATCGAGGTGCCCGACCAGCCCGGCGGCCTGGCCTCCATCCTCAAGATCCTCTCGGAACACGACGTGAACGTCGAGTACATGTACGGATTCGTCGAAAAATTCAGCGACAAGGCCCTGCTCGTGATGCGGTTCGAGGACACGGATTTTGCCCAGCAAGTTCTGGCCAAGCAGAAGATCCATGTCGTCACCGAGAAGGAGATCGAGGGGCTTTGAGGTTTTCGAGTGGGGATTCTTGAGGGGTGACGTAGATCCCACATCACCCCTCAAGAATCGAACCTCGGTAATCGGAAATTCTGATGATGGACATCCCGTTTTGGAATAGAGAAATCGAAACCGCCGAGCGGGGTCGGATCGAACAGATCCAGATCCAGCGACTGCAGGAAACCATCGGTTGGGCTCTCAAAACTCCGCTCTACCGTCGACGGCTCAGCCAAGCGGGCATCAGTTCGCCTGATGATATCAAAAGCCTCAGCGATCTGCGTCGCGTCCCCTTTACGACAAAGGACGATTTGCGGATCAGCTTTCCCAGAGGGCACCTGGCTGTGCCCATGAACGAGGTCCTACGGGTTCATTCTTCCAGCGGGACGACGGGCATCCCGACTGTCATCTACTATGCCAAGCAGGACTTGGACAACTGGACGGACCTGCTGGCGAGGAGCATCGTCGCCACCGGGGCCGGCCCCGGCGATGTTTTCCAGAATATGATGACCTACGGGCTCTTCACGGGTGGTTTGGGCCTTCACTACGGCGCCGAACGGGTCGGCATGACCGTCATCCCCATCGGCGGCGGCAATACGAAACGGCAGATTCAGGTGATGAAGGATTTCCAGACCACCGTCGTACATGTCACGCCAAGTTATTTGTTGCATATCCATTCCAAGTTAGGCGAGGATGGCGTTGAGTTGAAAGACTTGGCCCTGCGAAAAGCTTTCATTGGAGCTGAACCTCACTCCGAAAACACCCGCTGCAAGCTTCAGGACCTTTTACGCATCGACGCCTATAACTCCTACGGTCTGAGCGAACTCAACGGCCCCGGCGTCGCTTTCGAGTGCGTCTGCAAGAAGGATATGCACGTCTGGGAAGACGCTTTCATCGTCGAGATCATCGATCCCAAGACGGGTGAACCCCTCCCGGAGGGACAAGAGGGCGAGGTCGTTCTGACGAACGTGGTCCGACGGGCAACGCCGATTTTGCGATATCGCACGCGGGATCTGGCGTTCCTGTACCCGCAGGGGTGCGATTGCGGCCGGACGCACAGGCGTTTGTCCCGAATCCTTGGGCGGACCGACGACATGCTGATTATCAACGGCGTCAACGTCTTTCCCTCGCAGATCGAAGAGAAGATCATGAAGATCCCCGATGTGGCTACGAACTACCAGATTCACGTCGACAAAAAGGGGGCGCTTGACCGTCTAACCGTCAAGGTGGAAATCTATCCAAAGTTGTTTCTGGGCGAGGTCTCCACGCTCGAAGCGCTCAAGCACAGGATTGTCGAGGAACTGCGGTCTTCGATCACAATCAGTCCGGGGGTCGAGTTGCACGAGCCGGGATCGCTGCCGGTATACGAGGGAAAAGCCAAACGAGTAGTGGATGAACGGCCAAAGGATTGAGGCGATTGGCGATGGCGAAACAACTGACGATTTTCGTCGAGAATCGGCCGGGCAGACTCAAGGCGATCTCCGAAAATTTGAACAGGAACCATATTGATATCCGGGCCTTCACGATCCAGGACCGGGGCGACTACGGCCTGCTGCGGCTTATCGTGGACAAACCCAACGACGCCTATTTGGCCTTGGCCGACGTTGGTTGTGCCTGCGCCCTCAAGGACGTGTTGGCGGTTTCGGTACCCGATGAGCCCAGCAATTTCCACAAATTAACGTCTGCTCTGGCGGCGGAGGGCATCAACATTCGCGACGCCTACGGGTTCGTCGTTCAACCTCACAAGACCGGTATCTGTTGTATGGAGGTCGAGCAACCTCAATTGGCCAAGGCGGCCCAAGTCGCCCGCCAAGTCGGCTTCACGGTCCTTGAAGACGAAGAACTCTACTCCTTGTGAGATGTGGGAACGCAACCCCTGGGGCTGCATGGTTCGGAGGTGGCTATGGCGGCGATGTCACGGGTGGTCTTGGCTTGCCTGTTGGGCCTTTTTCTGTCTTGCAGTTCGAGACCTATCAGGGACGCGCGTGGATCGGCGGCTTCGCGAGCCGTTTGGCCGGCGGGCATGATTGAGCAGGGTAACATTGATCTGACCAACCGGCCTGTGGTACGGAATGCCGACGGCACGGTCAGCACAGTTCGGTCGATTTCTGTCGAAATCGATGGACAGGAGGTCCTGATCCCCACCGTCAGCGACGCAGGGTGTATACTGTCCGACGAGGAGGCGGTTCAGCAGTACCGGCGAACGGGAAAGCATCTCGGCAAGTTCAGTTCGGCGAAGGCGGCAAACCGGTATGCCAAGCGGATTCACCGAGAGCAGGAGCGGCTTGTCACGGCCAAGGGTGACGCAAGGTCGGGAGATCCGTACGCCGGGGGTAAGACGACCGACGTGCGATTCCCCTGGCCTGATGGCAAGCGGTTCGCGGTGAGTTTGAGCTTCGACGATGCACGTCCCAGTCAGGTGGACGTAGGTGTCCCGCTTCTCGACGAGTACGGCATAAGAGCGACGTTCTATGTTTCGCCATCCCGAGTGCCGGAGCGGCTCGACGCGTGGAAAGCCGCTGTGGCCGCGGGTCATGAGATCGGCAACCACTCGATGCGGCACGCCTGCACCGGGAATTTCCTCTGGTCGCGGCAAAAGGCTCTCGAAAACTATACGCTGACGCAAATGGCGAAAGAGCTGGATCAAGCGAATGTCGAGATCCAGAGGCTGCTGGGTGTTCGTGCGATGACGTTTGCCTATCCGTGCGGCCAGAAGTTCGTGGGACGCGGAAAGCGGGTCCGCAGCTATGTGCCGCTGATTGCAGAGCGGTTCACAGCCGGTCGCGGCTGGCGGGACGAGACCGCCAACGATCCGGCGTTCTGCGATCCGGCGCAGCTGTTGGCGGTAGAACTCGACGGCCTGACGTTCGAGCAACTCAAGACGCTGGTCGATGCGGCCGCCAAGCAAGGCGCCTGGTTGGTGCTGGCCGGCCACGAAATCGGCGAAAAGGGACGCCAAACGACGCGGGCCGACACGCTCAGGGCATTCTGCGAGTATGCCGCCGATGTGGAGAACGGGCTTTGGGTGGACACCGTGGCCAACGTGGCACGCTATGTGGCGGAACATCAAGCCTGCCCAAGCGGGCGTTGATTTTGCCTTTCGCAGTGCGAACATCTCTCTCGCAGGTGGCAGCGATGGGGCTCCCGTCCCAACCCATCCAGAAACCGCAAGACATTCCAGTCCTTGGGGACCTCTTTCTCCGAGAAGATCCCGATCCACGCGGCCAGCCCGGCGTTGCGTCGTAACCCTCTGGATTTCAACAACTTCCACACATCGCAAGCGGCTCTCTCTCCAGATTTTCCTTGACTTGATCCCTTCCCAATGGTATCATACAGACCATTGGGGTGGATTTATTTACACAGGGTCGATCTACCATCGAAGCCTGTATTCGCAGGATAATTCTGAATCCTACGACATCGGATTTCGAACCAATCCCGGCGTCTCGTCCGGGCTGCTGCTTGGGGGAGTGCCAAGGCACCGCAGATATCTACGAGGGGACGGGAGCAAGGGACCGGCAACCGACGCCGAACCCTGCTCCGAAAAACGATCCAAGAGGTGGAGGACAAGTGATGAAGACGAGCCGAATATCTATTCTGACAACGTACGTCCTGTTGCTGGCCGGCGCCGCGGGTGCTCAGACCGTGACGGTGCAGAACACTGCCGACTATCGAAACAACGGCTGGTTGGCCGATGTATGGTTTGCCGAGCCCGGTGCAATCCTCGACCATTATCCTTTCTGCCGCGGGTCGAACCAGGACTGGGGCTGGACTCACGATCTTACCAATTCCATCCCGCGAGGAGCCACCGGCATCCAATCCGCGACCCTATCAATCTACGCATGGAAGATCGACCTCGAAGACGGTGAGGACGATGTAATCTATGTGTTGCCCCAAAAACCTACAATAATCACCAGCAGCGGCATTGTCCGCAATGGGACCGAACTGGGGCTGCTCAAAAGTTACCTGGAGGCCCCGACCACAGTAGAGTGGAGTGCCGAGGGCCAAGTCAACGGTTACGAGAACTTCTGGTCGGTCACGACGTTCGTGCTGCCGGCCGATGTGATCGAGGACTTGTGGGACAACGGCGAGTTGTATTTCCACGTCGACATCGATCAAACGGGCTACGAGGGCCTGCGGGCCACACTGATTCGTTCCGTCCTGCGGGTTACCTATTTCGCGCCGGAGCCCCAGACGCCGTCGTTGGCTGCGGTTCATCGGTTCTGGTCACCCATCACCTCGTCGCATTTCTACACAGTCAATGAGGCTGAGGTGCAGAGCTTAATCACCGAGTACGCATGGGCGTGGGTCTACGAAGGAGTCGCCTATGACGCGATGATTACAGACGAAGATTGGAGAGCGATGCCTGTGCATCGATTCTGGTCCCCCCTGCTCAACAGCCATTTCTACACCATCGACGACGCCGAGAAGAACTACATCCTGACCAATTATCCCGCCAGTGTATGGGCCTACGAGGGAATCGCCTTCTATGCCTTCCCGGTAGGCTGGCAGCCGCTGGATGCCATGCCGGTCTACCGATTCTGGTCGCCGCTGATGAGCCATCACTTCTATACCATGAATGCGGCCGAGAAGGATTATCTCCTGGCGAACTATCCGCCGGAGGTCTGGACCTACGAAGGGGTCGCCTGGTACGCTTATGAGCCTTGAGACTCTTTAACTCCGTAGAGCATCACAAGGCCGGTCCGATTCGTTTCAGTCGCCCGAGGGGCGTTCGCTGGGACGGGTCGGGCCGGCCGGATTTCTTGACGCACCAAGCGAATCAGGTCGCGGCGTGTCGTTTCTCCAGTAGTCGACGTGGTACGTCGCGCCGTCTTTGTTCCAGATCTTCGTGACGATGTCGATGTCTCCATCGCCGTCCACGTCGCCGAGCTGGGCGTCGTGCCAGCCTGGATTGTCGGTGTGGATCACCACCGGCGTGAACGTCGGCCGCTCGCCGCCGGAACCGAGCCAGATCACGCCGCGTTCCTTGAGGCCTCGCGGCTTCATCGCCAGCTTTCCGTCGGATTCCATGTAGGTGTCGGGGTCCTCCTGCTCGCCCGCGAAGATGTCCAGGTTGCCGTCGCCGTCGAAATCCGCGACGCCGAGCGAGTGGAAAGAGCCCGTGCCGGGGACGTCGCCGGGAGCCGTGGGCGGGTCGGGCAGTTGGTGTCGCTCCCAGGCGGCGCCGCGGCCGAGGTTCTTCACCCAGTAGACGTGGGAGAGCCCCGTGTCGCAATCGCTGTAGACGATGTCGTTGTGCCCGTCCCCGTTCAGATCGACGATCCAGGACCGGATGCTGGGTCCATAAGACGCCTTGTCCACGCCAAGATACGGCCACTCATGCCGGACCCACGCCCCCTCCCCCCTGCCGGGGTTTTCAAACCAGTAGTCCGGGATCACGATGTCCAGGTCGCCGTCCCCGTCGAGGTCGCCGACGCCGCGAGGGGTGATGCCGCCGTGGTTTTCCCGGCCCCGACCGATCTCTGTCCGCTTCATTTCGGCAACCGGATCGAACCAAGCGACCTCCTTGCCATGATAGGTGACGATGTCGAGTCGCCCGTCTCCGTTGATGTCGGCTGCGAGGATATCATGCCCCCCGCCTTCAAAGGGATGCGAGGACCACGGTTTGTCGGGATTCTCGGCCAGCCCGCCGGGATTCTCGAACCAGACGCGGTTAAAGACGATGTCCGGCCGGCCGTCCTGGGTGATGTCCACCGCCGCCGCTCCCAACGCATTGGCGAGACCCTCCGCTTGACCGATTGTGTGCCGCACCCAGACGACGTCGGTCTTTCGTTCAAACCAATAGGCGGTCTGCGTCTCGCGACGGGACAGAACGACGTCTAGGTCGCCGTCCCCGTCGAGGTCCAGCAGCGGAAGCCCGCCGGTCCCCCAGGACGAGCCCGGCAGCGGATCGGCGATCGTGAAGTGCATCCACTTCATCTCTGCGGCGCCGGTTGTTGTCCAATCGGCTACCATCAGAACCCCGACGAATATGGGCAGGAGACCTGCTCTGAAATGAAGACTCCAGTTCGACATGGACCAACCTCCGTTTCTCAAAGCAAGTGGTCATCCACTGCGGCCAGGGAGGCTCCGTACATCAGCTCCAGCACCGATCCCTGGGCCGTTCTTCGCCTCCTCCTCGAAGAATGGGCGACCAAAAGTGAACTGCACATACGCATCGTACAGATGAGCAACTCGATCATAATCCATCGCCGGCAGGTGCTCTCCTATCGCTTCGGCTGGCCCGGGCTCGGGAAACCGGCAGTGGCGTCGTCCAGCACGAGAATCCAGTCGTGTCCGCGACCGGATGTCGGCGGGACGAACGCCTGGATGCCGGCCGTGTCGGTGGTGTGCAAGGGCTTGGCGACGCCCTCGCGCGGATCGAACCAGGTCTCGCGGATTCGTGGCGCCCGGATGGCGTCCATGCGAACCGTAAACGGCTCTCCCCGCGGCGAGTAGACAAAGGCAAAGGAGCCGTCGGAGGCTCGTGCCGAGCGGATCTTGGCTCCGCCATGATTCGGCCCGTCCAGCACGATCGATGAATCCGGAACGAGCTTGGTGAACGGGCGGGATTCGAACAGCCTGCGAACGTGGCCCATCTGCGACGCGCCTGGCCGATCGAGCGCCTCGTGCCACGGGGTGGATGCCCAGAGCACCGCTTTTCGCCCCGTCTGCCACATCTGCCAGATGTTGTTGTTGCCGTAGGTGTGCCCGCAGGCGCCCGCCAGGAGCGACCAGTAGGCCGCCTGACGGACGTCATAGTCGTCGAAACGTTGATCGGGGTCCGCGTTGGCGTTGTAGAAACCGACCGGGATGTCCTCATAACGGGGCTCGCCGTCGAGCGTGGGCTTGGCCGGCGTCAGGCCATAGTCCCGCTCGGCGAACAGACCATTGTCGTGGTCGCGGGCACCGTGCGAAGACTGGTACATGTTGAAGTCCAGCCAGTCGGCCTGGTGGAAGAAGTCCGAGGACAACCCCGGCCCACGCGGGTGGTATGTGATCAGATGGCTCCCGCCGTCGCCTGATCTCAATCCATCGGCCATGGCACCGATGACAGATCGCTCCCTCTGGTCGTCGGGATTGTGGTCGCCGCCGAGGATCCAGATGATCGGGGCGTCCTTATACCGCAGACCCAGAAAGCGGCCGTAGACCCTCGCATTCTCCGGGGTGAAGATGCCGGCCCCCGTCTTCCAGTACTTGCCCCACGTCGGCAGTATGCCGATGAACAGGCCCAACTCGCGGGCCTTGTTCACGACAAAGTCCACATGCCGAAAGTAGTCCTCGTTCGGCATGGTCGGATCTCTGTCGATCAGCGGTTTGTGACCGTAGGCGTTCGGTGCGTCGAGTCCATCGAGCTCGGCCAAGACCACAGCTTGGATCACGGTAAAGCCCTTGGCCGCCCGGTTCGCCAGGTAGTGGTCCGCCTCCTCACGGTTGAGTCGGTGGAACAGTTCCCACGCGGTGTCGCCTAGATAGAAAAACGGCAAACCGTCCTCGTACTCCAGGTACCGATGGTTCTCGGAGACCTGAAGCTGCCGGCTTCCTTGCGCAGCCGGGGCGATGGAGACCGGTCCACCGACTACACCCATCGCGAGAACCGCAATGAGTATTCGCGTCCTGACCATGATTGTCCGTCCCATATCTTGTCCCCCTTCACATGATCCCTTCTTTGACTTTCGCGTAGAGCAACTGATCGAGAATCTTACCGTTCTTGAACACGCCTGCCCGCAGTCGGCCTTCCCTTACGAACCCCGCTTTCTCCAGAACGCCCATTGAAGCCGTGTTGCCGTCGAAGACCGACGCGAAAATCCGATACAGCTTAAGGTTCTCGAAAGCCCACGCAGTGAACAACCGAACCGCATCGGTCATGATTCCCCGCCCCCAGAATGGTTCGGCCAGCCAGTAGCCCAGTTCGGCCGTAAAACGATGAACGTCGTCGCCGAAATCCAGCCCGATGCCGCCGATGGCCTCCCGCGGCGTGGCAATTGCAAAGGCCGTCCGCGGGTCTTGGCGGGTCACGACCGCCAGGAAATTGTTCGCATCGGCCGTCGTGTACGGAGACGGGAACCGATCTCGCAACCACATCGCGATTCTGTGGTTGTTCGCGTACCGGATGATCGCCGCAGCGTCCTCCATCGCCCAGTCTCTGATCTTGTATTCGCCAAATTCGATCTGCATGTCGTTCGTTCCGGCGGCATCATAGTCTGGCGGACGAAAGACCGCCACTATTTCCGTAGGCGGCATTGTGCCGAGTCGAACTATCATACGGATTATTAGCTTGAAAAGAAAACCTTCACTCTCTACACTTCTCACCAATGACACGATACAAGCATGTACTGATGCTGAATCCCAGCTTCGGCGGCTCCACCGCCACGATGGGCGTGTTCCCTCCCACCGGGCTGGAGTATATCGCCGCGAGCGTCAAGGGACTCGTAGACAAGATCACGCTTTTGGACCTCCGTTACGCCAAGCGGTTCTAGAATCCGCGGACGCTGAACCGGTTCATCCGAGAGGAGGTGGATCTGCTGTGCATCGGGATCCAGTGGGACAGCCGATTCGAGAGCATATGCGACTTCATCTGCCAGTTGCCCGAGGAAATCACCACGGTTGTCGGCGGCCGCAAGGCGACGGAAGAGGTTGAGTACCTCTTCAACCGCTGTCCGAACATCGATATGATCGTACGGGGCGAGGGGGAAGAAATCATCCAGCAGATTGTCAAGGGGGTCCCTCTTGCGGAGATCCGCGGGCTTTCCTATCGCCTCCCCACGGGTGTGGTACACAACGAAAACCACGAACTTCCCGACCTGACGCACCTAGCGTTTCCCGACCGTTCCTTGCGAAGGCACGAGTACTATTGGTCTCAATACGGAATCCGTCTCAGTCGCCATACGTTCGACACGGTTCTGACAACCCGCGGGTGTCCTTTTAAGTGCAAGTTCTGCACTTTCAGTCTCAATCCGCTTGGCCAGAAGCGAGATTACACCGAACGACCGCTCGAATCGGTCATTGAAGAACTCAAGACTGTCACCGCCGACGTCGTTTTGTTCAGCGACGACAACCTGTTCACAAATCCCAGGCGAGCGGAACAACTCTGTGATTTGATCCTCGAAAACGGCATCCGAAAGCACTTCGTCGTCCAAGCGAGGATTGATATCGCCAAGCGTCGCACGCTCCTGGATAAACTTCAGAAGGCAGGGTTCAAGGTATTCCTCCTGGGTGTCGAATCACCGCACGACCGGATCCTCGCACATTTCCAGAAGGGTATCACGCAGAAAGAGATCCGTGAGTCGCTCGCCATTTTGACTCAATACGATTTTTATCTGCACGGGTACTTCATCTACGGCAATATCGGCGAGACCGAAGAGGAGATGCTCTACATTCCGAAGTTCGCCCAAGAGATCGGACTCGATTCCATCAGCTTTCAGAAACTGCGGGTAGAGAAATTCTCGCCGTTCAAGGAAATCGTCGAATCCACGCCGGGGTATTACTACACCCGCATCGGCGGTCACGTGTACTCCGACAAATACGGGCCGAAGGAACTCAAGCGCATCCGCAACCACATCCGTCGCGAATTCTACAACCCACGACAACTGCTTCGCATCGTTTCCAAGGCCCGTCGGATCGGGCTGGTCACAGGGTGGGACGTGGCCGGTTCGCTCTTGAAGCTCCCCCTGGTGTTGCCTCCGATGGTCTGGAACAGCCTTACCCCCAAAAGCCGTAAACGGAAGACCCGTGCAAAACCTTGATCCGCAAGTCTTTGTCACCGAGTGACAACCGACGGATAGCCCAGGATTTATGGCCCCTGTGACCTCTCACATGAACGGAGTCGGATTATGATGATCATGATACTGCTTTTGTTGAGCATTCTTCTCATCGTGGTTTTCACGACCCGATTCAGTGTTCATCCCTTTCTGGCCCTGATCGCGGCGGCCTTGTTCTTCGGGATCTGTTCACGGATGTCTTTGCCGAAACTTGTTTCCTCCATCGAACAGGGTTTTGGCGAGACAATCGGAAGAATTGGCATCGTGATCATTGCGGGAGCCATCATCGGCGCCTTCCTGGACAAATCGGGAGGTGCCCTGGCCCTCGCCGAACGCATTTTGAGTGTCATCGGGTCTAAAAATGTGACGTCCGCCATGGCACTGATCGGTTACGTCGTTTCCATTCCTGTGTTTGCCGATTCCGGTTTTGTGATTCTGACCCCGTTGAACAAGACATTGACCAAACGTGCGGGGCTGTCTCTCGCGACAACCGCCATCGCACTTGCCTTGGGACTGATGGTGGCCCACACGCTGATCCCTCCGACGCCCGGTCCGATCGCGGCGGCCGGCATTCTGGAAGCAGATCTTGGTTGGGTGCTTCTGCTCGGGATTCCGGTGAGCATTCCGACTTTGTTCTTCTGCCGGTTCTGGGCGACAAAGGTGGCCGGACGTGTTCAGATCGATCCCAATCCGGAATTGACGGAAGAAGAGTTCGCAGTTCTGCGGAAAACGGCCCCTTCCGCTCTTCATGCCCTTCTTCCCATCCTCATCCCCATTGTGTTGATCGTTTTGAAGTCATTTGCGGATTATCCGACCCATCCCTTCGGGCAGAGCGACTTCCATCAGATCATCAGCTTTGTCGGCACTCCAGTGATCGCTTTATTGATCGGCATCGGCATCGCCATGACACTTCCCAAACCCTTCGACAAGAACATGCTTTCGTCGTCCGGCTGGATCGGGGAAGCGATCCGAACGGCAGGCGCGATCATCCTGATCACCGGATCCGGAGGAGCATTCGGCATGGTGTTGCGGAATTCGGGTATCGCGGATATGATCGGTAAAGGCATGTCTTCGATGACGATAGGATTATGGCTGCCGTTCATCGTGGCGGCGGCGATTCGCGCGGCTCAGGGGTCTTCGACGGTGGCCATCATTATGACCGCCTCGATCCTGGCTCCGATGCTTGCTTCAATGGGGCTGGATTCGCCGCTCGGGCGGGCGCTTTCGGTTCTGGCCATCGGCGCCGGCTCCATGGTGGCTTCTCACGCCAATGACAGCTTTTTCTGGGTGGTCACGCAGATGAGTGGGATGGACGTCAAGACGGGCTACAAGCTGATGACCACCGGCACAATCGGCATGGGGGTCTTTACCTGTACAATCATCTGGATTATTGGTTTGATTGTGCTGTAGAAAGCGACGGCTAGTTACACAAAGGGTATGATGGATGATCCTAACCAAACACCAATGTGAAGACGTCGAACGCTGGGCACTGGATGGGTTGCTGCTGTCCCCCGAGTTCGACTTCCGACGACTCTGCGGTATGCACCCAACTGAAGTTCGTCCCTATCTGACCTCCCTCCAAACCGACGAACGAGCAACGGGTCAAGCAATGGCTCCGATGGAATACGATCAGGAAGTCTGGGCTTGCGGCGTCACTTATGCTCGTAGTCGCGACGCGAGGGAAGCGGAAACGGACGTCAAGAACGTTTATGATATGGTCTATGAGGCAAAACGTCCGGAGTTGTTCTTCAAGGCCATCGGCTGGCGAGTCAAAGGTCCCCAATCAGCGATCCGCATACGCAGGGATAGTCACTGGAACGTACCGGAACCGGAGTTGACGCTGCTGGTCAACCGGCATGGTGAAATCCTCGGGTATTGCGTGGGCAACGATGTCTCCTCCAGGAACATCGAGGGAGAAAACCCGCTCTATCTGCCGCAGGCCAAGATGTATGACGGGTCCTGCGCCATCGGGCCGGGGATCTGTATCGCAGAGGCGGATTCGATGCGGAATCTCCCCATTGCCCTGGAGATCGAGCGAAAGGGAGAAGTCATTTTCACGGGAGACGCGAACACTTCGCAGATCAGACGTTCCTTCGAAGAGTTGGTCTTTTACCTGACTCGGGAAATGACTTTTCCCTTCGGCGCGTTTCTCATGACAGGCACCGGCATCATCCCGGAACAGACGTTTTCCCTGTCCGTAGGCGACAAGGTACGCATCACCATTGGCGCACTGGTTCTCGAGAACCGGGTCGAATCATAAAAATTCAGGAGAAGAATATGGATTATCAGAAGGTGCTCATTGCAGGCCAATGGCGCAATCCCAAGAATCCGACGGGGTATTTCCACGCAGTGAATCCTGCCCGCAAGCAAACGCTTCCCGAAATATACCCGGTTTGCGACGCAGACGATATAAACGAAACGATTGCGGCGGGGAAACAGGCTGCCGTTGAACTGAGAAAAGTCTCTCGGAAGAAGCTCGCCCAGTTCCTGGATCGGTTTGCGGACGGAATCGAGGCTCATGCCGACGAACTGGTGGAAATGGCCCATCGGGAAACCGCATTGCCCAAGGAACAGAGACTCCGAAAGGGAGAGCTTCCCCGAACTACCGATCAAATGCGTAAGGCCGCCCACGCGGCACGCGAGTTGAGCTGGTGCCGCGCCACGATCGAAACTTCCGTCAATATACGCAGTATGATGGGCCCTCTGGATGGCCCGGTTTCGGTGTTCGGACCGAACAATTTTCCGTTTGCGTTCAATTCCATCGCCGGCGGCGATTTCGTCGCGGCGGTCGCCGCCGGCAATCCGGTGATTGCCAAGGCCAACACAGGGCATCCCGGAACAACCCTGATTTTTGCGCGTCTGGCCTTTGAGGCCCTCACGGAAACAGGGCTTCCCCCGGCAACCGTGCAGATGATCTACCGCACGTCTTCGGAGCTGGGGCTGCAACTGGTCTCCCATCCCGATATCGGCGCCTCTGCCTTTACGGGCAGCAAATCGGCTGGCCTGCGGCTCAAAACCGCGGCGGATCAAGCCGGAAAACCGATCTATCTGGAGATGTCCAGTGTGAACCCGATCTTTATTCTGCCCGGGGCCTTGGAAGAACGTTCAGATGCAATCGCGGCCGAGTTGTTTGCGTCCTGCGCCTTGGGAGCCGGCCAGTTTTGTACGAATCCCGGACTGATGATTCTGCAGAAAGGGGATCCGACAGAAAAGTTCATCACAACGCTGGCCCAGGCCTTTGCGGGAAATGCGCCGGGAGTCCTGCTCTCACCCGACGGGCCGGACAACATTGCCAAGGCCGTTGAGACGCTGCATTCCGCCGGGGCGGTATTGATCGTGGGGGGCAAAAAGGTTGAAGAAGGGGAAGGGTATCGGTTTGCCAATACCCTGATGCGTGTAGACGGTAGGACATTTCTTGCCAATCCTGGTGCGCTTCAGACCGAGGCATTTGGAACGGCCAGTTTGATTGTGGTCGTTGACGATCTCCAGCAAATGAAAGAGGTCGCCTCTGTACTGGAAGGCAATTTGACCGGATGCATTTATTCCCATACCAATGGGCGGGACGATCGTGAGTATGAGATTCTCGAACCGGAGCTTCGCCCCAAGGTCGGCAGGCTTCTGAACGACAAGGCGCCGACGGGCGTGGCGGTTGTCACGTCCATGAATCACGGCGGTCCTTACCCGGCGACCGGACATCCCGGATTCACGGCGGTCGGATTGCCGGCCTCCATGCTCCGTTTTGCCGCCCTCTATTGTTATGACAACGTCCGTCCACATCGACTGCCCGTGGAACTCCAAAACAAGAATCCGACCGGTTCCATGTGGCGTATGATCGACGGCCAGTGGTCCCAGAAAGATCTTTGACCCTTCCCTGTCAGGACATTCCCACGATGAACAGCACCCCCCCCGTCTTTGAAGCGATTGTCGGCGACGATGTGACAATATCCTCCATGCGTACGCATGGGCAAAGCCCGCAGGGCCAACTCCCGTTGACGGAAGAGATCCTGCGATACGCGCCGAGCGGCGATTTGTTCGGTATGACCCAGGACGCAGGCATGGGATGGAAACCGGAGGATACGAACCGCGATCAGTACCTGATCCTCAGCACTCTGGGCGGCTTGCGAGCCAGTGATGGACACCCCATTGCCCTGGGGTACCACTCAGGGCACTGGGAGATCGGTCTTCTGGTCAAAGAAGCGGCGATCACCCTCCAACAGCAAGGGGGGCTTCCTTTCGCCGGCTTTTGCAGCGACCCCTGCGACGGGCGCACACAGGGGACTGAAGGCATGTACGACAGTCTCCCCTATCGCAATGACGCCGCCATGGTGATGCGAAGACTCATTCGGTCTCTGCCACGGCGAAAAGGTGTGATGGGCGTCGCCACCTGCGACAAAGGACTTCCGGCAATGATGATGGCCCTGGCCGGTAGCGGGAATCTACCCGGCATCATCGTGCCCGGCGGCGCCATGTTGCCCACCCATGACGCCGAAGACACCGCCCAAATTCAGTCGTTGGGAGCACGGTTCGCCCATCAGTTGATCGACCGGGACTATGCAGCCCAAATGGGATGTCGGAGTTGCGGATCGGCAGGCGGCGGCTGTCACTTCCTCGGTACCGCCGCGTCCTCCCAGATCGTCGCTGAGGCTTTGGGCATGGCTCTGCCTCACAGCGCTTTGTCCCCTTCCGGCGAAGCCGTATGGATTGATGTGGCACGTCGATCCGCCCTGGCATTGGTGAATCTGTCCACGCAGAACATCCCTCTGCGAGACATCGTTACGCAGCAATCCTTGGAAAACGCCATGCTGGTGTTCGCTGCATTTGGCGGTTCCACCAATATGTTACTGCATATTCCAGCGGTTGCCCATGCCGCCGGTCTGGCGATCCCCATGCTGGACGACTGGATCCGGATCAACAAGCTGGTCCCACGTCTGGTCGACGCGCTGCCCAACGGCCCGAAGAATTTTCCTACGGTTCAGGTCTTTGGCGCGGGCGGCGTCCCCGAAGTCATGCTCCATCTGCGGGATATGGGCCTGTTGAATCTGGATGTGATGACAGTCACCGGAAAGACTCTCAGAGACAATCTGGACTGGTGGCAGCACAGTACACGTCGCAAGGCGGTCAAAGCCAGATTGGCAGCGATGGATCGTCTGAGTCCGGATGAGATCATCATGGATGCCGATGCCGCTCGTCGGGCCGGCTTGACCAGCACCATGATCTTTCCCTCGGGTAATATTGCGCCGCAGGGCTCCGTGATCAAAGCCACTTCCATCGATCCCAGCGTGATTGATGCAGACAACGTATACCGACACACGTCCCGGGCCAGAGTATTCGTATCCGAAAAGGAGGCCATCAAGGCGATCAAAGGCCAGAGCGATCCTCCGATTCAACCTGGGGACATCATCGTTTTGATCGGTTGCGGCCCCCTCGGCACAGGTATGGAAGAAACCTATCAGCTCACGTCGGCGCTGAAGTACGTCCCCTGGGGAAAGCACGTGCCTGTGATCACGGACGCTCGTTTTTCCGGCGTCTCCACGGGCGCCTGCATCGGTCATGTCGGACCCGAAGCACTGGCGGGAGGACCCATTGGAAAACTGCGGGATGGGGACATGATCGAGATGATTATCGATCGGAAGAACCTGACCGGCAGCATCGAGTTTATCGGCGAAGGGGACAAGCGGTACACGCCGCAGCAGGCCGCGGAGGTGCTGAAGGCCAGGCCTCTCCATCCTGATTTGAAACCCGCGGACAACCTTCCCGACGACACCCGCCTCTGGGCCGCCCTCCAAAATGTGAGCGGCGGAACCTGGGCGGGAAGTGTCTATGATGTGGCCAAAATCATCGAGAAGTTGGGTTCCATGCCTTACCCTGGCCCCCGGTGAACGTGAGCGTATGCAGGGAATCCGCTGCGCCAACTCAATCCGATGGGTTGGCGGAAAAGACAGAATCCCCCAAAAACACCGGTTGGAAACGTTCCCTCTTTTTAACCATCGGAGCCTTCGGAGGTAGGATCAGGGAGCCTGATTGACCCCATCGCAAGTCCTCGTGCTCAGAACCGATTCAAAATACACAATCGTCCTGGCAAGTCCTTCCCGAAGAGAAACCTGCGGCTCCCACCCGAGCTTCTCTCGGGCCACGGAAATGTCCGGGCATCGCCGCTGCGGATCGTCGAAAGGCAACGGCTTGCGGACGAGCGGACTGTGGGAACCTATCATCTCGATAATCGTCTGAGCCAGTTCGAGAATCGTGACCTCCTGCGGATTGCCCAGGTTCACCGGACCGACGAACTCGTCCGGAGAATTCATCAGCCGAATCCATGCCTCGATCTGGTCGTCCACGTAACAGAAACAGCGAGTCTGCGTCCCTGCTCCATAGATCGTGATCGGCTGGTTTTGCAGAGCCTGGACAATGAAATTGGAAACAACCCGGCCGTCGTTGGGCAGCATCCGAGGACCATAGGTGTTGAAGATCCTGGCGACCTTGATCCGCAATCGGTGCTGGCGGTAATAATCGAAGAAAAGGGTCTCGGCGCACCGTTTGCCTTCGTCATAACAAGATCGGGTGCCGATGGGATTGACGTGACCCCAGTAGTCCTCCGACTGCGGGTGCTGCTGGGGGTCGCCGTAGACTTCGCTCGTGGAGGCCTGAAAGATCTTGGCCTTGAGCCGTTTGGCAAGCCCCAGCATGTTGATCGCGCCGTGGACGCTGGTCTTGGTGGTCTGCACCGGATCAAGCTGGTAATGGACAGGCGAGGCAGGACAAGCCAGATTATAGATTTCGTCCACCTCGACATAAAGAGGAAAGGTGATGTCGTGCCGCAGGACATCGAAGCGGGGATTGCCCAGCAGATGCGCCAGGTTTCTCCGGGTGCCCGTGAGATAGTTGTCCACACAGAGAACCTCGTGACCCTCGCGCAAAAGCCTTTCGCAAAGGTGCGAGCCGAGAAACCCTGCCCCCCCGGTCACCAGAATCCGTCGCATTCGTCTGCTCCTGAGCGTACGCCGTCGAACCATCGAGCCGCAAGTGATTTTGCGGCTTCATCGATGCTTGTCGGGGGTATGGTATGCGGGTTTGGATCGCCGGTCAACGGCCTGCGTACATTCGCTCGTAGTATCGTTGGTACTCGCCGGAGACGACACCAGCCAACCACTGGCCGTTGTTCAGGTACCAGTCGATCGTCCTGGCGATACCCTGCTCGAAGGTGACGGAGGGCCTCCAATCCAGTTGGGTGATGATCTTGCCTGCGTCAATAGCATACCGGCGGTCATGTCCGGGCCTGTCCTTGACATGGCGAATCAGTGTCCTGGGTTTGTGGAGCCGAGCCAGGATAATCTCAACGACTTCGAGGTTGGTCTTCTCGTTGCAGCCGCCAATGTTGTAGATCTCGCCAGGGGTGGCTCGCTGCAAGACCCGCCAGATCGCCGTGCAATGGTCGTAGACATAGAGCCAATCGCGGATCTGCCTACCGTCGCCGTAAACGGGCAGTTCCTTGTCGTGCAGCGCGTTGTGAATCATCAGGGGAATGAGTTTCTCGGGAAACTGGTACGGCCCGTAGTTGTTGGAGCACCGTGTGATGTTGTACCGCAGACCGAAGGTGTGCCCAAAGGCGCAGACGAGGTGATCGGCCGAAGCCTTGCTGGCTGAGTACGGCGAGTTGGGGCTCAACGGTGTTTGTTCCGTGAACTTCCCTTCGGATCCCAGCGAACCGTAGACTTCGTCCGTCGAGACCTGCAGAAAACGTTCGAGCCCCTTGTCCCGGGCTGCCTGCAGGAGCGTCAGCGTCCCGGTGACGTTGGTGTCGATGAAGATCTTGGGGCCAGTGATGGAGCGGTCCACGTGGCTCTCGGCCGCGAAGTTGACGATCGTGTCGATCTGGTGCTCGACCAGAAGCCGCTCGACCAGCGGGCCGTCGCAGATATCCCCGTGCACGAACGTGTACTGCGAAAAATCCTGAACGTCCGCCAGATTTTGGAGATTGCCCGCATAGGTCAGCTTGTCGAGATTCACAACGTGGATTTCCGGATGCTCCAGAAGAACCATTCGGACGAAATTGCTCCCGATGAAACCCGCGCCGCCTGTGACGAGAATGCTTTTCATAATTGCCTCAAATACTGCTCCAACGACTCCTGCCAGGGTGCGATTGGCTCTTCCAGGAGAGCCTGGATCTTGCGGCAATCAAACCGGCTGTTGAGCGGGCGAACCGCCGGAGCTGGAAAATCCGCAGTCCGGCATCGCTTCAAAACCACCGGCTGCGACAAACGCTCGAATACAAACTCCGCCACGTCGTAGCGACTGGCGTAACCTGCGTTGGCGAAATGGTAAAGCCCCGTAACCCGCTTGTTCACCATCGTCAGCACAGCCTTGGCTACGTCGCTCGTCGACGTTGGGGCGCCCACCTGATCGTCGACCACCGAGACCGGTCCGCCGGCCCGGGCCCGGCGCAGGAGCTTCGTGACAAAGTGGTTTCCGTTGGGGCCGTAGGTCCATTCAAGCCGCAGAATGCAGCACCGACAGCCGCTGTCCTGCAAAAGCCGCTCACCGGCCAGTTTACTTCTGCCGTACTCGCTGAGAGGATTCGGCGTGTCGGTCTCGACATAGGGCCGATTGAGCCGACCGTCGAAAACGAAGTCCGTGCTGAAGTGCAACACCCATTTGCCACATTCTCTCGCGATCCGGCCCAGATTGCCGACCGCCTCGGCGTTGACGCGATGTGCGATCTGCGCGTTGCTCTCGGCACCGTCGACATCGGTGTACGCCGCACAATTGACGACTGCATCGGCGGCTTCGACCGCATGCCGCAGATCCTCGAGGTTGCCCAGATCGAACTCCGGGAGATCATGAACACAGACCTTGAACCCTTGCCGCCGAAAGGCCGCAGTCAACGTCGTTCCCAACATGCCGCGGCCACCGAGTAAGGCGATCTCTTGCTTATCCATCCTTCCTCGTCCAGTCGTAGGGAATGTCATTGTCGTGAGGATGCGTGCGGAACTCGTCCGGATTCCGGTAATCGTAGGCCTCGGAGACGATGTTGACGATGTAAGCCTCTATATCGCTGACGCACATCCAGCCGTGTTGTACCCCCGGCGGAATTCGGACCAGGCCCGGACAGTGCTCACCCAGATAGATCTCGTTCACCGTGCCGCAGGTCGGCGACGGAGGTCTGGCGTCGTAGAGGCCGATCTTTACCAGGCCGCGGATCACGTAGAAATGGTCGAATTGTTTGGAGTGATAGTGCCAAGCCTTGACCACGCCGGGGTAGGTCGTTGTGAAATACACCTGCCCGAATTTCTCAAACCACGGATCATCATTGCGAAGGATTTCTCCAAGACGCCCTCGCTCGTCGGGAATCACCTTGGCCCTCCGGACGCCGACCCCTTCGATCAGTTTGCCCGTGCTGCGAACGATCAAGCCTTCATCCGCGTGGACGGCCTTCATCGGCAATGTTTTCTTGCTCATAGCGGCGGCTCCTTGATGACCAGTTCGTTGGCGCGCACCAGGGATTCAAACGTCCCGGCGTCCGTCCACCAGCCCTCCAGGAAATCGTAGGATAATCGGCGTTTCTGAATGTACCAGTTGTTCACATCAGTGATCTCCAGCTCGCCCCGGCCCGAAGGTTTGAGTTTGCGGATGATATCGAAGACTTCGCCGTCGTAGAAGTAAATGCCGGTGATGGCGTAGTTGGACTTGGGCGACTTGGGTTTTTCCTCCACCCCCACGACTTTGCCGTCGCGAATCTCAGCCACACCAAACCGCTCAGGATCCGTCACCTCCTTGAGCAGCAGCCGAGCCCCACCGCCTTGCAAGAGAAACCGTTCCGCATGCTGCTTGAGGTTTGACTGAAAGATGTTGTCGCCCAGAATCACCGCCAGCGGCTGGCCATTCGCGAAATTTTCCGCCAATCCAAGGGCCTGGGCGATGCCTCCGGCCTCATCTTGAACTTTGTACGTGAATCGGCAACCGAACTCCCGACCCGACCCGAGCGATCCGACCACGCTGCCCATATGCTCGACGCCTGTGACGATCAGAATCTCCTCAATACCGACGCCCAGGAGTTTTTCGATCGGATAATAGATCATGGGCTTGGGGCCCACGGGCAGCAGGTGTTTGTTGGTCACTTTCGTCAATGGACGCAACCGCGATCCCGTGCCGCCGGCGAGTACGACTCCTCTCAAATCCATATGGATCTCCAATCAACAATTATCAGACGGGATTTTACGGCCCGCTGGCCTTGGCGTCAAGCAACGAGGCCCCATCTGCTCCAACCGCTTCCACCGTCCCGATCAACTGTGCGGGCCACGATTCCACTAATCCTATCGACATCTCCTCGACACGACTCCAGAACCAAAGTGCATTCTCCGCCAGCCGGACACACAGGTTGCTCCGTAGGTCATCATTTCGTATCTCTTAAAAAGGGAATGGATCTTTGGGACCTTGATCATTCCTTGTCACGAAGACCGATAATAATCTCCGGAGACGACCGATCTTCCATTGCCGGCGGCGGCATGCCTGCGACCGTGCGACACCGGCCCCTCTGGAGCTTTGGGCGCGGGAGGTACTTATGACATCCGGGTTTGGGAACGGTGGTACACATTAAGATGCCACCCTTGTAAGAGAGCCGCTGATGGATATCAACCTGAACCCAGGGGTGCCCAACGTTCCGGCGCCGCCGGTCGCAGGTCGGCGTCGCCGGCTTTCTGATGTCCACAACCGACCCAACGATCTCCCACTCAAATCCCCATCCCATCGACCCTGCATGTCCCAGACGGCAGTGATCGACTACGAAATCCCCATTTCCGAGCCGAATGTCAAAACCAGTGACCCCCAAGCCATCGATGTTCAGTTGCCCGGAGGCCGGGCCAAGCCCCGGAGAACCGTCTGCAAGATGCCCCCAGACAACGGGACGATTGAGTCGGCCGCTCCGGTTCCGATCCATCCAGAACCGGTAGAGTGGAGGACCAAACCCGGCTTCCGGATCGCCACCGCAGGCGGATTGTTGGCGGCTGGAGTCGGCGCACTTGCGTGGGCGGCAATTGTCTCTGCGACAAACGTTCCCGTCCCCTGGATGGTCCTGGGGATGGGGCTTCTCGTCGGCGGCGCGGTTCGCGTCATCGGACGCGGATCCGACCGATCCTTCGGCGTTCTTGGTGCAGGACTATCCCTATTCTCCTGCCTGCTCGGCACCTGTCTGGGCAACTGCGTGATCATCGCCCGCGACGTGGAACTGTCGATGATCTCCGTCCTGACACCAATCAATGCCGTCACGCTCGCCAGATTGACCGCTGCCACATTTCATCCGTTGGACCTCCTTCTCTACGGTTTGACCCTGTATCTCGCTTACCGTCTTTCCTTCGGACGGATCACACGGGCATAATCCGGTCTTGTGTTGCATCCCGTCCGCCGAATCGGCGGATTCCAGCTCTTTGGCCTTTCCGAAAATGCCTTGACACTGCAATTTTGCGCTCAGATAATGCGTCCTACAGGTGGCGCTCGAAATGAGTCTGGAGTCTGTGGAGAGGCCTTTCCGGGCGCCGACGAGTCGAGGACTGCCGACGCCACAAAAGACGCCTCGGCAACCTCTCGTACAGGGAAAATGCCAATGTCAGGACAGTTCAATCTGTCCAGATCTTTGAAAGGCCGCAGGATGGGTCCAGTTCGCAGGACGCGCCGGGAGTTCCTCAAAAGTTCTGTGGTTTTCGGCGCAGGAGTCGTGGCCGCTTGTCCGCTCGGGCGGATCGCAGTCGCCCAGCAGTCTCTCTCGAAAATGAAGTTTGGGCTCGTCACTTATCTGTGGGGAGAGGACTGGGACCTGCCCACTGTGATCGCCAACTGCGCGAAGACGGGTGTGCTGGGAGTGGAACTACGAACCGAGCACGCACACCGCGTCGAATCGAACCTGACGGACGCCCAACGTCAGGAGGTCAGGAAGCGATTCGCCGACAGCCCTGTAACCTTGGTGGGACTGGGGACCAACTTCGCGTTTCACTACCCCGAACCGGACCGCCTGAGGAAAGAGCTCGAAGGAGCCAAACAATACGTCAAACTGGCCGCGGATTGTGGCGCCTCGGGTATCAAGGTCAAACCCAACGATCTTCCGAAAGGCGTGCCCTATGAAAAGACCATCGAGCAGATCGGCCGGTCCCTCAACGAGCTGGGCAAGTTTGCCGCCGGTTACAACCAGCAGATCCGCCTGGAAGTCCATGGCAGTTGCTCGCTGCTGCCCACCATGAAGGCGATCATGGACGTGGCCAACCATCCGAATGTCGCGGTGTGCTGGAATTGTAATTCCCAGGACCTGGAAGGTCTGGGACTTCAGTACAATTTCAACCTCGTACGGTCGCGGTTTGGCGACACGGTCCACGTTCGCGAACTCAACCTCACCGATTATCCTTACCAGGAGTTGATCAACCTCTTGGTGGCCACCAATTATTCCGGCTGGGTCCTGCTCGAAGGGCGGACCAGGCCCCAGGACCGCGTCCAGGCGCTGGCCGAGCAGCGACAGGTCTTTGAGCAAATGGTAGCCAAGGCACGGACGAACGACGGTGCCGCCGCAGGTGTGAAGCTCATCGAAAAGGACGATCGCATCACCGTCGAAGTCAACGGCAAGCTATTCACCGAGTACCGGTTCAAGGAGCCTCAGAGGCCCTTCTTCTATCCGGTCATCGGACCCACCGGGGTTCCCATCATTCGTCATTGGCCCATCGCAGAGGGCAGCCCGGACGAGGCACGGGATCACCCCCACCACAAATCGCTCTGGTTCACGCACGGCGCCATCAACGGCGTCGACTTCTGGGCGGACGGTAAAGGCAAGATCGTTCACGACAAGTTCGTAGAAGTCAGTTCCGGTCCGAAAGTCGGCGTGATCGTCGCCCAGAACAAGTATGTCGCCCCCGACGGAAAGGTCGTCTGCACCGACACGCGGACGCACCGCTTCTACAGCACATCCGAAGGCCGGATCATGGATTTCGAAGTTGCCATCCACGCCTCCCATGGCGAAGTGACAATGGGCGACACCAAAGAAGGTGCTATGGCCATTCGCTTGAATCCCACCATGCAACTTACGCCGACGAAGGCCATGAAGGCCCGGGGCGCAACGATCGGGGGGCATATCGTCAATAGCGAGGGGATCACCGACGGCAACACGTGGGGCAAGCGAGCTGCCTGGTGCGACTATCATGGCCCGGTGAATGGAGAGATTGTCGGCGTTGCGATTTTCGACTATCCGAGTAACCCGCGTCACCCGACCTGGTGGCATGTGCGGGACTACGGCCTGTTCGCGGTGAACCCCTTCGGCATCCACGATTTCGAGAAGAAACCCGCCGGCACAGGAAATCTGGTCATCCCCGCCGGCCAGACGGTGACGTTCAAGTATCGTTTCTATTTCCACAAGGGGGATGAGAAACAGGGCCAAGTGGCGGACCGCTACGCCGAGTATGCCGGATCGTAATGGATCATCAATCAGAAAGGATCGACCATGAGCAAACTGACGCGTCGTGATTTCATTCGCAGTTCGATGGCTGTTGGGGCGGGCCTGACGATGGTGGGCCCTGCATCCCGGGTGCTCGGAGCCAACAACGACATCCGCCTAGGCGTCATCGGCGTCGGAGGACAAGGCGGCGGCCACATGAACTATTTCAGCAAGATTCCTGGCGTGCGGCTCGTGGCCATCTGTGACGCCGACCGCAACCAGCTGGACCGAAGGGCCGCCGCATTTGAAAAAGACACTGGTGTCAAGCTTCTGACCTACACGGATATGCGGGAACTGCTCGATAACAAGGAAATCGACGTGGTCACCTCCGCCACACCGAACCACTGGCACGCCCTGACCACCGTGTGGGCTTGCCAGGCGGGTAAAGACATCTACATTGAGAAACCTGCCTCCCATGGAATTTGGGAGGGCCGCAAGATGGTCGAAGCCGCACGCAAGTACAACCGCATTGTTCAGATCGGAACGCAGAAACGCTCATCCGAGGCCCACCCCGCCGCATACGAGTGGATTCGCGAGGGTAATATCGGCCAAATCAAATGGTCCCGTGGCTTTTGTTATAAAGCTCGTGGCCCGAACACCAACGGCATTGTCAAGGGAACCAACGGTCCCAAACCGGTTCCCCCGGGTGTGGACTACAACCAATGGTGCGGGCCGGCCGATATGGTCCCCCTCCATCGCGAGCAACTGCATTACGTTTGGCACTGGATGTGGAACACCGGCAACGGCGATATCGGCAACCAAGGTCCGCACGAGATGGACATCGCCCGCTGGGCGCTCGGCGATCCGGGCCTACCGACGCGATGCTTCAGCATCGGCGGGCGGTTCGGCGTCAGCGAGACAGGCGATGTCGGCGAAACCGCCAATACGCAAATCGCGTTCTTTGACTACAAGCCGGCCCCGCTGATTTTCGAAGTTCGCGGCCTACCCCGCAAAAAAGGCGACAGGCCCGATACCATGGACAACTTCCGCGGCACCCGCATCGGGAACTGTCTCCAGTGTGAAGGTGGGTATTTCGTTTCCGACGACGGCGGCGGTTGGGTCTACGACAACGACGGCAAGAAGATCAAGCAATTCACCGGTCGCGGCGGCGCTGGACACCACGAGAATTTCATCAAGGCCGTCCGCAGCCGCAAGCGAGAGGATCAGAACGCCGACATTGAAGTCGGACATATCTCCGCGGCCCTGTGTCACATGGCGAACACCTCGTACCGTTTAGGTAAGAAGGCGACGGTCGACGAGATCCGCGCCGCCATCGGCGACAACGCGGAGATGATGGACTCCTTCGACAGGATGCTCCAACATCTGGCCGCCAACGAGGTCAACTTGGAGAAAGAGCCGATCACGCTGGGCCCGGTCCTGACGATGGACCCCGTGAAGGAACAGTACGTCGGCGAGAACAGTGAATTGGCCAACCTCTTCCTCAAACGCAATTACCGCGAACCGTTCGTGGTTCCCGAGAAGGTCTGACATTTTGGTGATTGACTCAAGATGAGGGATGATTGAAAGAAGATTCGGACTCGGGTTCCCTCTTCCGTCCTCCATCATCTGTTGTCGGCAAGTAGTCGATGAAATTCGCTCTGTGTAATGAGATGTTCGACAAGCGGCCGCTGTCGCAGATCGCTGCGACAGCGGCGCGCCTAGGTTACCACGGCATCGAGGTTGCCCCGTTCACTCTCGCGCCGTCCGCGTTGGAAATCACCTCCGCCAGACGAAAGGAAAGCCGTCAAGCCATCGAGGATCAGGGTCTGGAAACGGTCGGCCTGCATTGGCTGTTCGCAGGGCCTCAGGGCCTGCACATGACCACGCCCGACCAGACCACCTGGCAGCGGACGCGGGACTACCTGGCCGCCCTGCTGGACCTGTGCAGCGACCTGGGCGGCAAAGTCCTCGTCCTGGGCTCGCCCAAGCAGCGGAGCATTCTGGAGAACCAGACCCGGCAAGGCGCCTGGAACCGCGCGGTCGATCTGCTCAGTTCGGTGGTCGAACGAGCTGGAGAGTTGGGCCTGACGATCTGCCTGGAACCGCTGGCCCCGGTCGAGACGAATTTCATCAACTCCGTCGAAGAAGGCATGAAACTCGTCCGCGAGGTGAACCATCCGAGCCTGAAGATACACCTCGACGTCAAAGCGATGTGCTCCGAAGGCAAGCCGGTTCCCGCGATTATCCGTTCGGTGAAAGTCCAGGACGTGGGCCACTTCCACGTCAACGATCCGAACCTCTACGGCCCCGGCATGGGCGAGGTCGATTACGCCCCGATTGCTGAGGCGGTCCGAGACCTGGGCTACGACAAGTGGCTCTCGGTCGAGCCTTTCAAGTACGATCCCGACCCGGAAACCGTGGCGAAAAAGAGTATCGAATACCTTCGCCGATTCTGGCCCTGACGAAGAACAGATGGACCAAGTTTTTCGCATCATGTCCGGCAGGCGAGTTACTTCTTGAGAGTCTTGCGGGCCCTGTGAAAATGGACGCGGGCTTTCTCGGGCGTGATCTGTGCCCTCTCGGCGACATAGCCGATCCGCCCGTGCGTCTCGGCCGAAAGCCTCGTGGAATCCTCGCCGAGCGTGAGCGTCCACCCCCGCGTGGGGGGCTCCAGGCCCAGGAGGATGCGAATCATGGTGGTCTTGCCCGACCCGTTGCGGCCGAGCAGGCCGTAGATGCACCCGCGGGGCACCTGAAGGCTCACCCCGTCCAGGACTCACCGCCCGTCGTAGAACTTCACCAGTTCCTCGATGACAATCGGTTTGTCGTTCATACCGATCCTCTCCTACTGTGACGAAAGGTTGAATTTCTCCGCCGCCGCGTGGAACCATTCGGTAAGCGTTTGTTTGTCGATCTGCATGTGATAGGCCGTGACGACGATCCTCTCGATGTCGTCGCAGATGAGCTTGCGACGAACCGTTCTGCTCAGGTTGCTGTCGAGGCTCGCGACGAAGGCGCCGGCGCCGGACCGCGTCACGATGATCCCCTCCTGCTCGAGCTGGCGATAGGCTTTGGCGATGGTGTTCGGGTTGATCGCAAGCTGCTCGGCGAGCTGGCGGACGGTGGGAAGCCGCTCGTCGCGGACCAAGCGGCCCAGGGCGATGTCTCGTTTGACCTGGTCGATGATCTGCAGGTACACGGGCCTGTCCGATGCGTTGTCGATTCGAAACTGCATGGGTCACCCTTAGTTGTACTATTATTACTAGTACAACTATACACCCATCGGTTCGGGCCGTCAAGCGGAATTCCGAATATTTCTTTTGGCTCATCACGGAACTGCGGAGATTGTCGCAGCCGCCGGAGCGGCACGCCCGAAACGGTCGTGCAAAGGAAGTTGATCGCGTTGTGGTCTCCGGCTTGGACGCGAACGAGGCGTTCGCTCGCGGGACCGAACGTTGCGAAGGGACGAGCAACGCCCCTCCATGCTGATGGCCCCAAAGCAACAGACTCCCGACGCGAACCTTCGGAATCCGTGTCCGTTCCTCTCCGCAGTTCCGTGAAGAACCATTTTGTTTCGCCGTCGGTCCCTCCCGACGACGCGAACGATCACCGTTTGCGGGCCCGGATCAGCGAGTTCATCCCCTCATCCCAATGGAGCAACTGGGCATCGATAAGGCCCGCGGATTCGAGGTCCTCGCGGTACTCGTCGAACGTGAAGACGCCCCCGCCCTCGGTGGCGGTGAGCATGTTGACGGCGAACAAAGCCCCGGCGGGCGGCTGCGTTCGCGAGGCGTCCAGCACGATGTCCCGAATCGCCAGAATCCCCCCGGGAGCCAGGGCCCCCTGGATCTTGGCGTACAGCAGACGATTCTCCTGACGGGAATTCTGATGGGCGATGGCGCTGAGCCAGGCGAAGTCCGCCCCCGTCGGCATCGGATCGACGTTGTAGTCCCCCGCCACCAGCGTGACGCGGTCCGCCAGCCCGGCGCGGGCCAACCGCTCGCGGGCCAGCGGAACGACCTCCGGCAGGTCGAACAGCACCGCCGTGGCGTCGGGCGCCGCCAGGAGAAAGGCAATCGTCCAGGTGCCGGAGGCGCCGCCGATGTCCAGCAGTCGCTCAAACCGCAGAGGCATCAGCCTGGCTATCACCGACGGAGCGACCGTCTCGGAGAAGTTGTTCATCGCTCCGATGAAGGACTCGCAATCCGCCTGCAGACCCCGCACGCTCGGCGTCCGCTCGGCCGGTCGGCCCGTCTGCACCACTGTGGCGAGCCGAGCCCAGCGCCGGAGGCAGTTCGCCTGGTGGCGGACCCCCGGCAGGATGTTTCGTGGAGAATCCTCCGTCAGCAGCTCCGCGACATCCGGAGGAACCACGAACCGATCGACCTGCTTGGCCAGCAGTCCCATCGCCGCCAAGGCGTCCAGGAGCACCGCCGTGGCGCGAGGGTCCGTTTGAATCCTTGCAGCCAGGGTCTCGGGCGAAGCTGGAGAATCCCCCAGAGCCGTGAAAACGTCCAGATCGGCAGCGGCAGCGAGAACGCACGCCGGCTGGCAACCCCGAATCAATCCCAGCACAGCGTCGGCATCCCATTTCCTGTTCATCCGAAGACACCCCCTGCAAGGCGAGTCGCCGTCGGCATCTTCACGCAAGCGATGCGACCACCGCAACCTCAGTCCAGAGGCTGGAGGTAGATGTTGCGGAACTCGATCGGACTGCCTTCGCTCTGGAGGCAGATCCAGCCGGAGGTGACACTGGCGTCGGTTCCCTCGTTCTGCAGCACGCCGTTCACGAGGCAGCGAATCGTGTCGCCCTTGCAGTAGATGTCATAGCGGTTCCACTGGCCTGCGGGCAGTTCGCTCGTGGGCGCCTTCTTCTCGATGACCACGAACTGCCTGGCGGAATTCTTCTGACTGACACCATTGACCGAGAGACCGGTGCCGTTGATGAGGACGAAATCGCCGGCGTTACCGGCCTTGAGCTGGCACTCAATGCAGGCGGGCCAGACCGCATCTTTGTCGCCGGCGTGCAGCAGGACCCCGCTGTTGGTCGGCGTTTCGGGCCATCGCCATTCGAGGTGCAGGTGGTAGTTCTTGTACTTCTCGTTGGTGCGGATGTAGCCGTTGGGCTTGCCGGCGCAGTAGAGGACGTCGCCGCGGATCCGCCAGACGTCGTTGACGTCGGCGCTCGGGTCCTCGATGTAACGAGTCCAACCGGTGAAGTCCTGGCCATTGTAGAGTGCGATCCTCTTGCCGGGCGACTTGCCCCCGAACCCGCCCCCACATCCTGGGGCGGCAACCAATAAAGCCGCTACCGCACTCCACAGCATCGTTCTGCCCATCATCCGCGTCATGATTCCGCCCTCACTAAAAAAATCCGTACCGTCCACAGCCCGTTCCCGCAGGACGACCGTGGCCATCCATCGGTCGTCCTAATTACCGTATGAACTCGCCCTCCGTCAACGAGAAAACCGGATCGGGCGGGGGATGTTCACCCGCGAATCTGAAACCGACCTATTCGATCACATCGGCCCGGCGGTGCTGCTGGGCCCAGACTGACAGGCCGGAGCCGGTGAGAAGAAGTCCGCCGAAGATCAGTTGCACCCTGTTGAGTTGTTCGTGAAACAGAACGCTCGACAGGCCGAACACCACGAACGGCTGCGAGAGAATCACCAGGACCGGGATCATCGTGCCGATCCGACGAATCGCGGTGTAGTAGAGAGTGTGTCCCAGAGCAATCGCGGTCAGGGCTGAGATCACCACGGCACCCCAGCCCTGGAGGTCGAGGGCCAGGATTTGGGAGGGGTTCCCAAAGAGAAACGCGCCCACAGACAGCCCGATCGCGGCATAAATACTCATCACGGAAAAACTGATGCGAGGATCGACGTCCTGAAACGCGATCCGCACGGAGATCGTGTACACGCCCCACATGAAGGCCTGAGCCAGGGCCAGGAGAATGCCGGTGGCTGTCCCGGTGGCGGCGAAATCGTCCTTGAAGGCGATCACTCCCACCATGCCTGTCAGAGACAACAACAGACCCGCCCAGAACCGGGGACTACGGATCAGAGGCCTCTCCTCGCGAAAGACGATCAGGGAAAACCCGGTCACCCACAGGACCGAGGTCTTGGACAACAGGGTCATGAACGCAGGACCGATGTAATAGAAGCCCGCGGCCCAGAGGCTCTGCATCGCGATATTCGCGAACGAAGGAAGGATGGCACGCCGCCAGACCTTCGAGGAGAGACCGCCTGAGGCGCTCGCGTGAATCAGGAACGGCAACAGGAGCAGGCTGGCGACCGAATACCGCACCGCGTTCTGCGTCCACGAATCCACATGGCCCGTGAGATACTTGATGAACAAGGGGCCCAGCGACCAGCATGCGAGCGTTCCCAGGCAGGCGCCTGTCGCGACCATGTCGATTCGGCGAATCCTCGTTCCATGGTTCATGCCAGCATCTCGGCAACGATCCTCGCGGTCTCCTGGTTGGCCTTCTTCCGCGTCAGGGGCTCGACCATGTCGATCATTTCGTTACTGATCCGCGACAGGGTCTCGGCGTCCTGGAGATAGGCCTCGACGCGATCGGCGATCGGTTCGATAGACGTGAAGTACGGCATGAACTCCGGAACGAGCTCGCGATCCGCCAGGAGATTGACCAGCGTGAAGAACTTCGCGTGCACCAGCCAGCGCCCGATCAGACGCCAGAGAAACCGGTTGGTCTGGTACATGATCACCATCGGGCAGCCGGCGGAGGCGACCTCCAGTGTCGCGCTTCCACTGGCGACGATGGAAAAATCCACGTGGGCCGCGGTGTCGTGGACCGTGTCGATCGAGTAGCGGCATGTGAAGCCCGGAATTTGCATCTGTTCGAGCAGTTGCCGCCGTTCGTCGTTGACCGCGACGGTCGTGAAGCTCGCTTCCGAGTACTTCCGCTTCAATCGCACCGCGATCTCCTGCATGGGTACCCAGAGCGAGTGGATCTCCGCCAGTCGCGAGCCGGGCATCAGGGCGATCGAGGCGTGCCTCGGGTCGAACCCAACGTAATGCTTGTGGAACCCCATCAGATCCGTCGGCAACTTGTCGAGCAACGGATTGCCCACGAACGTCGTGTCCACACCTCTGGATTTGAACCACGGCTCCTCGAAAGGCAGGATGCAGCAGAGCTTGTCGCAGAACCGACGGAGTTTGCGGATACGCCACCCGCCCCAGGCCCACAGTTGCGGCGCGACGTAGAACAGCGTTTTCACGCCCGCGGCTTTGGCAGCCTTGGCCACGTGGAAATTGAAGGACGGCGAGTCGCACACGATCATCAGATCCACCGGGTGCTCGCGAAGGTACTGTTTGATCCTCTGCACAAGCCGGTAGAAATGGCCGACATGGGCGATGGCGTTGTAGGTCATCACCGCTCTGCCGACCGTGTGCTCGATCACCTCGCAGCCTGCGGCCTCCATCTTCGGCCCGCCGATCCCCACGAACTCGATCCTCGCATCCATCTGCTTGAGGGCACAGATCAGCCCGGCGCAGTGCACGTCGGCGCTGGGGTCATTCGCACTCACGAACACGCGTTTGCTCTTCACACTTGTCATAAGCCCTATGAATTGGCAAGAATCCAATCGGCGGCCTCGGAGATATCGGAAGTGACAATCTCTCCAGGGGCCAGTTCGTTCACATGTTTTTCGCCATGGCCCGTTCGCACGTAGACACCCCTGGCGCCGACCGACCGCGCAAACTCCACGTCGTGCGGGTGATCGCCGACCGTGAAGGACCGTCTCAGGTCGATGGAATAGTCCTTCGCGGCCTTTTCGAGGAAATACGGACGCGGCTTGATGCAGTGGCACCGCTCCTCGCGGTTGTGCGGACACACGTACGCTTCGGCGACAATAACGCCTTCTTCAGCCAGACACGTGAGAATCCAGGCGTTCACCCTGTCCACCTGGTCCAACGTGACGACGCCCCGCGCCACCCACGGCTGGTGCGTGACGACGAACAGCACGAAACGCTCCTGGAGACGTCGCAAGGCCTCGAACGTGTCCGGATAGAACACCACGTCCGACGGCTGGGCAAGAAGACCGCGGTCCTCAACGAGGGTCCCATCCCGATCGAGAAATACAGCCGGACGCAGCATCAGGAATTCTCCTGGTCTAACACATTCTGCGATCTGACGGGTGTGTGTCGATTGCTCCACCCCAGAATCATCGCCGCAATCACAATCACAGCGGTCCCTGCCGCCCCAGCGAGAATCGAATCGAACGGCGGCTCGGCCCATTCCCAGCCCGCGGGCAGCCCTCTTGCGAAACTCCCCCAGAGGATAACGGCCAGGTTGACGCAGACGACAACGACGCATTGCCAAGGCTTAAGACGCACTCTGAGTATCCCCAGAACGAACAGCGCCAAGATGATCCCACCGAAGATGCCTGAGATCTGCCACCAAATGTCGAGGGTGCTCCGTTCCAAGGAGATCAAAGGAATGGCCAAGCCAGTGCCAAGGAGGCCGACGCCAACCGTCACCGCACGCAGGCAAAGGAGACTGGCGCGTTCGCTCACTCGCGGGTTGACATACCGTTTATAGAAATCCACGAGCAGGACGGTTGCCGAACAGTTCAGACCCGAATCGACCGTGCTCATGGCGGCCGCCAGAATCGCGGCCAGGATCAATCCCTTCATGCCGACCGGAAGCTGCGTCGCGATGAAGTACGGAAAGGCTTGGTCGCCTTTGGCAATCGCTCCGCTGCCTGAATAGAAGGCGAACAGCGCCGTGCCGATGTACAGAAAGACGACCGTCATCGGAATGTAGATCAGCATCGCGATCCAGATCGAGCGGCGGGCCTGCCGTTCCGTCGGCACGGACGAGTACTTCTGGACGAAGTTCTGGTCGGCCAGGAGATTTCGCAGGTTCTCCGTCACGCCGTAGATGATCATCACCCAGATCGTCCGCGACGAGAGCGACAGGTCCCAACTGCCCAGACTGAACTTCCCCGCGTCCAGGGCCGCGCCGATCAAGGGCTCGGGACCCGAGAAGACCCGCCAGGAGAGATTCGCGACGCAGAACAATACCCCCCCAATCATGATGACCGACTGCATCACGTCGGTCCAGATCACCGCCTCCATGCCGCCCAGCAGGGTGTAGAGAATCGTGACCACGCCGATCACGACGATGATCGTCTCGATCGGCCAGTCCAGAAATTGGCTCAGCAGCAGACTCACGAGATAGAGGATCACCGCGGTGCGACCCACGATGTAGAGCAGGAACGACATCGCGGCGTAGACCCGGCCCCAGGGACCGATCCGCTCCTCGAGAAACTCGTAAACCGACACCAGTTTCATCCGTCGGTAGTACGGCACCGCATACCGACACGCCAGCCACGCCACAGGAAAGATCGCCAGCGAGAAGATCAGCGGATGCCAGTTGGTGTCATATGCCTTGCCCGGCGTGGCGATGTACGAGATGCTGCTGGTGTACGTGCTCATAATCGCCAAGCCCGCGGCCCACGCGGGGATCGACCGCCCGGCCACCATGAACTCTTCCGCCGTGCGACACTTGCGAGTGTAGTACAAGCCCATACCGACGACGGCTAGGCAGTAGCCTACAAGAATCGTGATGTCGATGACGTGTAATTGGACGTCCATGCTCAACCGCCTCATCGATACAGGGAGGATTGTCCGTCGAGGATCCCCAGTTCTTGCATGTGCTTGCGGACTTGGCTGCGCTGCGGTTCGCGGAACCTGTGAAAAGGCTCAGCCAAGAAATCGTCACAAATCCCCAACCACGAGAGAGCGCACTTGAGCCCCTTGAGGAAGCTCGATTCAAACTGCCCCACACTGTAGATTGTTGCATGGATGCGCATCACCACCCTGCGTAAGGACTCAATGCGACCGACGTCCTTCGCACAGGCGGCCTCGTACAAGTCCACGTACAGACGAGGCAACAGGTTGGCTCCGCCGCAGATGCCGCCGTGACATCCCAGCAGGACTGCCTCCGCCAGCAGTTGTTCGGGTCCCATCAGCAATGTGAAGTCCGGCCGCTCGTCCACCAGAGCCAGGAGCTGATGGAAGTACAACATATTGGCCGAACTGTCCTTGATCCCCGCAATGCCCGGGATGTCCGCAGCGGCGCGGACCGTATCCAGTTCGAACCCCGGTCTCGGACGATTGGGCAGGTTGTAGAGAAACAAGGGCAGCGACAGCTCCGACGTCAGGTGCCGGAGATACTCCAACAGCTCGGGTTGGCCCGCGGGGAAATAGTACGGCGGCGCGAGGACCAACGCGTCGGCGCCAGCCTGGGCAGCCTTCTGAGCGACGTTGACCGACTCGACGAACGACGTGTCGGTAATCCCCACCAGAACCGGCACGCGCCGATTCACCTGCGAACAGACCCGGTCGATGAACTCGTGTCGAAGCCGGTGGCTCAGACTGGCGGCTTCACCAGTAGTGCCCAGGATGAACAGCCCGTGAACGCCGCCCGCAAGAATATGCTCGATCAAACGCTCCAGACCCGTGACGTCGAGCGTGTCGCGATCCAGCAATGGCGTGATCATCGGCGGAATGATTCCACGAAGCGGCCTGCCAAGGATACCCATACCCGTCATGCCTCCCAAGGCTTGGTTCTGTCTTTCGTCCAAATCCATGATTCTATCACAGCGCAGGCCGCTCACAAGTCGTGCAGCATGTGAATCGCTTCGCGAATGACCACGTCCGCCGCCTGCGGCGCAAAGGGACTGCTCGTGACCTCATAGCCCCCCTGTACGTGGGCCTCCTTCGGGGCCAGGTAGCCCGCGGCGCCGTTGCAGTGGGTGATTACGAACGTGTGCCGACAGGGCGAACCCGCCTTGATGGCCAGGCCGATCTCGGTGAAAACCTCGCCCCCCAGACCGACGAAGGCCACATCGCCCAGACGCGCCACGGTGATGGCGAAGGCGGATGCGTCGGTCTTTACCGGCGAAACGCCCTCTCGCGGCTTGGTGGGTAACTGCAGCGTCGCGAACCGCGATGTGATCTTGATTCCATCGACCGGCGGCCTGTCTTTGATGTCCCGGTAGACGTGGACGATCTCCTGGCCCAGGAGCGTGCCGAGCAGAACCGGCTCGGGAATCCAGCCGGGCTTGTCGTTGAACGCCGGCAATACGCGGTACCACGGATCGATGTTGCCGGAAGCACCAATGAACACCGGCGCGATCGTATCAAAGCCCAGAATCCTCTCGACGAGCTGCTCTGCCAGGCCGGGGACGTCGCCGCTGATGACGTAGTTGCCTGGACCCAGGGACGTCCCGTGCGTGGCGTAGTCGAACGCAACCGCCAACGGCGTCCCGTTCGGTCTGGCGACCTCCATCACGAGTACCTCCTTGTCGGTGACTCCATCGGGATTCCGCCCGAGCACAATGGAGGTCTTGCCGTCATTGGTGACCCGCAGTTCGCGACGATTCGCACCGACCGGGCAGGCGCCGACGCCGAGTCCGATCCTCACCGGCTCCATTCCGCCGAGTGCCTGGTGGACCACCTCGATCAGTTTGTCCTTGAGGGTCTCGGTGTACTCGACGTTGTGAGGATGGCCCCGCTCTTTATTGAGGGTCAGGCTGGGACCGGCGTGCGTATGGATCGCGGCCAGAAACAGTTCGGAAGGCTCCAACTGAAACTCGCCCTGGAGGGCCTTGCGGAGGTAATCGGCGGTCCCCTCATAGAAACCGATGATATCCGTCGAGACCAGAACGAGTCGCTTTTCCCCAGCCTTGAACGCGAGCACACGCGCCGACAGCGGGTCATGTACGCCGGTAGAGAGATCCTTGCGGCTGGCGTACCCGGACATCTGGACTGGCTTGTCCGGCGTGATGTCGATCCGGGCCGCACCCGCCTTCAAACCGTCGGGGGTCTCCGCATGAAGCTGGGAAGGATCCATCGCCAAGACAATAGACAACAACCACCCAATAGCCAAGAAGAAGGTTCTCATGTCGGGTCTCCTATCCTTCAAATCATGATGGAGCGGATTGTACCTGTCCTGATCGGTGCTTTCAAGACTCAAGCACAAAGCTCTGTTGTGTTTATCTGAGGAATTGGGTAATCTGACACTTATGTCGATGTCAGCCGCTGGCAAGCATGGGCTTTGAACAGGAGATATCGAATGCCTTTAATGATTCGTCGCCATTGCGTATTCACCGCCGTACTTGTCCTGTGCCTGTTTCCGCTTCGATCACAGGGGACGACAGGGGAATCGCTGGATCGACTCGTTGCGAAGGACTGGGCGGCGCAGGAACACAGACTCGACCGCTCGCCGACGGAGCTGGAGGCTATTCGCAGCGCCTATTCCAGGGCCCAGGCCTTACTGAATCACCTCCTGGCCATGCCCTCTCCGCCGGATCTCACCGAAGAACGCCGCAAGCTGGTCTCGCTCCTACAATCGGTGTCGAAGGCCGAACAACTGGATGCCGAAGGTCGGCTGGCGTTGTATCAGCAAATCAGGTCTCTCGCCCGCGGCGCTGCACTGAAGAACCCCCTGCTGGCGGGCAAGCCGATCGCGTTCATGAAGCGACGCCGCTTTGTCTGTCAGATGCTGCACGAGTACCTAGGCTACTTCTACGACTACGGCGACATCTCCGGCGGCGGCGTCTACGTTCTGGAAAAACCAGGCGAATCCTTTGCCATCCGCAACATCGTCGGAGACTCGTTACCCAAGGGCAACTTCACGACGCTGGCCCTCTCGTACGACGCCAAGACCCTGTACTTCGCCTTCGCCGAGCGGGCCCCGGTTAAGCCGGACTACTATTCGCCCGAGCGGCGCTGTTTCCACATCTGGGCGGTGAACGTGGACGGAACCAACCTGCGACAACTCACCCGCGGTTGCGACGACGACTTCGACCCCTGCCCCCTGCCTGACGGCGGCATCGCGTTCATGTCCACCCGTCGCGGCGGATTCGGACGATGTCACAATCCCTGGGAGCCCCTGCCCGCCTACACGCTGCATCGGATGGACGCCGACGGCGGCAACGTGCGGACGCTTTCTTTCCACGAAACCAACGAATGGCACCCGTCGGTCCTCAACGACGGACGCGTTCTCTACTCCCGCTGGGATTACGTCGACCGCTCGGCCGCCAACTATCACGGCCTGTGGGTCGCCAATCCCGACGGCACCAACCCCGCCGTCATCTTCGGCAACTACACTCAGCGGATCAATGCCTGCTACCAGGGCAAGGCCATCCCCGGTTCCAAGCGAATCGCCTTCATCGCAGGGGCGCATCACGCCGACGTCGGCGGCTCGCTGGTGCTCGTCGATCCGGACAACTGCCGGCTCGATCCCGTCACAGCCGAGGACCGCTTCGAGTCGATCGAGGAACTGACGCCGGAGGTGTGCTTCCCCGAAGGCGTCGGCTGGCCGGGCAGCTATTTCCACAGTCCCTGGCCGCTGTCGGAGGATTACTTCCTCGTCGCGTTCAGCTTCAAACCCCTTCCGGGCATGGGACCGAACGTCAAAGACGATAACTACACGGGCCTCTACTACTTCGACCGTTTCGGCAACCTGGAACTGCTCTACGCGGATCCGGAGTTCTCCTGCATGTACCCGATCCCGCTGGAACCCAGACCGACGCCGCCGGTTGTCTCCAGTAGTCTCGAATCCGCTCTGGGCGAGGAAGGCGAATTCATCCTCACGGATGTCAAGCAGAGCTTCTTTCCCCTGCCCGAGTCCCGACCGATCCGCAGGCTGCGGATCTTCCAGGTGCTGCCCAAAACCTCGACGCATGTCGCCAACCAGCCGCGAATTGGGTACGCCAACGCCGAGAGCGCCCGCATGCTGCTTGGCACCGTGCCCGTGGAAGAGGACGGCTCGGCGTATTTCCGCGCCCCGGCCCGAAAACCGCTGTACTTCCAGGCCGTAGACGGAGATGGACGCGCAGTCCAGAGCATGCGAAGCATCACGTATCTCCAGCCCGGCGAACGGCGAAGTTGTGTCGGCTGTCACGAACCGCCGGGAACGGCATCGCCTGCCCGTCCCGATCTGATGGCCCTGCGCCGTGAACCGTCAACCATCGAACCTGGTCCCGAAGGAACGCGACCCATGAGTTATCCGTTGCTCGTGCAGCCTGTTCTCGACAGACACTGCGTTCGCTGTCATGACGGCAGTCAAGGCGAGTGGAAAGCCCCTCCCGTCCTGACGGGCGAGCCCGAGGGCGCCTTCACGCAATCCTACGCAAGTCTCAAGCCTTTCGTCCGCTGGTATGAATGGGGCGACAAATCGATTCGAGAAATCGGCACCGAACCCGGCCGCAGCGGCGCCGATGAAAGCCGATTGTTGAAAATCCTCTGTGGCCCGACCCATGTTCAACATGTGGACCTGCCGAAAAACGACTATCAACGTCTATGCCTCTGGCTGGACGCCAACGCCCCTTTTTACGGCACCTATGAAAAGGAGGCCCAACTCGCCCAGCAGACGGGCCAAACCGTGGCCCCTCCGACCGTACAGTGAAAAGCCGGAGGTTGCAACGGAGGTCAAGCTGTATCGGTTCAGCGGAAACTTGACAAGCCCGATGTCGGCGGGGTGCGCAAGCGTCCTGACGTGAGCGGTTGTGGGGTCACCAAGACAATCCCGAAGCTGGAGACAGAACCATTCCTCAGTGTGGTCGCCTCGCCTCGGTCAAGGACGGGGCGGACCGCAGTCATTCACTGACGATTTCGATCTTGGACCAGAGGGCGGCTTCGTAGCGCCAGTCCGTGGGCTCGTTGACGAGTTCCAGTTTGACGCGTTTGCCTGCGAACTTCGAGAGGTCCACGTCCACTTCGGTCCAGCCCAGCTTGGTCGTGTCCGGGCCGATGGTCTTACGGATTAATTGCTCGCCGTCGGCGCGGACGATCAGGTCCCAGTCGCCCCTGGCGTCGTGACCGACTTCGAGTTTCAGAGTGCTCTTGGCGTTCGGGGGCAGGCTCACGGTCCTGCTCAGGACGCAGCCGACCGTCTGGCTGAGCGGGTGAGTCAACAGGACGTTCTGTCGGCCTCGAAGCTCCTCGCGAAGGCCGGGCTCCATGTCGGGGCCACACTTGGCGATCTTCCATCCGGGGGCGAACTTCTCGACGGCCTTGGACAGGTCCACGCCGCTGGCAGCGGTGATCTTCGCCATTTCTTCTTCGGTGTACCGGCTGCCCATCGCGGGCTTGGGGTCCCAAGACTGCTCCAGCGGCGTCGGGTTGGGCTTCTGCCGCGGGATCATGAAGTGCTCGGCGCCTTGGTCGTCGACGGTGATCTTGCCGCCGCAGTTGACCACCGCCTGGCGCGTCAGCTTCTCGCAGACCCGCACCAGCGTGGGGAAGTTGTAAGGCGTGTGACTGAATTTGCCCGAGGGGTCCAGAGCCGACTTGTACTTCTCCGGCAGGTTCTTGAAGCCGATCGTCGTGAACAGAACACCCGCCGCGTTGGACGGGTTGCAGTCGGAGTCCTGGCCACAGCGGGTGGAGATCACGATCGTCTTGTCGAGGTCGCCTTCGCCGTAGAGAAGGCCCATTACGATGTAGGCACCGTTGATCTTGGCGTCGATGTTGAACTCGTCCTGTGGCCCGCTGCACGAGAACCGGCGATACTGCGGGTTGAGATGGTACTTCTCATTGATCAATTGCCAGGTCTTGGCCCAATCGGTCGGGTACTGCTTGTACCAGCCCAGCACGTCGCTGATACACTCGTGGTACTGGCTTCCCTTGGGAATACAGCGGAGTCCAGCCTCGACGATCTTGATGCGGTCGGTCTCGAAGAAGGCCTCGGCGTACATGCCGGCAACGAACTGGCCGCCGTAAAGACCGTCGCCGTAATTCATGAGCCGACCGAAGATCTCGCCGAGCTGGATGGCGACGTTGGGCATGCCAGGGGCGATCAGACCCGCGAAATCGGCCTCGATCTGGTAGTCGATATCGTCGGCGTGGGAGTTGAACTTCGGATGCCCCGAGTCCGGCGGCGCGATCCCGGCCCGCAAATTGTTCCGTCCGGCCAGGTTGGCGTGCCAGAGCTGGTAACCGCTGTTGGCGAAGTCGATGCCCGCCTGGCGGATCGAGACGCCGAAGCCGTGGATCTCCAGGGTCCTGAGGAAGGTCATCTCGACGTAGATGTCGTCCTGCTGGAACTGGTTGATCATGTTCGGCTGCCACTGGGGCATCTGATCTTCGGGAATGATCGCGCCCTTGTAGCGGAACTCGGTGGGCCCGCCCCAACCGACGCCGGCCATCTGGCCGATCCAGCCGGCCTTCATCTTGTCGACGTATTCCTCGACGCTGATCTGCCGCATTTTCGCATCCTGGCGGCTCGCCCGTGCGCTGCCACAACCGGCGAATCCGACGAGAAGAGGGATCACAACGACACCCAGAATGAGACTACGATTCATGACAAACCTCCTTCAGTCAGTGCGTTACGCCGAACGTGTGTGCGGCTCGGAATCCATCCAACCGGTTTCACTGCCGACAACGGTCGTGGAAATTTTAATCGTCCACTCCCTCGGGAGTAAAGCAAAAACACCCGGCGAGGTAAACCCGATTCCAAAGTCAAGATTGAATTGTACTGGGGGATGGATATAATGGCGGCGTGTCGGACGGGAATTCCGAGCGCCAGGGTTGGCGTCGGGGGAGCCCGAACGGGCTTGCGGCCGGCAGATATCGATTTTTGGCGGGCAGAAGAGAAAATGCGGAAACACCGGATGTGGTTCCTTGGTTTGGCGCTGGTCGCCCTGGTTTCGTGTGGTTCCAGCGCCGGGGGCAAGACATGGAGGCTCGCGGGTGGCGAGAAGCTCGAGACAATTGACGACGATCCGCAGTCGCAGTATCGCCAGGCGATCGACGAGATCAAGAAGCTCGTCCGCGAGGGGGATGTTCGCGAGGTCAAGGACGCGCTCAAGCAGATCAAAGCGGAATTTCCCGACCGCGTGGGGCCGGACCTGGAGCTGTTTGCCCTGGGCGAGACCCGCTACTGGCAGGAGCGGTACAGCAAAGCCCTGGTCAAGTATGAGAAACTGCTCAAGGATTACCCCGGCAGCGAGTACGCGGGCCTGGCCCTCCAACGGGAATTCGACATGGCCCAGGAATACCTGGAGGGCCGCAAGAAGGTCGTCCTGGGATTCCTCAGGCTCTCCGGGTTCTCCGAAGGCGTCGAGATCATGGAGAAGGTCAGCGACCGCGCGGGCCTGGACGACCCGAACGGCGTCGGGCTCAAGGCCGCGATCGCGGTGGCTGAGCAGTACGAGGCGAGGGAGAAGTACCTCGAGGCGTACCTCAAGTGGTCCGAGATCGCCTCGTACTGGGAGAGCGGCCCCGTCGGCAAACGGGCCCTCTACCGCATGGCGGAGAACAATCTCCTGGCCTACAACCGGCACCCGCCGCAGAAACGACCGAACTTCGACGCCTCCAAGCTGGTCACCGCCAAGACCTATTACCAGAAGTTCCTTCTGCTGTACCCCGAAGAGGCCAAGCAGAACGAGGTCCCGCAGAAGATCGAGCAGATCGACGAACAGATGGCCCTCAAGGAGTACACCACCGCACAGTATTATCGGCGAACCGGGAAACCGCGGGCCGCGAATCTATATTTCGATATGATCGTCCGCAACTGGCCCAACACGCAAGCGGGGGCGCAAGCCAAGGAAGCCCTTGCGGAGAGCCCGGCCGATGGAAAATAGACAGGAAGAAAGTTCGAAATCCGAAATCCGGAATTCGAAACAAGCACAAATGACCAAAATGCGAAACCCAGAACGGCTGGACACCCGGGAGGCGACAGCGTTTCGGTCATTTGGATTTCGTGTTTTGAATTTGTTTCGGATTTCGTGTTTCGTATTTTGGATTTCCGCCGGCTTGGCGGTTCTCACTGCCGGCGGCTGCGGCCATTCGACCGGCTATTCGAACGCGTCGTTGTTTCCCGACGACGTGCAAAGCGTTTACGTCGAGATGTTCGACAACCGCAGCTTCCGTCGGGGGACCGAGTTCACGTTTTCGAACGCCCTGGCCAAACGGATCGAAGTGGAGACGCCCTACAAAGTCGTGTCGGACCGGGACCGTGCCGACAGTGTCCTGAGCGGCCAACTCGTCTCGGTCGGAGAATCGATCCTGACGCTCGAGCGAGAACTGGGTAGAGCGATGGAGAAAGAAGTGGTATTGACGGCCGTGGTGAACTGGAAGAACCTCAAGACCGGCAGACTCATGATCAACAATCAGACGGTGACCGCAGTCGCCAGTTACTCGGAGTTCCAGGGTCAGGATTTCACCTATGGGTCGGCGGTCGCAGCAAACAAGCTGGCCCAAAACATCGTAGAGCTGATGGAAAATCAATGGTAAACAGGGACAATATGCGCCTGGGTCGCGAGAGTGTGCACGTGACCCGACTGGACCGGAATTATCATCATTTATGAAAACCGACTCGAACAACACGCCAAACGATCCGCCCCGAGAGAACAAGTGGCGCGCGAACAAAAAGCCGCAAATACAGGACTATCGGCGAAGTCCTTTCAGTTGGCTGATCGTGGCCATTATCGTCTTCGGGGCCATGCTGATGCTCCAAGACGGACTCGTGACCAAGACGTTGCGATGGGACGAGTTCACGCAATACCTCCAGGAAGGCGGCCACATCGAACAGATTAAGATCGGGGATGCCGAGATCACCGGAAGGTTTCATCAGGATTCCCAGGCGGCCAAAGACCACGGCGGGGCGGCTTTCAAGGTGAATTATCGACCGGAAGCCGGCGCGAAGGAACGACTGAACAGCATTCTCGACGCACTTGAACGACGTGCGGCGGAAGACCCCAAGTATCACGTGATTGCCAACGAGTACACCAGGACGCAGGTTTGGATGTTCATGGTGCTCAATTGGCTGCTGCCGATCCTCCTGCTCGTGGCGTTTTTCTACCTGTTTGTTTTCCGCAACATGCGGGGCGGGGCCGGCGGCATGCTCATGTCTTTCGGACGCAGCAAACACAGAGTCCACGGGAAAGATCGCGTCAAAGTCACGTTCAAGGACGTCGCGGGAATCGACGAGGCCAAGGAGGAGGTGGCCGAGATCATCGAGTTTTTGAAAAACCCTCGCAAATTTCAGCGTCTGGGTGGACGCATCCCCCGTGGAGTTCTGCTGATCGGTCCTCCCGGTTGCGGCAAAACCCTCCTGGCGAAAGCCATCGCCGGCGAAGCGGACGTGCCCTTCTTCAGCATCTCCGGAAGTGACTTCGTCGAAATGTTCGTAGGCGTCGGTGCGTCGCGTGTCCGCGACCTGTTCAAGCAGGCCAAGGACAATTCCCCCTGCATCATCTTCCTTGACGAGATCGACGCCATCGGACGCAAGCGAGGGGCCTCTTTTGTCGGCGGCGGCCATGACGAACGGGAGCAAACGCTCAACGCAATCCTCGTCGAGATAGATGGCTTCGACACGAACGACCAGGTCATTGTCATTGCGGCGACCAACCGCGCGGACATCCTGGACCATGCGTTGACCCGCCCGGGGCGGTTCGATCGCCAGGTGGTTGTGCCGCTGCCGGACCTCAAGGGGCGACTTGAGATCCTCCGAGTCCACGCCCGCAAGGTCAAGCTCAGCCCGAACGCCAACCTCGAACGGCTTGCTCGCGGAACCCCGATGTTCAGCGGCGCGGACTTGGCGGCGATCATCAATGAAGCGGCGTTGGCCGCGACGATGGCCAACAAAGACTACATCGAGATCTCGGATCTCGAAGAGGCACGCGACAAGGTCCGCTGGGGACGCGCCAAGAAAAGCCGTGTGGTGGACCAGAAAGAACGCGAAATCACCGCATACCATGAAGCGGGCCATACGCTCGTGCAGTCGCTGATCCCGGATGCGGACCCCTTGCACAAGGTCAGTATCATTCCTCGCGGCCCGATGGGCGGCGCGACCTTCGCACTGCCCGAAAAAGATCGTACCCTGTTTACGAAAAAATACTGCATGGCGGAACTCCAGATCTGTTTTGCCGGCCGAATTGCGGAAGAGATCATCTTCAACGATTTGTCCAGCGGTGCCCAGTCCGACATCCGCCAGGCCACGCGGCTGGCCAAGGAAATGATCAAGACGTGGGGTATGAGCGAATTACTCGGCCCGATCAGCTATGGGGAAGACTCCGGGGGGACAGACTACTATGCGTTGCCGACCGAACGCGAATACTCCGAGAAGACCGCCCAGGAGATCGACCAGGAAATCAAAACGCTGGTGGATGAGGCTTACCGGATGGCCAAAACCGTGATTGAGACCAACCGGGACAAGCTGGAGAGCATCGCTCAGGCTTTGCTCAAATACGAGACGTTGGACGCCGACGACGTTAAGGTGATCCTCAACGGGGGCCGCCTCGACCGCCCCACCGTCGGCGATCTGCTCGCAGCCGAGCAGGCCAAGCACGCCGGTGACGCAGACCAACAAAAGCAGGAACAATCTATCAACTGACCCCTCCCGTTGGATGGATTCGGAGGCCGGTCATTGAGGGATCGACATGAAAAAAACAAAGCACATTCTGTGTTTTGTATTTTGCGTCGGCTGGGCGATTTGGGGTTCTCCTGGGTGGGGGATGAACATCCCCGAGGCGACTCAAATTGTCCGATTCGAATCGGAGGAGTCGACCGCGCATCTGACACCCGCGCGTTGGGAGGGGCGTCCCGGGATCGCGGTTGTTTTCCGGGGCACGCAGGACCTTCACTACTATGCCCGTTCAGAGACGGCCCCCGCCCCCGGCATGCAGTTGAAAATCACCGCGACATCCAACGACCTGCGGTTCGACGCAGCGGTGCTGCCGGAGTGGAGTCTCTTCGACGACCCTCTGGGACAACAAATCGAAGTCTACGTCGGCGATTTCATCGCCTTTGTTCCGATCCGCGAGGAGTCGATCCCGGCGGATAAAAGCGAAATCCCGGTGACGGTCGAAATCACAGGCATCGCCTGTACGAGTCAACTGTGTCTTCCACCCTTTGAGAAGATCCTGGACGCGACCTTCAACCTGGCGGAGATCGCAACCTGGCCCTCCATCTCCCTCGGAACGCCTCGAACCGAGACCCTTTCGCGTGATTTCTTCCCACTCTACACGGAGCAAGCCGACCCCGGCAAACAGACTGTGTCGGCACAATCCTCTGCTTTGCCCTATTATCTACTGGCCATTGCCGCGGGCCTTTCGATCAACATCATGCCTTGCGTGCTTCCGGTCCTGCCTCTGATCCTACTTCGCTTGGTCGATCAATCACGCAGCCCCGGCGGGAAACGCATCGCGTCGGGCCTGGCGTTCTGCGCCGGAGTCGTTCTCTTCTTCGCCGCCTTTGCTTTGATCTCGGCCATTGTCAGTCTCACCACTGGATCGGTGCTCGATCTCAACAGCCTCTTTCGTTATCCCGCCGCGGTGATCGTTTTGTTCCTGGCGATTGTCTTCTTCGGCTTGGTGATGTTGGATATTGTCACCCTGTCGTTGCCGTCTTCGATCACGGGCCACCAGAGCAATTCCTCGGGACTGGCCGGATCGGTGGGCATGGGCTTCTTCGCAGGTGTGCTGAGCACGCCGTGTAGTGGAGCTCTGCTGGGTTTCGTCTTGGTCTGGGCCCAAACCCAGCCGTTGGGGGTCAGCAGCACCGCCATCATCCTGATGGGTGTAGGCATGGCCCTTCCCTATGCGATTATTGTCTTGATTCCGTCTCTTCTGAGCCGTATCCCCAAACCGGGGTACTGGATGGAGATCTTCAAAAAATCGACGGGCTTCCTGCTGTTTTTGATTGCGGTTAAATTGACGCTGGCGGCCTTGCCCAAGGACAGACTGATGAACGTGCTGATGTACGGCATCATTTTCAGTTTCTGCGTCTGGATGTGGGGCAAATGGGTGGATTTCACCACGCCCACGCTTCGGCGACGGATCGTCCGACTGATTTCCGTGGCGCTGGCTGTCGCAAGCGCGGTATGGTTGCTGCCTGCCACGCAATCAACGGCTTCATCGCGTCTGGAGTGGGAGCCATACGATGCCGACATCGTGCAGCAGGCGATTGCAAAACGCCAGCCTGTGCTTCTGAAGTTCACCGCCGATTGGTGCACGAACTGTAAAGTCGTCGAACGGAGGGTCTACGAAGACCCTGAGATCGTCGGCCTCCTCCAGTCCAGGAACGTGTTGGCCATCAAGGCCGACACGACCGTGATCGACTACCCTGCCACACGGGATCTGAAGCTCCTCTACGGTGAAGCGGGCAATGTACCTGTCACCATCGTCCTGTTGCCGGACGGGACCCGCAAAAAGCTGCGGGGGATTTTCGACAAGAGCGATTTGATCCCTATCCTTGCGAATCTGCCGGAGACCGGGAAATAAATGACGTCGAACAAGAAATCCGCAACGAAGGCCGATGCCACCCCCACGAGCCGCAAACAGGCCTTGAGGTACGACAAAAGGGCCGCCGCCAAGCGGGTGGAATTGATTTACCCGATTCTGAAAAAGACCTATCCCGAGGCAGGCATTGCTTTGAACTTCGGGAATCCGTTGGAGTTGCTGATCGCGACGATCCTCTCGGCGCAGTGCACTGACGCACGAGTGAATATGGTGACGCCCCGACTCTTCGCGAAATACAAGTCTGCCGCCGATTGGGCGAATGCAGATCTCTCCACGATTGAACAGGACATCAAAAGTTGCGGCTTCTATCACAACAAAGCCGTCAGTATCCAGGGGGCCTGCCGGAAGATCCTCGACGACTTCGACGGCAAAGTCCCCCAGACCTTGGACGAGCTTGTTACCTTGCCCGGTGTCGGCCGAAAAACCGCCAACTGCGTTCTGGGCAACGCCTATGGCCAGCCCGCGATCATGTGCGACACACATGTGATCCGCCTGTCCCGCAGGCTCGGCCTTTCGCCCCATTCCGATCCGGTAAAGCTGGAGTTCGATTTAGCCGATATCGTCCCAAAAGACGTGTGGACATTGTTCTGCCATCTGCTGATCACCCATGGACGAACGATCTGCAAGGCAAGAAAGCCGGAATGTCCGGCGTGCCCGCTCGTGCCACACTGTCCGGCGGCGAATAATCCGAATTGCTGGTGACTTTCATGCGATGGAAAACGAATCATGTCGGCGTAGGGCGAATGGTCGAAAAGCCGGTGGAGGACCTCTGGCGGATCTTCCGGATCATGGCGGAATTCACAGAAGGTTATGAAGAACTTGCCGCCGTCGGCCCGGCCGTGTCGATCTTCGGTTCAGCCCGAACCCCGCGCACCCATCCGCACTATCGGCTGGCGGAAGAGACCGCCCGCAAACTGGCCCACGCCGGCCTGACGATCATCACCGGAGGCGGCCCCGGCATTATGGAAGCCGCCAACAAAGGAGCCGCCGATGCCGGCGGGTGCAGCATCGGGTTGAACATCGAGCTACCCCAAGAACAAATCCCGAATTCTTACCAGAACCTGCCGTTGCACTTTCGCTATTTCTTCGTCCGCAAGGTGATGTTCCTCAAATACGCCCACGGATTCATCGTCTTTCCGGGCGGTTATGGGACCCTCGACGAATTCTTCGAAGCCATCGTTCTCATCCAGACCCTGCGCCAGGCCCATTTTCCCGTCATTCTGATGGTGAAAGACTATTGGGAAGGGCTTCTCCACTGGATCGAAGAGAAGATGCTCAAGGAGCATGGGTACATTTCGCCCGAGGACATTCACGCCTTCGCGGTCTTGGACGATCCCGACGCTGCGGTCCGGATCATCGTGGACTTCAAGGAACGACAGGGCCCCGGTGGCCTGTCCATGCCTCCTGGGATGAAGATGGAACAGAGCCACGACAAATCCGACCCAAAGAGGCCGCCGTCACAGTAAGGTCCGTGGTCTCTCGCTGACACCCAGTCCCGGCCGGTCGTTGAGGAGCAATCTGCCCTGACGTACGCCGACGCCGGAGAACGGGTCATTGGAGATCAGCAGGTTGCCGTCGAGGTCCGCCCAATCCCCCAGCGGACTGATCTGCGCCGCGGCTGAAATCCCCACGGAGCTTTCGATCATGCAGCCCAGCATGATCTTCATGTCGAAAGCTCGGGCCACGTGGATCATGCGTATCGCCTCCTGGAGGCCGCCGGACTTCATGAGCTTGATGTTGATCCCGTCGTAGGCCCCCGCCAGACGGGGAATGTCGCCTGCCGTCTTCACTGCCTCGTCCGCAACGATGGGGATCTCGACCCGCTCCTTCAGCCAAGCCGTCTCCTCGATCATCGACGAAGGCAAAGGCTGCTCGATCAGCTCGACGCCCTGCCCTGCCAGCCACTGGATCTTGTCGAGGGCCTGCTGCTTGTCCTTCCAACCTTCGTTGGCGTCCACCCGCAGGGGCTTGTCCGTCGCATCTCGCACCGCGGCCAGGATCTCCGCGTCGTTGTCGCGACCCACCTTGATCTTGAGCACCGGAAAATCCTTGGCCTCCTCGACCTTCTGTCGGATCACCTCCGGCGTATCGATCCCGATGGAGAACGTCGTGACAGGCGCCTTGGCGGGGTCCAGGCCGAGCATTCGATATAACGGGGTCTTGAGCTTGCCGCCCACCCAATCGAGGATCGCCATGTCGAGGGCCGCGTGGGCGCACGAATTCCCCGCCAGCTCTCGCTCCCACCGCCTGGACAAATCCACATACTGGAACCAGTTCCCCGCTTGAACAAATGGGCGGGCCTTCTCCAGCATCTCGATCGTTCCCTCCGCACTCTGGCCGTAGCGGACGTTCGGAGCCGCTTCGCCCCAGCCGACGATGCCGTCCCGTTCGATCCGAACGAACACGTTGTCTTTGAAGTCGCTGGAATTCCGCGCGATGGTCCAGGTGTGCGTCAACATCAGCCGCCTGCGGCTCACGCCAAACCGCGTGACGCCTGTGGCGTTTCCCTGTCCCGCGACGACTCCCGCCCCGCCAATCCCGACCCGAGCCGACGCAGCCAACAACCGCCTGCGAGAGATTCCCATGCCCTTACATCCTTCCAGGGTTCCCATTTCCTACGGACTCCGAGTCGTCCACACATAGGTCAACGTTTGTCATCCCTAGGCGAAGCTGAAGGATCTGGGCGTCGGACACGAGGATCCTCTCGTTCGCGAGCCAGATTTTTCACCACACTGCGCTCCGTTCAGGATAACAGGCGATAATCATTCACCGTGACGCGTATCGCGTGAAAGCCATTATGGAATCCACAGCCCCCTATGGCAAGTTCATTCAATGTAACGGTGAATTCACAACACTCAACCTGGGAATACCCAATTCCATCAGAGGCAACACAAACATTTGATGCCATTTCCGTCGCGTGTCCTGTTTATAGGGCGATGCTCCGCGGGTTCGCCGAGATCGTTTTCAGCGTCACACACCACGTCCCATATTCTTTCGCAAACAAAGACGCCCCACCGATTCGCCAGGTGTAAGGCTTCCTCACGCAACCTCTCGCCTTCCCCGAGGCCAAAATCCAAAGAACCTCTTTGCTTAAACGCCGATTAATGGGTCGTATACGGAATCGGGTGATGATCCAGACCTCGGAAATCATGTTGTGGAATCAGCCCCCGAATAATTTGCAAGACTTAGGAAAGAGGGACTGAGTGTCTGCGAAATGGAAAAACCAGCTGCAAGGGACGACCATAGAGAACAAGCCCGCCGGACAATGCAAACAATGCGGGGCGTGCTGCGCATTCATCAGTATTCCTCCCTTTAAGGAAGATGAACTCGACCACCTGCCGGAGGATATTTTACGTGTCGTGGAGTGGTATACACAGAACCACCGCGCCCGCCCGGCGTCGCCGACGCCTTGTTATTTCTACGACATGACCACGCGCCGATGTCTGATCCATGCGCACAAACCGCAAACCTGTCGCGACTTCGAAGCCGGAGGGCCCGGCTGCCGCACGGAACGAAGCTATCTGCTGCCGGCCTTGGAACAGTATCACAACGCGACGAAGCGCTGGGCGCAGCACTATACACGATTCGTCAACCTCGAAGGCCGCATCCAGGAAATGGCCGAATTCTGCCTGGATGACGAAGTCGTCGAAGATCTTTTGGGCAACTGAAAAAGGTCCCGACGGCCGGCGTCCTGCGTCCGGATCTCGACAGTCTCTTGGCGGCAGAACATGTTCCGTCGAAACAACCAAGGGCAAATCCGTTCAAAACGGTCATCCCTTCCCACGATCACTCCTCGGGTGACATCGCATACCACCCAACGCCCTCATACACCCAGATTTCCGTGGGATACTTCGCCAAGCTTTCTCTTTCCGATTCCTTCATTGTGTAGAAATGCGAGGACGTGGCAGCGGACCAGAACCGATGAACGGGTGCGGCGTCAGGGGGGCGGTTTTGCAAAGAATAAGCGTACCAAGCGACACCTCGACAGTCCCAAACCTCCGTATTGGCCATAATCGCATCGCGCTCGACCGGATCAATCGTGTAGAACTCGCTGCCTGTGGTCTTCGAGACGAATCGGAAGACCGGCACCGCATCCGGCGGCTGCGAACCCTCGGGATAGACGCAGGAAGCGACACACTCGCGAACCCAGGACTCTCCCTTCCGTTGCGAGAGTTCTGCCGCCTGCTGCAAGTTCATCGTGTAGGCATGAACGTTGCGTGCCCGCGAATACAACCTGTATACAGGTCGAGCCACATCAACTCGCCATTGCCCCTCGTCGCCGGCGGGCCATCGATCGTCAAGAAAATCGATCCGATATTTGCCTTCCGCCACGTCGCCATGGATCGTCCCCTGCACATGGAGTCGGTAGGACGACCAGGAATCGTCGGAAGTCCGAAACGCCTTGTCCTGGCAACGAAACTCGAATGTATCGCCCAACCGAGAATACCGGCAAGAGGGGCTCCATCTGACGATCCCGCCATCCGGCATATTCAGTTCCCACTCGCTGTCTGTCCAGCCGTCTTGACGCAGGACCCAAGCAACAATTCGACCGCGGAGGCCGGATGTATCTCCGGCAAATCGGCGGTTCCGAACACCGTTGACCTGATACGCTGAAAGGGCGACATCGCGAAAAAAACCGTTTTCGGGCGAGGCCGCCAATCGATACACTCCCCCGTCGGGAAAAGAGACGATCCGCCGTAGCGGCAACACGAAAACCAGTTCATCCAAGTCGAACAAGTACGAACGAGGTGAGAGCCGAAACCAGACCAGGGTTTCCCCCTGACCGCCCAAGATCCTCCGCTCAAACTCCTTGAGATCCCACGTTCGGTGCGGCGAAACCCGTGCGTCAACCCCCGTCAGGGCATACAAGGCGTCGGGTGCGTTGCTGCGGACAGGTTCTTGCAGTGGATGGGCGAGAAGCCAGCGAGTTAGCGGAGACTCCCGCCACTCCATCCGACTGTACCCTCCTGCACCGTCCTGCATCTGGAAGGTTAGCATCGTATACGTCCGATGCAGGGGGTGGATCAGCCAAAGTCCCGAGAACACAATCAGTGCAAAAGCGACGCGTGACCCGCCAAGGGAGTCTCGGCGCAACCCCAAAACGAGCATGTCGATCAAGACAAACCCAAGCCACGGACCGATCAGCGCCAGGGGAGCAAGGTATCGGTCGTTCATCATCTCATCCGGAACGCCGACCTGATGAGTATGCACGATCAAAGGCAAGTAGATCAATGCCACAAGCCCTGCGCTCCAGACGCATATGCAACCCCTCTTTTGAACCGCCCCCCCCATGACACGCAGAATTAGTATCGCAGTGCCGGCCCCAACGACCGCCGCGACGATAATCGCTCCCCGCATCGGCAGAGAAACCTCCTCCGGGACGAACCACTTCGTGATGGTGTCCGCTGCGGTGACGAGATTCTCCGTCAACGTGTAGATAGAACGCTGCCGCACATGACCGGTAAACAGGGAGGTGAGCCGATGGTTTCGCACCATCCAGAGTCCCAAAGGGACTGAGGCGATCACGCCAAACCACCCCAGGTGTTGGAGACGCCGCCGCAGGCTGGCGTTCGATCCAGGCCACAGAATCAGAACCACCCCCGCGCCGATCAGCGTTACGCCGGTATAGCGCTGCAACGAACAGAGAGCCGTTAAAACGGCTGCGGTCACCAAGAAGGCCTTCCGTCGGGTTTGTCGATAGGCGGAAATTGCCAGCACGAACCATGCAATCAGAAGCACAAAGACCGGCTCAGTCCAAGCCATTCCCGCCAAACTCAACAGAGGAAATGACAGCACAATCGAGCAAATACCCATCACGGCCAATGCGCTGGACGTCAGACATCGTCGAAAGAACAGGCCGGAAACAAAGACAATCCCGCCCATCGCAGCGGCATTCAAAAGCCTGGCACCGCACGCAGGATCCAGACCCACGAGTCCGAGAGCTGCCAGGAGCGTCGGAAACAACGGTGGCCAGGACGTATAGGGACTATCGCACAAGGTCCGATACCCCCTTCCGGCCAGCACGTTTCTGGCGGCGCAGAGATAACCTGCGGAATCGGGCGAGACCCCCACGCCGTACCGAGAAGTCGCGATGAGAACCAGAACCATACTCAGGATGCTCAAGACAATCAGTGCGCCGAAGGAGGGGCTCGCCGGGGCAATCGTGAGCCCGTCGCTCGATTCCAATGGAGATGTGTCTTGCATTTCGTGTTTCCTTTGCATCCTCCAGTACAGTGACGTCATCTTCCTGTGTTGTCGGCACGACCCAAATGTCGCATGGAACGGCTGCACCGCACCGTCTGATGGAACGACTGAATCGACATTTTCCAGAGTTCCCAACGAACCATGGAGACCTGTCCGCTGCGACGCGGGCGCGCAGGCACCGGAACGCTCGCCACCTTCGCGTGCACTCGGCAGAGTCCCCCTGAAACAACGAGATTGGGAGCAAACGTATCCGCAGGGATGTGTTCGAGGATCCGTTCAAGCACAGAGGCTCGCATAAGCCGGTATGGCGTGTTCACGTCGCGGATCCCCTTGCCAAAAAACAAGCTCACCGTCAGGCGCGAAATCAACGTGATGATTTTGCGTTGAAGCGTCTGCCTCCGGTTTTCGCGACAACCGAACACTGCGTCCGCCTGTCCACGAATCTCCCACAGACTGCCGAAAGAATCCGTAGGCATTTCGTCATCGCTGTCGCATTGAAAGATCCACTCGGCCAGGGATACGGCGCGCCGGTAACCATCGAGAATCGTCGGGCCATGTCCTCGATTGGCCGAGTGAAATACATGGATCCGCTCATCCTGTGCGAAGGCCTCCAGCATCTCGCCGGTACGGTCAGTCGAACCATCGTTGAAAACCAGCATGACGAAATCGATCCCGCACTTGTCCAAAACGCTCCGCCACGATGAAAGAACGTCTCCGATGCAACCCTCTTCATTGTAAACCGGCATCACGACCGCCAGTTCGCATTTCGGGGCTACCGCCCGGATCGAATCCATCATTTCCACGTTTTCCCCACGCGGTGCAAGCCGTTTTCCACATCCAATCCGCTCTTACAGCACCGTTCGAGTCCCTTTCCGACCAATGTTTAACGACACGAGTTTGGACGATGGTATCGTAGCGCGTACGTCCCCTTCAGTCAAGCCTCGACCAAACGGCCGCACCACAAGGGTACAAGCCCTTCTGTTGCATGCCACAGGGATCAGAATCCCCCTTGCAGACAAGCATTCGACGTGAGGACGTGACAACGACGGTTACCCTGTCGCGTTCGAACCGGATGATCCCTGGCCCGTTTTGTTGAAGGTTCTCGTTGAAAACCGGGCGGGTCCCACCGATAATTGCGGCCACGGGCGGATTGATACGCCAGGGCCCCTTGGAAAACGGTGGGTCGCGCGACGAAACCCACCGCCAGCAGGTCCCAATTTGAAAGGAACACAGTCATGTGGAGATACCTGCGAACGTTATCGTTACTGCTTCTGGGCTTGGCCGGTTGCTCCCAGCCTTCGGAGCGTCAGAAGGTCCAGACTCCACGTCCCGATCCCACCTCCGTGGATGTGGTCGCCGAATCGGCCAGGAGCATCCCTATTCTGTACGAAGTGGATGTCATTGTCGTCGGGGGCGGTTCGGGGGCGGTCTCGGCGGCCGTTGCCGCGTCGGAAAACGGGGCCAGAGTGTTCCTGGCCGCTCCCAAGCCCTACCTGGGCGAGGACCTCTGCGCGACATACCGCCTGTGGCTGGAGCCGGACGAGGAGCCGAAATCCCCGCTGGCGGCGGCTCTTTTCGCGGAACCCGAAGTTCCCGCGGTGCTTGGCAATCAGATCCCCTTCACGTATGAGTCGGATGTGGAGTCGGCTCCCCCACACAAGGACTCGGTCCAATCGACAGGGCTGCGAGACGGCAAGTGGCACAGCGCCCCTTCGCAGAGCGTCCAGTACAATGGCGACGTCACACTCACCGTCGATCTGGGCGGCGAGCAATTCGTCGGCAAGGCGCATTTGATGGCGTACCAGAGAAACGAAGAATTCGAAGTCGCCGAAGTGACCTTCTTCGTTGGCGACGACAAGGAGCACTGGCGTCCGGTCGCAACGACCGTCAACAATCGGCTGGGCCAGGGCTTCGAACAAACGGCAATCCCCCTGTCGGCCGCTGTTGATCAAAAGGCCCGCTACCTCAAACTGGTCGTGCGTAAGACCCCCCGGGCAAAACGAGTGCTTCTGGGAGAGATCATCCTGGAGAAACCGGAACAGAACGCCCTGCGCCAAGTCTACCGAATGCCGCCCACACCCATGCAGATCAAGCGGGTCCTCGACGACGCCTTGCTCAATGCGGGTGTTCAGTTCCTCTATGGTTGCTATGCAACCGAGCTTCTCGTGGACCGCAAGGGCAGCCTCGCGGGGATCGTCATGGCCAACCGTTCTGGCCGACAGGCGGTGGTCGCCAAAGTGATCGTCGACGCGACGCCTCACGCAACCGTTGCAAGAATGGCCGGAGTCCGCATGGACCCATTCCCTGCGGGAACTCGCACCTTCAAACGAATCGTCGTTGGAGGCCCGCCCGCGGACCTGCCACGAGTGCCGACTCGGCAACTGCCCGCGCCGATCTGCGATCGCGAAGGACGTATCCATCAGGCCATCGAGTACACGCTCGATCTTCCCATGAACGATGGTTCTTTCGCTTCCTATGCGCAGGCTGAACAAATCGCCCGCGACATGACGTGGAGTCGCGAACAGGTGGACTCCTCCGAGACGCTCTTCGAGGCCGCCCCCGAACGCATCAAGGGCAAGGCCCACCAGTGCTGCCAGTGGCCCGGCGCGGACAAGGTAGATCTGGATGTTTTCCGGCCGGAACGCTCGAAGGGTCTCTACATCCTGTCGGGATGCGCCGATGTGACGAGGCGCGAGGTCGAGAAGATGCTGCGTCCCCTGGAGATGATGCAGGTGGGTGAACGCATCGGCGCAGCCGCCGCGGCGGAGTCCAGGAAAACCGGGCATCCGGACGGCGTCAAGGTGGCCACCCACAGCGGAAAACCCGTGATCTCCGGCGATGTCCGCGACGATCCGGCGTGGATGCGAATCCATCCCGGCACTGCATCGGTGAGATCCGACGAGAACATGCTTCCCGTGCTCGGACGCTACGATGTCGTGGTCGTCGGAGGCGGCACCGGTGGCGCGCCGGCTGGCATCGCGGCTGCCCGCCAAGGGGCCAAGACCCTCGTCGTGGAATACCTCCACGGCCTGGGCGGCGTCGGCACCCTAGGACTGATCGGCCAATACTACTATGGACACCGTGAGGGCTTCACGAAGGAGATCGATCAGGGGGTGGCCGAATTGAGTGGAGAAGGTCACAAATCTGCATGGAACAGCCAAGTCAAGATCGAATGGTATCGGAGGGAGCTTCGTAAGGCCGGCGCGGACATCTGGTACGGCGTCCTCGGTTGCGGGGCCTTCGTCGAAGGCAACTGTGTCAAAGGGGTCGTCGTGGCCACGCCGCTGGGCCGTGGAGTGGTCCTTGCCAAGGCGGTCGTGGACTCCACCGGCAGCGCGACGATTGCCGCGGCGGCCGGCGCCGAATGCATCTACACCGGCGGCGAACACATCGCGGTCCAAGGAACCGGCTTGCCTTACTGGGAACCTGGTGCCCGTTACATCAACACCGACTACGCCTTCATCGACGATCTCGACGTGATCGACGCGTGGCAATCGTTCCTGGCCGCTCGCAAGAAGTTCGCCGATCGCTACGACCTGGGCCAGCTCATCGACACCCGTGAGCGACGACAGATCGTCGGTGATTTCTTCATGACGCCGATGGATGTCTACCTCGACCGCACCTACCCCGATTCGGTCGTGCGGGCCAGCAGCAACTTCGACACGCACGGCTTCACCATCCATCCGATGTTCCTACTCAGGCCGCCGGACCGCAAGACCCTGCCTTGTTACGTCCCCTACCGGTGTCTGCTGCCCAAGGGGATCGAGGGCGTGCTCGTCACAGGCCTGGGCGTCAGCGCCCATCGGGACGTGATGCCAGTCATCCGGATGCAGCCCGACGTACAGAATCAGGGTTACGCCGCAGGCGTCGCGGCAGCGACAGCCGCCCGGACAGGGCGAACACTCCGCGAGATCGACGTACACCGGCTCCAGGAGCACCTCGTCCGCAAGGGCAATCTGCCTGGGGAGGTCCTCAAGCAGAAGGACTCGTTCCCCCTGCCCAAGGCGAGGATCGAACAGGCGGTGCGAAACGTCGTCAAGGATTTCAATGATATCGAAGTCATTTTCACACAGATCGATACCGCCCTGCCGCTACTTCGCGAAGCGTACAAGACCGTCGAGTCAAAGGAGGAAAAGTTGACCTACGCTCACATCTTGGGCATTCTGGGCGACCCCACCGGCGCCGCGACGCTGGCCGAAGTGGTCGGCTCTCGTGAATGGGACAAGGGCTGGAAATACACCGGTATGGGCCAGTACGGCATGAGCATGAGCGTCGTGGACAGTCTGATTGTCGCCCTGGGGCGGACCCGAAAACACATCGCTCTGGAACCGATCTTGGCCAAGGTCGCCCAGTTGGGTCCCGAGCACGAGCTGTCTCACCATCGGGCCGTGGCTCTGGCCCTGGAGACGCTGGGCGACCGGACCGCCGCGAAACCGTTGGCGGACCTTCTGGCCAAACCCGGCATGGCCGGCCATGCCTGGACCGACATCAACGCAGCCACCCGGAACATCCCGCCCAGCGAAGTGGACACCTCGACCCGCGAATGCTCGCTCCGCGATCTGATTCTTGCCCGCGCCCTCTACCGCTGCGGCGACCACGAAAACTTGGGCGAGAAGATTCTCCGTCAGTATGCGAAGGACTTGCGAGGCCATTATGCCCGACATGCTTTGGCAGTACTGGGAGAAAAGCGATGATCGAAGCAGACGCCGACATTGTCGCCTCGCCGGGACTGTGCTATGATGTCGCATCAAGTCGGCGCAAACAGGCGAATCGAACGTCCGACAGCGCCGAGTGCCGAACGTCGGCCGAGTGCATGATGGGCTCTGGATTGAAAAGGAGAAACAACAATGGCAGGAGAGTATAGATTTTCGTTTGGGCCGTGGAATGTTCATGAGGGAGCCGATCCATTCGGGCCGACCGTGCGACACAGCATCTCGTTCGCCAAGAAATTGAAGATGTACAAGCAGCTTGGTTTCGACGGCGTGCAGTTTCACGACGACGACGCGGTGCCGGACATGAACAAGCTCACCGCCCGTGAGATCATCAAGAAGGCCAAAGAGGTTCGCCGGATGCTCAAGGACGAAGGGTTGACTGCGGAATTCGTCGCTCCCCGGCTCTGGGAAGATCCGCGGACCATTGACGGCGGCTACACCTCGAACGACCCTGCTTGCCGCCAGTATGCAAAGGACCGCAGCCGACGGTGCATCGACATCGCAGTCGCCCTCGATTGCGACTTGATCGTTTTGTGGTTGGCCCGAGAAGGGACATACATCCGCGAGGCCAAGGACAGCAAGGTCGCCGTCGACAGGCTGGTGGAAGCCATCAACGACATGCTGGCGTATCACGACGGCATTCGCATTGCCATTGAGCCCAAACCCAATGAACCCATGGACCACGCCTACATCCCGACGACCGGGCATGCGCTGGCCCTGGCCTACAAGACCAAGGATCCCAAGCGGGTCGGCGTCAATATCGAAACCGCCCACGCGATCCTGGCGGGCTTGGATCCATCGGACGAGATGGGGTTTGCCCTGGCGTACAACAAACTCTACACCGTCCACCTGAACGATCAGAACGGCCTGAAGTTCGACCAGGACAAGAGTTTCGGATCGGTCGACCTCCGCCGGGCCTTCAACCAGGTCCGTATCCTCGACAAGTACAACTACGGCGCCAAGGGCGAGTTTGTCGGCTTGGACGTCAAAGCCATGCGGACACAAAAGATCGAGAACTCGACCAAGCACCTACGCAACAGCCGAGAGATCTACCTGAACCTCGTGGACCTCGTCCGAAGCCTGGACGAAGACCGGGTCGAGCAACTGATTGCCGACCGCGACTACGAAGAACTGGACCTGCTCATTGTCAATCACTTGATGGGAAGGTGAGACGAGGCTGGAACATGGCAAGTCTTGTCATCCTGAGCGACGGCGAAGGATCTGGCTCTCGAAAGAGAGGTTTCTCTCGTCCGCAGACCAGATCCTTCACTCTGCTTCACTCTGCTTCACTCTGTTCAGAACGACACATGGGTCGCATCTCTGGCGACACGACATGGAAAGGATCGATGTAGGGCATGTTGAGAAGTGAAAAGACAGTTCTTTGCCTGGAGGCTCACCCGGACGACGCCGAGTTTCTCTGTGCCGGGACGCTGGCCTTGCTGCGACAGCGAGGCTGGCAGGTACACATCGCCTCCGTCACGCCGGGCGACTGCGGGACCGTCCAATACAGTCGCGAAGAGATCAGCCGGATTCGCAAGTCTGAGGCAGCCAAGGCCGCGGCGATGCTCGACGGAGGGTACTCCTGCCTTGAAGCCGACGACGCTTTCATCATGTACGACCGTCCGACCTTGATCAAGGCCATCGCCCTGGTCCGTAAGGTCCGCCCGACAATTGTCCTGACGCTGAGCCCAACCGACTACATGGTCGATCACGAGACCGCCAGCCGGCTGACGCAAAGCGCGTGCTTCTGTTGCGGGGTCATCAATATCGAGACGCCCGGCGCCGAGGGCTTCGAACCCATCCCGCACCTGTACTACGCCGATCCGATGGAGGGCAAGGACACGCTGGGCCGGGAGATACGCCCGACAATGGTTGTCGATATCACCCGCACAATCGACATCAAAGAAAAGATGCTCTGCTGCCACGAGAGCCAGCGGGACTGGCTGCTCAAGCACCACGGCATGGACGAATACGTCTCCATGATGAAGAATTTCTCGGCGAATCGGGGGCAACTCGTCGGCGTCCCGTTCGGCGAGGGTTTCCGCCAGCACCTGGGCCACGCGTTTCCGCAGGACAACATTCTCAAGAAGGAGTTGGGCAACCTGGTTCACACGTTTTAGGGGGAGTTTGCATGGGGAGAAAAACAAGTATTCTGGCGCCGCAGTGGTGGGACTACACGACGCTCGACGATGAGATCCTCAATGACGCCGCGAGGTTGACCGCAGAAGATATGGCCGCGATGAGCCGGGAGGGGTTCAAGGTCGTGTTCTACGACACGCTGGAAGATTTCTACCTCGCTGAAGCCCTGGAGTACATCACCGCCTGGCAACAGGCGACGCCGGACTGCCCCGCCGGCATTTGCGGCCCCATCGGCCCGACCGAGCAACTCCCCTTGGTCGCCCGGCTTGTCAATGAGTTGAAGATCGACCTGCGAAACGCCCACTTCTGGGGTATGGACGAATGGTACCTGAACGGTCGAGAGGTCCCGTATAGCCATCCGCTTTCATTCGCTCGAGCGGATCGGGAACTGTGCTTCGATCGAATCCAGACGGATCTCAAGATGCCCGCGGAAAATATCCACTTTCCCAAAGCCGATGTCTCGTCCTACATCCAAAGTTGGAACGGCGTCCGCTGCGTCGTTATGCAAGGCGGCCAAGGCGATATCAAGCACTGGGCGTTCAACGATCCCGTCCGCCGGGAGGGCAAATACAAGGACCAGCCGCCCACGCCGCAGGAGTATCGCAAGCTCACGACCCGCGTGGTCGATCTGCACCCGGTGACGGTGCTCCAGAACGCCCGTACCAGCGGCGGCGGAGTCGTCACCGGCGTTCCGACCCAGGCGATCTCTGTCGGTCCGGTCGAGACGTGGAAGGCGGAAAAGGTCTCCATCTGGCAGGCAGGCACCCACGACAACCCGTTTGGTATGCGACTGACGACCCTGATGATCGGCAAGAAGATCCCCGACAGCGTGGTGCCGATGTCCCTGCTGGCGGACCATCCGAACGTACAGTTCAACTTCTATCGTCCTGCGATCGGCACGTGCAAAGCCGAAATGCATTGATCTCTTATGGAGAACTGACCGATGGCTGTGGACATTCTCATCCTGAATACGGCGGTGGTGGACCTTCGTCGGCCGGACTTCGATTTCACCGATGCGCTCGTAGGCAAAGGCGGCCTGGCCAAGTGCAAAACCCAAGATATGCCGGCTTTCTCACAGGAGCAGATCAAACAGTGGATCGACGAGGGCTACGCCACCGCCGGCGGGCCGGGCAACACCGCGCCGTTGATCGCCCGGACTGGCTTGAAGGTCGCCGTGGGCGTCAATCTCGGCGCGGGTCAATATGACGGTCTGGACGCCCAGGGCCGCTATTGGTACGACGCCATGGTTGCCAACGGGATCGACATGTCCGCGACCCAGGTTCACCCTACCCTTCCGACCGGTACAACCTTCATCCACAGTACCAGCAGAGGCGATCGAGGCGGCATCGCCTACTTCCCAAACGCCAACAACGACTTCGATTTCGACGTCTTCCGGGCCGCGGTCGAGCGTCTGAAACCCCGAGTCGTCTACTACATGTACTCGGGACTCTCCGATCGGGGCGACGCCAACGGCGGCAACGACCTGGCCGATTTCATCCACTGGTGTCGGGAGATGGGGGCGGTGACCATTGCGGACAGCCATACCCTGACGGGCGATCCGCACAAGCTGATTGCCGAAGGCAAGGCGGTGAAGGAATACAAGCTCCTGGAACCCCTGCTGCCGGAACTGGACCTGTTTTTCACCTCGTCCGACGAGGCCAAACTTATCGAGAACACGCTCTCTCGTAAGCCGGCCCGGAACGATCTGGACGAACACGCGTATAATATTCAATTTCTCGAATTCCTGACCCGTCGGTTCTGGCAGGACGACGACCGAACCAAGCTCTTCGGCGTCACCGTCAGTAACGGCGCGTACGAGAAACACATCCTGCCGGATGGACGGACCGAATGCCCCGTCAAAGTTACATCTCGGTTCATGGCAGGCGAGGTCGTGGACCTCGTCGGCGCGGGCGATTCCTTCCGCGCAGGACTCATCACCTACGTCGCCAGCAATCTCGAAGCGTTCCACAAGGGCAGGATCGACTTCCAGGAAGCCGTGCAGGCGGGTAACCTGTTCGCGTCGCTCTACATCAAGGCCCCACTGGGCGACCGGTACGGCAACTTCCGTCCCTACGCCAAGATGCTCCAGGTCCTCCGCACTCCAGGCGGATTCGAGAGCATGGAGGCCCTGCGAGCGGCCCTGGACTAGCCCCCACAGACATGGAGGATATCGACGTGGCAGCAAAGAAAACAAAACCCGCTTGGCAGGACAAGGTGATCAACGCCGCCCAGATCGGCGGAATCGAGACCTCGGTGCTCGACGATGGGCCGGGCCGGGGCACGCGAATCGCCTGGGTGAACACAGGCTCGGGCCTGCGATACCGAGTCGTGATCGACCGCGGTCTGGACATCGTCGACGCCTTCCACAACCAGCACAGCCTCGCCTGGCTCAGCCACGGCGGAGTCACCGCGGTCCGCCCGGACGCCAATAAAGGCATCGAATGGCTCTGGACCTTCGCCGGCGGCCTGCTGACCACCTGCGGCCTGACGCACGCAGGCGGACCCGAGAGCGACCAGTTCGGCGAACGCGGCCTGCACGGGCGGGCCAGTAACCTCCCGGCCCAACTAGAATCGATCAGCCAGCCCAACCTGGCCACAGACAAGCTCGATATGAGCATCACTGCCGTGGTGAAGGAATCCCGCGTCTTCGGACCCAATCTGGAGCTTCGACGGACCATCTCCAGCACGCTGGGCGAGCCGACGATCCGCGTCCACGACGTGGTAACCAACGTCGGCAACTCGCGGACGCCACACATGATTCTCTATCACATGAACTACGGCTGGCCCCTCGTGGACAAGGGCACGAAGATCGTCTGGAAAGGCGAATGCAGGTCGCGCGGCCTCGATATGGATAATGCGATCTTCAACGACGCCCACAACTATCGCACCTGCCAAGGCCCGCTCGAACAACATCGCGGAACGGGTGAAGCCTGCGGCTTCATCGACGTCGAGCCCGATGAGAGCGGCGTCTGCACCGTCGGCCTGTACAACGAGAAGCTGGGCTTCGCGGTCGCCACGCGATACAAGAAAAAGCAACTGCCTTCGCTGGCGAACTGGCAGCATTGGGGACCGGGCGAATACGTCACAGGCCTGGAGCCGGGCACCAATCCGCCGATCGGCCAGGGCAAAGCCCGCGAACTCAAGCAGCTCATCCACCTCGACCCCGGCCAGAGTCGTACCTACGACCTCGAGATCAGCGTCCTGAACGACCCACAGGACATACGGCGTTTCTTGAAAGCGGCGGGCCGGTAGCATGAGCGATCACGTTTTCGTCGGGTTCGGATTCGGACCGATTCAAGCAGGCCTCTTCGCCAAGGAGGCGTTCGAGAGCGGCAACTTCCGGCGCATCGTCGTCGCGGAGATCGATCAGAGACTGGTGGACGCGGTCCACGCCAATCACGGGACATATTATGTCAACGTCGCCCGAAGCGACCGCGTCGAAACCGTGCGGGTCGACAACGTCGAGTTGTTCAACCCGACCCGCGACAGCGAAGTCCGCAAGGCCCTCGCCGAGGCCACGGAAATCGCAACCTGTCTGCCGTCCGTGAGCTTCTACGATTCCGACAAGCCAGACACGGTAGCGGCTTTGATCGCCGAAGGTCTGCGGGCCCGCAAGTCCGATGCGACGATTGTCTACGCCGCGGAAAACAACAACCATGCTGCGGAGTTCCTCGAACGAGCCGTCGGCAAACGGATGGGAACGCCCCTGCCCCCAAGGGTCCAGTACCTCAACACCGTGATCGGCAAAATGAGCCAGGTCGTGACCGATCCAGTCGAGATCGCCGCGAGGAATCTCGCGCCGATCGCCCCTGGCATCGACCGCGCATTCCTCGTGGAAGAGTTCAATCGCATCCTCGTGAGCAAGACGACCATCCCCGGTTTCGCCCCGGGCATCGAGGTCTTCCTCGAGAAGGACGACCTGCTCCCCTTCGAGGAGGCCAAGCTCTACGGCCATAACGCCATCCACGCCCTGCTGGGTTTCATCGGCACCCTCAAAGGCTACGTCAAAATGCCCGAGATCCGGTCCGACGCCTCGCTGCTACGTGTGGCCCGTGACGCATTCATTAACGAATCCGGCGGTGCTCTGATTCGTAAGTATGCCTCTTTGGGGGACGATCTGTTCACCGAACCGGGCTATCGCGCATATGCCGAAGATCTCCTCGTCCGCATGACGAATTCGCATTTGGCGGACGCCGTGGCCCGCGCCAGCCGGGACGTGGCGAGAAAACTTGCCGTCAACGACCGCATCTTTGGAACTATGGCCTTGGCCCTGGAACATGGAATCGAGCCGAAAAACATGGCGATGGGCGCTCTGGCGGGCGTCGCTCTTCTCCTGACCGGCGACACCACGCGCGGCCTGCCTGGCCGGGCGGAGTCGCTCGACTGGCGTCCCCTTCATCCCGAGAGCCTCGCCCGGACGCTCACTTGGCTTTGGAAAACCCCTTTGTCGCCCCTTCTACGCAGGATCATCGACTACACATACTCAGCCGGCAATCCCCTGAACGATTTGCTGACCCGGTAGCGTCCGAGAAGGAAGACCGAATTCTCTTGACCGTCACGATGTTTTTGCGTACTTATGTGCCCGAAAACCTGACAGGACTCCCTTTTGAAAGGTGCGTGTACGATGAAAATCAGCCAAAGAGCCAAGGCCGTAGCGCCGTCGGCGACCCTGGCGGTGACCAACCGGGCTAACGAGTTGAAGGCCCAGGGAATCGATATCGTGGGATTCGGGGCCGGTGAGCCCGATTTCGATACGCCGGACTACATCAAGGAAGCCGCCATCAAGGCCATGAAGGAGGGCAAGACCAAATACACACCCGCCTCCGGCATTCCTGAACTGCGAAAGGCCATCGCCCACAAGCTGCAGACGGAGAACGGCCTGAACTATACCCACGAGCAAATTGTCGTCAACATCGGCGGCAAGCACTCCGTCTATGAGGCCATGCAGGCCGTGCTCGATCCCGGTGACGAGGTCCTGCTGCCGGCGCCGTACTGGGTGACGTATCCCGAGGCGGCTGGCCTGGCCGGGGCGACCGTGAAGGTCCTGGAGACGGACAAGAAGAACGACTACAAGATCACGCCGGAACAGTTGAAGAAGGCGATCGGACCCAAGACCGCCATGCTGGTGCTCAATTCGCCCAGCAACCCCGGCGGTTTTACCTATACACCCGATGAACTGCGAGCGTTGGCCAAGGTGCTCGAAGGCACCAACGTTATCGTGATGTCCGACGAGATCTACGAGAAGCTTATTTACGGCGACACAAAGTTCATCAGTTTCGCAGCCCTGAGCCAGGACGCATTCAACCGTACGCTGACGCTCAACGGCCTGAGCAAGGCTTACTCGATGACCGGCTGGCGTCTGGGCTATACCGCCGGTCCGCTCGACGTCATCAAAGCGATGGCCCGCCTGCAGGATCATATGACCTCCAACCCGGTTACGTTCGCCCAGTATGCTGCGATTGCGGCGATGGGTCCTCAATCGGCCGAAGCTATCGAGAAGATGCGGGTGGAATTTGAAAAACGGGCTCGTTATATGGCGGACCGCCTCCGGGCAATGCCCGGCGTCGAATGCGTTGAACCGACGGGCGCGTTCTATTGCTTCCCGGATGTGTCGGCGCATTACGGCCGGACCATTGGTGGTGTGAAGATTACCGGCAGCATGGACTTTTCCAAGGCCCTTTTGGAACAAGCCAACGTAGGCGTTGTGCCCGGCGCGCCCTTCGGCTGTGACAAGAACGTTCGCTTGAGTTTCGCGACCTCAATGCAACAGATCACCAAGGGCCTCGACCGTATGGAGAAATGGCTCCAGTAGTGGTGGTTCCCCATTAAATCCAGGATTCCGCGTCGGGCGGCGCGAGCCGAGAGACAGGTTCGTGCCGCCCGCGGCTTTCTTCCTCCGGAAGGGGGAGTATTGACGACCTAAGGGAAAAGGCGTATCCTCCCTGGGATAATCTGTCGGGATTTTTTGAAAGCCCTGGAATGAGCGCAAACGAAAGTTCTGTCGCCGGTCAGACATTGGGCCGGCTTGATCGAGAATCCTTTGCCGGCTGGCCGATGGTGATCGGCTGGGTGGCCATGTTGCTCTTCGCCTTTCATGCCTGCACCCACATGGTGGCGGCGGGGGACACCTGGGTCGCTATGGCCTGCGGACGACATTTCGTCAACCACGGTGTCAACACGGTCGAGCCGTTCAGCGCCAATTCCCACAAGCCCGGGCCGACGCCGGAAGAGGTCGCGACCTGGCCGGGTTGGGCTCGGTGGATCACCGACAAGGTCGGACTCGACACCGTTCGGCACTGGCATCCGACCGGCTGGGTGAATCAGAATTGGCTGACTCATGTGATCTTCTACAAGCTGACAACGACCCTGGGGTCGGTGTCCGACCCCTACTATAACGCCTTGGTCTACTGGAAGTTTTCCCTCTACTTCCTTGCGGCAGTCACCTTGTACGGAACCGCCAGGATCTACGGAGTGAACCGAGCTCTGGGGGTGATTGCCGTCTGTTTCGCTCTGTTCATCGGGCGATCGTTCTTCGATATCCGACCCGCGGGCTTCTCGAATCTGCTCACGGCGGTCCTGATCCTGATCTTCGCCCTGGCGAGCTATCGCAACATCCTGTACATCTGGCTGATCGTGCCTTTGATCATCTTCTGGTCCAACGTCCACGGCGGTTATATCTACGCTTTCATCGTCTTGGTGCCCTTCGTGGCGTGGCATGCCCTGATGAATCTCCCTCGCCGATGGCTTGTCGCGGCCTATGGTATTGTGCTGTGGCTGGTTCTCTACGGTCTGGTTCGTCAGTTTCGCAGTCACGAGTTCCTCAAACCCATCCCGCTCCGCGCCGATGGGACGTTCTACCTGCTGGTTCTCGCGATCGGCGGGAGCATTGCGTTGACGGTCAGACATCGGGTGACCCATGGCCCGATCGTCGCTTATCACACCCTTGTGTCGTGTGTTCTGTTCGTGATTTTGCTACTGGCACGGTTTTTTCCGGTCTTGCCGGCGCAATTGAGCAGCCAGGAGCGAGCCGAATTTCAGATCCACACCACCGGCGCGATGCTTTCCTACCTCGGCATCTTCACGGTGGCGATGGTCGTGGGCGCCGTCGTCGTGGCCCTCAAAGAAAAAGTTGTGCAGGCGATGAATGTCCGAGGGATTGTACACGTGGTCGCCGCAGGGTTCGTGGCGTTCGTCGCGATGGTGATCTTCAATCCGTTCCATCTGACGAACCTCACGCACACCTTCGTGATTTCGGTCAGCAAGCACGCGGAACGTTGGCGCGATGTCCACGAGTGGCATCGGGCGTTCGACTGGACCAATCCAGTCGGAACTGCGGTGCCGTTCGCGGTGATGTATGCCCTCGCCTGGCTCGTTCTCCTGGTCTGGGGCATCATCCATGTGTATATGTCGCGGATCGTGAATGCTCCGGTTCCCCGAAAAGTCAAGGCTTCTGGGGACTATGCTTGGCCGAAGCTGGACTTTTCATTGCTGCTGATCGCGGCGATGACGATCTACATGGCGATTCGGTCCCGTCGGTTCATCCCCATCGCAGGGTTTGCCGCCTGTCCGGTGATTGCGATTCTGATCGATCACACGGTACGGATCGTCGCGGCGACGACGCAGACCGTTTCACAGGGCCGGTTTGAGGTCCCTGCGATCCCACCACTCTGGCGACTGGCCTTGTCGATTGCAGGCGGGGGCCTGGTGCTGGTCTTCGGGTTATGGTGCGGCGCTCGGTTCTACAGGGTATACCTGGACTACTGGCCGGCCGATACGAAGTACACTTCGGTTTTCATGCGGATGACGGCATCGGACGCGAAACCCTTTGCGGCTTGCGAGTTCATTCGCAAGAACAAGCTCAGCGGAAAGATGTTCAATTACTGGACTGAGGGCGGCTTCATCGCCTGGGGGCAGGACCCCGATCCTCGGACAGGCCGCACGCCTTTGCAGTTGTTTATGGATGGGCGCGCCCAGGCTGCGTATGACCGTAAGACCTTCGATTTGTGGACGAACATTATTTACGGCGGCCCTTCGGCCACCCCTGCGCTCAGAGAGGGCAGAAAGCCCACCCGGAACGAATCCATCGAGATCGGCCAGTGGGTGAACGAACAGCTCAAAAAACACAACGTGTGGGTCGTCCTGATGCCCACTTCGCAGTTCGATACGCCCTTCACCAACGGACTTGAGTACAATCCGGACTGGCGTATCTTGTACATGGACGACAGACAGCGGCTTTTCGTAGACATCACCACGCCCGCAGGCGAACAGCTCTTCCACGGCATGCTGACGGGTAAGACGATCTATCCGGATGAATACTCTCGCAAGTTGACCACCGGTCATAACCTGTTATTGCTTCAGGACCCCGTCCAGAAAAAGAAGGGGCTCGAACTGTTGATTGAGGCGTTGGAAGAGAATTTCGCGCCCGCTCCTTTGCTGGAGATGTTGCTGATCGGGACTCAGTTTCCGGATCTTCGATCCCGAATCGACGAAATGTGTCACCGATATGCGCAGGATTTCGCAAAGAAAATCCAGGAGTATGCGGGACGGGACGGGTTCAACACCCGCCTGGAGGCGATCCGCCTGGTGATGATCCGTCTTCAACAGACGGCGCTGGCCGGCCAGAACAAAGAACTGGCCGAGGTCTATGACCGGCAGATCGATGCCTATGAAAGACAGCGAACGGCGATTCTGTCGAAGAAAAGGTGGTGAACCATGGCTAAGTCCATCGAGCGGCGCGACGTGCGACACGAGACCACGTCGCCTGTTTCCATTTCGGTGTTCTTTCCATGCTACAACGAACAGGACAATATCGAAAAGACCGCCCAACAGGCAATCCAGGTGCTCGAAGGACTACAGGCGGATTACGAGGTGATCATCGTCAATGACGGCAGTTCGGATAAGACCGCCGAGGTTGCGGATCGAATCGCGGCCGCCAATCCGCGGGTGCGTGCGATCCATCATCCCAGCAACCGGGGATATGGAGCCGCATTGCAGTCGGGGTTTCGCGCCGCCACCAAGGAACTGGTCTTCTACACCGACGGCGACGGCCAGTTCGACCTGATGGAGCTTCCGCCACTGCTTGAATTGATGCAGGACTTCGATATTGTCAGTTGCTACCGGATGGACCGAAAGGACACGCCGCTTCGCCGGCTCAATGGATGGCTCTGGACGAAAATGAACAATGTGATCTTTTCGCTCAACGTTCGCGATATCGACTGCGCTTTCAAACTTTTTAAGAGGGAGATCTTCGACAGGATGACAATGGAAAGCCAAGGGGCCCTGATCGCCACGGAGATCCTCGCCCGCGCCGTTCGAAAAGGGTACGCCATCACGCAACGGGGCGTCCACCATTACCCTCGCACGATCGGCCGGGCGACCGGAGGCAACCCCAGGGTCATTCTGAAGGCATTCAAAGAGCTAATCAAACTTCGCAGACACATCGTGTCCGACTGCTAGCGACGGGTCGATCAATCATGCCTGCGAACCTCGTCCACTATGCACAAACAAAAAGTCAATCTCTTCATCTACGGTTCCCTTCGGGACAGTCGGGTTTTTCAGTCGGTCAGCGGTTTTAGCTTCACGCGAAGACCCTCGCGACTGGACGCCAAGACGTTGTTCGCGGAACTGGCATTCCTGCCGCACTACCGCCGGGTCAGTCCCGACAACGTCTACTACTATGCCGTCCCCGCACCGGATGCGAGGATTGAGGGATATGTCATTCACGATGTGCCCATGGCCGCTATGGCGGAGATCGATCGCTACGAGGGCAAACGCTACCGACGGGAAACCGTGAAGGTGCACACGGGACACGGAATCGTCGAGGCCCAAGCCTATCTCGTCACGACCGAAGCAATGCGAAAGCAGTTTGGAGACCGGTTCCACGTCAATCTGATCCACGAATTGTGGCTGCGAAAGCGCATCCGGAAGTTTCTCAAGAAGCACACCCGTCCCGGCGACCGGACGCCCGACGCCGAGCTGGAGCGTCAGGCGGAGCGAGAACTCCTGGCGGCTACCGAGCGGGATCTGGTGATGACCCATTATCGTCGGGACGCGGTCAGCGATTATTACCTTGAACGCGAGCTGGATCGCCCTCGCCCGAGCATCAAGCATCTGTACCGCGATCCTGAAGCGGTCCCGTACATTCGTAACTACTTGGCTCTAGTGATCCGCCAGGTGTTACTCAACCAGTTCGAGGAGGAGATGGAGAGCCGATTTCGATTTGAGCTGGAACACATGAGAACCAGCCTGCGGTACTTCGCGCGATCGGTCAGCCTCGTAGCGTGTCTGGGCATCCTCAACGCCAACAGCAGCGTCGTCGACCCGATCATTCAGAAGGGTCTCGACAATATGCCGTATGAGAAGAACGACCTGATTGACTATGTCAAATATGCGGTTCGGGCGGTCAAGAGCATCTTCGATGCCCGTGTCGCGGAAGATTATCTGAACCGGATCCGCGCCAATCTTCAACCCGGTCTGGTGCCCCTCGGATGCGAACTGGAAATGAGCAATTTGGGAGCTGCGGCGGTCGAGCCGCTACGGAGCCAGATCGGAGCGGTCGACGCCGTGTACGATGGATTCAAATACTTCTACGATTTTCATCTGGATGTTCTATGCTGGAAACTGGGCGGATACATCGACGACCACAGCGGTTATAACGACCGCCCTCGGCGGCAGGGATTCTTCGAGATTGCCCCGGGCCGACTCAGCGTTGCAGGCGAGCTGTCCCGTCCCGCCACCGGCGATCCTTGGCTGTTGAGCCGCCTGATTCACGATCTGATCGGTTTCTTTCAGATCCGACCGCACAGTCTGCACCTGTCTTTCCAGATGCGAAAGACCCAGATCGGTCGTCAGCGGGTTTTGCCGCTGGGATTTGTGCAATGCCTCTTGGCTCTCGGCGGAGGACTGGAGAGTAAACCGGGGGGCGGCATGTGGATCTCCCGGTTGTGTAAAGGAGAGATTGTCCAGCAGGCCTATGGCGAGGAATTGGTGTTTGCCCGAACGAGCCGGCGGAACTGGTATCTGGGCGGTAACGACGATGTCGCCGATCGGCCGCCCTCCCAAGCCATGACGTGCATCCAGCAATACAAGTTCATCCGGTTGGACCGGCAGATGAATTACGAGCCGCTGATCCTGGGCCTCAAAGGTCTGAATCTACAATACAATCCCGGAGACTACCTGACAGCCGAGCAGATGAAGCGCAATCCGCGTCTGGCCGCACGATATGAGGAGCTCAAGAAGTGGGCCCACAACCCCGAGCCTATCGGGAATCGAACGATCCAGCGGTTCCTGGACACGGTCCATCGCGGCCTGATGAATGAACGCCATCGCCAGCCCGCCCACAGGCTGCACTATATCGACTATGCCATCAGCGCCATCGAGACGCAGTTGAGGCAATTCAACGACCAGGTTAAGAGCATCGGCTCCGAACCGACTCTCTATTGAGACTGCCTCCCATAAGCCGGGGTCTGTTTGAGCCGTTGGATGGCGAAGCTGACGATTTCATCATGGTCGAAAGCCATCGGCGGAAGATCTTCGATGTCGAACCATCGGACGTGCTCGGCGTCATCAGCCGCCCGGACCCGTTCCCAGTCCTTCTCTGCGATCCCAAAATAAACCACGGTGATCGTCCGGCCGCGCGGATCCCGGCCGGGACGTCCGAAAGTCCGGAGTTGATCCAAGGCGATGCCTTTGAGCCCCGTCTCCTCTGCCAGTTCCCTGGCGACCGCATCGGGCAGATCCTCGTCAATCTCGACGAACCCACCGGGGAGAGCCCACCTGCCCTTGTACGGGTCCCGCTTCCGTTGGATCAGCAGCACCCGAGGTTTGCCGTCGAAGAACGCAAAGACTGCGGCGTCGGCCGTGACCATCGGTCGGGGCCACTCGTAAACATACTTGCCTTTCTCCGCCATCAGTACGAACTCCTTTCTTACGCCTCGGTATTCGGTGACCATTGTAGGACACTCATGCAGAAGAGGGAAGCACAGTTCCGGATTTCTGGCGAAGGAAGGAACCTTGTTTTTCCAAGTGTTGGAACTTTCTTCAAACTGCAGACTTCAAACTTCCGAATCCTTCGCATAGAATCCCGTCCTGATGCCCCAAGACTACCAGAACATCCTGCTCATCAAACCCAGTTCGCTGGGCGATATTATCATGGCGTTGCCGGCCCTGTCGTCGCTGCGTCGTAACTTCCCCCAGGCCCGAATCAGTTGGCTGGTCCGCCCGGAGTTTGCGCCGATTCTTGAGGAACATCCGCATCTCGATGAAATCATTCTGTTCGACCGAAAGACCCTGGGCGGCGCGTGGTGTCGTCCTACCGCGTTCGGGCAGTTGATGGATCTGATCGGTCGCCTACGTCACAACCGCTTCGACGCGGTGCTTGATCTCCAGGGTCTCTTTCGCACAGCTTCTCTGGCCTGGTTGTCCGGCTGCAAACAACGGTTTGGCCCGGTCTGGCGCAAGGAGTTCGCACATCTGTTCTACACGACGGCTGTCGTGCCTCAGAGGGAATGGATTCACGTCATCGACACCTATCGCAAATTGATCGAAGCAATGGGAGGGCGGGATGTGGACGTGGAGTTTGTGCTGCCGCACAAGCCGGCTGCGGCTGCCTCGGCACAGAAATTGTTGACAGAGCACAAAATCGTCGCACACCGATACGCGGTAATCATCCCCGGTTCGGCCCAGGTCAGCAAGTGCTGGCCCGCGGATCGATTCGCCGCGATCGCGGACCGCCTCGCGTCCGAACACGAGCTGGCCGTCGTCGCCACTGGCGGCAGATCCGAGAGCCCCATGATCGAGCAAATCCAGAGCCTGACAAAACACTCGATTGCCAATCTGGCCGGAAAGACTTCGTTGCCGCAGTTGGTTGAAGTGCTTCGTCAGGCGACGATCGTCGTCAGCAACGATACGGGTCCCGGCCACATCGCCGCGGCCTTGGGCAGACCCCTGGTGATGTTGTTCAGTTGGTCAAATCCGCTGCGAGTCGGTCCCTACGGCCGCCCGGACTGTATCGTAGGCCGTGACGTGCAAAACAGGGGCTTGGCGATCAAAAGCCACGATCCCCAGCATGCTGTCGGCTGCATCACGTTCAACGAGGTTTATACGAAGGTTGTAGAGCAACTCGGGAGTGCGTCGTAGCGCATCCCCAGAACCGCCCTATCGTTTCGTCACCACCGTGGCACAGCGGTCGCAGATGTCCGGATGGTTGGTGTTCGTGCCGACGCTCGGCCAATAGTTCCAGCATCGCTGGCACTTGGCGTGCGGGCTCTTGGTCGCCGTCACGGTTGTTTGGGTTGCGCCTTCTTCGAGTATTATCTCGCTGACGATACAAAGGCTCGCAAACTGATTGACACCGAATTTCCGGATCGCTGCTGCGTCTTCCGGGTCGCACCGCATTGTGACCGATGCTTCCTGATTGCTGGCGATGATCTTGTCCTTGCGGAGGCCCTCAAGAACCTTCAGGACCTCGTCCCGCAGCCCCATCAGTTGCGCCCATTTCGCCTCTTCGCTGACGTGGTCGATTTGGGGATCGACTTTGGGCATGTGGGCCAAGTGGACGCTGGCACAGTCCTCGGGCTTGACCGCCATCGCCTCCCAGGCCTCTTCAGCCGTGTGGACCAAGATCGGTGCGAACATCCGCACCAACGCGCCCAGGACCTCGTACATCGCGGTCTGCCCGCTGCGGCGGGACAGGCTGCCGGCGGCGTCGCAATACATGCGGTCCTTCAACACGTCCATGTAGATACTGCTCATTTCGACCGAACAGAAGTTGTACAGCGACGAAAAAACACGGTGGTATGTGAACTCCTCGTATGCCTCGGTGACTTCTGCGATCAGCTTTTGAAGTTGCTGCATCGCCCACCTGTCGATTTCGAGCATCTGCTCGTAGGGAACGGCATCCTTCTTCGGATCGAAATCGCTGAGGTTTCCGAAAAGGTACCGAAACGTGTTACGGATTTTGCGGTAGGCGTCCTGTGTGCGGCCGATCAATTCATCGTTGCAACGGACGTCTTCCTGGTAGTTGACGCTGGAAACCCACAACCGCAGGATATCCGAACCGTACTTGGCGATCTCGTCCTGGGCGTTGACGTAGTTGCCCAGCGACTTGGATTGCTTCATGCCTTTTTCATCGACGGTGAATCCGTGCGTCAGAACGCTCTTGAACGGAGGTCGGGAAATCACCCCCAGCGCCGGAAGCAGCGAAAGTTGGAACCAACCCCGATGCTGATCGGAGCCTTCGAGATACAGATCCACCGGCACCGGCCACCCCTCCCGCCGTTTGCAGACGCTGTACCAACTGCATCCGGATTCGAACCACACGTCAAAGATGTTTTCCTCTTTTTGCAGTTCGTCGAGGTGGAAGCCCTCGGGCAGCTTGAAGTCGTCCCCGAGGATCTGCCGCGGCGTGTGTGTGAACCAACTGTCCGAACCATGCTTGGCGACATGGGCCGCCACGGCCAGGACCGATTCTTTCGTCAGCAGAACCTGGCCGTTGGCGTTCGTGAAAACAGGGATCGGCAGACCCCAGCTTCGTTGACGACTGATACACCAGTCGGGCCGGGATTCAAGCATGCCCGCGATACGTTTCTGTCCCCAAGCGGGGATCCAACGGACCTGGTCGAGGCCCTCCATCGCCATCTGGCGGAGTGTCTTGCTCGTATCGGGGGACTCTCTGTCGACGCCGACAAACCACTGCTCGGTGGCGCGAAAAACCACCGGGTCGCGGCTGCGCCAACAGTGGGGATAGCTGTGCCGGATCTGACTATGGGCGAAGAGCCACCCGTGATCCTGGAGCCAGGCGTTGACTTCCTTTTCCACGTGGAGCACGTTCTTGCCACGGAGCCACTGCGGGACCGTATCGTCGTAACGGCCGTCATTCTTGACGGGCGAGTACACCGCCAAATCATACATCTGACCGGCCATGTAGTCTTCCTGACCGTGACCGGGGGCGGTGTGCACCAAACCGGTGCCGTCCTCGATGGTCACGTAGTCCGCCAGAATCACCATGTAGGCGTCCTTGTCGGTCGGATTGTTCTCGACGAAGGGATGGTGATATCGCAAGTCGTCCAGTTCACTTCCGTGGACGGTCTTGGAAGCGACAGAGTATTGGCCCTCGACCAAGCCGCCAGCCTTGATCACAGCATCGAGGCGTTCGGCGGCGACAACCGACACGAACTCGCGGCCGTCCTTTTGATAGGAAATCGTGGTGTATTCGAGATGCGGATGCACCGCTACCGCCAGGTTGGCCGCAAGCGTCCAAGGCGTCGTGGTCCAAATCATGAAGCAGACGCGGGCGTTCTTCGCCTGCTCCGGCATGACCAGTCCCAACTCGATCAGCCGCTGTACTGCGGCTTCGGCGGCCGGGAAGTTGACGTAGATGCTTGGCGAGGAGACGTCTTTGTATTCCAGCTCGGCTTCCGCCAAGGCGGTTTCGCAGCCGGTGCACCAGTGAATCGGCTTGAGCTGTTTGTAGACAAGCCCCTTGCCGACCAATTCGGCGAAGACCTCCAGAATGCCCGCCTCGTAGGCGGGTTTGAACGTCAGGTAAGGCTCCTCGAAGTTGCCGAAAACACCCAAGTCCTGGAACTGCTTGCCTTGGATCTTGACGTACTTGGCGGCGTATTTCATGCAGTCCTTGCGAATCTCGGGTTTGGACATCTCCCGAGCCTTGGGGCCCAAATCCGTCATCACTTTCGATTCGATCGGCAGGCCATGGCAGTCCCAGCCGGGAATGTAAGGGGCATCGAATCCGGTCATCGTCTTGTACTTGATGACAAAGTCCTTGAGGACCTTGTTGATCACGTGACCCATGTGGATATCGCCGTTGGCATAAGGGGGGCCGTCGTGCAGAATGTACAGCGGAGCGCCTTTGCGGGCTGCGCGGATCTGTTCGTAGATCTTTTGCTGGGCCCAGTGCTTACGCATCAGGGGCTCGCGTTGGACCAGATTCGCCTTCATCGCAAAGCTCGTTTCAGGCAAATTCAGTGTATCCCGGTAACTATGTTTGCTTTCATCCGACATGTGAAGATCCTCAAATACTCCAAAAAGAATCGCGTATGATACGAGCTAAAGACCGGTTTCGTCAAGGGCAGAACCGGTATCGTGCAAAGGCGGCTCAATCAGATCACAGCCTCATTCGACAGATTGTTTCTCCCCGATCCGTCGAATCCACTCAATGCCAATGACCGGTTCCTCCTTCCCATGTGATTGTCCGGGGGACACGACCGTTGAGGATTTCCCGCAGCGGCAGTAGACTATTAATCTCGATCATCTGGACTTGGGCAAAGGTTGAGAAATGGGAACCGCATGGATTTGTGGAGAACACCGATGGCGCGAATCAGCCTCGACACCGTCCTTTGTGTAAGTCTGTTCCTCGCTACCCTGGCTCGGGCCGTTGAACCCCAGCCACAGGAATTCGAGCTGCGAGATCGTTGGCTGGCTCCTCTGCTGGGTAAGTCTCTCTCGGCGCCTGTCCCGCACCTTGAGTTGCTCTACCAGGACACAACCGACGGAATCTCGCGAGGGCAGTCCTGGAGAGGCACTCCTTTCCAGCTCGGCCAGAAGACCTACACGCATGGCCTGGCGTTCAACTCCACCAAGCACCTGCTCGTCATTGTGGGCCGGCCGGCGGAACGGTTCACCGCAGACGTCGGGCTGGAGAACAACGACGACACCCAGCGAGGCGCCGCGATGGGCAACGGATCGGTGACATTCCACGTCCTCGTCGACGGCAAGGAAGTCCTGACGACCCCGGTCCTGCGTCTCAAGGACGGCCCGCGTCCCATCGACATCCCCCTGAACGGCGCCCGCCAGTTCGAGATTCGTGTCAAGGACGGCGGCGACGGACGAGGCTGGGACCAGGCGCTTTGGGCCGATGCGACGATCAAACTCCAGGACGGCGCTAGCATCCGTCTCCAGGACCTACCCCTCGGGCAAACGAGGGTTAAATCCGTCTCGATTGCAGAGCCCCCCTTCTCCTTCGTCTACGGGGGAAGACCATCGAGTGATCTGCTCAAAACGTGGCAAAACAGCCGCAACACGAGGAAGCTCGACACTCAGCGAACAGAGCACACGCTTGTCTACACCGACCCAACGACCGGCCTGCAGGTTCGCTGCGTCTTCGTCGTGTACGACGATTTCCCAACCGCCGAATGGACCCTGTACTTCAAGAACACCGGTTCGACTGACACGCCCATCCTCTCCAAGATCCAGACTCTCGACGTCCGCGTCGATCGCAGCAGCGAGCGGGAGTTCCTCCTCCACCACAACGTGGGCTCCCCTGCGAACGGCAACGACTACGGCCCGCTGGAGACGACGCTGGGACCGAACGTCCGCAAGCATCTGGGCGGCGCCGGAGGCCGACCGACCAACACCGACTGGTCCTATTTCAACCTGGAATGGGGCGGCGAAGGGCTGATTGTCGCCGTCGGCTGGCCCGGCCAGTGGGCTGCCGAGTTCCTCCGCGACAACGAGCGAGGCCTGAGCCTGTCGGCCGGGCAGGAGTTGACTCACTTCAAGCTGTTGCCCGGCGAGGAGGTCCGCAGCCCGCTGATCGTCGTGCAATTCTGGAAGGGCCGTTGGATCAATGCGCAGAACGTATGGCGACGCTGGATGATGACGCATTCGATGCCCAAGCCCGACGGCGTCCTGCCTGCCCCCAAGCTCTTCGCCTCCAGTTCGCGTCAGTACAACGAGATGATCGACGCCAATGAAGCCAAGCAGATCCTGTTCATCGACCGGTACGCCCAGGAAGGCATCAAGCTGGACTACTGGTGGATGGACGCCGGCTGGTACGTGCACCACGGCGGAGGCTGGCCGCGCGTGGGCACGTGGGAAGTGGACAAGGCGAGGTTCCCCCGCGGATTGCGGGCGGTCTCAGATTATGCCCACAGCAAGGGCCTCAAGGTCCTCGTCTGGTTCGAGCCCGAGCGGGTGACCGCCGGCACGTGGCTGGCGGAAAACCATCCTGAATGGATTCTCGGTGGAACCCAAGGCGGCCTGCTGAACCTCGGCAACGACGAAGCCAGACAGTGGCTCACTGACCACGTCGACCACCTGCTGACCGAGCAAGGGATCGACCTCTATCGCCAGGATTTCAACATGGACCCGCTCAACTACTGGCGATCTGCCGACACACCCGACCGACAAGGAATCACCGAAATCCGGCACGTCACGGGCTATCTCGCCTATTGGGACGAGCTGATCCGCCGACATCCCGGTCTGCTGATCGACTCCTGCGCCAGTGGTGGGCGACGCAACGACGTCGAAACGATGCGCCGGGCGGTCCCGCTGTGGCGAAGTGATTACGCCTACGAAGCCATCGGCCATCAGTGCATGACGTACGGCCTGTCGATGTGGCTGCCCTACCATGGCACCGGCACGGTCGCCACCCGCAACGCCTCGTATTACGGCAGCGGCCGAACCCCGGTCGAACCCTATGCCTTCTGGAGCAATGCCGTCCCAGGCTTTGGCCTGGGGATCGACATCCGTCTGAAGGACTTGGACTACCCGACGCTGCGTCGTCTGATCGGCCAGTGGCGCGAGATCTCGCCGAACTACTACGGTGACTTCTATCCGTTGACGTCCTGGACCCGCGACAGCACCGTCTGGATCGCGTGGCAATTCGACCGCCCCGAGACGGGCGAAGGAATGGTCCAGGCGTTCCGCAGGCATGAGAGCGACTACGAGTCCGCCCGTCTGCGATTGCAGGGGCTGGATCCCGGCACAAGTTACCTCGTGACCGATCTCAACGCGGGTACGAAACAATCTTGCCTGGGCCGGGATTTGACGCAAAAGGGCCTTCTGATCACGTTGACCGACAGGCCGGCCAGTGCTCTGCTGATCTATCGCAAACAGTGATATGAACCCTTGCAAAAAATGGAAAACCTGCGACCGCCCACCCTTACTGGATGCCAAGATCCGTCCCCACAGACTCATCCGAGATGGTTGGCAGTCGGCGGCTATTATGGTACAACGGTTGCATGACGCCGACCCATCAAGGTTCGATCCGACTCCTTCGCGCCGCAGGTATTGATCTGTACCTGCACTGGTCTTGGTTCCTCGTGGCCTACTACCAGATCAGCCTGCGAGCGGGACGCTACACGTCCCTGACGTGGAATGTGCTGGAGTATGTGGCCTTATTCTCCATCGTGCTCCTGCACGAGTTTGGGCATTCCCTGGCCTGCCGACAAGTGGGCGGTCGGGCTGAACGCATCGTGCTGTGGCCCCTTGGAGGTGTCGCCTACGTCGATCCGCCGCAAAGGCCTGGCGCCACGCTCTGGAGTATCGCGGCCGGACCGCTGGTCAATGTGATTCTGATTCCCGTGCTGTTGTTGGCCGTAAGACTCGCGCAGATGAGCGGTCTGGCGCGAACGATACCCGACGCCCTCCGCCTGCTGCGTACCATCGAATTCATCAACGTGGGCATCCTGATCTTCAACCTCCTGCCCATCTACCCGCTGGACGGCGGGCAGATCCTTCGCTCTGTGCTGTGGTTCTTCTGTGGACGGGCCTGGAGCCTGGTGGTCGCGACCCTCGTCGGCTTCGTCGGAGTCGCAGGCCTGTTCCTGCTGGCTTTGGTTGAGCGATCGGCCTGGATCGGCCTTCTGGCGGTGTTCATCCTGCTGAACTGCTGGCGCGGGCTGCAGAACGCGATCAAACTCGTGCGCGCTGCGCGACAACCCCGGCGAGAGGGTTTCGCCTGTCCGACCTGTCGGAGCGAGCCGCCCGCAGGTCCGCTTTGGGTGTGTCCCCACTGCCGCGCAGGGTTCGACATCTTTGAAACCCAAGCGGTCTGCCCTGTGTGCGGAGGCGTCTACGCACTCACCTCGTGTGGCCGGTGCGGAACCTGGAGCCCCATCGACGCTTGGAGGCTCCCGGCGCCGGCCCAGGAGCTTACCTCGGTGAATAGAGAAATCCATGACACTCATGGATCAGGATAGAGCCAGAATCCTTCAATTCCTTGCCAACGTGGAATTGCAACCCCCCGGTTTAATAGATCGAGAGAGCGTCCGCCTTTGCGATCCCACCGCCGGAAATCATCAAAAAAGGATGAAGCGGTAACACGACGGTAACAAGCGTAGACGAAAGTACGGGTGTCCGAATGAGATTATCCGGCAAAACCGCTTTGAGAAGGAGTACGGCCATGAAAGCAATCACAAAGTCTTTGATTGGAACGTTGCTGCTGGCAGCCATCACAGCGCCGACGGCATACGCCAAAACCGCGGCGGAGTTGCTCAGTGAGGGGCTCTTTGCCGACGAAGTCGAGGGCAACCTCGACAAGGCCATCGGGATCTACCAACAAGTGATCGACGACGCCTCGGCGCCCAGGAATCTCGTGGCCCAGGCCCTCTATCGCCAAGGCGGCGTCTACCTCAAGAAAAAGCAGGAACAAGAGGCCCGCGCGGTCTTCACGAAACTGGTCGACAGCTACAGCGACCAAAAGGAAATCGTCGAGAAGGTCAAGCCCATTCTGGAAGAGTTGGGCAACGCAGACCCCGCTTCCCTGATGCCGCCGGAGACCCTCGCTTACGTTGAAATCGGCAGTCCCGGCCGGCAGGTCGAGACGATCCTCAACATGCTCAAGGGCACGCCGTTCGAAAACCCGCTGGCCGTGATGAACACCCACAGCAGCCAAGGCGGAGACAACCCAGCCCAGATGGTCGGCGCGCTGCTGAACCCCAGCATACTTGCAGAATTCAAAAAGATTCGTGGCCTGGGGATCGGGTTGACAGACCTCGTCCAGAACAACCCGCCGGCGGTCATCGTCCTGTTCCCCGGAAAGAGCGACGCCCTTCGCGGCCTCCTGATGGCGGGCATCAATATGTTGGGCCGACCCGCCAATTCGATCGAAGGCATGAATGCCGTGAGTTTCCTGCAGGGAGGCGGAGCCGTGTATGACGACACCGTCGTCATCGTGGCGACGCCTTCCGCCAAAGCCAATGACGTTCTCCAATGGTCCGCTAAACAGTACAAAGGCAAAATCGGCCAGCCCTCCCTGGCCTCGCACAATAAATCGTTCACGAGCATCAGCAAACAGGCCCGCCAGCAGAATGCCTTGACGGTCTGGCTGAATGTCGATGAAACCTACGGTCGGCTCATGAAAATGATCCCGGTTGACCAGATGCCGCCGCAGATCCAGACGGCCAATGGCCTCGTGGACTTTCAGAATGTGGACGATCTGATCGCCTCGTTCTCCCTGCGAGAGACCGGCATCGCCCTCGATGCGAACGTCAACTTCAAGAACGGAAATCGGTCGATGTTCTACAACCTGATCCGAACCCCGAACCTGAACAAAGAGGCCCTCAAGACCATCCCGGCCAATGCGGTGGCGATCCTGAGCCTCACCCTGGGCGGCGCCGACTCGGCGCAGGCCAAGGCCGCCAGCACCAAGATCCAACAAGCCTGTGGCCTGGACATCGGCTCCCAAATCTTCGGCAACATTGAGCAGATCACGCTCTTTGCGGCTCCGCCGAGGGAGATGATGGCATCACAGGGTTCCCCGATCCCGGCAGTGGTCCAGGCGTTTGGGCTGGCCATCACCAGCAAGAACCCCGGACAGGTCCATCAACTTCTGACGAGCCTGTTGACGACGGCCAACCTGCTGCCTTCGAACGCCCAGGAGACTTTCAGCATTCCGGAATCCGGGCGATTTGATATCACGCTGGGTAACCACTTGAAATTTTTCGGGCACACCAATTCGGCCAACAAAACCATGGTCCTGTCGCTTAATTCGCAGGTGGTGGATGCCTCAATCACCACCGCCCGACAGGATAGTTCCGTCGTTACCGCCGGCGCCCTCCAAGAGGCCCTGGCTACCCTGCCGCCGGCGACGAGCAAGCTGGTCCTGATCAACGTTGCCGGGGCGATCCAGCTCGCATCGCAAGTCGCCCAGTTCCCGTCGGAAGAGGTGGCCGCGGAGGTTCGCAAAGCGTTGGACGATCTCATCGCAGCAACTCCCAAAACCACGCTTCGCCTCCAAACGACCGAGCAGGACAACAGCGTAAGCCTCCGCTTGAGTGTCAGCGACATGCCTCCGGTCAAAGACATCATCGGACCGATCTCCAAGCTTAGCCAGGTGATGAGCCATACGACGCACTCGGCCTGGAGCCACGTCGGACCGGCGCCGGTCGCGATCATCCCCACAGATCGTGCGATCGACATCGACGGCAAAGTGGACGAGGCTTGGAGCAGCGTCAAGTCGCACACGATCAGCAACGTGGCCTACTCACCCGCCTCCGGCGAGGCCGATGTCTCCGCGAATTTCAAGATGATGTACGACAAGCAAGCTCTCTATGTCCTCGTGGACGTGAAAGACGACGAGCTGATCAACGACTCGGTCGAGTTCTGGCTCGACGACAGCGTCGAAGTCTTCATCGACGCCGACAACAGCAAATCCCAGACCTATGGTCCGGGCGATTACCAGTACTACTTCGCCTGGGACAGTTCCGCCCCTTCCATGGGCGAGACCAAGCACAACAAGACCGACGGCGTCAAGTATGCTTTCGACCGGACCGAAGGAGGTTATCGCCTGGAGATCAAGCTGCCTTGGTCCACGCTCGGAACCGAACCGAAACCTGGGGCGAAGATCGGCTTCGACGTCCACATCAACGATGATGACGACGGCGGCGACCGTGACACCAAGCTCATGTGGACCACCCAAAACGACATCGCCTGGCAACATCCGGTGATGCTCGGAACGGGCGAATTGGCGGGCCTGATCGCCTGGTGGAAGTTCGACGAGAAAGAAGGTCGCACCGCAACCGACAGTTCCGGAAACGGCCGCCATACCACTGTCCAGGGCGATCCCTCCTGGCAACCCACCGGCGGCAAACTCGGCGGCGCGATCGCGCTGGGCGGCGACGGCGACTTCCTCACGGTCGAAGACGAATCCGCCTTCGACTTCACCGGCGGCGTCACCATCACAACCTGGATCAAGGTCACCTCGTTCGACCGACCCTGGCAGGCTCTTGTCACCAAAGGCGACGGCGCCTGGCGGCTCCAGAGGAACAACGAAGCCGAAACGCTCGAATTCGCCTGTACCGGCCTACAAATCCCCAACGGCAACCAGTACGGCAGCCTCTTCGGGAGCCGCCCGATCAGTCGAAATGAGTGGCGACATGTCGCGGCTGCCTTCGACGGAAAACGGATGTCGCTGTACGTAGACGGAACGCTCGACGCCTCGCAGGAGGCCTGGGGCACGATCAACGTCAACGACGCGCCGGTTCAAATCGGCGCCAACGCTGAGAGGCCAGATCGCTTCTGGAACGGCCTGATCGACGATCTTCGGATCTACAATTACGGATTGCCCGAGGCACAGATCAAGGAGCTGGCCACAGGAAGATAACCGAACTTGTCCTCCCTATCCGGTGTCAACGCGGAGGCCGGAGCTGGACCGGCCTCCTGCGTTTTCACCCGTCGAGAATCGGAAACTCTATCGTCGCCAACGACGCTTGCGCGGTATACTCATCTCTTAGGAACGTCGGCGATGGATGCCGATGACCGGCCTTTCCCGGCCACGGCGCCCCCACGATAGACCAGAGTTTTCGAGAGGACAAATGCGATCTCTGACGAAAGCTATGCGTAGCATCAATCCTGGATATGGTCAGTTCCGCTGGGTCGTTCTTCTGCTGACGGTGGCGGTGATTTTGCCGACTTTGTGTCTGCTGTGGTTCATGAACGAGGTGGTCAAGAGCGAGCGGCTGGCCGTTCGCCAGCGACTGACCTCGGTCTACAAGGCCAAACTGGCGGACGCAACCGAGCGAATCGAGCAGAGGTGGGCCGAACGATGCCGTGTCCTGGAAGGACGCCCCGCGCTCTCCCCCTATCGACAGTTTGTCGCGGCCGTCGGGCAGTTCGATTGTGCCGGCCTGATCCTCTATGACAGCGACGGACGACGCCTGTATCCGATGCTCTCTTCCGACGGCGGTCCCGCCGGGAGCCCATTTGCGGGTTTCGCCGATGCGATGGAGATGGAGTTGGCCCACCAGTACGAGCAGGCGGTCGAACGGTATGAGCAATACGCACGAATCAGTGACAACCACGAGCGTCTGGCCGCCTGGATCGGCAAGGCCCGTTCCCTGGTCCGGTTGGGCCGGCTCGATCCGGCCCTCACCGAATGTCGACGGGTCGCCTCCAGTCCTCTGGCCCAGACAGGCGACGATCGTTGCCTGTCCCTCATCGCCAATACCCGACTGCTCATGTTGAGCTGGCTGAAGGACAACCCGGCCTACGCCGAGCTCTATGACGAGACCTTTACCCAACTGCTTTCTGTCCTGTATCACGAAAACGCAGCGGGGTTTGGCCTGAAGGCCGACGAGAACCTATTCCTGGCCCGCAAGGTAGTCGAATTGGAACGTCAGCGCGGCCTGCTGGAGCGTCATATCGGCCTTTTCGAAGGGGTCCCCTTGTCTTACTTGATGGATGCGGAAGAACGTTCGATTGCGCTGGCCCAGAAGTTTCCCACGATCGACGCTTTTGCCAAATGGGAGGTCGGCAAACTCCAACCGTTGATCCTCGATGGAAACGACTTCTACGGCATGATCCGTCCGTCCAGCCGCGGCCTGTGCGTTGCCCTCATCACACGAAACAGCCTCACGGATACACTCGCCGATCTCCCGCGGGATTTTCAAGACGACAACGTCGAATACACGATCCTGGATGAAACTAACCAGGTCGTCACCGGTCAGAAAGAAATCACGCGGGAACCTTTTGCCGTCGGAGTCGTGGGGCGTCATCTACCCACCTGGAGAGTGCTATTGTTCTTCAAAGGCGGCGACGTATTCGAACGGGCCGCCAGCGAACGCGTGGCGGTGTATACCTGGACCGGACTGCTGGTTATCGGCCTGATCCTGGGCTGCGGCGGAGTGGCCGCCAAGAGCATCGGCAAACAAGTCCGCCTCAATAAACTCAAAAACGACTTCATTGCGACGGTGACTCATGAACTCAAAACGCCGCTGGCGTCGATGCGAGTTCTGGTCGATACCCTGCTCGAAGGCAGTTACCGCAATCCCAACCAAGTCATGGAGTATCTGCAACTGGTGTCGAAGGAGAACGAACGTCTGAGCCGGCTCATCGACAACTTCCTGACCTTTTCGCGAATGGAGAGGAACAAACAAGTATTCCAGATGCGGCCAGTCAGTCCCACAAGCATCGCCCGAACCGCGGCCCAAGCGGTCCAGGCCAAACTCGGACGAGGCAACTGCCGATTCGAAACGGACATCCCCGACACGTTGCCTCTGGTCAAGGCCGATCACGACGCCATGGTCACCGTCTTGGTCAACCTCCTGGACAACGCCTACAAATACACTCAGGAGGAGAAAGAGATTCGACTGTCCGTGGGAATCACCTCGAAATCTCCTCCTGGTGTCGTCTTCACGGTTTGCGACAACGGCACGGGCATCCCGCGGCGGGCACTCAAGAAGATCTTTCGGCGGTTCTACCAGGTGGATCGCAGCCTATCCCGCCGGGCCGAAGGCTGCGGCTTGGGTCTGAGCATCGCCAAGTTCATCGTCGATGCCCATAAAGGCAAGATCGCCGTCGAAAGCAAACCCGGCCAAGGCAGCACATTCACAGTCACACTTCCCATTGAGTCAGATGCCCATTGACTCGACGCGTTGTCATCAGTCGTATAAAACCAACCCGATTCCAGAAAGACGACCGGCATATTCAGTTTTCAATCGACGACCGTCAAATCCATTTCGAGCGCATGCTCAATACAAAAGGCTCGGATCCGTTCGATCATAATTTTGCCGTATTGCCTGGTTTTCGTCTGGCCGACGCCTTTGACTTCCATGAATCGCTCGAGACTTGAGGGACGCCTGCGGGCCATATCCCGCAGAGCGGCGTCACCAAAGATGACGAAGGCCGGAACCCCTCTGTCACGAGCCAAAACCGTACGGGTTTTACGCAAAGCGTCAAAGAGCCCCCTGTGGACACCTTGCCATGCATCTGTCACAACTCTCGCTTTGCGCTGACGTTCAGGCCTCTGGGTAGGGCACAACAATCGAGGAGACCTGTCCCCCTTGAGAATCTGTCGCCCGTCTTTTGTGACCTTGAGCACATTATATTCTCCGATCTTCTCCAGAAAGCCCTGGCCGACAAGCTGTTCAATCCAGCTTTGCACCACTCGCATATCATGGTCATGGAGCAGACCATACGTCGTAAGGCTGTCGTGGCCATTTTCGATGATCCTCTGGTCGCGGGAACCGGTGAGGACCAACGCCGTATAGCTGCCGCCAAAACGTTGGCCCAGACGCAGGACGCACGAGAGGATCTTCTGGGCGATGACCAGGGAGTCTTCCATTGAATCCAACTCGCCCAGGCAGATGTCGCAGGCGCCGCACTCGCCCTTGTCGAGCGACTGGCCGAAGTAGTTCAGGATGGCCTTGCGACGGCAGACGCCTTCCGTGCAATAGCTGTACATCCGGCCCAGCTTCGACATCGCGATCTCCATGGCTTTGGGGTCCATGTCGCGCATAAGGCTCTTCCACGTACCGTAGTCTTGGCCGGAATAGAAAAGGCAGCATTCGGCCTCCAGGCCGTCGCGTCCGGCCCGGCCGCTCTCCTGCTGGTAGTGCTCCAGCGACTTGGGCAAGCCTGCGTGGATCACGTAGCGGACGTTGGACTTGTCGATCCCCATGCCGAAGGCGATGGTGGCGACAATGATATCCACGTTCTCATTCAGGAAATCGTCCTGGTTCTTCTTGCGGACCTCGTCCGGCAGGCCCGCGTGGTAGGGAGCCACGCGGAGCCCCTTGGCCGTCAGATCCTTCGCCATCTCCTCAACGTCCTTGCGGCGGATACAGTAGACGATGCCTGATTCGTCCCGGTGGCGGTCAATGACCTCGCTCACCTGCTTGACGATCCGATTCCTCGCCTGGACCTTGTAGATCAGGTTGGGCCGGTCGAACGAGCCGACCAACATAGTAGGGTCCCTAAACGACAACTGCTGACCGATGTCGTGTCGGACTTGTTCGGTCGCAGTGGCGGTGTATGCGCCGATCGGAACGTTCGGGAAAATCTTTCGCAGCGAACCAAGCTGGCGATACTCCGGACGGAAATCGTGCCCCCACATGCTGATGCAGTGGGCCTCATCGACAGCGATGAACGACAAGTCGAGCCTTTGCAGAAACTTGATGAATGAGTCCGAGACCAGTCGCTCGGGCGAAATATACAGAAGCTTAAGTTCGCGTCTGCGGATCAATCCCAAGGCCTTTTCCCGCTCCTCGGGGGGCAAGGAACTGTCGATTCTCGCGGCTGGAACACCACACTCGGTGAGGGCATCCACTTGGTCTTTCATCAGCGAGATCAAAGGCGAAACCACCAACGCCAAGCCGGACGACAGGAGCGCCGGTACCTGGAAACAAAGAGATTTGCCGCCGCCGGTGGGCAGAACGACGATCACGTCGCGACGGTTGCAAAGATGCTCCATCGCCTCCCTCTGCAAGGGACGAAACTCCCTGTAACCCCAGTATTTCTGGATTGTTTCTGAAAGCCGTTCAATCAAAATCCGCCGTCTCCAAAGATCTCCAAGGCGTGAATATTATACTTCCGATTTTTCCGGCAGACCAGAGCCCTTCTGCCAAATCGACAGGGGATCTGCGGTCGGATGTTTCGTTTTTCGGACCCCAGAAATAGGATTCGATTCTTCTTGGGAACTGGTATGCATTTTGCACAATTTTGCGCCGGATACGTATAATAAATGCATGAATGAGAACCCTGGTTGAAGGGGATGGAGAATGCGTGGACTGGTGAACAACTTCAAAACCACCTTGTTGATGGGCTCGCTGATGGGTCTGTGCTTGGGCGTCGGTTACCTGATCGGCGGTCCCCATGCGATGATTTACGCCTTCGTCTTTGGCGGCATGATGAACCTGATCGCATTTTTCTTCAGCGATAAAATCGCGCTGGCGACAATGCGGGCTCAGCAGATCGGCCCGGACGAGGACCCAGTCTTATGGGGGCTGGTCGAGCAGCTCTCTCGACGCGCAGGCTTGCCGATGCCGAGAGTGTTTGTCTCCCCGGCGGCCGCGCCCAACGCTTTCGCCACCGGTCGCAGTCCAAGATACAGCGCAGTCTGTGTCACCGCAGGCCTGCGTCAGATGCTTTCCGACGCGGAACTGCAAGGGGTCCTCGCCCACGAGCTGGCCCACATCAAAAACCGCGACGTTTTGATCGGTACGATCGCAGCCATCATGGCCGGCGCGATTACTCTCTTGGGCCGTCTGGCGTTCTTTACCGGAGGCAGTAACGATCGTCGCGGGAACCCTCTGATCGCGATCCTGATGATGATCCTGGCCCCGATTGCCGCGGTCATCATTCAGATGGCAATCAGCCGATCGCGCGAGTATGAGGCAGACCGACTCGGGGCCGTCCTTGCGCAGGATGCAAGAGGTTTGGCGAGGTCGCTTCAGAAGCTGGAGGCCGCCAATCGGCGTATTCCGCTCCCGGTGCCGGAGACTCAGAGCAGTCTCTTCATCGTCCAGCCCTTGACCGGCGGTTTTGGTAAGCTCTTCAGCACTCACCCGCCCACTGAGGAACGAATCGCCCGCCTGCTCGAAATGGAGCGGTCCTTCTGACCGTCAATGCGAGGGTTTCCAATCGGGCTCCCAGCCCCAGGACAGATCCAATGCCGGACCGCTGCGGGCACCGTTTAATTCTTTCTGGAGAGATGGCTCGCGGCTGGCAACCATAGGCGTATCCTTGAGGCGGATGATCGTCATTCGCGTACGGGAGTTGTCCACCTTGCCGAGGTCCACTTCGCTTTTTGTAAACAAAACGTAGTTGCCGTCCGGCGAGACGCAGCCGCCGTACAGATGCTGTTGATCCTCGACGTAGAGCAGTCGCCTCTCTGTACCGTCGGCCTTGGCCAGCCAGAGCTGCGCCCAACCGGCTTGGCCGGGAACGATGCCCCGCGAGTAGATGACGTGCTCGGAGTCGGGCAACCAATCAGGTGTGCAGTTGTAACGGTCCACTTCACTGATAGGGTGGATCCGACCGGTCTCTGCATCCAGGCACCCCACAGTCCACGCGACGCCTAGACCATTGGCCGTGCCGACGAACCGCTTGCCGTCGGGCGACCAGACCAACTGCTGCACGATTCCGCTGCGAGGGATCTGCCGGACGATCTGACGGCTCGCCAAGTCGATGATTTGAATCCCTTTCTTATCGAGGCAGGCGATCTGGGTGCCGTCGGGACCCCACGAAGCCCAGGGGAACTTGTTCCCGTACGATCTCGGATTGCCGCCGTCCGCATCGGCGATCACCAGTTCGAAGAGCCCGTACGTGTTGTTGTCGACCCGCTCGGCGACCGGCATGCGATAGTACAGCAGCTTGCCGCCGTCGCGAGAAAACTTGGCGCCGGCTTCGTTGTACTGCCGCGTGTCGGTCAGTCGCCTGCGATCGGAGCCGTCGGGCCGCATCAGGAACAGGTCCCAGTCGCCGCCGTCGTTGGCCGCACTGAAGACGATCCAGCCTTTGTCCCGCACCTCATCCGCCAGATCCCGAACCGAAACGTCCTCCGCGCCTCCGGCAACACTTGACGCAAGGATCATAATCGCCGGGACGGTGAGTAATCTCATGGCTGTCTCCTATCGTCGCTCGATGGACCAGAACCGAACGCCGTAGGGCTCGAATGCGACGTCGATTTGTGCCTTCTCGGGCGTCAGATCGACGGGCCGCTCGACCTTGAGCCGGGCGTTCTCGTCGTTGTTGGCCGTCGCGGCGTCGAGCACCAGCGCCCGGACGGTGAGATTGCCCGATGCGTCGGCCAGCGTCAACCGCACACGGGCCGGAGACGCCGAATAGTTCCACACGAGAACGTTGTACAACTGCAGGTACGAGTCCCAAGTCGCCAGACCGTGAATCGTGTCGCTCGCGGATGTCACACAGAGCCGCTCGCCCGTCAGGCGGGAGAGGAGCTTGAACGTGAAATAGGCCGGGCGGATCGTGTTCTGATAGTCGAAGAGGCCGTCGTACTGCGGCCGGCGATTCCACCAGCGGTACATGAACATGGTCCCTTGCGGCGACATGAACTTCGCGAACGGCTCCATCGCGACATGCCAGTCGCGGATGTGATAGTAGCAGGAGTAGTCGAGCCCCCCTTCCTTCATCTGCCAGATCACCTCTGCCACGTAGCACGGCTGAAACCGCGGGTCCTGGGGTGGGTGCGACAGGTCCACGTTCCACTCGTTCAACATGGTCTGGGCTTTGATGCCGGGATGTTTGGCCAGCAGACCTTTGGCGTACTCGATCGTGTCACGGACCTGCTGCGGACTGCTGCTGTAGATGTGCCAGGAGATGAAATGCAGCGGCACCTTCTCTTTCTCGCAGAACTCCAGTAACCTCGGCAGGATCGGGGAGCGAACCCAGGCCAGCGCCGGTCCGCCCACCAGAGCGTTGGAATCGGCCCGCAGGATCGCGTCGACCGTATGCTTGTAGTATCGCGTATAGTTCTCAGCTTGGAAGCGATAGGGACAACCGCCGCTCTCGCCGATATCGGGTTCATTGGCGACCTCCCAATACCGAATCCTGGGATCTCGCTCTTTGTAGTGACGGACCATGCGGAAGATCAGTTCCTCCCATTGCGCATAGTCGGTCGGCTCGACGATATCCTGATCGACCACCGGGAAAAGCACCTTCGGCTTGAAGCAGATGCACATGATCGGCTCGGCCCCGGTCGCCAGGATCGTATCCACCGAGCGATCCAGCGTGTCGAAGTGGTACCGCCCCGGCGCCGGCAGCAGGTCGAAGTACTCCTGAATGAACAGGCGAATCACGGCGGGTCGCAGCGTGCGAATCTCCGCGATTCGATTGTCCCACATGGGCTCCTGCGACAATCCGCCCTGCCCAAGAGCCATGCGTTCGATATGCATGGGCCCCAATCGCTCGCTCAGTGAGACCGTCACCTGAACCGCTTGCTCTTCGGCGAACATCACAGACGCCGACAACGCCAGGCCGACAATCAACAAGAGCCTCAGTCGCATGGGATTCCTCCTGAATCAGTATCGTGTCACGATCTCGTACCGTTCGCCGGCAGGGTTCTCGATGACGACCCATTCCTTCTGTGTGTCAAGTCCGCTCCAGTCCTGGCCGTTGACGGTCACAGATCGGATGGGCTTGGCATCAGGATGCCGAAAGCGAACGATCAAGCTCTTCGGAAGGTGTCTCTGCGGCATCTCGATCCGGGCGGTCAACGTGCCCGAAGCGGCGTGACTTTCCGCGAGGAAGGACACATCGCCGTAGTATGTGGGCGCCCCCTCGACGGCGATCCTCTGTCCGTCCGCAAGCCACTTCCGCGGCGGGGCCTGCATCAGCAGCAGCGAGTCGTCGTCGAGTTCGCGGATCAGCATGTTGCGATAGAGCTCGAACCACGCGCCGTCCGTGCTCGGCGGGCCGAAGTACTGGCCCCAGGTCCAGCGATGCTCCACCGGCTCCAACACCGAGTGGCTGAACGCGCAGGCCATCATGCTGTAGAAAGCCCGAATCACCGCCTTGGGCTCATCGCGGAACAGATAGACGGTCGCCTGCGGGTTGTAGACGGGCTCGTTCGCCATGCCCCAGCCGTGGAGGTAGAGGTTGTCCTCGTGGTCGTTCAGCAGTGCCTCGGCCAGGACGCCCTGGGCCGGCAGAGCCTTGAGCCGCACCAGGTGCATCGCCCCGGTGTCCACATCGGTGGGATACCACTGCTCCAACATCCGTCCCGCCGTCGCGGCTTCGCAGGGCACATACGGCGTCCACGTGCGATCCCGCAACGGCACCAGGGGCGACCGCACAGCGGCGGCGCCGAACGCACGCTCGACCGATCCGCGGAACGATCTGGCGGCCTCGAAACAGGCCCCGGCCCGCGGATGTCCCGCCCGTTCCAGGGCCCTGCCCATCACGTCGAACGCGGCAACCATATAGGCCTGGGTAAAGGCCCAGACCCCCTCGCCCGTGAGGTCATTCAGCGGCGAGCGGACCAAGCCCTGCGCGGGAATCTCGTTCAGGCACCAGTCGAGAGCCCGCAGCGCGTGCGGGAGCAGTCGCTCGAACGCCGCCCGATCGCCCGAAAGGAGGTAATTCTGGGCCGTGACATAGACCATCGAAGGGCTGTAGACTCCCCAGTTCGCATAGCCCTTGACGTGGCCGTTCGCCTCCTGATTGTTGCGGTACATCACGAGCATCTCTTCGGCCGCGACATCGTGGTAGCCTCGCAGTGCGTAAATCATGTAGTCCACGTACACAGCCTGGTTGATCGGCCAAGGCGTACCGCGCTGATCGTACGCGAAGTTCGAGTACGGCAGATCGATCTGTACGCCGTCCTCGGACCCGCCGTGCCGTCGGGGCAGACGCAACGCATGCCAGAGACTCGCACGATACAGATCGTTGACCGCCTTCTCGGGAACCGTGAACTGCGCGCCGCGTCGAACCCATTCCTCCCAGAACTCCAACGTGGCTTGACGCGCGGCAGCGTAATCGATCCTGGCGAGAGTCCCGGCGTCCCTCGCCTCCCCCAGCGGAGACGGCAACTTCACCACGAATTCCCGGCTCGCGCGTCCCGCAAGATCCAAGGCCAGCACGACCTCGCTGGCCTTCCACAGTTTCTTCTCGATGGTCTCATCCCTCGTTTCACAGGAGACCTCCGTCGGCCCGACCCCATCGAGGGCAAACAGCACCCGGTGCGAGGCACTCTCCTCGAACAGAGTCGCGCCGCCTTCGGTCCTCCGCGTCAGCGTGGCGCGGTCGCCGGAGGGGAACTCCCGGCGATGCTGCATTCGCACAGCGACCGCGCGGCCTTGGTCGCCCAGGTTGGTGACCGTGACTTTCTGCAGGAGGACCATCGGAATGTCACCGCGTCGCTCAGACGGAGGACCGTTCAGAGGATAGGCGAACTGCTCGACTTCGTACCGCAGACCGTCCCGCTCGACGGTCGTCGTAATGACCGGAAGACCGTCCTTGAGCCGCTGGACGGCCGCGGCCTGGTCCGCGAAATCGAACGAGAATCGAAAGCGGTCGGGGTTGCCGTAGTCGTTCCAGACACCGGCCCAGCGGTCGATCCCGAACTTGTGCAGCGTGCTGTCCCAGGCCAGGCCCACGATATGGCCCGGGGCCGGCTGGGACGGATGCTTGTACGCCGGGCTGCCCATATCCTCCCAGCGGGCAGTGTACTGTTCATACGTCGCCTCAGGTTCCCGCTGCACCTGATCGAGAACACGTGTGCCCTTGTACGCATCGAGTTGCCTACGATGCTCCTCGAACGACGGCGCATCGTCGCCGACGGCCACGTAGACGTCCAGCGAGGGCACCCAAAAGGCCTTGTTCGCCAGCAACTGGTCCACCGTCAGGCTGAATCCCTTCGTGCCCGAAGGATCGGTGTGCACCGTCAAGACGCGAGGATCGGGCCGATACGCTGGGTCCTGCTTGAACCGCCGGACCGTCTCGGTGTCGCATTGGGCGAAGTAGTCGGTCCAAAAACTGTGGATCTTGCCGCTGGGCTCGATTTCTTTGGGGTCGTACTGAAGCACGAAATGAAGGCCGTCCACGTCGCCCGCGCCCGCCATCCGGTCGCCGCTTTCCTGCTCGAAATCCTCGAGGTCGCGAACCTGCGTCTGGCGGGCCGAAACTCGGACGTCAAAAAACCGAGGGGTGGGCGAGGTATGGCCCCAGGAGAGCTGGACTTTCACGGAATCCCGCCCACCGGCCGCGGAGACAAGCGACATCAGTAGGAAAACCTGTCTCGCCGCTGCGCAGCACGTGAACCCCATGCGAAATCCTCCGGTCTATTTTCCGATGCAGTAGAGATTCCGCACGGTCCGGATGAACAGCCGTCCGCCGGAGACCACGATCGACGCCTGAATGTCGGGCTCTTTGATTTGGGTCTCGAAAAGAATCTTGAACTCGTCGTCACCGGCCTGGAGCACAACAATATGGCCTGCCTCGCTGATCAGGAAGATCTTGCCGTCGGCACCACTCGGAGAAGACCACCACGGTCCCGATCCCGGGACTCGACCCTGCCAGAACATCCGGCCGGTCTTGGGGTCCAGGCAGGTCATCGTTTTTCGTTTGAGGCCATCGAAGACGTACAGCCGCCCCTTGTAGAACAGAGGTGTGCTGCAATCGGGGGCCGCTTCCCTAAACTCCCAGAGGATCTTGGGGGATTGGTCACCCCCGGCGGGTGGCTCCACCGCAAAGACGCCTTCGTGCTTGTGTCGCGTGCCGAAGATCAGTCCCTCTCCAGTCACAAGCGAGGGAATGACCCGCGAGTCGCGGACCTTGTTTTTCCAGTATTCGAATCGCCAAAGCTCCCCCCCGGTGGCAGGATCGTGGGCGGTAATAAAATCCCCGCCGGTCAACAACAATTCCGCCCTGCCTTCGCGGACGAACGGCACCGGCGTAGAATAGGTCTCCATCCCCTCGTCGAACGCATTGGTCTTGCGGATCTGTTTCCAGAGATCTTTGCCGGTGCTCGGATCCAAGGCCAAGAGGAACGAATCCAGCGGCCCACTTGCCGGCGGGTCGCGATAGGGCTTGTCCCGACGAATCACCGTAACAAATAACTTGCCGTCATAAAGCAGAGGGCTGTTGCTGTAGCCGAACTGGAGCGCAAGGTTGCCAAATTCCTTTTCAATGCCGCGGGACCAAAGCTCCCGCCCTTCGTAGTCGAACGCGACCAGCGTGCCGTCGCCGTACAAGAAGAACACACGATCTCCGTCCGCTACGGGAGAAGGCGAGGCCATAGTGTTCCGCGGGAACCGCCGTGGGTCCGACCCCACATCTTTGCGCCAGAGGACCTTGCCGTCGGCAGCGTCCAGACACAAGGCAACGAACTGGGGTGTGTCCTTGACCATGGAGGTCACGAACACCCTGCCCTTCGAAATGACCGGCGTCGCTCCGCTCGGCCCGGGCAGAGGAGTCACCCAGTTGATCCCTTCGGTATCGCTCCACGAAGTCGGAACGCCCTGTTCGTCCGTGGAACCATCAAAAAACGGCCCTCGCCACTGCGGCCAGTCCGTCGCGACCCCAGTGACAGACCACACCACAACAAACCCCAAAGACAACACGAGACGATTCTGTTGATTTCTGAACTCAGCCATCATGCTTCCTGATTTGCACTTTTGAAACTAGATTTCGTTCCATTTACCCGGTATGGGGATCGGATAGCGTCCCTCGGCATTCGCCTGGAGCGGCGAGGGGCTGTCCATCGTGAAGTCCACGTTCTCGCAGAACTTGAAGTTCGACGCCAACATCTCGTCCCAGGTGATGATCCGGCCCATGTGAATCGCGGCCCGACCCATGATCGACGCGAGATTCGTATAGGCGGCGCGCTCGACCTCGTTGTGCGCGCGGTTCTCGCGGATCGCGGTCAGCAGCGTGTCCCACTCGACCTGGTAGGGACTGGCTTGCTCGTTCTCCGGCCGCCAGGCGATGTTGTCCTTGATGCACCGCTGGTCCTTATACATGTGCACCGTCGGAGCGTGGATGTTGCCTGAGAATTGGCTGGCGCATCTGGTCCCGTGAACCCAAGTGGCAAACTCGTTGTGGCAACCCGGCTGATTGCGACTGTTGACCAAGGCCTTGGTCCCATCGGGAAAGGTGTATTCGATGGAGTAGGTGTGCAGATTCTGGCTACAGTCGGTGCTTCCCGGCTCGACGCCGCCCAAACCTTCGGCGCTGATTGGCCAAGCGTCCTTGATCCAGCAGCACTCGTCCACCTGGTGGATCATCATCTCGATGAACCAGGCGGAAGAGGTCCAGAGGAAGAAGTACGGCCGGCGGATCTGCCAGAGCAGCTCGCTTTCGGGCCCCTGATAGGGTCCCATCCTCGCGCCGCTGTCCATACGATAGGCTCGGATCAACTGGATGTCGCCCAGAGCTCCTTCACGAATCTTACGGATCATCGCTTGGCGGGACGCGGAGTGCCGGCACATCAGGCCGCAACCGATCTTGAGATTTTTAGCCTTGGCTTCTTCGCCCAGTCGAAGAATTTCCTTCGTGCCGCCGGGGTCGGGGGCGAACGACTTCTCGATGAACGCGTTGACGCCCTTGCCGACGGCGTACTTCAAATGAGTCGGGCGAAAGGCCGAGTGGGTCGCCTGAATCAGAACGTCGCGACCGGGCCGCAGGCAGTCGATCGCCTTGCGATAGGCGTCGAAACCGACGAATCGCCGCTCCGGCGGAACGTCCACCTGCGAGGCAAACTGCTCGCTGAGGGCTTTCTGTGAATTCATCAAACGGGCTTCGAAAACATCGGCCATGGCCACCAATTTTGTCGGCCCGGTCTGGGAAGAAAGGGCATTGGCGGCCGCCCCGCTGCCGCGCCCGCCGCAGCCGACGAGGGCCAGGCGGATCGTGTTGTCTTCGCCGGCATAAGCACGAGGCAACACGCTCGCAGCCAACATCGAGCCGGCGACCACCTTGCCGCTATGGGCCAGGAACTCCCGGCGAGAGGATTGATCGGACCCGGTCTTCACCTGCTGCTGATTCTGCCAACTCATGCTGCACCCCTAAAAGCGACTGTTTCCGGTTGTAGTCTCAATCCGTCTGTACGATTCGGCGCCGACCTTCAAGAGATAGACGCCGTTCTGTTCCGAAACCGGCAACGACGGTCTGCGCGAGCCTTCCACGTCACACCATGCGTTGCGGGCAAAGGCGAACGTCCCCGGCGACGTCCGTGGCCCGACGTTGACGAAGATCTGCACTCGGGAGTCGTAGAACACGAGGTTATCTTCGAAGATGCCACCGTGACAAGGCATAAACTGTGGATCTTCCGTCTCCTGAAGTATCCGCAACACCCATTTCTCCGGGAGCACGATCGTGTTGTGATGGACGTGTCCGCCGTCGGCGGTAACCCAGGCCACAGGCGCGAGGCTCCCTTCAAAGCGGTTGCCTGAGATCGTGATGTCCTTGGCCTCGTAGCCCCGGACGCCGGGCCGGAAGAATGACAGACCCGTGCTGCCGCCGAGGTTGATGGCGCGTTGGCCCGCGTTCTTGAACAGGCAGCACTGCACGAGCACGTCCGCCGTACCGCCCTTGAGCTGCACCGCGTTGTCCTGCGAGAACCCCTCCCGCCCGAAGAAGGTGCATTCCTCCACGACGCCGTGATGGCAGCCGACCATGTCGATCGCCGAACCGCCCCAGGCCTCGAAACGACAATTCCGCACCACGAAGTGGTCGACGCCCGACATCTTCAAGGCGTCGTGATTGCCTTTGGGCCCGGTCTCCAGGATCATGACGTTTTCGAGCGTGATATGGTGCGAGGGTGTCGCGAACGACCCGCCGTCGTCGATGTTGATGCCGTTTCCGGCAAAGCCCTCGACCCGCATGTTCCTCAGAACGATGTGGCTGCAATCGGCCAGGTGAAACGCCTGTCCGCCGCCGCCTCGAAAGATCGGCGGCGCATTCGGATCGGCGCCTTGAATGACGATCGGAGCCCCCTCGGCGCCGGAGACGTTGGGCAGGTACAGGCCGCCTTCATAGACGCCCGGACTCAGCAGCACCGTCACGCCGGGCGCGAGGTGGACCAGGGCCGCTCGTAGCTCGACCGTGTTCGCGACGCGAATCTCTTCGGCCTGCGTGAAGGACGGGAGGACACCGATCAGTCCGACGCAGAAAGTCACGGCATCATGTCGCATATCGTCACCTTGCGGCAGCCAGTTCATCAGCCCCTAGATCCGGCCTGTCGTCTCGTTTCTGTCCGTCGATATCCGTATCGGGGACTTCGGCAATCACCTCGCCTCTGTCAACGATCTCGGACACCGCTTTCGCCAGATGGAGATTGCCGCCAAGAGGGTCCACGAAGGCGCTCGACACGTCCCGAAGCAGATTGCCCAGGAACTGAATGTCGCTCGCGGATTCGTTGCTCATCGCTCGCCCGCACAGCAGGTTGTTGGCGACGATCAGCCCGTCGTTTTCGAACACCATGCGAAGCAGACGGCCTTTGGAACTCTGGGGGTCGTGGATCGTGTTGTGCAGGATCCGACAATCTTTCGTGAAGACGCTCACGATGCCCGCCTCGGGGGCCCGCGTGATGAAGTTGTTGCGAGCCACGCATCGCACGCAATGGAGTTCGACGTTGTCCGCCCGGTGGGCGTTGCCCAACTGGAGTCCGACGTCGCAGTCGATGATGACGTTCCGCTCGATCAGGCAGTCCTGCGAGTCGAACCACAGGAAAATCGCCCCCCGGCCTTCGCCCGTCCGGCCCTGGATGCCGACGAACACGTTGTCGCTGATGATCCAGTCCTTGGCGTACATCACGTCGATCCCGGCGACGTAGTTGCCCTGGGCGATGTCGCCCGGGTCGTCGGCCAGTTGTTTGGGACGGTCGTTGTAGAACAGGCAGTACTGAACCCGGCAGCCCTTGGGACGCATGGCTTCGCGGTCGTCCTCGGGGACCTTCACGCCTTTGACGCCCCGCTGCCAGATGTTGTGGATGATGCAGTTGCGGATCGTCAGCCGCTGGACGTTGGAATCGGAGTTGATCTTGAAGCCGTTGAAGCGGATGTTCTGGATGGTCAGGTCGGCGATCGTCACGTCGGAACAGCCCCGCACGCCGACCAGTTCGCCGTGCATGCTCTGGACCCCGTCGAGGATGACTCGTTCCCGCCGGCCCGACGCTCCGCGCAGGGTCACGCGGTCGGCTCGGATCTCGATGTAGCGAGGCATCAGGTAGTGCCCCTCGGCGACGAGGATCGTCTGGCCGGGCCGGGCCTGCTCGACGGCCCGAACGAGCCCCTCCACGGTCGAGACTTCCACCACGTTTCCCGTCGCCGGCGGCAGAGGCGGCGCCTGCGGGAACCAGTCTTGGGTCGGAGGGATCAAGGCAGCCTGTGACATACAACAAAGCAACAGAACAAGGCACAGACAGCCTACTGTCTTGTTGCGATACAACCATTCTCGTTTGACCGCGAATCTACCCACGTCGTGTATCCCCAACAAAATCTGCTTCAGTGTAGGGCAAATCAATCAACGAATCAACCGTATGGACAGAACCGTGCTGCCTGCTATGATGGGAACACTGAGATCAGCGACGTGCTGCCAGAACCACAATGACCGGCGGATTTGAGGAGAAAACCGCATGGGAACGATTGCGGAAGGCGTCAGACAAGCCATCGACAACTGCTTGAGAGTCCAAAAGAATGAAACGCTGGTCGTCATCACAGACAAAGAGACGCTCGAAATCGGCTCAGCATTGCGAGACGCTGCGGAGAAAAGAGCGGGCAAACCCGCCCGTTTCTTTGTGATGGAGGACTTCGGTGTCCGGCCGATCCCATTCCCCGACATAATAAAAGACGCCTTGCTGGCTGCGGACGTCAGTATCTACGCCGCACAAGGAGCCAAGGGCGAGCTCCAGACCTTCCGTCGGCCTATGCTTGCCGCGATCGACGCGAACCCACGCCTCCGACATGCCCACATGATTGGAATCACGCGTCAAATTATGTCCGATGGCATGTGCAGCGATTACAACGAGATTCAGCGGATCAGCAGATTGGTCTACGAAAAGGTCAAGAACGCCCACGCGATTCGTGTGATCACCGACAAAGGCTGTGATTTCACCGCCGAGTTCAGCCCGGACCTCAAATGGGTCGTCAGCGACGGCGACATCCGTCCCAAGCACTGGAGCAACCTCCCTGACGGCGAGGTCTTCACCTGTCCCGCGACCGTCAACGGTCAGGTCGTCATCGACGGCTGTCTGGGCGATTTCTTTACTGAGAAATACGCGTCGATCGAAGAGACGCCAATTCGGATGCAGGTCAAGGACGGCCGGGCGATTCGGTCGACCCTTGAATGCAGGAATGATAAACTGCGAAAGGAATATGAGGAATACGTCTTCGAGAGCGACGAGAACAGCAACCGCATAGGTGAGTTCGCGGTCGGGACCAATACCGGCCTGACCCACCTGATCTACAACCTCCTCCAGGACGAGAAGTTCCCCGGCATCCACATCGCTTTCGGCAGTTCATATCCCACCAAGACCGGCGCCAAGTGGGACAGTAAGACACACGTCGACGGCGTGCTCAAAAATCCGAGCATTTACGTCGACGGCGAACCGATCATGACCAAAGGCCAATTTCAATTGTAGCTTCCTTGGCTCAAGACCGATTGATGAACCACAGAACCAGGTCGTAAACCCCGAAACCTACGCAGGCCAGTCCCGCGCCGCTACAGACCAGGGCCGCAAGGTTGATCGCACCCGCAATGAACGCCCCTTCAAAATATGGCGAACCGGCAGACTTCCTCTGGATCGCTCGCCCCAGAACCGCGATCGGATACGCAACGGCCAGAACACCCAAACCAGTGATGAAACTGCGAAGCGGATCCTTGAACATGGGTCCTTTCGGAGAGGGCAAAACCACCACGACGATGAAACATGCGATGCTCACGACCCCTGCGAGCGTCATCAGGATCAGGACGTGCTTGCGGATGAACGGCTCAGGCCGTCGGACGACGCGGTTTGGATCCATCGATACCACTCTCCAGGGTGGGCAACTGCCCAGCGGGATTATTTCCACCAACTTGTGAACCCACGGTGTTTTATGTTACCGCAGAGGAAAAAAGAAAAAAAGAGGCTTCCGGATGGGCCGTGAGACGCCAACGGAATTCTTTTCAAGGCTTTGCCTTCTTGGAAAGGGCCGCGGAATATCGCCTCCCTGGTTTCAAGAACACCAACTCTTCTCTTCTGCTTTGAGGTGTGAAAGCCGTTTGACGCCGGACGGGGGAACGATATAATTGCCGCCTGGTCCGCGGCAAGAACGTTTCTGGCGTTCTGCGGTGCTGCGGTGAGTAATTCATGTTTCTTTTTACGATGAGCATATGATAGCCGGATTGACAATCGCCGATCTCGTTCGCCCTGTAGAGAAAAGGTACGCTCGCATTTATGACATAGTCTTGGTCATAGGCGGTTCGTTCGTCATCGCCGGTTCGGCGCAAGTCGCGGCAGGGTTTCCCGTCCCAGTGACAGGACAGACCTTTGCGGTGCTGATGCTAGCCGCGTTGCTCGGGTCGCAACGGGGCGTATTGTGCATCCTGGCGTACTTGGCCGAGGGTCTGATGGGCCTGCCGGTGTTCTCGCAGGGAAGGGCCGGTCTGGCCATGTTTTTCGGACCCACCGGCGGATTCCTCCTGGGCTTCGTGCCGGCGGCCTACGTCGTCGGCGCCCTGGCTGAGCGGGGCTGGGACCGACGGGCGGCGACCACGATGCTGGCGATGGTCCTGGGCAGCGTCGCGATGTACGCCTGCGGATTGGCCTGGCTGTCGTGCCTGGACAATCTGCTGGGCAGGCCGCTGGGCGGATCGGTCCTGGCGGTGGGCTTGTACCCGTTCCTGGTCGGGGACGTGCTGAAAATCGTTCTGGCGACTTTTTTGTTGCCTTGCGGATGGAAGTTGATTCAATATTTTCGATTTGAAAATCCCGCCGGCTTGTGATAAGCTGGCTTTTGTTCGCCTGAACAGGCTGTTTGGGGAATAGTGTAACGGCAGCACAAATGACTCTGGATCATTTAGTCTAGGTTCGAATCCTAGTTCCCCAGTTTCGATAGACGTTATTCCCTTGCGAGATTCCTTCAGCCCATCGGATTTTCGTGTGTTTTGGGTCCCTTCGAAATGGACGGTCCCCAAAACCGGACAAACTCTTTGCTTCGCGGGAGTGAAACGGACTCTCACCGAAGAGACTTTGCCATTCCTGCGAAAGTAGGAATCGAGGAACCGTGGGAACAGCTATATTCGAGGCAGCGGATTTTTCCACTTTACGAGGGAATGACAGAGTGCGGGGAACCGCACGCCGTCAGAGTTGCCGCTTGACCGCCTGGGCGTGGATCAGCTCAAACAGTGCCTTGATGAACTCCGCGTCCAACCCTTCTTTCTGACCCCGCGCAATGTGGTCGCCCAGCAGGTTCTCCCAACGGTCAATCTGCAAAACCGGGATGTTGTGCTCATGCTTGAGCCGTCCAATCTCGTCGACCCATCTCATCCGCTCGGCCAAGTCCTGGATGATCCGCACGTCCACCTGACTGATCTCAGCACGGAACTGGGCGATCTTACGCTTGACCTCACGGTCGGTGATCCCGGCGTTTCGTACCTTGAGTCGCTCCAGCATCCGACACAGCTCCTCCGGCGTGACCTGCTGTTTTGCGTCGCTGAGCGCATGGTCCGGGTCGATGTGCGACTCAATGATCAGGCCCTGAATGCCCAGATCCATCGCCATCTGCGAGACCGGCTCGACGAGCTGGCGGCTGCCGGTGATATGGCTGGGGTCACAGATCAACGGAAGGTTGGGCAGCAGGCGTTTGAGCTCGATCGGGATCTGCCACTTCGGATCGTTTCGGAACTGCATCTGGCCGTAGGTGGAAAACCCGCGGTGGATCGCCCCGAGCTTCCGCACGCCGACGGCGTACAGCCGCTCGATCGCCCCCACCCACAGGGCCAACTCCGCGTTGATCGGGTTCTTCACAAAGACCGGAATGTCCGAGCCGCGAAGAGCGTCGGCGATCTCCTGAACCGAAAACGGGCTCACCGTTGTGCGGGCCCCGATCCACAAGATGTCCACGCCGTGTTCCAGGCACAGTTCAACGTGCCGACGGTTGGCCACCTCCGTCGCGGTCGGTAGGCCGGTCTCGGCCTTGACCCGCGTCAACCAGTCCAGTCCCTCGGCACCGATGCCCTCGAAAGAGTTGGGCCTGGTCCTGGGTTTCCAGATCCCCGCACGGAAGGCCTTCACGTGTGGCGAGACCACCACTCCCCGTGCGGTCGCCAGCATCTGCTCGGCGGACTCGGCGCTGCAGGGTCCAGCGATTACCCAGGGAAGGGGTTCGGCCCAACCTCGGCCCTGCGGGAACCACTGCGTAACAGGAACGATGTCTTGGTTGATTTTTTTCAATGCGTCGGTCATATCCTGCCCGCAAAAAGTCGTTTTCCGGCGCGTGGTCATCCCACCCTGACCCCGACAGCCGCAACCCTGTAGTATACCCGCCGTGCCGAACCGGTTCAAGGACCTTAAGAAGACGCGTTCGGCAACTTCGGCAAGTGTGCGAGGAGAAATCCTGGCAGTGTTCATGCCGCCGTCCGTTCGGATTTCCAGTAGAGGTCCCACTGGCCGCTGTGATAGACACTGGCCAAGGCCATCATCGCCTCGGCGTTGGATTGGTCCCACCTCATGCCGGGGCCCTTGAGCCGGGCGGTCAACCGGCCACACAGTGATTCCGTCGGGCCCGAACCACAGTCGTAGCCCAACTCGCGGAAACGGGGGTAGTCCGTCATCGACACCCGCTTGCCAAGGTAATCCCGCAGAGATTCCAGGGCCTCGTGCTTGGGGCCGCGGCGATGCACTCGCAGGTACGAACCCAGCCGATCCAGCAACACCAGCGGACCTTGCTCCCACACACAGCCCATCATCTCCTCCCGCCATGGCTCGGCCTTTTTCGTGCCTTCCCCGTAGAGCACGTGGCCGGTCTCGAGCACATGCTCCCGCAGGTGAAAGTAGTCCAAGATGTGCTCATCCAGCATCGGCAATTGCTGGCGGTACTGGTGGGCAATCCACTCGGCTCCGTCCGATACGGCGTACTTGACCTTGGCCGCGGTCAACTGAAGACGCCGGGCCTCGCGACGCATCAGACTCCCGGCCACCTCGCAATCGCCCGCGGTCCCCAGGACGTGACGATGCGATTTGTCCGGGTCATAAAACGACACCAGCTTGAATTCCTGGTACGGCCCGTCGCTGCCCTGCGGGGGCCGGCCCACCGCGGCGGTCGAGGGCCGCCCTTGCGCGATCCGCCGGGCCGACTCCGTGTCCCGACGCTTTTGCTTTTGGGCTTCGGTCACCAGCGGAACCATCACCCCATCGGCCCCCGTGATCACCGTCTGATCGGTGCACTCGGCCGCCGTAAAGGCCGGTGGCAACGATCCCTTTTGCTGGGCCCTCCGCACGGCCTGTCCCTCGTTCTCCACCACCTCCCGCAGGGTCCGCCCCGACAGGGACAACTGCGCCATCCGTTGCAGGTTGTCGCTGGCGACCTCGAAGGAACAGTGCAAGGCCTCCCGGCAGCACATCTCGCGAACGCCTGGACTGAACCGATGCTCCGTCAGGCCCAGCCATTGATCGGTCGGAATCACGGTCCCTCGCTGCGCCGACCAATAGACTGTCCTACGCACGCTCAGACGCCCGTTCACCGTCAGATGCGTCGTCGGCTGCACACCCTTGTTCCGAAGTCCTTCGGGCCGAGGGGGAAAAAGCCTCCTGCTTATTCTGCAGAAGGCTGATCGCCCGGGCATACATCTGTTCGCGAAACACGGCGTGGGCGTCGCGAACCAACTCCTCCGTGTCGGCAATGATGTGTCCCGCTTTCGCCGCGTTCATCGCGGCCGCCACCTGCTCGGCCAAACGCTCGAAATCCGCCGCCATGACCTGCTTCAACTGCTCTACGCTAACCCGTGGATCTTCCATGACCTAATCTCCTTACTCATAAGGTTCATAAGTCACTATAAACAAAGAACTTGCATGGCGCCAGAAAAAAATCTCACACACCCTCCAGTGGTACGACTGGGCGGATCTTCGTCGGAACCATACCGCGCGCCACCAGTTCGAGACCTACAAGATTCAGACCGTCGAAGTCACAGGCGACCTCAGCGACATCGTGGACCTGTTCGTCCGCATCAACTCCACCGGCAAGCGCCTGACTTCCGGCGAGAAGCGCCACGCGAAGTTCTACAACAGCCCCTTCCTCAAGGAAGCGGAACGCCTCGTCTCCAAGTTCCAGCGTCACATGCTCCAGCAGAAGATTCTCTCGCAGGCCCAGATCGACCGGATGAAGGGGACGGAGCTTTTCGCCGAGCTTCTCATGTCAATCCACAACGGCGGGCCGATCAACAAGAAGACCTCCCTCGACCGCGCCATCGGCAACGAGAGCGTCAACGGCAACACGCTCCACCGGCTTTCCCGCGAGTTTGTCGCCACGGTCAACCTGCTCAAGCGGATGTTCCCCGATCTCCGACAGACCCGCTTCCACAACACCACCGAGTTCTACTCGCTCTTCATGCTTGTCTGGGAGATGTCGCGAGACGGCTTCGTCCTGCACGACAAGGCCCGCAACCGCGTTGCCCTCGCCCTGTTGAAGAAGCTTTCGACCGGCGTGGACCTCTTACGCGATCAACTCCGCAGGGGCACGATGCCCAAGGGCACGCAGCCGATCTACCGCGACTACCTTCTGACGGTCCAGGGCGACACCGACAGCGCTGCGACCCGCGAGCGCCGCCGCGGCATCCTGAAAGGCCTGCTCGGCTCGCTCTATGAACGCAAGGACGAGAAGCGGACCTTCACCGCCGAACAGCGTCGGATCATCTGGAACTCGGAAGAGCAGCACCATTGCCCGAAATGCCACAAACGGCTCGCCTGGGACGACTTCACCGTCGATCACATCATCGCCCATGTCAAGGGCGGCAAGACCAGCCTGCGAAACGCACGGCTTATGTGCCGAAGCTGCAACAGCCGCAAGGGGGGACGATGACCACCGCTGCCGCCGGACATCTCGTAACCGCCCACGTCCCGCCCCAACTGCCCGCTGGCTGGCGCAAAATTGATGAACAGTACCTGCATCCCGCCACCATCGTACAACATGAGCGAGCCAAGACATGACATTGGCGGGCATATGTGATATGTTTGTGTCACGTGTTGTACAGGAATACCCCGAACAGGGTGACGACCCGATGCGGTCCGGGCATAGGTGACGTCAGTTGGAAGATCTGGAAGATCGAACGCAGAAAACACAGAGTCGTGACGTGGTGGGGACCCGTTTGCATCATCAAACGCAAGGTCGTCCCTACTGGCAAGTTACAGTTTAAGGAGCGGTTTCTGGTGGGCTGCTTTGGGGGCCCATGTTCTGAATGTATGCTCCGATCTGTTCAAGGAGGGAGAAGCAAAGTGGTGGGGTTTCAATCAAGGTACGCGGGTGTCGGCAAGGACGGCTATGGCCATCGCCAAGCGTCTACACGAGCTTCTGGAATCGGGCGCCGTGAAGCAGTATTGCGTCAGTTCAAGAAAAAACAGAAGGCAAGGCTGACCGCGCATGCAGTTGCACAAAAGCCAAACGCAAGGAACGGAAGACCTTCAAACCGAAGGCGACCTGTCCCAGTTGCAACGGGACTGGCATCACCAAAAAGGAGGGAACGATCTATCCCTTCACGGAGGAAACCGTCCGGGACTTTGCGGAGTTCTGCCGAGACAGTGGCGGCTTTGAAATCTGGTAGGGCCGGGCGACCCATGTCGTGATCGAAACCGGCAACACGGTCCTGGACCGGCTGCATCAGGCGATGATCCTCTTTGCCGCCGGGCGGAGCGAAGCCATGCGGCGGTTCCTGGTGGAAGAAGGCGTCGGCTGCGATGGGCGGTTCTGGACGCTGGCCCAGGCCCTGTCGGCCCTGTATCCATCCGGCAGCGACGAAAAACGGGCCCGCTTCGATACGCTTCGGTCGTCATCGATTGTCGCTGGCGAAGCTCTACAAAGGGACGCCGCATCTGTTGCCGGGGATTTCGGTAACGGCTTTTCGAACCGTCACTTAGACGCCGATGGCCACAAAATATCACCGTGTGTCACTCAACGGAGCAGGAGGGATTCGAACCCCCGCAACCTTTCGGTTGAACGGTTTTCAAGACCGTCGCCTTAAGCCACTCGGCCACTGCTCCGACAGGCCGGGTTCCCGCGGATTTCTTGACTGAAACGGACGCGGGTCGCCATGACCTTACTGTATACCACGCCGGTCGAAATGGCAAGACCATCAGGTTCTGCGCCAGTCCATGAGACATTCAATGGCGTCCGGTGCGAACACCGGGATCCCCTTGCGATCATGCACATCCGTGCGTTCGGCGAAAGAGTCGTCGATGAAGATGGCGTCGGCATGGCGGATCACCTCGGATTTCCGTTGGCCGTCCTGCAGATGCAGAATGGCGTCAAACAGGTTCTCCATGCGGGTCTGTTTGAGGGTCTGGCGGACCGAACCTGCGTGTCGGGTGACCAGATGCAGCGTGATGCCGCGATTGACGCATTGATAGAGGAAGGCTATCACCTCGACATTGATGATACCTTCACAGATCAGGCAATCGTCCAGGTCGATGTACACGTGGCGATAGGACAGACCGACGTGGAAACGGTTCGTCAAGGCGCGATCGACCTCGATCGGGAACTCATTCATCAGAATGGAAACGTCCAAACCCATCGCATCATAGACGCTCAATTTCGCCAGATTGACTCCGAGATTGCGATGCAGACTCATCGTGCCTGCGACCCGCGGCGCGATCTCCAGCAGCACCATTTCGCCGTCGTGGCTTTCCTTGAGCTGGAAAAACCACACGCCGCGAAACCGCAGGCGGGCGTTGATTGTGTCGGCGAAAACTCGAAAGATGTCGTTGTCGGCTCGTCGACCGTGCACGCAGATCCCGTTCTGAATTCGCAGTCGTTGCCTCGCTCCCGCGAACAGGAGGCTTCCATGGCGGTCCGTGAAGCAATCGATCGTGTACTCCTTGCCAGGCAGGTATTCCATGGCCAGCAGGTCCTTCTCGCGTGCCAGGAAGAACCTCGCCTCCTCGGGGGATTCCGCGACGCGGGTCCCCCGGGAACCGTAGCTGCAATCGGGCTTCAGGAAGATCGGCCAGCGAGGGACGTCGGCGAGGTCGTGGTACAATTCGGGAACTCTCACGATCTTTGCGAACCGCTCGTAGGTTGCGTGCTTCGAGTGACAGACACGACAGGTTTCCAGAGGCGAACCGATGACTTGGCAGGCGAGCCGGTCCTGAGTTTCGGCCAACGCCAGCGCGACGCTGTCCATGGCGGGAAAGAGATAATCGATTCCGCGACTGCGGACGAGGGCGTTCATTGCGTCGAGGAATGCGGGGTTCGTGACGTGCGGCAGGCCGTCGACATAGTTTCGGTAGAGATACTTGCCGTGGTTGGAGGGCGTGCTCGACGCGCCGTGCAGCTCGATGTGGGTGTCTCCCGCCAGGGAGCGGAACACTTCGAGTCCGACTTCAGACCCGCAGGGGAAGACCAGAACTCTCGCTTTTGCTCTGGGTTGCGTCATGTCACGCTCCCGTCTTTCAGCCCAGGGGCAGGCCCAGGGCCTTGATCTGTTCGATGACCCTCGCATAGGTGTCGACCATGAGATAGAAAACCGCCAGGGTCAGTCCGATAACCGCCACAGTGATGCCCAGCTTCGTCCCAGGCTTGTAGCGGGGATTCAGCCAGACCAGCGGCAGGGCCAGCGGGCCCAGAAACATCAACGCCGCGATCAGTGTGGACGTGGAGAAATACCATTGCGCCGGTCGAGCAGGGTCTCGGCGGTCCAGGAACTGGCCGCAATAGCGGCATTTGATCGCCTCTGGTTGGATCTGCTCAGCGCAGAAGGGGCACTTCTTGGTCTCTCGAACCTCGGTCTTCTGTTCCAACAACGCGGTTTCCACGGCCGATTACCTCCAGTACGGTCCCCTTGCGCAGGGGCCTGCCTCTTCATCGACCGTTTTCCGCAGGCGGTTAACGGGACCCGGGGCCCTCTCGGTTCATTTCTTCGATGACTTGTCGGGTCTTGTCGGCGGTCCAGTCCGCCGGGCGGTCGCCTTCCAGATGGGCCTCCATGTCCTGGACGGTCGGCGTCGGGGTGGGGACCCCGCCCAGCGGGACTTCCACCTTCGCGATCCAGCAGACCGCGTTGAGCATCAGCTTGCGGAAGTCGTTCTGGGCGTAAACCCAGTGGGTATGGCTGCCGGTGCAGCCGAAGCCGCGACCGCCGTCGGAGCGCTCGTACGCCCACGCCACGTGCTCGGCCATTCCCTTGCGGGCGCGCACGGTCGGATTGCCGCTATGGGGGCCGTCCGGGCCGGTGCGCGTGCTGTCGGGCGGGACCGCGGTCAGGATCGGCGTCATGCCCTCGGTGTCCGGTCGGAACCGCATGTGATAGTACCACTCGTCATGAATGGCGAACGGTTTGACGCCGCGGGTGATCGGGTGGTCCGGCAGGACTTTGAATTGGGCCCGCCAGGAGGGATTCACCGACCAGTGTTGTTTGTAATAGCCGCCGATCCAGTCGAGGAGGTACTTGCCGTATGAGTCGCCGGGGTCGAGGGCATAGTGGAGAAACGCGATTCCCACGCCCTTTCGGGCCAGTGCGTCCAGGGCCTTCCAGTTCGATTCGGAGCCCAGCAGGCTGTTGCCGTCGCAGGCAATTACGATTGCAGCGGCGTCTTCGAGGGTCTTAGGATCCTTGGGCCAGCCGCCTTCGATCACGTTCGCTTCGATCTCGCGCACATTCTCATTGAGGATGCGGGCCAGGAGTTTACAGTCCGCGGTGTAGGCGTGTCCGCTCCAGCCGTGGCTTTGACTGCCCGGCAGAAAGACCACTTTCCTGGCGGAGTGACTTTCCTCCGGGTTCCCTGCCTTCGCCCCAGCCCCCGAGACGACGGCGCCTGAAAGAAGGATTACCATCGACAACCACCGCCCCAGGGTTCTGCCGTTGATCTTTGTACCTCCAAGAAGAGTCTTTGCGGCCACAGTAGCATGGGGGCCGAGAGTACACAAGTCTCTGGTCCCTGAGGCTTGCAGTGGAGGAACGAATCGCTACAATAGCGGAAGTTCGTCGTGGGATCAAGGTCGAGGACCACATCGCGAAAGGGTCAGGCGTATGAAGAGATCTCTTCTGTTCAGGTTCGTTCTGCTGTTGGTCTGGGGCGTTTGGGCACACGCAGGTTTGGCTCAGGAGTATTCGCCCGGCGAGGCGTTTGACATTGCACCCTTCGGCATTCCCATCTCCTATGGAGAAAATGCTCACGGCCCTCGATGGGCAGAGCCTCGAAAGATTCGTCGGGTAGTGGTGGAGTTCGACGAGAGTCAGATGTTACCCCAGTCCGGACAGGTTCGGCTGGAGTACTGGCGCCGGACCTGGAACGGCAAGGCCGACCCGTTGATTAGGGAACGAGGGGCCGGCGGTGTCGGCTGGGACGCTGTGGACGACTGGACCAATGGCCGCTGGATCGCCGCCCGGGGACGCGTCGAGCGCCTCGCCAAGGGATTCGAGTTCACGTTCGATCCCACCTGTGCAGAAGAGATCGCCGGGATGGAGGGGCAAGGCGTGTCCTACCGCAAGACGCTGGCGATTCGAATCAGCAGCGACTCGAAGATCCCCGCTCCGTCTCGTTTCCGCGTATACACGGATTCGGTCTGCAAGCCGTTGCGGGTGCGAATCCGGTTCGGATCGCCCGCGGACGGAACGATTCAGGCGGATACGCCCGGGTCAAGGCGTTTGGAGGTCTTCAACGGTCACGTCGCGGCGGTTCGCGAGGATGGCGATTCCGCAATCGAGGCGGACCTTGTGATGGCTGTCGATCCGGTCGATGGACGATATGATCGGACGATCGTCACCGTCCGTTCCAACACGCGACCGTTTTCTTTCGCAGCCGATGAAGTGGCGCGGGGCGATCGCATTCTTGTGGACGATCTGGGGGTTCTGGTCACCGGCGGGGACGACCCCATCTCTCTGGAAGCCTATCGCGAGGTTCTCCGTCGCGAGTTCGCAGGCCAGACCGTGTACGACCGCATCGCAGCCCAGGACGAACAGACGCTGACCCGCGCCTGGAACGACATGCCGCTCAAACGTCCGCTGTATTTCGTGCATGGGTTGCCGGGCAATCGCAACACGATGCGACAGACCCCCAACGGCGACGTCGAGGTCTCTGCGGTGCGTCGGTGGTTCGAGGTACAACGAAGTCCCCGCGACAGCGACCGCAAACTCTGGAAGGGGGATTGGCTGCAGATCACCTGCGGTTTGCCTTCCGATTCTCTTCGCGGCGGCCGCGAACTGCAGGAGGGGTACCTGCCCGTGCTGCGGACTTGGTGGCAGGAGGGGCCGCTGTACTATGAACAGAAGACCGTCCTGACGGCTCCGCTGCTCAACGAGATCACGCTGAACCGTCCGACGGTGCTGCTGATGCAGATCCGCGTCGTCAACACGTCCGATTCCGTCGCGGCCGATGCCACACTGCGACTTCGTTCACACGCCGGGGGCACCGAAGACCTCGTTCTTCGCAAGGGACGCGCCCTGGCCGTCACGCCGGAGGGCCAACGACTGCGGTTTCTCGTGAACGCCAAAGGCCACGACGATTTCGTGGAAGACCGTGGCGCGGTAGCCTGGACCGCGAATCTAAGGCCCAGGCGCAGCAGGATCGTGCAGATTACGATCCCTTCAGTCACTTTGCTGACGGAAGATGAGATCGATTTTGCCGCCAAGTTCGATTTCGACATCGAGGCGGGGCGCGTTGCCGCGTTCTGGCGGACGATTACTGCCAAGGGCACGCAGATCGTGACGCCGGAACCGTGGATCAACGATTTCTATAAGTCTCACGTGCGACACCTGCTGGTCAATTGTCTGAGGGAATTGGATTCGGACGTGCTCCATGCGCATGTCGGCACCGCCTACTATGGCGTTTTCCCCAACGAGTCGATCATGATGATCAGCGATCTAGACCGACGGGGCTACCACGACGAGGCTCAACGCAACTACGACGCGTTCCTGCGATACCAGGGGACCGTCTCGATGCCAGGCAACTTCCAGAGCGCCGAGGGCCAGTTCTACGGGGCCGGTGGCCACGAGACCGGCGGCTACAACAAGAGTCACGGCTACGTCATGTGGGGCATGGCCCAGCATTGGCGGCTCACCCGCGATCGCGAGTGGATGGCCAAAGCGGCCCCCGGTTTGGTCAAGGCCTGCGAGTGGGTCATTCGCGAGCGGCAGGCGACCATGAGCGAAAACGCCAAAGGCGAAAAGCCCCTGGAGTACGGCTGGCTGCCCGCCGGCTCGCTGGAGGACGTCACCGACTACTGGCACTGGCTCGCGACCAACAGCGCAACCGTCTGGGGTTTCCAGGCCCTGGCGGACGCCCTGGCGGAGTCGGGCCACGTCGAAGGCAAACGTCTCCAGAGCGAAGCCAAGGCCTTCTACGAGGATTTCATGCGAGGGATCACGGAATCGCGAATCCTCTGCCCGGTCGTTCGACTGCGGGACGGGACCTATGTCCCGAAGATCCCCTCGAGGCTCTACGAGCGAGGCCGCGCCCATGGCTGGCTCCGCGAGACGCTTGAAGGATCTCTGTTTTTGCCCGCCTACGGACTGCTGGCTCCCGACGCCCCGGAGACCAAGTGGATTCTGAAGGACTACGAAGACAATCTCTACATCTCCGAGCGGTACGGCTACTCCATCCCGGCCTATGACGTCTTCTGGTTTTCCCGCGGCGGGTTCTCCATGCAGGCGAACCTGCTCGACGGTCCGCTGCCGTACCTGTGGCGCGACGACGTCAAGCATTACCTCCGTGCCTACTTCAACGGTTTCGCCTCCGCGTTCTACCCGGAGATTCGCTTGTGCAACGAGCACTCGCTGCCCGAACTGGGCTATCCGGCGGGCGATCACTTCAAGACCTCGGACGAAGCGCAGTCCACTTACTGGCTGCGTCTGATGTTCGTGAACGAGCAGGGCGGCGACCTCTATCTCGGCCAGGCGATTCCGCGATACTGGCTGGCCGACGGCAATCGTATCGGCATCGAGCGGGCAGCTTCGAACTTCGGCCCGTTGTCCCTGGCGTATGAGTCGCGCGCAGCTACCGGCGAGGTGAGGATCACCTTGGATCCCCCCAGCCGAAATCGACCTGAAGTCATCTATCTGCGCATCCGCCACCCGCAAGAACATCCGATCAAGAGTGTTCTGGTGAATGGAAGGCCCTACGAGAAGATCGATCGAGCAAAAGAGTGGATCATTCTGCCCGGCTCGCTCGAAGGTCGCCAGGAGATCCTCGCTCGCTACCGCTGATGTGCTGTGTTCTCGCTCCAGATCCGGACGGGCATCCCCAGGACTCTCCTGGGGATGCCGAATCCGTGAGTTGATTATTTGATGACGGGCGTCAGGACGAGGCTTCGGTATCGGATGGCGGTGTGGTCGCCCTGGAGGTAGATCGGGCCGGGACGGGATTCGTCGGACCACAGCGCGCCGCCGGTGCAGCCCAGGACCGGTTCGTTGTCGATAATTTTCTGATCGTTGAGGATGACGGTGATATGGCGGTCGACCAGGGTGATGTCCATCGTTTGCCACTGGCTGGCGGGCTTCTCGGCCGCCACGCGGGGTGTGATCCGGCTGTAGACGGCGCCCATGTTGTGCGGATTGACGTTGCGGCCGTAGGTGTCGGCGACCTGGACCTCGTAGATGCCGCGCAGGTAGACACCGCTGTTTTCGCCTTTGCCGACGTTCACTTCGACCTTGAGGTTGAAGTCCTCGAACTCGGCCACCGTGCGGAGATTGCCATAGCTCAGATGGCGTCCCTCGGGTTGAACGGGCTTGTTGACCAGGAGTCCGTCCTCGACGGACCAGCCGTTCCGGTCGTTCGGGTTCACCAGCTTCCATCCATCCAGGCTTTTGCCGTCGAAGAGGACGATGGGGTCGCCGAACTTGACCTTGGACAGGTCGGGCTTGGCTGGCAGGGGGGGAATCCGTTTTCCGGTGAATTCCCGCTGCTCGACGCCGAGGCCGTTCCTGCGCGGCTGGATCTGCACCAGGTACAGGGTGTCCCCGTCAACCCTGGCCATGATCGCTTCCGGGAACGTCTGCGTGCGGAGGACCTTTCCGTCGGCGTCTTTCCGTTCGACCTTCTGCAGGCGGATGACGTACAGATCGCCGTTCATGGTGAAGACGCTGTCGACCGGGACGACGCTGCCGCCGCCCCAGAGGATGCTGGCGTCGATGTAGCCGTTCTCCTGGGTGACGCCCAGCCAGCCGGCGCCGCCGCCCGGGATGGTCAGGGCCCATCGGCCGATGAAGGGGTCCGCTTCGCCTGCGAAGGCTGCTGTGGAAGCGACGGCGAGGATCAACAGGATTGCCGCGTGACGTGTGGTGCTGCTCATGAACTTCCCTTTCCAGAATGATATGGTGACTTCTACGTTTGGAAGGATACTCCAGTTGGCGTGCGAATTCAACAAATTGATGTTCACGAGAACTTGTGATATCCTATCCACTTCGTACCCGGGGAGGCTCGTGCCCCGTGGCCGACGAACAAGGTCGCTGTGGATGAGGCCCGACAATGGAAACGAGGATGGAATCGAGCGGCGCCCGTGTGCTGTCGATCGACGCGCTGCGAGGCTTCGACATGTTCTGGATCATCGGTGGCGGGGCGATCTTCGAGAGCCTCGTCCACGTCTGGAAGCACCCGATCACCGAGACCATCGCTACCCAGTTGACCCATGTGGAGTGGGAGGGCTTTCGCTTCGAGGACCTGATCTTCCCGTTGTTCGTGTTCCTGGTCGGAGCGGTGCTGCCGTTTTCGATCGTTCGCCGCAAGGAGCAGGGGCACAGCTCCGCGCAGCTTCATTGGCATGTCGTCCGCCGGGCGGCGACGCTGTTCTTGCTGGGTCTGATCTACAACGGTCTGTTGGAGTTCGACTGGCCCGACGTGCGGATTCCCGGCGTGCTGCAGCGGATCGCCATTTGTTACTTCTTCGCGGCCTTGATCGTGCTGCATACGCGGTGGCGGACGCAGGCGATCCTCGTTGTGGTGGTGCTGCTGGCGTACTGGGCGGTCACGATGCTGGTTCCCGTCCCGGGCGGAAAGGCGGGCGACCTGACGATGGAGGGGTGCTTGTCATCCTACATCGATCAGCGGTTGATCCCGGGCGAGCTCTACTACAAGTATGGCGACAACGAGGGTGTGATCTCGACGTTCCCGGCCGTTTGCACGGCGTTGCTGGGGGCGCTGGTGGGTCAGTGGCTGCGGTCCGATCGTACCGGCTCGGTCAAAGCTGCCGGCCTGGCTCTGGCCGGGATCGCCTTTGTGGTTGTCGGCTGGCTCTGGGGTCTGGTCTTTCCCATCATCAAAATCCTCTGGACCAGTTCCTACGTTCTTTTTGCAGGGGGCTGGAGCCTGTTGTTATTGGCTTTGTTTTACTGGATCATCGACGTCAAGGGGTACCGCAGGTGGTCGTTTCCTTTCGTTGTGATCGGCACCAACGCCATCACGATTTATTTCATGCAGAGCTTTGTCAACTTCGAAGAGATTTCTCGGTTCTTTTTTGGTGGTTTGTCGCGGCACTGTGATGGGTTGGCTCCTCTGATCCTCCCGGCGGGCGCATTCGGGGCCAGTTGGCTGTTCCTGTGGTTTCTTTATCGCCATAAGATCTTCTTCAAGGTCTGACATGGCTGTGTCAAAGACAAGCTGGGAGATGCCCCTGCCGCCGTGTATCCTTGACTTGCCTTCTCATTCTCGCGCCCCATCTTTGTCAGAACTTCGCATGGGGGCTTGACAAATGCTGCGAAGAATGCGAGACTACGGTCCTTCAGGACGAACCGTGATCCTGTGAACCAGGGGGCATTCGGGGTCGTATCTAATCCACGAATCGCCCGCCGGTGGTCCGACCGGGTTCGATGTGGACCCGGCGCGGATGTCGCGAGGGCGGCATCCGACGCGAGGATTCTTGGTAGAGGCAATTTAGGAGGCCGAAAAAATGGCAAAGAGTTCGAAGAAGAGTGTTTCCACAAGTTGTGGGTGCTCATCGAGTTGCGCTTCAGGGACCGCGGTGGCCGCTGCGCCGCGTGCGACTACGGCTGCTACGCCGAGTACCGGCGCGGTGACACCCACGTACGAGCAGATCGCGCAGCGCGCCGCGGAAATCTGGAAGAAAAAAGGCTGCCTTCCCGGCCAAGACGAGCAGAACTGGCTCGAAGCGGAACGACAGTTGAAGGCTGAACTTGCTCGCAAGTAAGGGATTTCTCAGGCTGTCAGGGAGTAGTATCTTGCGGCCTGGGGCGGATGAGCCTCGGTGGTGAGGATTTTTTAGGATCAAGCTGTCATGGCTGGACAGTTTGGGGTTTGCCTTGCGCAGGTCCAGTCATGACAGCCGGCGGTATCCTGGGAAAAATTTGGACTCTATACGCGAGGTTCCATGTGAAAGGCTGTGGGACCATCCCGCAGAGACGAGGGCGAACGCAAAACGGCGTCTCCAAGGCGATGTTTTGGGATGGTTAGGGGGGGTCAAACAGGCCACTGGTAGGGGTGTTGTTTTCGGTCCCGCCGCCCAGCGTAGGCGGGTCGTTGAGAGGTACAGGCTGTATCTGGGGGCCTGTGTCGGGGGTGTGCGCGGGTACGTGGGCGATTGAGGACTGGAGAAAGGTGGCCAAATTGGCTTTTCGGTTACGCAGCCCCAGTTTACGGCGGACATTTTCCCGATGCCTGCGGACCGTTGCCGGCGAGATGCATCGCAGCTGGGCGATTTCTTTGGTGGAGAGTCCATTTCGGATCATTGTGCTGATCGCAATCTCAACCGGCGTCAGTTGCACGTGATCTTTGGCGATTTGTGTGAGGAACGGCGACGTAAGTTCCTGCAGACTGCGGCGCAGCAGCGTCACATAGGATCGCTGGCGGCCGCTGACTTCCAGCTCCAGTTCGAACACGATCGGCATGATCACCTTCTGAATGTTCGCTGCGACGGAAGCCTTGATTCCCTGCTTCTCTTCTTCCAGGCGGGACAGCACCGTCCGCAGCGCGATGTTCGCCTCCTGGAGTGCCTGATGTTCTCTCTGGATCGCGCGATGGGCCTCTCGCAGGTTCGCGAGGGCCTTCATATGCATCAAAACGTTGCCGATCTGTTCGGCGACGGCTCGGATGAGGGCGTGTTCTTCCTGGAGGAACGGTCCTGAGGCCGACGTCGGTACGACTTTTCGGTAGAAGACCTCCACCATGCCTGCGACCCGACCTTCGGCCATGATGTTTGCTCCCATCCGCCATTTACCTTCGGTGAAGCGTTCGGTAATGTATACCTTCTGGCCGTAGGTGATCCTCGCGCAGGCGTGCTCGGGGAACTGCCAACTCTTGGGCAGGCATTCGACGACACTCTGGAGGAAGCGGTCCGGATTCTGAAAGTACATCTCCCGAAACGTGGAGATGGTGTACAAGCAGTCAAGTTCTTTGACTCGCTCGCGTAGGGCGATTTCCAACTCGGATTTGGGTTGTCTGGCGGCAGTCTCAAGCATTGCCAGACGCCGACGCAAGGCCTCGATTTCTTTGAGCAGTTCCTCGCGGGTTGCGGTTTTGGTCATGCCGATTACCCATCTAATGCACATGGACGCAAACAAACATGGACTGTGTCTTTCCATGATGAAGGAAATGTGTCCTTTTCGCAAGCCTTTTTTAGTTTCCCAATGAAATAGCTATAAACCTTTATAAATTAAGATGATATAGCGAAGCCAGTGTTGAGTCTGGGAAGTTGAAGTCTACGGTGACATTGGCTAAAAAATAGGTATTCCTTGGGTACTCTACAACCTATTTGCCCTATGCATTTTGTGTGTTTTCTGTTGGGAAAGGTTTGTGTCATCGCCTCGCTACAATAAGACGCGTGTCCGATGTGTTGCACCTGGGTGCCTCGTCATCTGCGTGCGTGACTGAACCGCTGTCTTGAAGATAGGAAGGTCGCGATGGCCGCTGAACCGAGAAGAAAAGCCTTTTGTGCCGAGACTCCTGCGGAGCAACCGAAGGTTTTGCCTTTCACGCCTTTGGTCGAGTTGGATCACCTGCTCAAGGTCGCTGGCTCTGTTTCGAAAGACGCCAATCAGATCTGGGCCGAGATGTGGGGCGAGTTTCGTCGCCTGGTGACCAGCAGCGGGATGATCATTCCCGAGGCGGCGGAAAAATTTGTTCCGGCCTGCGGCTGGCCGGAGTTCCTGGAGAAATTCTGGCTGCTCAAGCATTACCTGGATTCTATCCAGCGGATTTGCGAGAGGCAGCATTGAAACGTTCGGACGGCCCAAGCCGCGCCGAGGCAAACGAAACCCTCAATCGAAACAACCACATGGTGGTACCAGAGGAGAACCTATGACTGTCGTCAAGTCGCGAACAACGGAAGAAGCATCTATTGAGGCCCTGGTCGACGTTTTCATGCAACGCGTCGTCGCACAGGCTCCCGGAGAGGTCGAATTCCATCAGGCCGTGCGGGAAGTTGCCCGGTCGGTCATGCCCCTCGTCCAGAGCAAGAAAGCCTATCGGGACGCCAAGGTTCTGGATCGACTCGTCGTGCCCGAGAACGTCTACCAGTTTCGGGTGGTTTGGACGGACGACGCGGGAGAGGTGCAAGTCAACCGCGGGTACCGTGTGCAGATGAGCAGTCTGTTGGGCCCCTACAAAGGCGGTCTTCGTTTCCATCCCTCGGTCAACCTGGGCGTGTTGAAGTTCCTGGCGTTCGAGCAGGTGTTCAAGAACAGCCTGACCACGCTGATGCTCGGCGGCGGCAAAGGCGGGTCCGATTTCGATCCCAAGGGCCGCAGCGACAATGAAGTTATGCGTTTCTGCCAGTCCTTCATGTCCTGCCTGTTCCGCTACATCGGATCTGAGATCGACGTGCCGGCCGGTGATATCGGCGTCGGCGGTCGCGAGGTCGGGTATCTGTTCGGCCAATACCGCAAGCTCACCCACCGGTTCGACGGCGCCCTGACCGGTAAGAACGTCGCTTGGGGCGGCTCGAATCTGCGTCCCGAAGCCACCGGTTACGGCGCGGTATATTTTGCGGAAGATATGTTGTCCACTCGCGGCGAGAGCGTCAAGGGCAAGACCGCGACGGTCTCGGGCTCCGGCAACGTGGCCCAGTACACCGTCGAGAAACTCAACACGCTCGGTGCCAAGGTCGTAACCATGTCCGACTCCAACGGTACGATCGTCGATCCCGACGGCATCAACCCTGAAAAACTCGCCTGGATCATGGAACTCAAGAACGTCCGTCGTGGGCGCATCAGCGAGTACGCCAATCAGTTCCGAAACGCGCAGTACCTGCCCGGCAAGCGGCCGTGGGACGTTCCCTGCGATTTGGCCTTCCCCAGCGCGACCCAGAACGAAATCGAAGAAGAAGACGCCCGTACACTGGTCAAGAACGGTTGCTACTGCGTCAGCGAAGGCGCGAACATGCCTTCGCACGCCGATGCGGTCGAAGTGTTCCTCGATGCTAAGATCCTTTATGGTCCCGGCAAGGCCGCCAACGCCGGCGGCGTCGCGGTCTCCGGCCTGGAGATGAACCAGAACGCAGGTTGCATGCGGCGCTCCCGCGAAGAAGTGGACGCCCAGCTCAGGACGATCATGCACTCGATTCACGAGAATTGCGTCAAGTACGGCCGAGAGAACGGTTTCGTCAACTACGTCAAGGGTGCCAATATCGCCGGATTCGTCAAGGTCGCGGACGCCATGGTGCAGCAGGGGTACGTCTAATCGAACGACCCGCCGGGGTCCTTCATCCGAGCCATGCCCCGGGCATTGATCCCGGGACGGGGCGAGGCTCTCGTCTGAATCTTGGGCTGTTGCAGATTCATTAGCGGAAGACGGGAGCCTTGCCCCTTTGTGTTTACCATCCAGGATCGACAGTTCCCCCTTCGGTCGATGTACGAAGAGGTTGTCCGTTGGGAATGATCGTCGGCGTCAACTCCAAGTTTTACTTCGAGGTCGAGGGGATCTCGCCGACCGGGGGCCAATGCGCCGTGACCGGAAGGACGATGTGCGAAGGATGCTTGGCGTTCATGTAGATCGTGTTCGTGGCCGTTTCAGTCTGGCCGTTTGTGCCCGAGGGCTTGCCGGTATTAAGATTCGGCTCAAAACGCGGGGCATTGCTGGAAGAAACTGCGACGCGGATACGATGGCCCGGTCCCACGGTCAGACTTGTGGACCACAGGTCGATCTCCATCTCGTAGATTTTGCCCGGTTCCAACGGCTCGCTCTCATCCATGGAGTTGCGATGGCTGGCCCGCAGGATGCCGTCGAGGACGACGATGCTTCGCCCGTCAGGGTAGACGTCGCAGAGCTTGGCTGTAAAATCGGTGTCCGTCGTGGTCGAGGAGGCCCAGAACTTGAGTCGGACCTGCCCGGTGAACTCGATATACCTGTCGAACACCGGCGAGTCAAACAGTAGCACGTCCGACCGTTCCTCAACAGGACGCTGATCCTTGGGGCCTTTGCTGCCGGTCAGATTCGCGCCGCCGATCGTGGGAACCGGGTTCTTTGGATCGTAAACGTACGAGAGCGAGCCAAAGAGTTCCTCGGATGCCCGCAGGCGCAGCTTGTGGTCTGTGTGCAGGTAGACCGCCACCATCTGGGCCGGGATGGGCCAGTCGTCGGCGGTCTTCCATCGGTTCCCCGGAGTGTTCGGGTCTGATGGGTCGCCCATCACGAAGTATTGAACTGCCGGGATTTGCTCGATTCCCTTGCCGTCGTTCTTGAGCCACAGATCGAACCAGTTCCATAGGTCGGCCGATTGCGGATGGCTGGCGTTGGGAAAGACCAAGTCGTCGCTGCGGCCGTGGCCGTAGGGCTCCATGATGAGCCGGCATTTTCCGCGGGCGCCTTCACCACCTTGCTTGTTGATCGTGACAAAGCTGTTGAGCGTGCCCGCCGAGAAGATATCGTACCAGCCGCCGAGGAACAGAGTCGGGACGTTCACCTGCGAAGCGACCCGCTCGGGATCGAGCGCCTTCCAGAAGTCGTCGTAGTTCGGATGGGCCCGGAACAATTCGAGGTTCTTGGGAGTGAATTTGCTCTGCGTAAGCCATTCTTCCAGGAGGCCCTTGCGGAAGGCCCCGCCCTGATAGGCGGCCTGCGAGTACATGTTGGAGAAGGCGACGCCGACATAGCAGCAGGTCAGGTGCGGGGGCCGACTCGGAGCGGTCATGTTCAGCGCGATACCCGGGGCACTGATGCCCCATCCGCCGACTTTGCCGTTGGACCAGGATTGGGCCGCGATCCATTCGACCGTGTCGTATCCATCCTGTCGTTCACCCCAGCCACAGGAGAGAAAAACCGGATAGTCGTCGCCTTCGGATTCGAACCGACCTCGAAAGTCCTGGGCGACGAGGACGTATCCTCGCTTGCCGGTCTCCACGGCCAGGCCCTCCAGGCCCTTTCGATTGTAGGGGGTCATCACGAGGATCGTCGGCCAAGGACCGCCGCCTTCGGGCAGGTGAATGTCCGTGGCGAGCTTGACGCCGTCGCGCATGGGGACCATCACCGTCTCTTTGGCCCCGGCGCGACCGGGGATCGCGACCGCGGCGACGAGAATCACCATCCAGAACAAACCGATTCTGCGTGTTGCCCGTTTCATCGCGGACCTCCAATCGTTCCTTCTTGCGAGCGAGTCTTCATGATGCATGATTTTATGGACCTTGGTACAGACGTGCAATCCTGATCCACATATTGCGGAGAAACCATCTTTCGTGCAGAATCACGGGAGACTTTCAATGCCGGGGAAGACAGGGATTCCCCCGTCGGAAGTTGGCTGACAACGTGACGGAGTGCGAATCGTATGGTCGCGATGACTTTGGTTGTTGGGTTGGTTCTGGCGATGCAGACGCCGCCGCAGGCCGATGCGATACCTCTTCGCAGCGCCCACGCGCACAACGATTATCTGCATCCTCGGCCTTTACTCGATGCCCTGGACCAGGGCTTCACGAGCGTGGAAGCGGACATCTTTCTCGTGGGCGACGAGCTTTGCGTCGCTCACGAAGAAAAACAGATCCGACCCGACAGGACGTTGCGATCTCTGTACCTGCAGCCCCTGCGGGAGCGGATTGCCCGCAACGGAGGCCGGGTCTATCGGGAGGGTCCGCGGTTTGTCCTTCTGATCGACCTCAAGACCGCCGCCGATCCGACCTATCGCAGGCTCCACGAGGTCCTGAGCGAATACCGCGAGATGCTCACCACCTTCGGTCCCGACGGCCGCAAGGAGGGGGCGGTCTTCGTGATCGTGTCGGGAGGCCAGCCTCTCGAACAGATGCGGTCGCAGGAGGTCCGCTATGCCGGATGCGACGGCCGGCTGCCCGATCTCGATTCCCAGGTCCCGGCCGATCTGATTCCCATGATCAGCGACCACTGGGGCCGGACCTTCTCCTGGCGGGGCGAAGGGTCCATGCCTGCAGAGGAACGCGCCAAGCTCGACGAGATCGTCCGCAAATCACACACGAAAGGGCGGCTGGTGCGGTTCTGGGCGACGCCGGACTTGAGGTCGCCCGCCAGAGACGCTGTGTGGCGGGAACTGCTCTCGGCCGGCGTCGATCTGATCAATACCGACGATCTCGAAGGGTTACGGAGGGTCCTCCTTGAACATGAGCGATGATGGTTTTATCGAGACTGCGGGTTTGAGCAAGGCGTATGCCTTCGGGCAGACGCAGGTCCTGGCCCTTCGCGACGTGACGTTGTCGATCGCCCGCGGGCGCTTCGTCGGCGTCACCGGTGCCTCGGGCTCGGGCAAGTCCACGTTGATGAATCTCCTGGGCGGGCTGGACACCCCCTCGGCCGGCACGATTCGGGTCGCCGGCCGGTCGATCTCCGACTTGGGCAAGAGGGAACTGGCCCTCTACCGCCGCAACATCATCGGCATGATCTTTCAGTCGTTCAATCTGGTCAATGCTTATACCGCGATCGAAAACGTAGCTCTTCCTTTGCTGTTCGCAGGCGTAACCAAGAAACAACGGTTGGCCCGAGCCGCGGAGGTTCTCGATTGGGTCGGTCTGGAAGCCCGAAAGCACCATCGGCCGACCGAGCTTTCCGGCGGGGAACAGCAGCGGGTCGCGATCGCCCGGGCGCTGGTCAATGAGCCACAAATCCTCCTGGCCGATGAACCCACAGGTAATCTCGACAGCAGGACCTCTCGACAGATTGTGGAGATCTTGGCCGAACTGAACCGTCATCGCTGCCTGACCATTGTGATGATCTCTCACGAGCAGGTTCTCTTGCAAGAGTTCGCTCAGGAACTGATATATTTGCAGGACGGTGTTCTCGTGGCGAGAGAGACGTTGGAATAAGGATAACAACGCCACGGGTGCCATATGCAGAACTTGATGCTTACCTGTCAACCCTACGCCGGAGGCGATCTTCCCGATGACACAGCCGGCCGGTTACGTTCGCTTGACAATTCGACGCATTCCGGGCAGAGTGTTTGTCGGAATTGTCGATTGATGAAGGATGCTGGATGATCGAGTACGCGTACGACGCCCTGGGCTCCTGTGTCGCCATGACGAACTCCGCAGGCAACGTGACCCAGCTCTACGAGTACAGCGTCTACGGCCAAGTGGCAGCCTCTGACGCGAGCCTGACCTGCCCCCGGGAAAATGTGCCGGTGAGGGTTAGAGGGTATCCGTTAGAATGGCTTATGAATTGAAGAAGGGGAAGAGCAATGTCAGACCTACACATTTCACAAACGAGCACGGCGGAGGAGATACCGAAGAGCGGGGCCAAGCGTTGAAGTAGTCCGTGGCGGTGGTGACATAACGTGGTGAGCGTCCGGCGAACCCATCTTTGCAGCGAGGATGTGCGGCGATACTGTACCTCCGGTAAAGGAGGTGCATATGGCACAGAAGACGTCCAACTCGTTGAGTCCGCGGGGCCGGTCCTGGCACAAGCACGTTCAGCAGTGGCAGCGATCCGGCGCCACGCAGGTTCAGTACTGTAAGGAACACCAGCTCTCGGTCCCTGCGTTTCGCTGGTGGCGTCGCAAGCTGGGGAACGATCTGCCGACGCCGGGGTCCCGAGAGAGGCCGC